>ENA-ORDA01000382-ORDA01000382.1-marine-metagenome-genome-assembly--contig:-NODE-382-length-45565-cov-5.823998_pt1 | contig 45565 bp, 45 predicted proteins | sample MGYA00237778_ERZ508506 | MGnify/ENA primary metagenome ERZ508506 (study PRJEB26177, sample SAMN06267891) | marine metagenome | isolation source: Monterey Bay, California, USA | place: Pacific...
GGATTAAACCCAAAGTTAAACGAGCTGAAGTATTTGAACATAAATTCAAATCATCCAGCAATGACAAGGTTTATACCACGAAAGAACACGTATCTGTAGATGGTATACGCAAATACAGTTGTAACTGTCCGGGTACATGGAGAGCAAAAGACAGACGTTGTAAACACATTAAAAGCATTGAAAAATAATGCGCGAAAAATGTGGCTACTCGGGCTATCTTTCGTATATTTACGTGTTCGAATGAGTCGAACAATTAATTAATTTAAAAATCAAGGTTATGTATTTACAAATCAAAAACACAAGTAAAAAAAGAAACAATTTAGCAAGAGTAGCATCAAAAGGTGCTGTTATTAAAGCAATTAAAGCAAGAGGGTGGAACTTATCTGATTGTACAATTAAAGAATTAGATGATGCCTTAGTTACTAACCAGTATAAAGAACTTGATGGTCGTATGAATAAACGCGGAAAGCAATTCGCACAAAGAGCTGGATTATAAATTTAAAAAATAAGGGTTATGATACAAACTTGGAATAAAAAATCAATTAGAGAACATTATTCTCACTTATCTAAAAAAGAATTACTTAATACTATTATAGGATTAGGTAGTGAAGGTAAAAATTTAATTAATATCTTAAACCAAAGAGAATTAGCTAAAATATTAGATGGTAAATTTGTTGGGGATAAGATAAATGATCATGATATTGTTGCTAATGACATAAAATTAGAATTAAAATGTAATGTAAATCAAGCTACTGATTTAGGAAAAACTGTTGGGTTTGCTGAATTTTTACAAAAAGTAGATTGGGATTATATTATTCATTATACACCAAAAGCATTTAATACCTATTTAAACGAAGACAAATTTGTAATATTTACCAAATTAGATATTGAAAAGGCATTAAAAGAAAAATGGATTGCACCAAGTAGTGGTGGGTTGAGATGGACATATAAAATTTTTAATCCCAATCATAAAATTACAAATGCTGGAGGGCATAAAAATAAATTAGAATTTATTAAAAAAAGAATAATGAATACAAAAGAATTATATAATTTAATTTGGAAATAATATGAGTAGAGGTAGACCAAGTGAAAAACCAGCAATAGTATTAGATAAATGGGTTCAAGACAATGAAAATCAAATATGGCATTTTGATAGAAGTAAATCATCTAATGGTTGTTATAAGGTAGAAAATAAGTTTATAGCCGGTGAAAAACAAGCTAAACCTATAATTGATCAACGTATGTATTCTAAAGATATGCCTACAGTAATAGTATTTAAAACATCTAATCGTTCAAATGCTAAAACTAAAATGAAGATAATTAATAAAAATATTGATTATGTCTTATCAGCAAAAAAAATACCGGGTATACCTGATATTGCTGAATGGCTTGAGGTAGGTATTGGGAAGTCATTCGTAAGTAAATATAAGCAAAAATATAGTTTAGCTTAGTTTTTATATATTTATAACAAAATATTAATTAATAAATTTATTATGTTAAAAATTGTAGGTCTTATAGTAGTATTATCATTAATTGGAGCAGCCATTTATTATTTTGGTTTTTACAAAAGAGGTAAAATAAATGATAGAGATGGAGATTATATCCCTGATGTAGTAGAAGATACTATCGAGGATGTTAAAGAAAAAGCAGCTGAAGTAAAACGTAGAGCTAAATCTGTAAAAAAAGAACTTAAAGATGTAGCTGATGCTGCAAAAGAAGTTATTAACCAAGCAGGTGATGTAGTTGAAGCTGCAAAAGGTAAAAAACGTCAAGGTAGAAAACCAAAATCAAAAAAATAAATTATGAGTAAATATAATTTAACTGAGTTATTATCCGAAGTAAAAGGTGGAAGAATAGGTACACTAAACATATCGGCCATGGATCTAGAAAGAAAAATGGAAGAATTAGAAGATGAAGGAATTAAAGTAAGTACTTTTGATAGTGATAATTTTGGGAAAACATATATTGAATACCATGTTCACCCAGAAAACAAATATGATCCTGACGAATCTTTTTCAATTTATGATTATAAATTTGGTGAAGACCCAACTGATATTGATAATGTAGATAAAGAATACCCATTTAGTATAGGTGGTATGAGTGCTGCTTTAAATAGTGCTAAAGCTTTACTTGGAGCTGGACAAGTTTCATATAGTATAGATGAAGGAGAAGCAGTAGATTTAGCAATCGAAGCGTCACAAGAAAAAGCAGGTATTGAAGTAGATGAATCGTTTAAGTCATTAGCTAAAAAATTAGATAAACAAAAAGGAATTGATAAAGATGAAGCAGCTAAAATAGCTGGATCAATTGCTGCTAAAAAAGCAGCAGGTGCTGGAAAAGGTCCTACTGCAAAACAAAAGAAAAGAATGAAAGAAGCAAGAGAATATGCTCCTATGGATAGAGACGTAGCTAATCGAATCGAAGGTTTTCTTAATATCCCTATGAAAAAGAAATTTTTAGATGCTTGGGAAGATTTATTTTATGATTTAGTTGATGATGAACCCTTTTTTGTTGATGATGTAATTGCTCATTTAGCTAATGAAATGAGTAAAGTAACATATGGTAATCAAATGGCAGGTGATAAATTAGCTGGTATGGATCAACAAGAATTTACAGCTATTAATGAAGAAAAACCATATAAGCCTGTGGAACCTGAATATACTTTGGATTCAATAGCTCAAGATGAATTTCTTAAAAATTATGATGAACTAGACCCACAACAGCAAAGATATGTGAGTAGTGAGTTAGAAATAACAAAAGGATACCCATTCTCTGCAGGTGTAGATCAAGATGGATATAGGCTTCCTGAATTTCCTGATCCAATGAAAAATATGAAAGAAGAATCAACTAAAGTAGATTTTATTAGAGCACTTAAAGTTGATGCTAATGGAACTAGCTTAGAAATTAAATCATATTTAGAATCATTAAAAAGATCAGGTGATAAGTTTGATAGTGTAGATGATTATGTTGAAGATTTTAAAAACTATGTTGCTGATAAAGCACTAGAAGAGCATTTTAAAAGATTTATGTAAAATTAAATGGATTTAGAAGATAAAAATCTATGGGGAAATTTTCAAGAATCTCAAAATGAAAACCTTACATTTCCTGAAAAGAAATTAATAGCTAAATTACATTCAAAACTATTTAACCATAAGTATAATATTCCTTGTTCTTGCAACCCTGGTAAAGAACGAAGAACATTTCAAAGATGGATAGAAGATATTAATAAATTACATATTAAAATAGATACTTTTGTCAAATAATTATGAACAAAAATAAAATAAATAAAGCTTTGATTGTTAAATCAATTACCAAAATGGTATCTGATAAGGAAGCTGTTCGTTCATATATTAAAGGTAATACAGACTTTAAAACCATAGAAAACAAAGGTATTAAGTTTGCAAAACCTATATAACTACTCATTCAACAATAATTCAGGAACTGTTAATATGAAGAACAAAAAAAATTGCGGATGTCTTAGCAAGTACATGAAGCCGTCCATACAAGGAACTAAAGGTTCGAAAGGAAGAGGAAGCTGGGATGCAAAACCAGTTAGACGAATAACTAATCCAGGCAGAAGATGAAAAAGAAAACAAACAAAGACGCTTGCTATTATAAAATTAAAGGATCCTATAAAGTATTTCCTTCAGCTTACGCTAGTGGCGCTATAGCTAAATGTCGAAAGAATAAAGGCAAGAAATAATGGCAGTCCGTAAAACAAAAAAAGGTGCTTCGCTAAGAAGATGGTTTAAGGAAAAGTGGACCGACGAAAAAGGTAATGAATGCGGATCTACTAAAAATAAAAACACTAAAAAGTGTAGGCCTTCCAAAAGAATAAGCAAGAACACTCCTAAAATATGGAGCGAGATGTCCCCAGAACAAAAAAGAAAAGCTGTAGCTGAAAAGAAAAGAACCGGTATGGGCAAAAGAACTTCTAGAATTACTTAACACAACCATAAACAAAACCAAAATCATGAACAAGTACGACAAAAAAATGATGCACGAGCGCGAGCTTATCTACGATGCAAAAAAACAAGCAAAACGCTACGGAGGCGAAACAGCTAAAAATGACAAAAAATTAATCTATGATGCGAAGGGAGCAATCCACAGAACAGACATGGAGAAAAAAAGTGGTCACCCACTAAGTAAGCACTGGCATAATAATAGATAATTATGGAAGGCAATAAACAAAAAAGAACAAATTTAGTAGATATGGATCCGATGGCTCAAAGAGCTAGTAAAGGATCTCCTGCTAAAAACATGAACAAAGGCTACGGACAAGAAGTTAAAAGCCCTATGGCAATGATGAAAAGCAAAAAGCCTTCAACGGCGTTTGCAATGAAAATGTCAGAAACAAAGTCGGCTTTACCTATGAATATGCCTGATTCTCCTATGAAAAAGGCTTTGATTGGTAATCAAGATAAATTGCCTCAAGCTTTGCAAGATGATATAAAAGCCGCTCCAGATTCACCTGCTAAAAAAGTTGCTCCTCGTAAAAGAGAAGAAGCTAAATCAGTGGATCAGCTAGGAGCCGCGCAAGGCAGCAACTCTAAGAGTAAAGCGGGTGACTTTACTAGCTATGGCAGCAAAAACACTACATTAGCTAACGATAATGACATAAAAAGTAAAACAGTTATTAAAAAAGCTACAACTCAAGTAAAGCGAAGCAAAGGGGAAACGAAGCGTTCCGCTAAAAAAGCTGTTAGACAAGGGAAAAGATCTACTGCTAAAAGTGAGAGAGTGGCTAAAAAAGTTAAAAGATTAGAAAATAGAAAAGAAAGAGTTTCGCTTAAAGGTAAGCAAGCTACAGAGGCCGGTAAAGTGGGAGCTAATTCTAGAGCTAGAGATTTAGTTGCTAAAAAGGCTAGATTACAAAAAAGAATAGATAATAAAAAAAATAAATAAACAGAATAGGACTGTATAAACCTAGCCTAACATAAACATAAACAACAACAAAAACAAAAACAAAATGGCAAAATTCATTAAATTTAACGTAGTAGATTCAGGTGCTGATTCACCACTTGGACCAAGAGAAACAATTCTTGTAAACATTGAAGACATTACAACAGTAACTGCAACTGGAGCAACTGGAGCAAATGCTAAAACAGTAATAATTGGTTTAACAGGTAGAGTAGAACAAGCTACAGGTTACCAAACACTAACCTTAACGGTTTCAACTAGTGTTTCAGCTGCTGTAAATCCAACTATAGTAGATGGTTTAGCAAATCCTTTAACTTCTGCAGTAAGATCTGCAATGACAGCTAATCCTGGAGGAGTAACTGCTTCTGTTCAATTAGGAGTAGATCAAGCAGCAACGCCTGCTCAAATGTACTTTAGAACAGCTGCATACGCATAGTAGTAATTAAATAGTCTTGCGGGGTTTAATTATCCCGCAGGATTTTTTATTATGGCATTTAAAATAAATCCACCTTACGCAATATCTAATACTCCTATATATCACAAGGATATGGATAATAATACCCTAGGACTAGCTAATAATAACGGCACTATTATATTAAACAAAAACTTATCTCCAATTAAAGAAGCGGATGTAATAGACCATGAAATGGTACACATCAATCAAATGAAAAGAGGTGATTTAGATTATGACGATAACAATGTTTATTGGAAAGGTAAAGCTTATTCAAGAAGTACTATGAAAGAAGGATCTAAAAAATTACCTTGGGAGAAAGAAGCGTACGATAAAACAAAGAAATAAAATGAACAAAATAATTTCGTGGCTAACCGGTGGAGTTATCAAAGAGGTTGGTAACGTTATTGACAAGTTCACAACAACAAAAGAAGAGAAGTTAGAAGCTAAAAGGCAAATACAACTAATACTTGAAGAAGCTGAAGCTAACGCTCAAAGAGAAGTAACAGCAAGATGGGAAGCTGATATGAATTCGGATAGCTTTCTTTCTAAAAACATTCGCCCAGCAATCTTAATATTCCTAACGGTAATATTTACGGCTTTGGCATTCACAGACGGAAACGTAGGTGATTTTAAAATAACATCAGAATATATACCAATATTTCAAACATTACTAGTTACAACATACGGAGCTTATTTCGTTGGAAGATCTTGGGAAAAAGGCAGAAAATCAATAAACAATAAAAACATATAAAAATGGGACAATTTCCGATAAACGAAAGTTTTATAACTAGAGCACAAACCTGGGCTCCAACAAATAATATAAACGCGTTGCCAGCTTGGACTTTTGAAAATCAATCAGGAACACTAGGGACCAACTTAACTGGATCCGTAGTGTATGTAGGAACTGCAGGTACTGTAAAGGTTATTTTGTCCGGTTACGCTGGAATACCTACAGCAGCTGATGCAATAGAATTTAAAAACGTTCCAGCAGGAACAATACTACCCGTAGTAGTTGACTACGTTTTAATACCAGCAGCTAATGCGGCGGCTGACATAGTAATAGGTAAATAAATAAAAATTAATATTAACAATTAAATTAAATCAAAATGAGTAAAGTAAAAAAGATTAAATCACAAGTAGAAGACGCGGTTAAAGTAATTACTAAAGAAGAATTAGAAAATGTAAAACACTTAAACAGCGAGTTGCAAAAATATTGCAATAGCATTGGAAGCATGGAGGTGCAAAAAGCTAAAGCTATCTATCAAGTAAACATGCTTGAAAAAGATATGGAAGAAGCTAAAAAAGCTATAGAAGAAAAGTACGGTCCTATTAATATCAATTTACTTGACGGAAGTTACGAAGAAGTTGTAGCAGAAGGCAAGAATTAGTATTATGCAAAATATTATAAGAAAAATCAGTATCGGGGCTGATTATAAAAACGAAGCTATGCACTATTCTGTTAAGCAAACAGTTTATGGCGGTCACGAAATTTCTCATATAATATTTGAAGAGTCTGATAATTCTTATAATATATTTATAAAAAAAGTAGACGAGGTAATGCCATGGAAGAAGTTTAATTCTAACATGGCAATATCCGTTGAGTATGACTTGGAGTATTAATGAGGAGCATATATGATTTTATCATACGACCAGTAGGTAAAAGATATGATAATGAGGTTAAGGTTGGAGAGCAAACCCTTATAACAAACAGCTCTATAGAAAGTTTTAAACACGTTAACAATATAGCTGAAGTAGTGGAAACACCTGCGGCATTTGCAACACCTATAAAAAAAGGTGATTTAATAGTTGTACATCATAATGTGTTCAGAGTATTCTATGACATGAAAGGAATTAAAAAGAACAGCAGGTCATTCTTAAAAGATGATCTTTTTATGTGCGCTATAGATCAAATATATTTGTATAAAAAAGATAAGTCTTGGAATTCATTTGGAGATAGGTGCTTTGTTGCTCCTGTTAAAAATAAAGACCTTTTAAGCAGCCAAAAAACTGCAGATCTTATTGGTATACTAAAAATAGGTAATAACTCCTTAGAGGAGTCTGGAATCAACCCAGGAGACATAATTGGATTCACACCTAATAGCGAATGGGAATTTGTTATAGATAATCAAGTTATGTACTGTATGAAATCAAATGATATTGTTATAAAGTATGAACTCGATAGAAACGAAGAAGAATATAATAGCCGCTGGGCGAGAAGCAATTAAAGAATTAGTAAAGGTAGCAAAAGAAAAGATCGTTGACTCAGAAGAAGATATATCAGCTGACAGACTTAAAAACGCTGCCGCTACTAAAAAGCTTTGCATATTCGACGCGTTTGAAATTCTTAATAGAATTCAAGAAGAGGAGAGTATGATTAATGAAGCTAACGTTGATTCTAGCAAACCAGTGTTTAAAGGCTTTGCAGAGGGGAGATCTAAATAATGGCATACGAACAACAATTATACAAAGTAGTTAAAGATTATATAAAGCCTCACACGATTAAAAAAAAGAATCGTTATGCTAAATGGGTTTACGGCTACGACAAAGAATACGATCTTGTTGTAATAAGTAAGACTGGCAAGATAGGTGAAATATATCTTATAGGTGATTTGCATATTGCTTTACCAAAAGCCGAAGATTCAAAAAATCTCGGTGATAACAAATGGAAAGCGGCTGAATACCCAAAAGAATTAAGTAAAATTAAGAGTGAAGCTGATTGGGCAAAATACCCCAATGCTTTTCAAGAAAAATGGCACCCTTATATAGATGCTGAATTTGAAAGAAGAGAAAAAGGATACTGGTTTATTAACAAAGATAAACCTACTTATATTACTGGCACTCACTACATGTATTTGCAGTGGTCAAAAATTGACGTCGGATTACCTGACTTTCGTGAATCAAACAGATTGTTCTATTTGTTTTGGGAAGCTTGCAAAGCGGATAGTAGATCCTACGGAATTTGCTACCTTAAGAATAGACGTTCTGGATTTTCGTTCATGTCGTCGGGAGAAACAGTTAACGAAGCTACGATATCATCGGACGCGAGATTCGGTATATTATCCAAATCCGGAGCGGATGCAAAGAAAATGTTTACGGATAAGGTTGTTCCGATCTCGGTCAATTATCCGTTCTTTTTTAAACCAATACAAGACGGAATGGACCGTCCGAAAACAGAATTGGCGTATAGAGTACCCGCTTCAAAATTTACGAGAAGAAAATTAGATGACAATAATGTAGCTGAAGATCTTACTGGATTAGATACAACTATTGATTGGAAAAATACAGGTGATAACAGTTATGATGGTGAAAAGCTAAAACTATTAGTTCACGATGAAAGCGGTAAATGGGAGAAGCCGACAAACATACTTAATAACTGGAGAGTTACAAAAACTTGTTTAAGATTAGGTAGTAGAATAGTAGGTAAGTGTATGATGGGTTCAACGTCAAACTCGTTAGACAAAGGAGGAGCAAATTTTAAAAAATTATATAATGGATCAGACGCATCGGCTAGAAACAAGAACGGTCAAACTAAAACGGGCTTATACAAACTTTTTATTCCTATGGAATGGAATTATGAGGGTTTTATTGATGAGTATGGTTTTCCTGTATTTGACACTCCCAAAAAGGAAACGATCGGCCCGCAAGGGGATATAATAGAAGAAGGGGTTATACAACATTGGGAAAACGAAGTTGAAGGATTGAAAGACGATCCAGATGCTTTAAATGAATACTACAGACAATTCCCAAGAACAGAACAACACGCTTTTAGAGACGAAGCAAAGCAGTCGTTATTTAACCTAACAAAAATCTATCAGCAGATAGATTATAATGACGAATTAAGAAACAATACGATGGTTACCCAAGGTAACTTTCAATGGGAGAACGGAATTAAAGATACAAGAGTAATGTTTTATCCTAACAAAGACGGTAGGTTTTATATAACCTGGGTTCCGGATCAAAGCATGCAAAACAATATAATAATAAAGAATGGAAACAAACATCCTGGAAATGAACACATGGGAGCATTTGGTTGTGACAGCTATGATATTAGCGGTGTTGTTGGTGGTGGGGGTTCTAATGGTGCGCTACACGGATTAACAAAGTTTTCAATGGAGGATGTACCTCCTAACCATTTCTTTTTGGAATATATAGCTAGACCATCAACAGCTGAAATGTTTTTTGAAGATGTATTAATGGCTTGTGTGTTTTACGGTATGCCAATACTTTGTGAGAACAACAAACCTAGGTTGCTTTACTATTTAAAGCGAAGAGGATACAGGGGATTTAGTATTAATAGACCGGATAAAACTTATAACAAATTATCCTTATCAGAACGAGAAGTTGGTGGAATACCAAATTCAAGTGAGGATATAAAGCAAGCGCATGCTTCTGCTATTGAAACCTACATAGAGGATTTTGTAGGCATAACTAAAGAAGGATATGGAGACGTTTATTTACAAAGAACGTTAGAAGACTGGGCTAAGTTTGATATAAATAATAGAACAAAGCATGATGCTTCCATAAGCTCAGGGTTAGCTTTAATGGCTTGCAACAAACATAGATATAGTCCGAAGGGATCTATAAAAGTTAAGAAGATTAACTTAGGCTTTAAAAAATACAATAACGAGGGAACTACTTCAAAAATAATGTAATAAATGAATGTAAGTACAAATACTAATAGTCCATTTCCAGATCAAGTAGTAAGCGATGCTGAAAAAGCTACGCTAGAATACGGACTTCAAGTCAGTAGAGCTATTGAACAAGAATGGTTTAATTACGGCGGCGGTGGTTCTAATAGATATGCTTCTAACTGGAACAACTTTCATAATTTAAGATTATATGCTAGAGGAGAGCAAAGTGTTCAAAAATACAAAGATGAGTTAGCTATTAACGGCGATTTATCTTATCTCAACTTAGATTGGAAGCCTGTGCCGATACTTTCAAAGTTTTCAAATATAGTTGCAAACGGTATTACTCAAAAGCAATATGATATTACATCTTATTCGCAAGATCCAGAATCTTTAAAGAAAAGAACAGAATATGCAGATAACGTAAAATTTGACGCAAATACTATAAAGCAAAGACAAGTCGCGGGATCGTTATCAGGTATGAGTTTTGCTAGATCTCCAGTTCCTACAGAAGAACTTCCGGGTAATGCTGAAGAAATGAATTTACACATGCAGCTGAAGTATAAGCCTGCAATTGAAATAGCTGAAGAGGAAGCAATTAATACTGTATTAGCTACTAACGAATTTGATTTAACTAAAGCAAGAGTTAATCAGGATTTAGTTAACATAGGAATAGGTATAACTAAAACATCTTTTAATCCAGCGGAAGGCATAGTTGTTAAGTATGTTGATCCAGCATATTGTGTTTGGTCTTACACTGAAGACCCTAACTTCGATGATATATATTATGTAGGTGAGGTTAAATCAATAACTATACCTGAACTTAAGAAAGAGTTTCCTCACATTTCTGACGAGGAATTAGAAAGAATCCAAAAATCACCAGGTAACCGTAGACTTATACGAGGTTTTGAAAACTACGATTATAATACTGTTCAAGTAATGTATTTTGAATACAAGACTTATACAGATCAAGTATTTAAAATAAAGAAAACCGATAATGGATTAGAAAAAGCTATTGAAAAAACAGATGCGTTTAATCCACCGGAAAATGAAAACTTTGATAGAGTCTCAAGATCAATTGAGGTTTTATACGAGGGAGCTAAAGTCGTAGGGTCGGACATGATGCTCAAGTGGGAGATGTCTGAAAACATGACAAGGCCTATGGCTGATACCACTCGTGTTGAGATGAGTTACTCAATGGCTGCACCTAGAATGTATAAGGGAGTTATACAATCACTTGTAAGCAAGTGTATAGGCTTTGCCGATGTAATACAACTAACACATTTAAAGATACAACAAGTGCTATCCAGAATGGTTCCTGATGGAATATTTTTAGATATGGATGGTTTAGCTGAAGTAGATTTGGGTAACGGAACAAATTACAATCCGGCAGAAGCATTGAATATGTATTTTCAAACGGGTTCCGTTGTAGGTAGATCGCTTACTCAAGAGGGTGATATGAATAGAGGCAAAGTACCTATTCAAGAATTATCATCATCAAGCGGTATAGGCAAAATACAAGCGCTCATAACTGCATACAACTATAATATGCAAATGATTAGAGATGTAACTGGTTTAAATGAAGCACGTGATGGGGGAATGCCTGATGCAAATGCTTTAGTAGGTTTACAGAAAATGGCAGCTAATGCGTCTAACACTGCTACAAAACATATTCAAGATGCTAGTATTTATTTAGCATTAAGCACGTGCGAAAATATATCACTAAAGATCGCTGATGTCTTAAACTTCCCACTAACTAAGAACTCTTTAATGAATAGCGTATCTACTTTCAACGTGGAAACGTTAAAAGAAATTGAAAAGCTCAATCTACACGACTTTGGTATATTTTTAGAAATGGAACCAGATGATGAAGAAAGAGCTGAGTTACAAAAAAATATTCAGATTTCCTTACAAACAAAAGAAATTGATATTGAAGATGTGATAGATATTAATCAAGTAAAGAATTTAAAGTTAGCTAATCAGATGCTTAAATTAAAGCGTACTGAAAAAGCTAAAAAAGTTCAAGAAGCACAGCAAGCTAATATACAAGCACAAGCTCAAGCAAATGCTGAGTTGGCTGAAAAAGCTGCTATGGCTGAGGTTCAAAAACAACAAGCTCTTACAGCTGAAAAGGTTGCGATAGAACAAGCTAAGGCAGGTTATGAAATGCAAAGAATGCAGGCAGAGGCGCAAATTAAAAAAGAGTTAATGGCTACAGAATTTGAATATAACATGCAATTAGCTCAAGCTAATGTTGCGGCTACACGACAAAAAGAAAAAGAAATTGAAGATCGTAAAGATAAAAGAATAGAAAAAGAAGGAACTCAGCAAAGCGAGCTAATACAGCAGAGACAAACAGAGGGGATGCCTAAAAACTTTGAATCATCAGGTAATGATGTGATGGGTGGTTTCGGGGATCTTTCTTCATTCGGTCCTTCGTAAATAAGTATTTAATAATTATATAATATCATATCATGAGTGAACAAGTAAAAACCGAAGGATCTTTTAAGATCCAATCTAAACCAAAATTAACTGAAGAGCAAATAGCGGCTAAAAACAAAGAGCCACTTATAGATGTTCCAAGTAATGTAACTAGAGTAGTAATTCCTAAAGAAGAAAAAGATGCCGTTCAAGAGTCAAGCGCAGAGAAAGTGGATGTGGATGAACCTACCGAAGATGGCCCAACGATGGTCGAGGGAACATCCGAATCAGTCATTAAAGAAGTTACCGAAGAAAGTAAAAAAGAGGAAAAAGTAATTGCACAGCCTGTGCAACCAGACTTACCGGATAACATCGTAAAACTAGTCGATTTTATGAGGGAAACCGGTGGTACAATGCAAGACTACTTAAGATTAAACACTAACTACGACGATGTAGATCGCGATGTGTTAGTAAAAGAATATTATAAAAATACTAAATCTCATTTAAGCGCAGAAGAAATTGACTTTATGATTGAAGACAATTTTGCGTTTGATGAAGAATTAGATGAGGAGCGAGACATCCGTAGAAAAAAACTCGCATATAAAGAAGAGGTTGCAAAAGCTCGCACGTTTTTAGAAGATACAAAAGCAAAGTATTATGATGACATCAAGTTGAAGTCGCCATCTTTGCCGGAAGATCAACAAAAAGCAGCGGACTTTTTTAATCGTTATAAAGAGGATCAGGACAGAAACGCAGCTAACCACGAAAAGTTTAAAGCCAACACTAATGAATTACTTAATGAAAATTTCGAAGGTTTCGATTTTACGCTAGGTGATAAAAAATTTAGATATGGAATACAAAACCCTTCGCAGGTAGCAGAAAAACAATCGGACATCAGTAATTTTTTAGGGAAGTTCCTTGGAGAAGATGGTACGATCGCAGATACAGAAGGGTATCACAAAGCATTGTATGCAGGTGCAAACGCAGATAAAATGGCGAATCACTTTTACGAACAAGGCAAAGCAGATGCTATTAGAGATGTTGTAAACAAATCTAATAACACTTCAACAAGCGCTAGGAAAGCAGCCCCTGTTGACAGCGCAAGGTTTGGAGCATACAAAGTTAAATCAGTTTCTGGAGCGGACTCATCAAAATTGAAAATTAAAAAGTTTAATAACTAAAAATTATGAGTTTATTACCACAATTTGGGAGTTTAATCCCATCACAAACGCCGCAATTACTTGCGACAAACTATTTACAATGGAATAACAACGGCGGAGGCGGCGGAGTTCCTAACAACTTTGCTGATTTTGCTCAGCAGTATTTACCAGAAATTTATGAAGCAGAAGTAGAGCGTTACGGAAACCGTACGTTATCTGGATTCTTAAAAATGGTTGGCGCTGAAATGCCAATGACATCTGATCAAGTTATTTGGTCTGAACAAAATCGTTTACATATATCCTACGCTAATGTAGCTGGTACAGGTGGAGCAGCTGGAACAGGCTTGTTAATACCAGTTGCTGCAGGAATTGTAAATGCAATATCTATTAATGATACCATTGTTATTCTTGACCCTGCGACTGGGGCAGAAGCAAAAGGTATTGTTACAGCTTCAGGTGCTGCTGCAGGAAACGGGACTTTAACAGTTCAGCTTTATAGCGGATCAACCATAGGGGCGACTTTTGGAGCAAACGCGCCAGGCCTTAAGATATTTGTTTATGGATCTGATTATTCTAAAGGAACATCAATGGTTGCCGGTGGACCTGGAAATTCTAATGCTAGAGTAAGTGTTGAGCCTGTATTAACACAGTTTTCAAACTCACCAATCATTATTAGAGATCAGTATGTTGTATCTGGATCAGATACTGCACAGATCGGATGGGTGAATGTAGCGACTGAAGATGGAACTGACGGATACCTTTGGTATTTGAAAGCGGAGTCTGAAACACGTTTACGTTTTGAAGATTACTTAGAAATGGCAATGGTAGAAGGTGAATTAAATGCGTCTGCATTAAATCCATTAACTCAACCAGGAACGCAAGGTTTATTTGCTGCTATTCAAGCTAGAGGAAATGTAGAAACTGGATTCACAGCAGCTCAAGGCTTAACTGAATTTGACGCTATCCTTAAAAACTTGGATACTCAAGGAGCTATCGAAGAAAACATGTTGTTCTTACAACGTCAAACTTCTTTAGACTTTGATGATATGCTAGCTAGTATCTCTAGCGGAGTTGCAGGAGGTGTTGCTTACGGATTGTTTGAAAACTCTTCTGAAATGGCACTTAACTTAGGATTCAGTGGATTCCGTAGAGGATCTTATGACTTTTACAAAACAGATTGGAAATACTTAAATGATGCATCTACTCGTGGAGCAATCAATGGAGTTAATTCAATTGAAGGTGTATTAGTACCAGCTGGAACTTCAACTGTTTATGATCAAGTATTAGGAACAAATATCAGACGTCCATTCTTGCACGTACGATACAGAGCTTCTCAAACTGATGATCGTAGAATGAAATCTTGGTTAACAGGATCTGTTGGTGGAGCTAGTAACTCAACACTTGATGCAATGGAAGTAAACTTCCTATCTGAAAGATGTTTAGTAACACAAGCTGCTAACAACTTTGTATTATTCAGAGGACTATAATTAGTCACAAATATGTAATAGTTACCCTCGTTGTAATGACGGGGGTAATCATTACCTTTAAACTATTAAATTATATTATATTATGGCAAATAAAAAAGTGCAACCTAAAAAAGCGGTTGCTAAACAAGTAGACCTAGAAGAGTCTATAAATGAAGTAGTGAAAACAAGTGAACCAACTGAAACTACAAAAGATTGGAAACATTTGAAATCGCCAGAACCAGTAAAGCCTGAGTGGGAAATTAAAGATAGAATATACTATCTAACAGGAACAAGCACTCCTCTCACATTAACAATACCAGGCAAACACACCAGAAAACACGCGTTATTATATTTTGACAAAAATTCTGGTAAACAAAAAGAAATTAGATATGCAACAAATCACGACTCGCCGTTTAAGGAAGACCAAGATGGAGAAGCTACAATGGGGCATATTATGTTTAGAAATGGAGACTTAAAAGTTCCTAAGGAACAACAAAATTTACAAAAATTACTTTCACTATATCATCCATTAAAAGGCAGATTATACCAGGAGTACGATCCTGTAGAAGAAGCTTTTGATGATTTAGAAATGTTGGATTTACAAACAGACGCGGCGGTGTTTGCAAGAGATATGGATATTGACGATGCTGAAGCTATACTACGTGTTGAAATAGGTAGTGAAGTTAGCAATCTATCCTCTAAGGAAATAAAAAGAGATTTAAGATTGTTTGCAAACCGAAACCCTGAATTGTTTTTAGAATTAGCACAAGACGAAAACGTTGGCTTACGTAACACAGCTATTAAAGCAACAGAAGCTAACATCATATCTTTGTCTCAGGATCAAAGAACTTTTTCTTGGACATCTAACGGAAGAAAGCTGATGTCTGTACCTTTCGACGAAAATCCGTATTCAGCTATGGCTGCTTACTTTAAAACAGATGAAGGCATGGAAGTATTTAGATCTATAGAAAAGAAGTTTTTATAGTAGTTTTTAAAAAAAACACGTAATTATATTATAGATGGTGAATTAGTATTGACCGGTTTCTTAATTGAGGCCGGTTAATATTTATAATAAAAGAAATAAAATGGCAGTAAATGTAGACATAGTTTATAAAACGGTATTACTTATTCTTAATAAAGAACAGAGAGGTAATCTATCACCAGACGAATTTAATAAAGTGGCTACTCAAGTACAGTTAGAAATATTTGAAAGCTATTTTGAAACTTTAAATCAGCAGGTTAGAAGACCTGATAATGATACAGAATATGCGGATCGCGTTAAAAACGTGGATCAGGACATATCTGTATTTAAAACATACGGTGATGCAACTTATGTTCCAGCTGGAGGATATTTTACGTTACCAACAACATCGGGAGCAGGTGTAGCTACTCAAACACTTACCGGAAACGGTACGGCTATTTCTTTTCCTTTTACATCGATAACTTCTTCTCAACTAGCAAGCAGCGTAATAGCTGTTACTATAGGTGGAGTATCAACAACAGCCTTCACAATAAGTGGAGCTAATATAATATTTAACAGTATTCCTGCAAATAACGCAGCTATAGTTGTTACGGCAACTCCAGAGGACTTTTACAGACTCGGTACAGTTATATATCAAAACGAAAAAGAAGTTCAGCTGTCGCAACGTAACGATCTTTTGTACTTAAATTCAACACCTTTAATAGCGCCAACAACAACTTACCCGATATATTTATATGAAAATAGTAAATTGTATTTATATCCGCAATCTATTACTTCGGATATACAGGTTAGTTACTTGCGAAAGCCTGTTGATGTTATCTGGAATTTTACGATACCCTCTGGTCAAAATTATTATCAGTATAATCCTACAAATTCTGTTGATTTTGAGTTATCTAAAACGGAACAATCTAACATTATATTAAAAGTGTTACTTTATTCTGGTGTTGTTATTAGGGATCCTTCTATAATTCAAGTAGCTTCGCAGCAAGTACAACAAGAAGTTCAACGCTCAACACTATAAGATATGCCTATACCTAATGGCGGTTTAATAACCGAAACTAACGAACAATATTACGCAGGATCGCAGCGATTTACATCTGACGGCACAGGCGTTGTTACTACAACATTTAATACTGATTTAATATTTGGATCTTCAACACCTGCTGATCCTGATTATGCTTTAAACAATTTTCAAGTTTACACTAGCACTACAGGAATAGCTGGTAATTATACTGAATACGCAGGACCCTACACCGTTTCTGGCAATACCATAAGTTTAATAGGAGCTTTACCTGCGGTTGGTGATTTTATAGCCGTACAATTAAAAGCTTTAGATGGCGGAAGCTTTGGCACAGAAACAGCAGTAGGAACAGCTGTGCAAGAAAATTATGGAAGTTATGGGTATACTTCTTTAAATGATATTATTACTGGTTTTATAGCTATTTATGTAGGGGAACATAAATTAATACCAGACGTTAAAAGAACCGATGTTATATTTCACGCTAAAAGAGGTTTACAAGAATTTAGTTATGATACATTAAAAAGTGTAAAATCTCAAGAGTTAACCGTATCGCCTGCTTTAAGTGCTATAATACCTCAAGATTATGTTAACTACGTAAACGTTTCTTATATTGATGCGTTAGGTGTAAAGCACCCTATATATCCAGCTAATAATTTAACTATAGCTCCTTACGAAGTTCCGCTACAGGACGAGCAAGGCAATCCTACTCAGGATAATTTTGGCGACAATTTAGAAGGCACTTCTAAAACACTTACAAGATGGGGAGAAGCTAATGACAATTTATTAAACGGTAATATAACAGTAGAAGATTATTGGGCTTACAGCGGATGGCTAACTGGTAATCCGTTTTTAGGCCAAAGATATGGTAACGAGCCGGAATATGCTCAAAGAAATGGTTGGTTTAATATGAATGAAAGAGATGGAACGATAGCTTTTTCATCGAACTTAAAAGATCGTTTAATAGTGCTTGAGTACATTTCTGATGGTTTAGCTTATGATTTAGACGCTAGAATACCAAAGATGGCAGAGGAAGCTTTATACGCACATATATTGTATTCTATACTAGCTAGCAGAATTAACCAGCCGGAATACGTTATACAAAGATTAAAAAGAGACAGATCAGCTAAATTAAGAAATGCTAAAATAAGATTATCTAACATTAAGCTATCAGAGATAGTACAAGTAATGAGAGGTAAATCTAAATGGATTAAATCGTAATTAAATGGCTCAACAAATTAAAAACACTTTTCTAAAATCCAAGATGAATAAGGATCTTGATGATAGAATACTGCCTAATGGCGAGTATAGAGATGCTCGAAATATATCTGTTGGTAGATCCGAAGACAATGATGTAGGAGCTTTAGAAAACATTATAGGTAATGACTTAATCAGGGGCACAGATATTGGCAATGGTTTAACCATTATAGGTGTGCATGCTAATAATGCTACCGATCAAGTATTTGTGTTTTTAACAAACTATACGGATCCAAATCCATTTCAGCCTACTGATGCCCCTAGCGCTTCTTTACATTATATATATGTTTACAATAACAGTACAGGGGACTACACGAAATTGGTACAGGGTAATTTTTTAAATTTTTCAACAACAAATAGAATAATAGGTATAAATTTATTAGAAAATCTGCTATTTTGGACTGACAATAGAAATCAGCCACGCAAAATAAATGTAACTTTAGCAGACACATCTGGCAACTCTAGAGTACAAGAATATTACACTCAAGAACATCAAATATCCGTAGCAAAATATAATCCTTACCAAGCTATAGAACTATATACAAGTGTTGTAGTTCAATCAAGCGGAGCTAGCACGCCGGGTTATATTAACCTTGCGGGAGATCAAGAAGCGGAAATAATTCCTTTTATTGGGGGAACAGTAGTATCAGCAGAAAACGCAATAAGCGGCAACGAATTTCACAGAATAACAAGTGTTTCGCTTAATATCGCAAGCGGCGATACTAGAGTGGTTATAGAACCGCCTTTTTCCTCAACACCAACATCCGGAACATACTTCACTTTTATAAAATCTACCATGACAAATAAGAATGAGGACAACCAATGGGCGGGGGATCCTGATTATTTAGAAGATAGATTTGTTAGGTTTAGCTATAGATTTAAGTACGATGACAATGAGTACTCCTTAATGGCTCCTTTTACTCAAATAGCATATATACCCAAACAAAAAGGGTATTTTATAAATGGAGATGAGGAAGCAGCTTATCAGTCTACAATAGTGTCTTTTATGGAAAATTCCGTTCAAAACATCGGGCTTGTAATTCCATTGCCTACTAATTCCAATAGATTAGTTCGTGATTATAAAATAAGCGAAATTGAGTTATTGTTTAGAGAAAGCGATAGCGTTGCTGTAAAAGTTTTAGAAAGTCTTGCTGTGGGAGAAGTATCTGCTGCTAGTGGAACTAGTAATTATTTTACCTACGATTATCAATCAAGAAAACCTTATAAAACTTTACCAGAGGCTCAAACAGTTAGGGTGTATGATAAGGTTCCTGTAAGAGCTTTCTCTCAAGAAAGTTCTGGAAACAGAATTATATATGGAAATTATCGAGATCAGCATACTCCTCCTGATAGTTTAGACTATAATTGTACTATATTGCCTAAAAGCGATTCAGGTTCATACAGCAGTTGGATAGAATATCCAAATCATTCTGTAAAAAAGAATAGAAATTATCAAATCGGTTTTGTTTTAGCGGATAAATTTGGAAGGCAGTCACCAGTATTGCTTTCTTCTGTTGACGCAGGGGTTACTCAAACAGGTGAATTTTTTTCAGGTTCTACAATATATAATCCTTATTATAGCGAAGCACCAACTGCTCCAAGTATTCTTGATTCATTTGGCGATTCCATAAGAGTTCTTGTAAATTCACAAATTTCTTCAATTAAAAATAGCTCAACAGGTACTCCTGGGCTTTATGCAATTGAGCAGCAAGAAGGAACTATAGGTACAGGGCAAGGATTTGCTACTTCAGGCTCTCCTGTTATAGTAAGCGACTCAACATATACTTTTAGTTTAAGCTCTACTGCTTACCCAAACAACGATAACATTCCAAGACAATATGATTACTTAAGAGGCGCTTATGAAGACTTTGTTGAAGTAACTAATATAACCGGGCCATCAGGAGGCGGACAAGTCTATACGGTAACAACTAGCGGTAGAGTAAACGATGTTTACCTAAGAGCTAACAATCTGCCAGTTAATACTCCTGATATAAAATTTGCATACACTATAAATGATCTAGGCTGGTATAGTTATAAAGTTGTTGTTAAGCAAACAGAACAAGACTATTATAACGTATACTTACCGGGTATATTAAACGGCTACCCTGGTCAGTCAGGCTATCCAGATTATCAGGATCCTCCAGGCACTATCAATGAAGGAGCTAGAGGAGCGGGTAAAGGACTTTTTCCATCCGATGAAACAAACTTAACTGCGTTTACACCGCTATTTAACGACAATATAAATAAAATACCTAGGGATTTACAGGAAGTAGGCCCTGATCAAAAGCAATACAGTAGCTCGGTAACATTATACGGAATAGTCACTAATATAATGACAATTGATACAACCGGTAATAATTTTACCAATTCAATTCCTTTTAACACCCAGTACTACCCTAGGCTTTCTTCTTCGAATAAAAATGCAATTTCGCACAAATCAACGGCTATAGCTAATGCTAAAGAAGTTAACATGTCATTTTCTGATTTGTCTAATGAATTTAACGCTGGGAATCCGAGTGCTCCCAACGCTGGCAACACCGGAGCTTACAGTGGTAATTTAGTTTTTTATCAAATAAACACAGACCCTTTAATAGCTAGAATATCTACAACTGAAAAATCTATTGGAGCAACAGCCGCAAGCATAAACAGCGGTGGTACTTATACTAATACTAATACCCCCACGTTTACCGCTAACATGCTTCCATATTTAGCTATATACGAAACAGAACCTGTTGAATCTTTATTAGATATATATTGGGAAACAACTTCTTCTGGGTTAATAGTTGATTTAAACACAGCTGTATCTTCTGGATCGGGAGCTGCTCAAACCTTTGCTGATGTCGTTTGGAATTTTCCAGAATCCGCAGAGGAAGGCGACTACGTTACTACTAATTACTTTTTTCCATTAAATGAAGAAGGCAATCCGTTTTTAGTTGGAACCACAGCGACTATAGTAAGTCAAGTAAATGGGGCAGGCGATAGCGTTGAATATTTTGAAATAGAAGCAGGAACAAACATAAATGTTGGAAAATACAAATTACGGCTTGCAATACCTGGAAAGGCTTTTATTGTGGGTAGTAAAAATTTAGATGTTTATAGAATTGGCATAGAAATTACTGCTGCAGGTTCAGATCCTAATGTTCTGTATATAGGAGGATCAGTATCAGGAGAAGGCGCACTAAAAAACGTTATTCCTACATTCAATACAATTTCGTCGGTATCAGCTGAACCAGCTGACTCTGTAGTTATTCCAGCACAAACATGGGTTAATGCTAACCCATCTAACGGAACGTCTCTTACGGGCAATGTTAAAAGAAGGGACTTAGAATATACTTTTACCATGAACCCCCCTAGTGCTCTGCCTCCTGACTCTTGGACTATGGACATAAACACCGGAGAGTTAACACAACTTCCTGATGACACAGGACCTGGAGTGTATGAAACAATTGTAAGCGTAACAGATTGTAATGGAGTAAGCGATCCGGATGGGTCTAGCGGCGATTACGGCCCTTTAACATTTAGTCAAAACTTACAAATAGTTATTGGTGCTGCTGCGGTAAATCCAGGGGTTACTAGTAGCGCTTGCGTTGTTGATCCTATTGGTGATACTGCTGAAAACATATTTGTAAATCAGCCAAACACAACCAAATCTGGAATATTTTATATAACAGGAGAATCTAGTCAATTATTAAACTTTGAGCAAATAGTAGACGAGAATGAAGACATGGAGGGTTATAATGGTGCTCCTATAAAACTTAATAATTATGCTACTCCAAACGCTCATGAAAGAGGTATATTAAATTTATCTTTTAATATTAAACAACCAGCAACAGGAGCTCCACAGGCCTCAAGCTCATTTGATATGGGTGAATTAGTTTATTACTATAGAAAATTTGGAGACACTCAGTGGACTACTTTAAAAAAGTTTAATGAATTTAATAAAGTTTCTACAAATGATAATCCAATAAATAGTCCATCTAATGATACTCAGAATGGCGATGCTGTTTTTCCAATGACTCAGATCGCATTAAATAATACTAAGTGGTGGCAGATAAATAGAGCTGTAAATGTTTTAGATTTACCATCTCCCGGTCAAAACGCAGGTGACGCTTTTGAATATGCTGTATTAGTTAAAAATTTAAAGTGTTTAACTAATTCTTTTGGTAATGCTCCCGTAATAGGATGGGTTACAGCAGACGATCTAAACTTTCCTGTATGTATTAGCAGAAGTGGATTAAATATTGGAAACGTAGGTAACAACAATCCGTATTATAAATATTATAGATCAAACGAAAGCGAAAATAATCAAATATTTCAAACTATAATAGAAGATTCAGCTCATACATTATACGCTAGAACTCCTTTGGGCGAATATGTTGATGTTTTCTATACTGATTCCGGGCTTACAAATATATATACTCCTAGCCAAAGTAACCGTTCCATTAACTTTAAGTTAGACGTTACAACAGTGAATCCTAATATAACCGCTAACAAATGGACATCTCGTTCAGGGAATGACCTTGTATTACAATGGATAGCTAGATTTGACTATGTTAATGGACTAAAACTTGAAAGTACTGTATTTGGGGCAAGCGCTTTTCAAACAACTGATTTCAGTCCGGAAGCTCAACCATTTGGAATATCGTTTAACGGTACAACAAGACTAAGAAACCCACAATAACTATGGCAGCAGTTTTAGAATTAAAATATTATAATACGTTTTGGTTAAAAAAAATTAAAACCATAACAGATGTAGTCCCGGGGAGTTTTAAAAATTACGTTAGTAATAATGGTAGGACAATAACTATTAGCCTTAGTCAAGGAGGATTAGATGAAACCGAAATGAACACAGGACAAGAGTTTAGTATGCCTTATACGATATCTGGCGTAGAAAAGATTTATTCTAGCACCGTAGAGAAAAGGATTGACGCTACTCATTTTTTAGCTGTTGATGCGCCTGTAGACGTTATACCTGGCACACCTAGAATAACATTCGGAAAAATAGTTAATTTCGATAATATCCCAGGAGATACTAATTACACTTCCACTCCAGCTAGTGATTGGGTTATAGAAGAATCAAGAATACGAGGAGGATACAACAATACAACGGTTGATTTTGGAGTTAAAGCTTATTTAGTTGAAGACGAGCCTAAACAGTCGCATAAATTTAGCGGACTAATACATTCCGGCGTATTTAATTCTAGGACTGGTTTTAACGCTACTAATCAGTTTAGTGTGGGCGAAGATATAACAAGAACTATAGATCCAGCTAATGGATCAATACAAAAGCTTTATGCTGAAGATACAAATCTTATTATATTTCAAGAAAGTAAAGTGAGTAAATCTTTAATAGACAAAGACGCTATATATTCAGCTGAAGGCAATGCTAGTGTTACTAGCCGTAATTTAGTTATAGGTCAAAACGTTGCATTTGGAGGTGAGTACGGAATATCAACAGATCCAGAATCTTTTGCTGTCAATGGATATAGAAAATACTTTACTGATAGAGATCAAAATGTTGTATGTAGATTATCAATGGACGGAATTACTCCAATATCTAACTTTGGTATGACCGATTTTTTCAGAGACAAGTTATCTACAGCGGTTGTCGAAGGCATTAAAGGTGGGTGGGATGCTCACAATAAGCAGTATGTTATTTCTATAGACAACGGCATCGGCCCAACACCAGATGGACCGGCTATTGCGGGACCTATTTATAACACATTATCTTTTGACGAAAGCGTGAAAGGATGGACAAGTTTGTTTGACTATAAGCCTAATAATATCTTTAGTTTGAACAACGATTACTTCAGCGACAACGAAGGTAAAATATACAAGCATTACACTTTAGCTACTAACACAACTACCAGGGGCGTATTTTACGGAACTACATACAATTCAAATGTTACATTTGTATTCAACGGTGCCCCTTCGATGGTTAAAAACTTTCAAACAATTAACTATGAAGGAGATACCGGCTGGAAAATGGTTAGCTTTAATACTAACACGGACCAAACTTTTCCTATAACGGAAGCGGTATTTGCTGTTACATTGGAACAAATGCAAAACTCATTATTAATTAATAGGTTTAAACCAAAAGAAGATAAATACTTTGCAGACTTGGTTAATAACACATCGGCACAAAACGGTGAAGTTGTGTTTGGAAGCTCATCATCTGGAGTTAAAGGATTTTTTGGAGAAGTAAAAATGGAAGTAAACAATGCTAATAATGCTAAAAAAGAATTATTTGCAGTAAGCACAGGATTTGTGCAGTCATCTTAAATTAATAAAAATAAAAAATAAAATTATGTCAAACCCAATAGGATTAGCTATGGCTGGAGTAGGAGTTGTTACCGGTGTCATAGGTATGTTCTCTGCGAAAAAGCAAAGAAAAAACGCTGAAAAAGCCGCTGCTCAAAAAGCAAGAGAAATAACGATGTTTGAAAACTCCCGGGATGAAGTGATTAATCCTTATGCAGGAGCTGTTTCTCAAGCCGATATGATAACTGACTTATCAGATAATTTGACTAACCCGTTTAATAATTTAGGGGTTGCTACGCAGGCTGCGGAAATCCAGATGGAACAAACAGATATTGCTTTAGCAAATACGCTAGATACACTACAAGCTACAGGAGCGAGTGCTGGTGGAGCTACAGCGCTAGCACAAGCCGCTGCTAGAAGCAAAAAAGATGTTTCAGCGAGCATTGAAACCCAAGAAGCCGCTAACGAAAAAGCGAGAGCCGCTGGAGAGCAAAATCTACAGCAACGTCAATTACAAGAACAGCAAAGAGTTCAGCAAGGACAAGTAGCAGAAGAGGGAAGAGCGCAAGCACTTCAAGGACAAGGTTTAGCGATACAACAAGGCGTTAAAGAAGACAGAAATTACGCTACATTAGGAAGATTACAGGGGCAAGAAAACCAAGCAAGACAAAACATTGCTGATGCAAATGCTGCTTTTAATAGTAGCTTAGGCAATATAACCAGTGGACTTATGGGAGCTGCTTCTTCTTTTAAACAATAAAAATATAAAAATGGCAACATACGGAGAATATAAAGTAATCAGTGATAGATCTGCTGCGGATTTGCAGAATACTATAGCAAAGACCACTACTAAATCTGTTAATGATTACAAAGCAATACAAGAGCGCGACCAAAAAGAAAGGCGCATGTTTGACATCCGGCAGCGAAAACGAGAAAAAGAATATGCTGCAGACGTAGCGGCATTTGAAAAAAATGGTAAAGCAATAGCTGGTGGAATAAACGAATCTTTTAATAAAGAATACCGATACTTACTAGATCAGTATAACGACTATACTAATATACTAGAGGATCCTAATTCTAATAGAAAGTCAAGAAAGGAAGCTATGGATACATTAGCTGATTTAGACAGAAAAATATTATCAGCAAAATCTACTCAAGAGATTTACATTGGAGGATCCGCTAATCTGGAAGAAAAGTTAAGTAACTCGGCTGCTTTAGGTAGTAATTACGGCTTTGTTAGTCTAAATATGGGCAAAGATGGAGAGGGTAATTTTATAATGAACAAAGACGGAGGAGTAGCTCAAGATATAGCTAATCAACTTACCGGTAAACCCGGTAAAGGAGATACTTTTACAAGAAACACTGATGGAAGTATTGAGGCTACTGGAACATATCTTAGAGCAGATGGCAAAGAAGAACCTTACACAACAAAACTTACCTCTCAAGAAGTTGAAGCCTTTTTAAACGAACCTACTTACGATTATATTAAACCGACCGAAACAGCTGTTACTAACTTAAGCGGTGAGTTTTTAACTGAAAGCGGTGCGTTAGCGGAAGGCTATAGAATGAGTGGAAAGCCTCAGACAATAAGTGCTACAACTATTACGGGTCCAGGTAGAACTATGGAAAAAAGAAAAATTGAAACACCCGTTACAGGTATTGCAAATAAAATAGAGACTGCGGCAATGAAGCAATATGATGTGTTTATGGCTAATGACAATGTACAAGCTCAAAAACAAGCTTTAGAAAGTATAGGTATGAATGCCTCGGATTTAGATGCTTTAATGAGCACGGATAAAAAAGCTAATAAAAAATTTAAAGATAATTTTATAACAAATCTTACTAGAAAGATAGATGCTGGTGTAATAAACACAAATAACAACGGTGGCAAAGGGCTTTTTAAAAAGGACGACGAATGGTATTACGTTGAAAGAGTAAGCAATACTGATATAACAGTATCGGATGAATTTAACAGTAATGAACCAAATTAAATAGAATAATAATGAAAAGATATAAAGCAATAGTAGAAGGTGTTGAAAAATTTTTTAATGTTACTCCTGACAGATACGACGCATTTATAGCAAAGTATCCAGACGCCGTGCTTGTTGAAGAGCCTGAGACTGAAGAAGATAGTAAAGCTGATACGGAGATTCTAAGTACCGTGGGTAATCCAGGTTTTCAAAAGGATACTGCAGAGAGTGCAGATGTAGTATCGGAAGATGTAGCACAAGAAAATACGGACTTACTATCGGACGGTGGTTCTTCGGGTTCACAAGCTGAAGATGATTATGTTAAGGAATTACTAAAGTCTCCTTTTAACACTAAGACAAAACCAGAAGACTTTGCTGTAGTAGAGGATTATGTGACTCACGAGCAACAAGTAAAAGACATTGCTGACAATGTTCGGTCTGAATCACTAGAAGCCATTAACTCTGCTTTACCTAATTTAAAACGTACAGATTACGGCTCGTTTGATTATAGTGATGTAGACATTAAGGAAGCCAGTATTCAAGCTACTAGAAACTTCATAAAGAACGATGACTTCATTAACAACGAGTTGACGCCTCAGATTAAAGAAAAACTTAAGCCTTTAACTGATAACAAAATTGAAGAGGTTAGGGCTAAATATAAGTTTGATAATCCCGAAAATGTTACGGAAGAAAACATAGCTAAAGCAGAGGCTGAGTTAAACGCCTGGTACAGTGAACAATTCAACAATGAAATGTCTGCTGACCCTGCTTTTAAAAAGAGGATTGAAGCATTTGATATTAATAAAGATGTTATATTAGGTGAAGACGTTAAAAGATTTAGAAGTGTAAATAACGATGGCAACACTGTAAGTATACTTGGTTTTGATACAGGTATTGATGCTCAAAGAGCAACTGACAAAGCGGCTTTGTGGATGTTAGATTTGAGTAAAACAAATATAACAGGTTCTAGCATGGCTAAAATAGCTTTGGAGTTATTCAATGTAGGAAGACAGATAGAAACTAGTATGAGTAAAGCTGGTACTGTTGGTAAGCTACAAATGGATATGGAGAAGCAAAACTCTTTCAAAAGAAACCAGGAGTTAGCTGAAAAGAATAATTGGACAGAAGATACTGAAGGACATTGGATTGTGCCTGATGAAGACGACAATAATTCGGCCTCGACATATAAGTTTATGCCTAAGTACGTAAGAGATTTAGGGTATGCAGATCAAGACCGCACAACATACAAGACAGGCGCGAATTTCGTAGAAGGAACATGGGGAGAGTACCAGAAAACAGTAGCGGAAGTTACTCAAAAAGATATACAACAATTTGGAAAGCGTATTTCAGAGTTAAGCGAAGAGGAGCTTAAAGAATCATTAGTTGAGACTAAGTCTTGGGATAGAATTAAAGACGGTGAAGGAGGTATAAGCGACCTTTTAGCAGTTGGATTAGCCCAAGGTTCTCAAGTAGCTTTAGCGGCTACACCTTTAGGTTTCCTATCCAGTGCTTCTCAAATAGGTGGTGACATATATTATACTAAGATAGAAGAAGAAGCTAAGAGAAGAAACAACATAGAGAATGCAGAGGATCTTACTCCAGAGATGTATGCTGAAGTAGCTGCTGATACCGAGTTTACAGATAAAGCTATAAACGTTGCCATGAGTGGTGGCGCTTTAGCAGGTGCTTTAGACAAGTTTGGTGCTGGTAAAACTATGAAACTATTTAACAATGTTTCAGCCAAAGCTATACTGCGTGGAGGTGCTAAAGACTATTTTAAAAGGGTAGCTAACTTTGGTGTAGAAAATACTAAAGCTGGATTCATTGAAGCTGGAACTGAAACTTTACAAGAAGTTGTGCAAGCTTTTGCGTCAGGGACTGAAGTAACTCCTGAGCAATTGTTTGATGCGGGTGGACAAGCATTCATATCCAACCTTGTGTTTGGTGGCGGTGGTAAAGCTATCCAGACAACCGCTAAAGAGCTTCAGGCTTCTTACAGTATATTATCAGGTAAGTTTAATAAGAATAGCTCAGAGGCATTCTTTAACCAACAACTTAGCGATATTGATCTAGCTATTAAAAAATCCAAAGACAAGTTTGAAATTGAAGATCTTCAAGAAAAGAGAAAGATTATAGAAGATTACAGGAACGCTAATGTTCATATACCTAAAGGTGTTAATGCTAAGAATAGACAAAAATTAGTGGATAACATCGTCAGAATATCAAATATAAAAGAAACTATAAAGCAAGGCGGGGACATCTTAGGGCCAGAGTTAGCAAAGGAACTTGCGCCAGAGCTAGAAACTTTGAACGCAAGTAATTCAGCAATATTAAACACTCCAGGTGCGTTGGATAAAGTGAAAAAGATTGCTAGACAGTTTGATAACGTTAATGTATCCGAGTTAAGCAACGACGAAGCTGTTAAGGTTATGTCTGAAGTGAAAAATAAAATCGTTGAGTCTACCGGTTACGGGTTTATATACACTGATGATGCGGGAGTAAGCCAAATCGTTATAAATAAAGATGTTGCTCTCGAAGATGGGGTGGTTAACACTGGAGCTCACGAGTTTTTACATTACGCTCTAAAGGAAATGTTTAAGACGGCTGACACAGCTGTTAGCATGAAAGCATTATCCAGCTCCATAGATAACATACTAAAGAACCGTAATATAGAAGGTAACACAAGAAGATACGAACAAAGACTAGAAAATTATAGATCAGCATTTGAAAAAGGAGAAATAACAGAAGCAACCTTTTTTGAAGAAAAACTAGTGGTGCTTAGTGAAGCTATGCTTGACGGAGAGTTTGATATTAAAAGAAACTCTAAGCTTATAGGAGCAATTAAAGACTTTGCTAGAAGATTGCTAAGTACTTTAGGCGTTAAAGCTAAATTCAACACAGACCAAGACGTTATAAACTTTATAAAAGATTATAACAGATCTATAGGCAAAGGTAAGTTTACTAAAGGGCAAAAGAAAACTTTGCGGGATGGGGCTAAAGGTAAACTGATTACTAAAAGCAAATCCAAAAAGAAAACAGAAAGCGTTAAGGAATCTATGTCTCCTAAAATGAGGAGACTACTTGACAGAAAAGAAGCCACAGAGGATAATTCGTACTTGGATCCTGAAGAACGAGACAACAAGTTACAAGGTATAAACCAACAGATAAACGAGCTTAAAGACGCAGAAGCGGCTCAAAACAAAAGCATAAGCAGTAAAGCTAAGCCTAGTGGTCCTATGACCTTAGAAGAGGCCGATGCAGCTTACGAGGATGCTCTTGACGCTTGGGAAGACGCACCTGATAACGATGCTTTGTTAGAAGAGGTGGAAAAAGCACTTAAAGAAGTAGAAACTGCTAAAAATAGATTTGATGCGGGTGAGGAGGTTACTCCTGAGGTTGCACCAGAAGATAAGCCCACTGAGAAAAAGGTTATAGAAAAGAAAGAGCGTTCCAAAAAGAAATATTCACTTACTGACGACGCTAAAGCAAAGATCGAACCATTATTAGAAGAAGCTCAGTCAATGAATAAAGAGCTATCAGCTAAAGAAAAAGAAACTGACGCAGCTAAAATAGCTAAAATAGAAGCTAAGCCTGAATCAGAAATGACTAGAACAGAGAAAGCTATAGCTATAAAGAATATTAAAGATAATCCAACTAGAACTACTAAACCTGCTAAGTTACAACGAATTGAAACAGAAATATTAGATAGGTTGGAAAAACCTATTGGTAAAGCTGTTACGTTTTTTACTAAGCTACTTTATGACAAAATACCTAAAGAAGCTGCTGCTGTTATTGGAGGTAGAGACGCATACAAAAGTGCAGCTCAAGCTAGAATAACTAGTATGGTTATTAATGAGTTCAAGAAAACCACTATTAACAGAAAGGGAGAAGAAACAATCAACGATGTTGAGGATCTTATATTTAATCGTGGTGGATTACGATTATTAACATTAGCTACTGACTTAGGTGTTGCTAGTGCTAGCGAAGGTATATCACAACAATTTGACAATGTGTCTAACAACATCGGAACAGAAGATACAATGTTCGACGAGGGTGGATTACAGATGAGTGTAGAAGGTAAATTTAAAATATCTTCATTGTTGGCTAGCGGAGCTCGTTATAAGCAAGCTATGGATGCAGCAGTGGAATTCTGGGAAACTAACAGAGGTAATTCTCCTGTGGAAAGCTTTAGCAAGCTACCTGGTTTTACGGCTGAAGTATTAGCTGAGATGTTCGATATACCAGTAGGTATATTCGATAAAAGAATATCTAGATCGCCTAACCTAAATAAGGAAACTTATAAGAAGGCTATGGATGCGATTACAAAGCCATACGCAGTGTTTAAGCTAACTAAAGAAGGTATTACGATAGAAGAGCGTACAGAAATCGATACTGCAGAAGCATTCACTAAAGAAATGCAAAGTAAAGGATTCGAAGTTGAGCGGGTTGCAGATCAGAACATGCTACAAACCCTATTTAAGTTCTTACCTCAACTATCCGCTGAGGATTATAAGTACTTGATAGACGGCGGTAAAGGTAGATCTAAAGGTAAGTCTACAGGTGTACCCAACAACGTGGTAAAATTAGCTTTTGACAAAATACAAAGAAATACAACAGGTGTAGGTAATAAATCCGGTAACCTTCGTAGGCTTACATATAAAGAAGTTCTAAATGGTATTGGTGGTTTCGTAGACACAGACGGTAAAGCTAAAATGAAAATGGGTATTACTGGTAGATCGCCAGAAGGACAGACTTTTATTGGCGTTATGAGAACGTTAAACCGTATGGTTTCTAACGAGCTAAGTAGATCAGCTGCTGTAGGATTAGATCCTATGACTATAAAAGATATTGCTGCAGGTAAGAATGTGCTTATGGAAAGCAAAAGAATAGATCTTAGTAGTGTTAAAGGCTTAACGGTTGAGGTATCTTTTGAATTTTCTAAGTGGTATGCTAGTCAAAATGACCCTAGTTCAGCTAAACAGTTGCAAGAACTTTCTAAAATAGCTGGAAGAATATTAGGCGATCAAGGTAGAAAACTTTTTAATGCGGAACTTGCTTATAACTTTGACAAGTTAGGATCTGATGCTTCTTTAGAATCAATTAGAAATAGCATAGGTACAGCTTGGGGTAAAGTTTACAAATGGTTATATAGAGATCAAGGTTTCCAAAAAGCTGTAGGTAACTTAAATGAGAATTCTAATAAAGAAGATGTAAGACGGTTTTTACAAGCATTCAGTAGAGCTTGGCGCAACGATAGTTATCAAAAGGTGTCTACTAACGAGCAGATGGTTGAGATGCTTGAAAGTCAAGGAGTTGATTTTGAAGGACTAGGATTTGAACTTGAAAAAAGAGGTAATAAAGGTTATGTATACGAAGTAATCGACGGAAAGCGAGACTTCGTAAACAATCCTACGACTATCCTTGAAATAAAAAACAATGCTTTTGATCGTATTCAGGCTTACGGTTTAGATTCTATAAATGAAGTTCAAAAACTTCAGAAGGTAGTGTTAGATATTATAGATACATCGTTAACTGTGGACGATGCAATTGCTGCTATAGAAGCTATGTCTATTGGTCAGATGGCTACTTTAAGAAGAATATCTTACCTTAGAAACGTATACAAATCTGATGGTCCATCCGTGCTAGAACATGTTATCTCATTAGCGATAATTAAAGAAACGCTAAAAGAGTATGCTCGAGGTAATGTTGAAAACATTCAAGAATTCCTTGACGGGTTATACCTAGATGTAATACCTAAAGAGATCGATGATCTACTTGCAAAAGTAGGTACTGAAGCTAGATATACTCCAAAAATAAAAGCGTTATTAAAAAAGTATAAGTTAAAAAGCTTTGATGTAGTAGGCGAAAGGAATAGCTTAAAGGAGTCTAAACGTGCTAAAAACGTACGATTAGCTACAGACTTAGCTATGACTAGAAAATCTGATGCTAAAAGAAAAGGTATTAGCGTACTTGATTTTGATGATACATTAGCCAGAACAGCTAGCCAAGTATTATACACATTGCCTAACGGTAAGAAAGGTAAATTGACAGCTGAGCAGTTTGCTAAAGATGGTGATAGAATGACTAAGGAAGGTGTTGAATGGGATTTTAGTGAATTCAGTAAAGTCGTAGATGGCAAGAAAGGTCCTTTGTTTGAAAAAACAAAAAGACTTGTAGCTAAGTTTGGAAACGAAAACGTATTTGTATTAACGGCTAGACCTGCAAATTCAAAATTTGCTATACATGAATTTTTAAGTGGGCTTGGTCTTGATATTCCTTTACAGAATATCACAGGGCTTGCTGATTCAAACCCCCAGGCTAAAGGTGATTGGATTACCGGTAAAGCCGCTGAAGGTTACAATGATTTCTTTTTTGCTGACGACCATATTAAAAATGTTATGGCAGTTGGACAAGCTATAAATGATGCCGGTGTAAAAGGCAAAACCATTCTAGCAGATCCTAGCGTTAAGTATTCTCTTAAAATTAAAAGAAACTACGTAAACCAAGTTACTAAAGGCAGACCAGATTTAAACGAGGACCAGATTGCTGAACAGATGGATTTTGTAATGTCTCACGTGGAAGGAATGGTTGAAGAGGGTGCTTTTCCTCCTAATAAGCTAGCTAAGTATAAAAAGTTAGGTTTACACTTTCTTGCTAAAAGTCCGCTAATTCTACCGGAGGATGGTTATAAGATTAATGAGGCTATTCAAATAGCAGAGCAAAAAAACATTGATCCTTTTAAGTATAATAATCCTAATGATTTAATGGATAAATTTGCAGGCACAGTTAAAGCTAAGCGTGTAGATCCTGACAATGTAAAAGAATTTTCTAACAAAAAAGTATTACCTAAAGGGGTTACCGTTTATGATGTAAGTAATAATAGAGAGGGCCAAGAAGCCGTAAGAAAAGTATTAGATGCAGATGTAAACCCTAAGGCTAATCCTTGGTGTGCTTTTGCTCGTACACGAATTACAGTAAGAGAACAAGACGAATATTTAAGAACTAGGCAGCCTGAAAATGTAGATTCTGCTTTTGTTTCTTATGAATTTACATACCAAGATACGGGAGAGGTAGAAACTGACTATTACCCTATGAGTAGTATTAACAATAAGATAAATCTTTCTAGGGATGAAATGATGGAGCTGGCAGAAGGCGGTTTCGGGCCGGGATTTATTAATGCCATTCCAGTAGATCAACAAGGGATGCAGAAGAATGATGACGCTTGGGAGGAAGTTCATCAAGATAACGGTAGAATGGGTCGTATAAAGTATAAAGAATACTATCTACTAACCGATCGCGAACAAACGCAACAAGAATTTCTAGATAGCGGAGGCTTGAAATACCCACCTGCACCGGAAACCAATAAGCTCGTAAAAGACGAGTCATACATGGATTATGACATGTTTGAGCACTATGGAACGGGAAGACCTGGAAGAACTGTTACAGAGGATGTTGATGGAGAAACCAAAGTTGTAAAGAAGGAAGACGCAACTCCAGGTGGGTGGAAAATTGCATTTGTAAACGGGAAGCTGAAATCAGTTAAAAACCTTGGAGGCAAAGAACAAAAATGGTGGGATCTTAGAGATGTAGCTACTGATGATCTTAAGATTTCAAAAGACGGACCGGGAGAGCGTACGGTAATGAACATTGAGACTGGTAAAACAAAGAAAATACCAGCTGATCCAAGTTTGAAATGGTCAATGAGACGAGATAAAAAGCTTAACAAAGCTATCGACGATGTTGTTAACTTAGACAGAAATTCTGACCGCAAGACTAAAGGTAAAAACAGCCAGTCTAAGTATATAAAAGATTTACTTGATGTATTTGATATGGACGGTGAAGGTCAGACTTTACTTGACAAAGCTACTAGGATGCTTGATTTACAATGGAATGACTTGTACTCAGAAGTGACAGGTCTTGAGCCTGACACTACCTTTAACGAGGTAGAAGCGCAAAAGCTTGGAGACGAAGTTAGTAAAGGTTTAAGATCTAGAGCTAAAGCAATTGTTAGAGGTTACTTAGTTGAATCCGGAGCTGATGATTTCTTAGGTTTACTTTACAGAACATTACCAAAAGGTAAAAGTGGTGAGGCTATGATGAGGTTGTATGAGGATAACTTATTAAAACCATTCGCTATTGCTTCAAGAGAAATTGAGAAAGCTAGAATTAAAATGGCTAAGCGTTATAGAGACATAAAAACTAATAACGGAATTAGTGATAAAGTTTTAAATGGTAAGGTAACCTTAAAAACAAAAAGTGGTAAGGACATAACTTATACTAGCGAAGATGCAGTAAGAGTTTATATGTGGAGAAAGCAAGGTATTGAAGTACCTGGTTTGTCTGAGCAAAATGAATTAGACTTAGCTGAACATGTAAAACAAAGTGATGAGCTATATCGTTTCACGCTTAACCTCATGGCTAAAACATTGCCGGAAGAGTTTGCTGATCCTAGTAAAAACTGGGTTACAGGAAGTCTGAAGACAGATTACCTTGAAGGTATTAATAAAGCTAAAAGGAAAGAGGCCCTTAGATTCTGGAGTAAAGGAATTGAAACTATTTTCTCGGAAGAAAATATAAATAAACTAAGAGCGCAACATGGTACTAAGTATGTTGCTGCGCTACAGAATTCTATAGAGAGAATGAAAACTGGTAGAAACGCTGTACAAAGCTTAGACAGTGACACTCAGATCATGCTTCAGTTTATTGCGGGTGCTGTAGGAAACATTATGTTCCTTAACACTAGATCAGCAGGTTTACAGTTACTTTCAGCAACTAACTTTATGGCTGCAGGTGATAACACTTGGGGTGAAAGTTTAAAGACTATTTTTACTCAAATGCCTACACTTGCTAAAGATTATAAGATGTTGATGAACACTGATTTTCTTTTAGACAGACGTAATGCACTTAAGATGGATGTTAACGATTCTGATATTGCTCGTATTGCTGAAGGAAAAGGATTGCAAGGTAAGCTAGCAAGATTTTTGCAGTGGGGATATGTATTTACACAAGCAGCGGATTCAAGAGCTATCGCACTTGGCGGAGCAGTTTATTATAGAAATGCATACGACAAACTTATAAAGCAAGGAGTTGATCCTAAAGCAGCTAAGGAGCAAGCTCTATTGGAAACAACAGAACACGCTCAGTCGTCTCAACAATCAAGTAGAGCAGATAAGATAAGCAAGCAACAAGCGAGTACAGGTGGGAGACTTATGTTAGCTTTTGCTAATACTCCTATGCAGTATAACCGTTTGGTTCAAAAGTCTTATTTGGATCTTGTAAATGGTCGTGGCAACAAAGGTAAAAACCTTTATAACATTGCTTATTATGGGTTAGCTCAAAACTTATTGTTTACAGTAGCTCAAGGAGCAATGCTTACCGCAGTATACGGAACATTGTTCGGCGATGACGAAGAAGAAGATAAGCTTGATTATAACCAGAAAGTTGGTATTGCTAACGGAGTATTAAGTTCTTGGCTAAGAGGTATGGGTATATGGGGTAATGCTCTTAATGCTTTGAAACAAACCTTTATGAATGTACACGCTGAAACTAAAAAGAAAAGACCTGAGTATGATGTTGCTGCTATTAAAGGTTTAACTAGTATTATACCCGCAGTAGGTAGTAAATTTTCAAAGATATACACCACTACGAGAGCTATTGATTACAATAAGGATTTCTTGTTCGATGTGAATGAAGGGAATGTATTTAAAAACTACGCTAAAATGCCCGGAGTGATTATATTAGGTCAAGCAGCAGCGTTTATTAACATACCTTTAGATAGAGCGCAAAGAAAGCTTGCTAATCTTATGGATGCTGTAAATTACGCTCAAAGTGATTTAACTAGAGCAGGCGGCTTGTTATTTGGTCATTCACTGTGGTCACTGCAAAGCGACGAAGAAAAAGAGGCTGATTATCAAGAACAAAGACAAAGAAGGAAGGGTATTAAGAAAGCTAATAAAATAAAAGAAGAAAAAAGTAAATTGACACCTGAAGAGTTAAGATTTTCAGATCTTAAAGATCTTAAGAAGCAGCAACAAGTAGATTCATTAACTAAATATGGTTTAACTAAAAAACAAATAAGGAACTTAAAGTATGAAAAAGACAGAGTAGAAGCAATAATAAAATTACAAAATCAAAAAAGAAAAAACTCTTTAAAATAAACACTATGAATATAGGTGATTTAAAACTAGGTATAATAAACTTAAGTACTTTAGCAATATCAATGTCTCACGTTGACATGATATTAAAGATAACTCTTTTAGTTATCACGATATTTTATACCCTAAATAAATGGTGGATAGAACATAAAAACCGTAAAAACAAAAAAAACAAATAATTATGACTGACAAGAAAAAAGATTCAAGATTTAAAAAATTACTTATATGGTTAATGAGTAAATGGAATTCGTTCCTTTACATGTTAATGTTTAAAAAGTATGAATAGAATTAAACAAACAGGCCACCACACCTAATAAATTCTATATTAAAAGCCCGCTACAATTAAGTAACGGGCTTTTTTAATTTAAGTTATTTCACATGCACCCCCTGCACATGCAAGTTCACCAGACAAATCCGTCTCATCATCCTCCTCTTCAATTTTTGATACGTCAACACTTTTTAGTGTGTTCATCAACTCTTCATACTTTTCTTCGGTTATATCTTCAAAGGGAGCTTGAACATAAGTACCACCATTGTAAGGCAATACAGATAAACCATTATAGTATTCTTTATTCTGCCACATCCATTCGCCAATCATTTCCCACTCGTCATCTCGTATACTTACAGTGGCTGATATGTTATGCTTGTTAGCACCATCTGTGTGACCAGGAAACACCCATTCTTCAGATACTTGTTTTATACGTTCTAATAATTGTATAGGGCTTTCTGTTCTGAGTATAGATCCTTCCGGAGCTTTCTGAGGTATACCAATTACAGCAGTATCATGAGGTCTGAAATATTCATCTTCGATTAGCTCGGGGTGATTCTTAGATAAGAACTGGTACATCGATTCATTCTTACCCACGCGAATTCTTCTCATGTAATAGTCATTATGCCAGGCGTGAATACCAGATGACGTACCTAAAGTCAACGAAGTTGTGCCTGCGGGTTTAACCGTTGTTGCTCTAGCTGTTGCATTAATACCAATTAGCTTAGCTACTCTAGCATTCTCTTCTTTAACTACAAACGCAGCTTGTTCCATATCTAATTTCAATACAGCACCTGATCCAATACCAGTCATTGATACGCCAATTAAAGCATCCTTTTCTGTTGTCTCTTGCCAAATGCTTCTGAGATAATGAAAGTTCGTATAAGAAGCTTGTATTGTGCCGATAAAAGCAGCATGCTTAACTCTTCGATTAAATTCTTTTTGATCCGTAAGATCTGAAGCATTAACTTCACAAAGATTACAAAATTGATATGGTCTCAGTGCAATTTCGCAACACGGATTAGTTCCCCAATCCTTATCTTTACTTAGGTAAAATCCAGGCTCACCTGATCCGGATAACTCAATTCTCTTCCATAGTCCTAAAAAGAATTCCTTAGTTAATTTCTGTCTTATTAACACCGCAGAGTTATTAGCTCTACCTCTTTGGGGATTCTTTTCCCACCATTCACCAGACTTACAGCCAATCATTTCGTTGTCTGTAGACGAAAACAAAGCTATTAAAGCTGCTCTTCTGATACCACCAGCTAGAACCGAGTCAGCAATGTGACATATAATGTCGTGAGCTTCAACAGTTGTTAAGTACTCACCGTCTTTTTTAGCATCCATTATGCCCATGATTTTTACTATGCACTCTTTAAGCGGTTGAGGTCCAGGTGCTTTACCTCCTGACGTTACAAGCCTTGCTCCTTTTGCTCGTATATCTGAATAATCAAAATCAATTTTAGAAGATCTTTTGTTACCCAAATAAGATTTCATTAGCATTTTTATAGCGTCTGCCCAACCTTCAATTGAGTCCATGATTAAGAACCTACGAGTTCTTTTATCAAATGGAACTGTTACCGCAGGCAACTTAGCTACGTGATGTTGCTGCACCGAGTAACCAACTCCTGTGCCACCTAACAATAAAAACATTGTTTCGCTAAATGCTGTTACAGATTCTATAGGAAGATAAGCGCAATTGTATATTCTATTTGGGGAGATTTCAATTGGCTTACCACCGAACTGTAAAGATCGCATAGATGGTAATATACTTTTATTGTAAACGTCAACATAAGCTGCTCTTATTTCGTCTTTTAAATTAGGAAATTTCTTTATGTGCATCGATTCATTACGAAATACCAGTTGATCCCACGTCTCACGACGTTTTGTTTCTGGTATATATTTTGCGTACTTCATGTATACTGTAATGTCTGATAGTATTCTATTGCTTAAATTCATTTATGTTACTTTTATTTTATATTCATTTTGTTTTTCTACTAATTCTTTCCACAGTATTTTACCCCTGTTGTTCCACGACCATTTGACCCATTTATCAATTTGTCGTTCTCCATAAGCTTTTCTAGCTAAATGTTTGTCGTATTTATTTTCTCGCATCTAGTATAAGTTTTATCATTATAGCAATATCTTTTTGATTTTGAGGTTTATATAAAGTTCTTGTGTCTCCGTTTTTAACACACCAGCGTTTAAACAATTTCCATCTAAGTGGAAATGATTCATTAGCTCTACCTTTACATTCTATTATATAATCTTTACCTGTAAAGTCAGGAGTATATTTTATACCCAATACTTTCTTTTGTCCTCTATCAATTAGTTCGCCTTTACCATTAGCTTGCTTTTCTATGCAAATGTTTGGTAATGTAAATCCTTCTATAAGTTGGAATACTTCTTCTTCATACAATTCAAACAGTCCAGCTTTTTTCAAAGCTATGTACGTATTTTTTTCTAAGCCTGATCGGAATTGGATCCCGTCCATGCTAGCTTTTTTAGCACGAACAGGACCCTTCTTCTTTGATCTTTTAAAGCGTTTCATTCTTTACAAAAGATCCGTTAACCATTTTGCCTTTACGCTTACTTATAACGTCATACGCTGACTGTATGCAATCTTCGATAGTAAAGCCTGCTAAATGCGCTAGGTTAGTTAAAACAACAACCATATCGCCAATACCATCTTTTAATTCAACTGGATCATTTTTAATGATTGCTCTAGCAACTTCACCAGCTTCTTCTTGCAACTTAACGTATTGCGTTTTAACATCACCTTTCTGATATAACCCTCTTTCTAAAGCCCAATGTCTTATAGCAGGAAATATACATTTTGAACATTCAGTTTTAACAGGATCTCCACTAACTACATCGTAAACAACATCAAGCTGCTCTTGTAAGCTTATAATAGTTGGGTTTGCTAAAAACTTTAGCATAGCTTTGTTGTAAACATAACATCTACCTTTAGTATACTGCGAATCTTTAACATTTCGTGTAATCCACTCTATTAGAGCTTCACTTACCACCACATCTTTTCCTGTGTTAAGCTTTATTGTTTCACCAAGATTGCGTTGTAAAAACTTTTCTACATCAAATGACCAACAAGGAAAGGTGGTAGTCATATCGGTTACATTGATTTTAAATTTAGGTTTAGATTTCTTTTTCTTACCTTTCATTAATTCAGAATAAGTCATTTGATCTACTTTATAGCCGAAGCTTTTCTGATACATTTTTTCTAGCTCTGAAGCTTCTTCCATCAGATAGGTTGTATGCAATATTTGAACATCAGCGGGATCATAGCCTTGCTCTTCAAACACTCTTTTACCTAAGTTACTAGTCATACCAACTTTTACTTTTGGTACGTGATACACAAAATACATTTTTTTATTCATATAATTCATTTTAAACACCAACACTCAAAGGAGCTTTTATTGTTGGTAGGGGGTTATAATTATTTAATTTAATTTCTTGCTTTAGCGGTATGTGCAAGCCATATTTCTTTTCAAAGAATAAACCGCTATCTAATTCAAGCTTAGGCAACACACGCTTTGATCTACTTAAGTATTCAATTGCTTGTTTATAATGATTAGAGTAAAGATGACAATCACCTAGTTGTCCAATCAAACGCCCTGCTTTTAAGCCAGAACCTTTAGCTAACATCTCAAGTAATAAACCATACATTGTTATATCGTACGGTAAACCTAAGAATACATCAGCTGATCTTTGCTGCCACATTAAATCTATTATGCCGTCGTTAACGTAAACTTGAAACGCATAATGACAAGGAGGTAAAGCCATCTCACTTAGCTCAGCTGGATTCCAAGCCGATACAATCATACGTCTGCTGTCAGGCGTATAGTGTATAGCATTTACTAGATCAGCTAGCTGGTCTCGACCATTAAAATCACGCCATTGCTTTCCATAAACAGGACCAAGCGTTTCATCTGTACGACCTGAACGTTCATAGTCTGGTCTCCAATACTTAACGCCATTATCTTCTAGATACTTTAAGTCTGTCCTACCATTAAGGATCCATAGTAACTCAGTTCTTGCGGCGTTAAAAGATATTTTCTTTGTTGTAAGAATTGGGAAACCAAGTGACATGTCATGCTCAATGCTTCTGCCGAAGACACTCTTGGTTCCAGTTCCTGTACGATCAGTTTTGTCTTTTCCGTTATACAGAATTCCAGCCATAAGGCCTCTATATTCGTCTTCAATATTAATCACTAGTTAAGGTTTGTTTTAGTTTTTCTATATAATTTGCTGCGTCTAATAGCTCTTCTTGTAAGTGTTGAAGCCAAGTTGTAATATCTCCAACATCTTTATCTAATGTTACTCCGTACTTTTTGAAGCCAACATCTGATCTACTTACTAATTGATCAACTACTTTTTCAATAATAGGATCTCTAAATGTGATTTCTTTTTTATTCATATTATAACAGTTTAGCTGCTAACAATAGTAATGTAGGTAAGAAAGTAAAGATTGCATCCAGTCCACTAACCGGGCTGTAACGCATCTTAGTATCTATTATTTCTTTACCTATAGATACGAATATCATAATACTTATAGCTTCTACAGTTGATCCCCATATAACTAATGGAGTTGCAATTATACTTCCGTAGAAGAAATGTAATAGTTTATCATGAGGCACTATATTAGCCAGTACAAATAGTATTTGTTTGATTGTGTTTTTCATATTATTATTATTTATTATATTTTTTGTAGTAGTACATATAATACTCATACATTTTTTTCCACACTTCGTTACGCTTTAGCGGCTCAGGTGAAAGGTTCTTGTTGTCTCCAATCTCTATGATTAGGAACCATGCAGCTGGTGCACCTCTCGTTTCTGGTTTAGGATATATTCTTATGCCATTCTTCTGACACCACATCCTTGCTTCTTCTTCAATTACATCGGCATTATATGCACCCATCATTGAATTCTTAGCTCTAGGCATTTATTCCCAAGGCATATTGTGATCAGCTGCTGGTACATGAGGTATGTAACAACCACTTTTCTTTTCCCAAGTAAAATGACATTCAGCGCCATTAGTTCCTAAGTTTTGAAACTTACACTTTAATACTTTTACTTTAACAGTGTTAGCTTCATAGTCTCTGTGAACTAATAGTCCGTGATAACTTGCATCATACCATTCGCCTCCACCTTTAATGTTATACATTGTAGGTTCTTCAATCTTACCGTCTTGTCCTTTATACATCTTAGTTGGATGTGCAACAACAAATACAACTACATCATACTTCTTAGCAAAGACTTCTATCTTAGTTAAGTATTCCATAGTATACTTTGTTACATCGTCGCTTGATCCTTCACCTGTATCTCTGACTTTATTAAATGGATCTATCACTAAAGCCTTAATACCTTTACGTTTAACTAGTTCAGCGCCTTTTCTTAATACAGAATCTAAAGTGAAACGTTCCATATCAATGTGAAAGTAATTGTCGTTACAGTGGTCTGCTATCTTATTCCACTTGTCACTTGCAATATCTTCTTTCTGAGGCATGCCTTCCCAGTGTTTACGCATTAACTTGTGAGCGTGTAAAAAGGTTGGTACATTTTCAGGCGAAGCATAAGCTGTTTTCCAACCATACTTTTTGTTATAGCCAACAACCATCTGGTCGACAAAATCACTCTTCCCGGAAGAAGGTATACCAGTGACAGTAATAAATTGACCGGTATAAGTAGAAAAGATGTCGTCAAAGTTGTCCAACCCGATCTGAAATCCTGGCGTAAAGCCATTACGTACAAAGTCGGTAACTTCGTCTTCAATATCCCTGAACGTTGTAACATTCTCCATAGGTACAGGTTTTGCCCCTGTAATACGTTGTGATAATTTTTCTTTTCCATGTTTTTGTAAGTATTCATTTGCATCTTTGCAGTCATCAAAGGTTGTTATAAAACAAGCTTCAGATCCTAACCTTCTTATTAATTCTGTTTGTAGAGCTAAGCCAGCGTCGTCGGTATCTACCGCTAAGATAATCTTTTCTTTATCATCAAAGTAGTCAATACAGTTGTCAAGATATTCTAAGTTGTTCTGACCGAGAGTTGCACCGTTAGGTACTGATATAGCGTTTGTTATACCTGCTTCATGCAGCGCTAATACATCCATCTCGCCTTCTACTACTACACAATATTCAAACCCAACTATTGAATCTATATTGTAGAATACTTTTTCAGCTCCTTTAACAAGTTTAAAGTTCTTACGACCATCTCTATATTTAATGTTCGTTAATTCACCACCCGCAAAGTAATTAAACTTAATAGTGTTTTCTTCTTTCTGCGTTTGTGGCATCCATTCTTTGCCCTCAGTAACTTTTACATCTAATAAAGTTTGTCTTGATATTCCTCTACCTTCAAACCAGTTTACAACTGCTTCAGATAATATAGACTCAACAAACGGCTTAGGTTTTTCATATACTTTTTCAGCTTTACCCTTACGTTTAAATGTATGTAGTTGGAAAGGTTTGTTACAATTATGACACGTACCTATACCTCGATCCCAGTCATAAGAAGCACACTTTGCTTTTTGATTCTTAGGTTTACGATCGTGAGAACACAACGGACATATACCTTGCGTCTTCTCTTCTAGCTTATGTTGATTGTATACGTCAATCTGAAAGCCGTTAATTTCATCAATCATTATTTTATTTTGGAGGTTAAAAAAGGGAGCATACATTTCTATATACTCCCGATAAATTAAATTAGATTAGTATTAATAATCTTTTACGCATTCTAATGGCAGTTAGAACGGTAAGTCATCTTCCGCAGCGACTGGTGCTGCTTGTGGTGGTGGCGCAGAAGCTTGAGCAGGTTCACCATCTCGTGGCGCAGTATCTACATTTGTTCCGTTAGTCCACACTACTTTAACATTTCCTAAATAAACTTTGTCAGTCTTAGCGTCACGCTCTTCTTTAGTTTGTTCTACAATGATAGGTCCATTGTCGCCGTAGTTTCCTAGTTCATCATTGATTGTAATAGTGATAGGTAAGTACTTTCCTTTTTTCCCGTGATAGATCTTATCTTTTGGGATGTTGTTTAAATTGATGTTTGCTTTAATAATTGAAGCCATAGTTAATAAGTTTGTAATTGGTTAAACATTCTTTTTAATTGTTCTTTTGTCGCGCCCGTGTTTCGTCGAATGTTATCAACGGCTTTTACATGAGTTTGGTTACTGTAGAAATTATCTACTTTCGTTGTTACACCGGTTACAGTGCAGGTTCTTTTTTTTGGAGTTCTTCTCATTTTAAATAATTTAATTAGATTCATATATATTATCAATTTGTATTCGTGTTTTGTCTGCAACTATAATGTATCAGTTTTAACATAGTCTTTAAGATCAAATAGTGGATCATTAATAAGTACTTCATAAGCATTCATTGCTTGTGCAACTTTCATCTTGCCTCTATCATAAAACTCTTCAGAGCAATCATAAATAGCTATTTGATGAGTCTTCTTACATATTACTAAGAAAACTAACTCGTAACCAAATATCTCTTTGTATATGTATGCTTGGCTGTCGTAATTATATATATTTGCAGATTTTCTAAAGCGATTTATATCGCCGGTTGTTTTTATGTCAACAATTAATCCTTGATCTTTGTTGATGCAATCTGCTTTGCCTTTCCACCAAGTACCGTTAATTTCTTTGATACCCGGTTCTTCGTTAATAATGTCTTCACCTGTTAATAATGACACACATACGCTGTTGTTTTGGATTTTACGTACCATTTCATCGCACTTATCCGCTTCCTTACGTGTTATCATCATCTTACCATCGTTATTCTTTACATCTTCTTTGTAAGCTTTTGTGACTCTGCTTGATGCTTGTGATATAGGATAATTCTTTTCTAGTTTTTCAGGTTCTAATAAAGCGGTGTGGACATAGCCACCTAAGATGAAGTTTATGTTCATCTCAGATGGTTTTCCAAACTGCTCAGGATCATTCAGTAACTTATATATATCCGAGTTGGATCTATACTGTTTACCAACGCCGTCATAATATTCAGCGTCATCTCTAAGTAATTCTATTACTTCTTTCTGTTCTGCTTCGGTCATTAAAGCGTTTCAGTTGTTATGGGTTGTAATGCTTTTAGAGCACTCTTTATTGCGCTACTAAGATCATATTTACCGGTTATAGCCGCAAGATCTCCACCACCCTCAATAAACTTAACTGCTTTAGCATATAAGGGATCTTTCTTTGATGTTAGCGTTACTTTTGCTACTTTACCGGAATGATCATTTGACGCGTCAGCATCTGCGGTATCATCAATCAACAATAAGTTACCAAGTGCATATTTTTTGCCATAACTAGAGGCTGCACCGAACTTTTGAGGCATTGACATTCCCTTCATCACTAGGTCGACACCCACAATTGCATTAGAGTGTATAGCATCGTCAGATTCTGCATCATATATAGTTGCAACTGATTTTAAGATAGGAGGATCAAATGAGATCATCTCTTCGTTAACGATCACAGATACTTTTTGATCTTGCAAATACGGTTTAATAGCTTCAAGTATATCTTCTGCAGCACGGTAATTGTATTTACCAAACCCATTGTATCTGGATTTTTTAGCTTTAAGA
>ENA-ORDA01000383-ORDA01000383.1-marine-metagenome-genome-assembly--contig:-NODE-383-length-45528-cov-7.641746_pt1 | contig 45528 bp, 38 predicted proteins | sample MGYA00237778_ERZ508506 | MGnify/ENA primary metagenome ERZ508506 (study PRJEB26177, sample SAMN06267891) | marine metagenome | isolation source: Monterey Bay, California, USA | place: Pacific...
CACTGTCTTGACTTACCAAAATAAAGATGGTTTTATTTGGTGGTTCCTCTAAAATCTTGAGAATTTTATTTGAACATTGCGAATTCATTTGGTCCGACATCCAAATAACCATGATCTTATATCCACCTTCATAGGACTTTAGACTTAGTTTTCTTTGAATCTCAGCACTTTCTTTGACAGAAATAATGGGCTGTCGTTCTTTGATATCGATAACTTGCGTCCAGTCGAACAAGGTGAAGTACGAATTTTTTTTTATTTGTTCCCTCCAATTTTCAAGAAAAGAATCAGAAAAAGGACTATCGGCTTGAACGGTTGGAAAGCTAAAGTGTAGATCGGGATGCTGCAATTCATTAATTTTTAAACAAGATGAACAAGTTCCGCAACTGTCGTTCTCTTTTTTTTCCAAACAAAGTACATATTGAGCGTAAGCAACACTCATTCCCAAGGTCCCGTAACCAGCATCTCCTAAAAATAATTGGGCGTGGCTAACTTTATTTTTTTGAACTCCATGTATCAGCTTTTCCTTAATGTTCTGGTGACCAATAACGTCTTTGAATTGCATAAATCAAATTTACTAATGTTTTCTAGTATTGAAATCAAAAAGAAGATATAAATTAGCTTAAAAAAACATGAAATTACTGATACTCATTTCCTTTGCCATTATTTGCTACTCATCCCATGGTCAAAAGGCTGTGGTACATGAAGAAAATTTTAATTTTTCGGCGTCTTCGAATGTGAATTCCCTGTCGGTTGAGATTCCTTATGCTCAAAAAGATTTTGTGGATAGCAGGTTGAAAAAACTACTTAAAGGTTGGGGAAGCATAAAGAGAGCAAAGGAGAACATAGCTCGTTAATGGTTGAAATTAAGGACATGGGTAAGATGCCTTTTAACGTTTTTGCGAGATTGACAGAAGGTAATAATGAAATTATAAGTGTCCATTTTGGTTTTGATTTTGGAGGTTCATTTTTATCCAAAAGAGAGCATCCAGAAAAGTATAAAATAATGGAATCGAAAATAGTTGATTTCGCCTCTAGCATTGTAAAGGATTGGATAAACTCAGAGTTGAAAAACGAAGAGAAGATATTGAATCAATTAGAAAAAGATCAAAAAGATCTTGAAATTTTAGTTGAGGGACATACAGATACCGATAAAATGAAATCAAAATCACATCCTGTTGATAATTGGGAATTAAGTGTGCTCAGAGCCACTTCAGTAGTGAAAATAATGTTAGCAAACAGTAAAATGGATCCAACTACCGTTAGTGCTTCTGGTAGAAGTCAATTTGCTCCAATTGATTTAGATAATAAGTCAAAAAACAGAAGAATTGAAGTTGTCTTAATCCCCAAATTAGATGAGTTGTTTGAGATTATCAATAATTAATCAAAGTTTATAAAAATTCATTTCATCTACGTACTTAAAAACTTCTGGAGTAAGTAAATATCTTACATCTTTGTTTTCAGAAATTGCTTTTCTTATGAAGCTAGAGGATATTTTCATAATTGGAGCATCACATTTTATGATTTTAGGATGATTAAAAGTGTTTCTTTCCAAATCATTATCAATTTCTTCTTGTGCTGTTAAAACTCTTGGGTAAACATACAAATGATGTGATTTTAAAATCTGCTCATGATTTTTCCATTTCTTAAAAGATCGTAGATTGTCCTCGCCCATAATTAGATTGAATTCATAATCTAAATATTTTTCTTTTAAGTAGGTTAATGTATTAATTGTGTAGGATGGAATAGGCAAATTGAATTCTTCATCACAAGCTTTTAATTTAGGATTCTGTTCGATTGCTATTCTCACCAAATTTAAGCGATGATAATCTTCTAATAAAGACTCTTTTTTCTTTAATGGATTAAGAGGACTAACAACAAACCAAATTTCATCTAAATTGGTATATCCAACCATATAGTTTGAAATAATTAAATGCCCAACGTGAATTGGGTTAAATGTTCCAAAATATAAGCCAATTTTTTTCATATTAAAATATAAACTTCTTTACAGTGTCAACGATGTTTTTAGATGCATCTTCTAATTTGTCATTTAAAATAATCTTGTCAAATTTATCTAGATATTTCATTTCATGAACAGATTTTTCAATTCTTACAGTTATTGACTCCTTAGTCTCGGAGTTTCTTTTTTTGAGCCTATGAGAAAGCACATCTATTGATGGTGGTTTTATAAAAATTGATAATGCATCTTCTTTAAAATAATTTTTTAATGAAATACCACCAAGAACATCAACATCAAAAACAACATGTTTTTTTTGATTCCAAATTCTTGAAATTTCAGATTTTAAAGTTCCATAGAAATTATTTTTATAAACTTCCTCCCACTCTATGAAATCATTTTTTTTTATTTTTTTTTCAAATTCTTCAATCGACAAAAAATAATAATCTTCCCCATCAATTTCGTTTGTCCTAGCTTTTCTACTGCAAGCGGATACTGAGAAATTTAATGGTAATTTAGTTTCTAATAATTTATTAATAAGTGTAGTTTTTCCAGCTCCAGAGGGAGCAGAAACTATAATAACCTTCCCTTTAAAAGTCCTTGGATTCATCATAAAACATTTAAAACCTGTTCTTTAATTTTTTCCAATTCATCTTTCATACCTACCACAATTTTTTGAATAGATATATTATTAGCTTTTGAACCAAGTGTATTTATTTCTCTTCCCATTTCTTGTGAAATAAAACCCAGTTTTTTACCCGAGTTAAGTTCTTTTGTAGAGTCTATAAAATGATTGCAATGCTCTTTAAGTCTCACTTTTTCTTCTGTTAAATCAAGTTTTTCAGAATAAAAAATTAGTTCCTGTTCAAGTCTTTTCTCATCAACTTGACTTTTTAAATTAAGTTCATCAATAGCTTTTTTTAACTTGTCTCTTACTTTGGGAAGTCTTTCTTTTTCATATTGATTTATCTCTTTAAGACTTTCCAAAATCGAGTTCACGTATTTGACAAGTTCTTTGTTTAAAGCATTGCCTTCTTTTTTTCTAAAACTATTTAAATCCTTGCATGCTTCTTTAACTGCATTTAATATTTCACCATTTGAATCTTCTTCAATAGTATCTTTTTGATGTTGAATAACTTCAGGGAGTTTAAGCGCATAGCCAATTAAGTCACTGTCAATTTTTAGTTTTAGCTCATTTGATACTTCACTGAGTTGATTGTAATAATTAATTAATTGGTCTTTATTAATGATGATTTTTTTAGAAGCTTCTTTCTTTTCATAATGAATCATAACTTCAATTTTTCCTCTTTTCAAATATTCTTTTACAAATGATCTTATAGATAAATCAAGATTTTTAAATGCAGAGGGAAGCTTTAATGAAAGGTCTAAAAATTTACTATTAAGTGACTTTACTTCAACATTAATTTGAAGTTCATCAATAATAACTTCAGACTTTCCAAAACCAGTCATAGATTGAATCATAATAGTAATTTATATCAAAAGTAATCAATTGATTTTATTAGTATTTATACTTACTAAATAAACACCTCCAAATATTAATAAAGAACAAAAAACGCTTATTATCTCTAGTTGTTCTTTTCCACTAATTACAGCAATAAAACTTGCTAGAACTGGTTGAAGATATATGTAGGTACTAACCACCGTTGGACTAACGTATTTAATTCCATAAATATTAAATAGATAGCAAAGAAACGTGGTAAATAAGATTACAAATCCTATTTTTAAAATAATATCATTACTCATCTCCCAGTTTATTTTGTTAAAATCATATATCCCAAAAGGAATTACACCTATTAGTCCAAAAGTAAATACCCATTTCACAACGGTTATTGGGCTATATTTACTCATAAGAGGTTTAACTAAAATTAAATAAAGACCAAAACTTGTGGCATTTAAAAAAATTAGAAAATCACCAGTTAATCCACTGACTTCAGTAACAGAATTATTGTTAAAAATTATTATTACAGCACCAGTTAATCCAATTAATATTCCTACAGCTCGATAGGGTTTTAATTTTTCTTTTAAAACTATAATAGATAAAACACTTACTATTATTGGACTTGTCACCATAATTATTGATGCATGTATAGTTGAGGTAAGTTCTAACCCGCTGAAAAACATAAGCTGATTCGCCGTTACTCCAAATAGACCGCAAAGAGCAAACTTTAAAATATCAGGCTTTAATATTTTTTCATAAAAAAATAAGGAGGTTATCCAAAAAAGAAAAGTTGCTCCAATTGCTCTAAATAAAATGAAAGTGAATGGAGGAAGATAACCACCATTCATCACATCTTTCGCAAAGCCATAATTTACGGCGTAAATTAAATTGGCTCCTAGAATAGCCAAATGAGCAAATATTATTTTTTTTTTCAAAGTTTCTGAAACAAATTATTTTGAATATATTAAATAATTAGATTTGTATTCCATTAATAAAATGAAAATGAAATTTAATACTAAAGTAATTCATGCAGGAGTTCATCCAGATGTTGCTACAGGTGCTATAATGACTCCAATTTATCAAACTTCAACTTATGTTCAAGAAGAAATTGGTGTTCACAAAGGGTTTGAATATTCAAGAACTGGAAACCCAACAAGGCAAGCTTTAGAAAATAATCTAGCTGCTATTGAAGAAGGGAAATTTGGAGCTTGTTTTGGAAGCGGTCTAGCAGCTATTGATGCTGTGATTAAAATGTTAAGTCCTGGAGATGAAGTTATTTCGACTAATGATCTTTACGGTGGATCTTACAGAATATTCACCACAATTTTTGAAAAGTATGGAATAAAATTTCATTTTGTGGACATGCTTAATATCAACAATATAAAAGAAAAAATCAATTCCAAAACAAAATTAATTTGGGTTGAAACTCCAACTAACCCAATGATGAATATTGTCGACATAAAAAAAGTATGTGAGTTGGCTAAAGAAAATAAAACAATGGTTGCAGTTGATAATACTTTTGCAACACCTTATTTGCAAAATCCATTAAGCTTGGGGGCAGATATTGTAATGCATTCTGTAACTAAATATTTAGGCGGACATTCAGATGTTGTAATGGGGGCATTAGTTTCTAATGATTCTAAAATAGCAGAAGAAATTTATAGGATTCAAAATTCTAGTGGTGCAGTTTGTGGGCCAATGGATTCTTTTTTAGTCTTAAGAGGAATTAAAACTCTTCACCTGAGAATGCAAAGACATTGTGAAAATGGAGAAAAAATTGCTAATTTTTTAGCTCAACATCCTAAAGTAGAAAATGTATATTGGCCTGGACTTACTAGTCATCCAAACCATGATGTAGCAAAGTCTCAGATGAAAGATTTTGGTGGTATGATCTCTTTTACTTTAGTTGGAGACAGTTTAGAAATGGCTAAAAAAATAGTTAGTAAAACAGAATTATTTACTTTAGCAGAATCTTTGGGTGGTGTTGAGTCATTAATTGGTCATCCTTCTACTATGACACATGCTTCTATCCCAAGAGAAGAAAGAATAAAATCTGGAGTGGTTGATTCACTTATTAGGTTAAGCGTTGGCATTGAGGATATAACAGATTTAATAGATGATTTGACTAAAGCACTAAACTAGAATATTTTTACATCAGTTAAGGGTTTTAATATATAGTATCGTCTAAAAAATAAAAATAAAATTGAAAAAATATATAATGAAGTTATCTACAACAGTTATTTTAATATTATTTAACCTATTTATTTTTTCTCAGTCTAAAATAGATCGATCTAATTGTAGAGATGGTGAAAACGTTGAGTACTGCAAGACTCATAAAATGATGAATAAGCTAAAAAATAATCCATCTTTTTATAATCAATTTTTAAAAGATCAAGAGGAATTAAAGAAAACCGAAGATCAAATATCAGGCCAGTCAAGATCGGGTGTGGTTTATACAATTCCTGTGGTATTTCATGTTTTACATAACGGAGGGGTTGAAAATATTTCAAAAGATCAAATTCTTGATGCTGTAGCAATTTTAAATAGAGACTTTAGGTTGCAAAATACAGATGCAAATAATGTCCAATCTACTTTTTCTAGCATGCCTTCTGATATTGAAGTAGAATTTAAGTTGGCTACAAAAGCACCAAATGGCCAATGTTTTAGTGGAATCACAAGAACACAAAACGCTTTAACAAATGATGGTAGTAGTGGTCAAGCTCAAGTTGCTGCTATTACAGCTGGAAATGATGTTTACAATTCATCTTGGCCAGGTAACAAATACCTAAATATTTTTGTTGTTAATGAAGCTGGAGGTGCTGCAGGTTACACCACTAATCCAAGTAATTGGAGCTCAACTTCAATGAGAAATGGAATTTGGATTCTTCATGACTACGTTGGTTCAATTGGGACATCTGATAACTCTTCTAGCAGGTCTTTAACTCATGAAGTTGGACATTGGCTAAATTTAGAGCATTTATGGGGGCCAAATAATAATCCAGGAACTGCTACAAGTTGTTCTTCAGACGATGGTGTTGACGACACTCCTAGATGTATTGGTGTAACAGCTTGTATTTTAACTTCTAATACTTGTTCTAATGATGCTCAAGATGGTTATTGGTCAAGTGACGTTGTGGATAATGTTGAGAATTACATGGAATATTCTTACTGTAGTAAAATGTTTACCAATGGTCAAAAAACAAGAATGAGATCTGCATTAGTTAGTAGTGTTGGAGGGCGAAATAATCTATGGAGAAATAATAACCTTATTTCTACGGGAACAAATTCAGATCCAACAGTTTGTGCTGTTGAAATAAGCGTTGCTAAAGATTTAGTTTGTGGAAATGATAATGTTCAATTTTATGATGAATCTTATAATAATATAGTTTCATGGAACTGGTCTTTTCCTGGAGGCTCACCATCAAGTTCCAACACTAAAGATCCAATCACATCATATTCTTCATCTGGAAACTACGATGTCACCCTTCAGGTTACTGATGGTTCAGGTAATGTCATGTCCAAAACCTTTTCTAGTTTCATTACTGTTTTAGGAAGTAATGGTAATACTCCTCCAATTTTTGAAGGCTTCGAAAACATGTCTTCTCTTCCAAATAATAATTGGACTATTGATAATTTAAGTGGTCCAGGTTTTCAGGTTGTTTCTTCAGCTTCTGCTAGTGGAAGTCAGTCTGTTAAACTAGACAATTCAATAGGTACAAATGGTTCAATAGATGAGCTGATTAGTAATACTATTGATCTTTCAAATAGTGATGCTGCAAGTATTTCATTTAAGTATGCTTTTGCTAAAAGAAATACTTCAAATACAGATTATCTTCAAATATATGCTAGTAAAGACTGTGGAGATAGCTGGGCTCTTAGAAAAAACATTTACTCATCTGTTTTGGCAACTAGAGCGAATACCAATTCTAGTTTTACACCTACAGGGTCAGATTGGAAAGTTATTTCTATAAGCCCTAACACATTAAATAATTTTTTGGTAAGTAATTTCAGGTTTAAGTTTAAGTTTGTCAACGGTGGGGGAAACGATTTATTCATAGATGACATCAACTTATCAGGCTCGGTTTCAATTAACGAATTAGAAGGAATTAATAGCTTAAAGATTCAACCGAATCCTGTTATTGATAATTCCGTAATATCATTTTATTCTAATTCTAATCTTACCAATGTAACTTTAGATTTATATGATGCTATGGGAAGATTGGTAATTTCTAAAAGATTTGCGAATCTTAATAATGGAGACAATAAGATAGAAATTCCTTCTTCAGCTTTAGAGTCAGGTTGGTATTTAATTATGTTGAAATCGCAAGAAAAAATAATTTCTAATAAGTTTTTAAAAAAATAATTCCATGAAGAATTACTTTTGGTCCATACTTTTAATTGCAAGTATTATTTCCTCTTGCAAAACAGACTTTGAGTTAAATGCACCTTATAAAACAATACCTGTTGTTTATGGATTGCTAGACCAATCTTTAGATACTCAATTTATTAAAATCAATAAATCATTTTTAGGAAACTCCAATAATGCAAATTTTGCTTCGATAAATGATTGCACCCAATTTGAGTCATTAACTGCAGTTATTGAGGAGTACAATCTAAATAATACTTTAGTTAGAACTAATTCTCTTAAGGAAATGATGTTTGGCAACTTAGATCCAGGAATTTTTTACGAAGATTCGCAGAAAATATATTATTTAGAAACTCCAAGTGGATTTTTTAATGAAGACTATACATATAAGTTAAATGTTTCAGTCCCAGATAAAAATTTAAACTTTAGTGCAGAGACTCAAATAGTTAGTAGCTCTAGATTTATTTTCCCTCAAATATTTCAATTTACATTTGCAAGAAATGGGTTAGTTATTGTTCAAGATTTAGATCTTGGGACAACCGATCAATACGAAAGCCCAGAAATTAAATGGGAAACTGCTGTAAACGGTAAAAGTTTTGAGCTAGTTATTAGGTTTCATTTTGCAGAATACACTTCAAATATAGATTCAATAGAAAAGTTTATAGATTGGAACCTGGGAACTCAAACTAGTGTAGATATTGATGGAGGAGAGACAATGCTTCAACTTGCTAACGGAAAAAGTTTTTTTGAAATCATAAATAATAGGTTATCTAACTATGAGTTCGAAAGCCAGGTTTTGAAAAGATCTTTTGGTAGTGAATGCATTGAAATTATTGTAACTGCTGGAAACGAAGATTTAAATACTTACATGCAGGTAAATGAACCTGTGACAAGTGTAGTAACAGAAAGACCGATTTTTACCAATGTAGAAAATGGAATTGGGTTGTTTGCCAGTAAGTTTACTATGTCTTCTAAAAATTATCCAGGCTTTGCTAATTCTTATTTGTCTAGCGGAACAATACTGGAGCTTTTAACAAATCCTATAACTAGTCAATATAAATTTTGCCGTAATACAACAACTTGTCCACCAAATTCTAACTCAGGTCCAGATCAAATCAGTCATATATTTTTAGGTTCAGGGCTAGACGTTAGTTGTAATTAAAGGTTAGAGATCATTAGAATTTTTTTAGCTTTTTCGTTGTCAACTATAATTTGTTTTTTCAAATCTTCTAAGGATTTAAATTTAAATTCATTTCTAATTTTCTGAATTACTTTTGTTTTTAAAATAGTTCCATACAAATCTTTTTCATAATTGAAAAGATGAATTTCAATAGTTCTTTCTTCTAATTTGTTTAGGGTGGGTTTAAATCCAATATTCATAATTCCATTTATAGTTTTTTCATTTGCTTGACAAACAACTGCATAAACACCATCTGCTGGAATTATTTTTTCAGCTTTATCTATTTCAATATTTGCAGTTGGAGTTCCTATAGTTTTTCCAATACCATTGCCATGGACTACTTCACCTGAAAACTCATAATAGTGTCCGCAATATTCGTTTACTAAATGAATGTCCCCTTTCTCAATTGCTTTTCTTACTTTAGTAGAGCTAATTTTAATTTCTTCAATTTCGTGAGCTTTTATTTCTTCAAGCTTAAATGGATATACTTCACTATTTTTTTTAAGTAATTCTATGTTTCCCTCTCTGTCTTTTCCAAAGTGGTGATCATAGCCAATTACCAATGTGTGAGTTTGAAGTGTATTAATTAAAAGTTCATTAATATATTGTTGAGCTGTGAACTTTGAAAAATTAATTGTAAAAGGATAAACTACTAAATGGTCTAAACCTAAATTTTCAAGAATATCTATTTTCTCTTTAAGTGAATGAATTAATTTTAAGTTTTGATCGTTAAATAAAACTTTTCTTGGGTGAGGGTCAAAGGTTAAGAGTACAGATTCTCCCTTGTTTTTTTCTGCTATTTTTTTAAGTCTTTGAATTATTTTTTGATGACCAAAATGAACACCATCAAACGTCCCTACTGTAACAATAGGATTTTTTATATTATTATATGATTCGATGTTATAGTGAACTTTCATCGTCAAATTTTGAGCGAATTTACATTTTAATAATTAATCAAAACCTAATGATTATTTGAACTTTAAATAATATGTCAAATTTTATTAACATTGAAGTTTAAATAATATAAATTATGTTAGATTTGCAGCATAATTTAAAAACATAAACAATGTCTCAAATTAAGGGGAAAATATCTCAGATTATTGGTCCAGTAATTGATGTAAACTTCGAAAATGCTGATAAACTTCCTAATTTATTAGATGCAATCGAAATCATTAAAGAAGATGGGTCTAAAGTTATTCTAGAATGTCAAAAGCATATTGGAGAAGATGTCGTAAGAACAGTTGCTATGGACTCTACCGATGGCCTTACTAGAGGAATGGAAGCAACCCCTTTAGGTAGTCCAATTACTATGCCTACCGGCGATGAAGTTAAAGGAAGATTATTTAATGTTGTTGGTGACGCAATTGACGGAATTGGCCCATGTGAGACTAAAAGAAGATTGCCAATTCACAGAGAAGCGCCAAAGTTTGAAGATCTTTCAACTGCTACCGAGGTTTTGTCTACAGGGATAAAAGTTATTGACCTTGTTGAGCCTTATGCTAAAGGTGGTAAAATTGGTTTGTTTGGTGGTGCTGGTGTTGGTAAAACTGTTTTAATTCAAGAGTTAATTAATAATATAGCCAAAGGTCATGATGGACTTTCTGTTTTTGCAGGTGTTGGAGAAAGATCAAGAGAAGGAAATGATTTATTAAGAGAGATGTTAGAATCTGGAATTGTAAATTATGGTGATGAGTTCATGAAAGAAATGGAAAAGGGGAATTGGCCATTAGATAAGATTGATAAAGAAGCACTTAAAAAATCACAAGCTGCTTTTGTATTTGGACAAATGAATGAACCACCTGGTGCAAGGGCTAGAGTTGCATTATCTGGACTTACGCTTGCTGAAGATTTTAGAGATGGTGATGGAGAAGGCAAAGGAAAAGATATATTATTTTTCATTGACAATATATTTAGGTTTACACAAGCGGGCTCAGAGGTTTCTGCACTATTAGGAAGAATGCCATCAGCCGTTGGTTATCAACCTACTCTTGCTACCGAGATGGGAGCGATGCAAGAACGTATTACTTCTACTAAAAAAGGTTCTATTACATCAGTTCAAGCAGTATACGTCCCTGCAGATGATTTAACTGATCCAGCTCCTGCAACAACATTTGCTCACCTTGATGCGACTACAGTTTTATCAAGAAAATTAGCAGCATTAGGAATTTATCCAGCCGTTGATCCTTTGGATTCTACATCAAGAATCTTAACTCGTCAAATTTTAGGAGATGCTCATTATGATTGTGCACAAAGAGTAAAAATGTTATTACAACGATATAATGAGTTGCAAGATATTATTGCAATTTTAGGAATGGATGAACTATCTGAAGAAGATAAACAAGCAGTACATAGAGCTAGAAGAGTTCAGAGATTTCTTTCTCAACCTTTCCATGTAGCAGAACAATTTACTGGAATGAAGGGAGTATTTGTAAATATCGAAGATACCATTAAAGGATTTACCATGATTATGGATGGTGAAGTGGATAAGTATCCTGAAGCAGCTTTTAATTTAAAAGGAACTATTGAAGAAGTGATTGAGGCGGGAGAAAAAATGTTGGCAGAAGTCAGTTAATAAACTTAATTATGGATGTTCAAATTATTACTCCTGACAAATCTCTTTATGATGGTAAAGCTGATTTAGTAACTGTTCCAGGAACCTCTGGTTCTATAGGTATTTTGAACAATCACGCACCTTTGGTTTCGTCATTAAGTAAAGGCGAAGTGAAAATAGTTCTTGGTAACAAAGAAGAATTTTTTAAAATTGATGGTGGAGTTGTTGAAGTCCTTAAAAATTCTGTCGTAGTATTAGCATCCTAGTTTTAAGTTAGTTTAAAACTCTTTCGGTGTTTTCCTGTTATCCCATATCTAGAAATAGCAAGCTTATGTTTTTTTGTAGGGTATCCTTTATTTTCATTCCATGAATAATTAGGATGTTTCTTAGAAAGCTCTATCATAATATCATCTCTAGTGGTTTTAGCAATAATAGAAGCAGCAGCAATATTTAAAAATTTACCATCTCCTTTAACTACACATGTATGTTCTATTTCTGGATAAGGGTTAAACTTATTCCCATCAATTACTAGGTGGCTAGGAACTGTGTTTAGTTTAGAAATTGCAATATGCATAGCGAGTAAAGATGCTTGAAGAATGTTTATTTTTTCGATTTTTCTTTCGTCAACGATTCCTATGCCAATAGAAATTGCTTTTTTTTCAATATCTATTCTTAATTCATTTCTTAGTTTTTCAGATACTTTTTTAGAATCATTAAGACGTTTATTTGTATAACCCTTTGGTAAAATAACAGCTGCAGCAACTACTGGACCAGCTAAACATCCTCTCCCGGCTTCATCACAACCAGCTTCTGTAAAAGTGGTTAAGTAAGGCTTTAGTTTCAAAATAAAAGATTCATATTAACTTTAGAATCAATAAATTTAGATAACTCATCTATTTTAATTCTTTCTTGGCTCATTGAATCTCTTTCTCTAACAGTCACCGAATTATCCTTAGATGTTTCATAATCTACTGTAATACAAAAGGGAGTCCCAAGAGCATCATTTCGTCTATATCTTTTTCCGATTGAATCTTTTTCATCATAAGAACAGTTAAAAATAGCTTTTAGGCTGTTGAAAATCACCTTAGCTTTTTCTGACAATCCATCTTTCTTAACTAAAGGTAGAATTGCTGCTTTTGTTGGTGCTAAACTATATGGTAAAGAAAGTACCGTTCTAAAAGTCCCATCTTTTAATTCTTCTTCTTTTAAACTATGAGATAAAAGTGCCAGAAACATTCTGTCTAATCCAATTGAGGTTTCTATAACATAAGGAATGTAACTTTCATTTTTTTCTGGATCAAAATATCTTAATTTTTTCTTAGATAAATTTTCGTGTTGCTTTAGATCAAAATCAGTTCTTGAGTGTATTCCTTCCAGTTCCTTAAATCCAAATGGGTATTTAAATTCAATATCGCAAGCAGCATCGGCATAGTGTGCAAGTTTAATATGGTCATGAAATCTCAATGATTCCTCGGCGATTCCCAATGACTTGTGCCAGTTCATTCTATTTTCTTTCCAATGGTTGTACCATTTTTCTTGGGTTCCTGGGCTAATAAAAAATTGCATTTCCATTTGTTCAAATTCACGCATTCTAAAAATAAATTGTCTTGCGATTATTTCATTTCTAAATGCCTTCCCAATTTGCGCTATACCAAATGGGATTTTTTTTCGTCCAGTTTTTTGAACATTAAGGTAATTAACGAATATGCCTTGTGCTGTTTCTGGCCTTAAAAAAATACTTGCAGACTCACCTGAAACAGAGCCTAGTTCTGTTTGGAACATTAGGTTAAATTGCTTAACAGATGTCCAGTTTTTTGTGCCACTTACCGGGCATATTATTTCCAGTTCAACAATAAGTTCATATATGGAATTTAAGTCATCACTATTAAAAGCGTTTTCCATTTTATTGGTGATGCTTTCTATATTTTTTTGCCTCCTTAGTACATTTTGATTGGTTTCTATAAATGTTTGCTCATTAAATTCCTCACCGAATCGTTTTTTTGCCCTCTGAATTTCTTTATTTATTTTATTTTCAATTTTAAGAATATGGTCTTCGATTAAAACGTCAGCTCTGTATCTTTTTTTGGAATCTTTATTATCAATTAATGGGTCGTTAAATGCATCTATATGCCCAGAAGCTTTCCAGGTATTTGGATGCATAAAAATAGCAGCGTCAATTCCTACTATGTTTTCATGCATTTGAACCATAGAACGCCACCAGTATTTTTTGATATTATTTTTTAGTTCTACACCATTCTGGCCATAATCATAAGTTGCGCTTAACCCATCATAAATTTCACTGCTTGGAAAAATAAATCCAAATTCTTTTGAGTGACTTATTATTTTCTTAAAATGTTCTTCTGTCATTTGACTTATTAATTAAAGCTTATAACAAAAATAGAATTTCCGACGAAAGGGTTATATTTAATTTTTAAAAATTATAAAGTTTTATAGTTAACATGATTGAAATAGAGGATAAAATTATATCTGATGATTTATTTGAGAAAAAATTTGTTTGTGATTTACAAAAGTGCAAAGGGGTTTGTTGCGTAGAGGGGGACTCTGGTGCCCCACTTACTAAAAAAGAGATTTTAGACATTGATAAAAACATCTCTAAAATTAAAACTGAAATGTCACCTACGGCTTTAAGTATTTTAGGGAAAAAAGATTTTTATTATGTTGATTCTGATGGCGATAAGGTAACCTCATTAATTAATGAAAAGGAATGTGTTTTTGTTGTTTATGACCAAAATAAAATTGCAAAGTGTTCAATTGAGTCTGCATTTAGAAAAAATAAGATAAATTTTAATAAACCAATTAGTTGTCACTTATACCCAATAAGAGTTAAAAAGCACGAAAATTTCCAAGCTATAAATGTAGACAGCTGGCATATTTGTCAACCTGCATGTAAATGTGGAACTGAACTTAATGTTCCAGTATTTAAGTTTTTAAAAAATGCTATTATTAGATCATGGGGTTTAAATTTTTTTCAACAACTAGATTCGGTTTATGATCAGTTTTTTAATCAAAAAAAAACAAAATAATATTTCATTTTTCATCCGATTTTTAGTCCATTATTCTGGTCAATTTGATTACTTAAAATAATGTTGTTATTAACACTGTATTTTTAATAAAGATTTTTGTTTTATTGTCTGATATTACACATCAAAATATAACTTTATGTAATTCTAAAAATGTTCTTTTTTTGCCATTATTTATCAATCGTTTTGACTTTCAGCGAGTTAACAAGTTTTAAGTATGATTTGTTGAAAACTATTAAAAATGTTCGCCTTTTTTTTTTGCCAGGCATGAGATTATTTCTAATTTTTGTATTCCGCTAAAATGAATTTTAGTAAGGCACCCAAAACGTACTATTTTTAAATAATAATCTAAGAATTTTTTATTCGTTAGATGATTTTTTGGCTTTAAATTTTTGCATTTTGGATTAACATTTTAAATAACAATATGGATAATACTATAAAAAAAACTGCTGATAATATTGACTTAAATAAGGAGCTAGATTCTAATATTACTGTAGAAGAGCCTATACTAAAGGAAAACCCAAATAGATTTGTGCTTTTCCCAATAGAACATTCCGATATATGGGAAATGTACAAAAAACAAGAAGCAAGTATTTGGACAGCTGAAGAATTAGATTTGTCACCTGATTTAGTTGATTGGGACTCCAAATTAAATGATGATGAGAGATTTTTTATTAAACATGTTCTAGCTTTTTTTGCTGCATCTGACGGCATTGTTAATGAAAATTTGGCGGAGAATTTTTTAAGTGAAGTTCAATATACAGAAGCTAAATTCTTTTATGGTTTCCAAATAATGATGGAAAATATTCATTCAGAAACATACTCTTTATTAATAGACACCTACATAAAAGACACTAAAGAAAAAAATTATCTTTTTAATGCCATAGAAACATTTGAACCAGTTAAGAAAAAAGCAGAATGGGCTATGAGATGGATTGATAATGGTTCTTATGCAGAACGTCTTGTTTCTTTTGCTGCTGTAGAAGGTATTTTCTTCTCTGGATCTTTTTGCTCTATTTTCTGGCTTAAGAAAAGAGGCCTTATGCCGGGGTTAACTTTTTCAAATGAATTAATATCAAGAGACGAAGGGTTGCATTGTGATTTTGCGTGTATGCTCTACAACAATCATTTAGTAAACAAATTACCAAAAGAACAAGTTCAGAAAATTATTGCAGATGCAGTAGAAATTGAAAAAGAATTTGTAACTGAATCACTGCCTGTAAGATTAATTGGTATGAATTCAGATCTGATGTCTCAGTATATTGAGTTTGTTGCCGATCGTTTACTTACTGAGTTAGGTAATGATAAAATTTACAATACTTCAAATCCCTTTGATTTTATGGATATGATCAATCTTCAAGGAAAAACAAATTTCTTTGAAAAAAGAGTTGGGGAATATCAAAAAGCTGGAGTGTTAAATAATGAAAATAACACCACTTTTAGTTTAGACTCAGATTTTTAATAACCCATTTAAGTAAAATATATGTACGTAGTAAAAAGAGACGGAAGAAGAGAAGCAGTTAAGTTCGACAAGATCACAGCTAGGATAAAAAAGTTATGCTATGGACTTAATCCGTTGGTTGCTCCTGAAAAAGTGGCCATGAAAGTTATTGAAGGCCTATTTGATGGTGTTACAACAAGTGAATTAGATAATCTAGCTGCAGAAGTAGCTGCCACAAATACAATAACACATCCAGATTATGCATTGCTAGCTTCCCGAATTGCTGTTTCTAATCTACATAAAAACACAAAAAAATCTTTTTCAGACACAATAAAAGATTTATATAATTATATAGACCCCAAGACAGCTAAAAAAGCACCATTAATTTCGGAAGAAGTATACAATATTATTGCTAAAAATGCTGATGTTTTAGACTCTACTATTATATATGATAGAGATTTTAGATATGATTTTTTTGGGTTTAAAACCTTAGAAAGGTCCTATTTGTTAAAGTTAAAAGGTCAAGTTGCAGAACGCCCTCAGCAAATGTTAATGAGAGTTGCTGTTGGGATTCATAAAGAAGATTTAGACTCCGCAATAGAAACTTATAATTACATGAGTGAAGGATGGTTTACCCATGCTACTCCTACATTATTTAATTCAGGAACACCAAAGCCTCAAATGTCTTCATGTTTTCTTTTAACTACAAAAGAAGACAGTATTCCAGGTATTTATGATACTCTTAAGCAATGTGCGCAAATTTCCCAGTCAGCGGGAGGCATAGGTTTATCAATTCACGACATAAGAGCGATGGGTTCTTATATTAAAGGTACAAATGGTACCTCAAACGGTATTGTGCCAATGCTTAGAGTTTTTAATGATACTGCAAGATATGTCGATCAAGGTGGAGGAAAAAGAAAAGGATCTTTTGCCATATATATGGAACCTTGGCATGCCGATGTTTTTGATTTCCTAGATTTAAGAAAAAATCATGGAAAAGAAGAGCAGCGGGCTAGAGATTTATTTTATGCTTTGTGGACTCCAGACTTGTTCATGAAACGAGTAGAGGAGAATGGAGATTGGACTTTAATGTGTCCACATGAATGCCCAGGTCTATCGGATACTCATGGTAAAAACTTTGAAAAGCTTTATACAAAATACGAGTCAGAAGGTAAGGGAAGAAAAACAATTAAAGCGCAAGAATTATGGTTTAAAATACTAGAAAGTCAAATTGAGACAGGTACACCATACATGCTTTATAAAGACTCTGCAAACGAGAAATCAAATCAGAAAAATTTAGGAACTATAAAGTCCTCTAACTTATGTACTGAAATTATTGAGTACACCGCTCCGGACGAAGTAGCTGTTTGTAACCTTGCTTCAATTGCTCTCCCGAAATTTGTCATTGATGGTAAATTTGATCATGAAAAGCTTTTTAAGGTTACTTACAGAGTTACAAAGAACCTAGATAAAGTAATTGACGCTAATTACTATCCAGTACCGGAAGCAAGAAATTCCAACATGAGACACCGTCCTATTGGAATTGGTGTCCAGGGTTTAGCAGATGCTTTTATTTTAATGCGTCAAGCATTTGAATCCAAAGAAGCAAAACAACTTAATAAAGATATTTTTGAAACTATATATTATGCTGCTTTAACAGCTTCTAAGGATTTAGCTATTGAAAAAGGAACATATGAATCTTATAAGGGTTCTCCAGTGTCAAAAGGTATATTGCAATTTGATATGTGGAATGTAAAACCTTCAGACAGATGGGAGTGGGATTTACTTCGTGAAGAAATCCAAAAGAATGGTGTAAGAAATTCGTTATTAGTTGCTCCAATGCCAACTGCATCTACCGCACAAATACTTGGAAACAACGAATGTTTTGAACCTTATACTTCAAATATATACACAAGAAGAGTCTTATCTGGAGAATTTATTATTGTAAACAAGCATTTACTAAGAGACTTAGTCAAACTTGGAATATGGGATGATAGTCTAAAGAATAAGTTAATGGCATCCAATGGTTCTATCCAAAATATTGATGAGATTCCTGAAAATATTAAAAACCTGTATAAAACTGCATGGGAAATATCTCAAAAAGTTTTGTTAGATATGGCAGCCGATAGAGGTGCATTTATTGACCAGTCACAGTCACTTAATATATTCATGGAAAATGCGAATTTCGCAAAATTAACTTCAATGCATTTTTATGGATGGAAAGCCGGTCTTAAGACAGGAATGTATTATTTAAGAACAAAATCAGCCACCGATGCTATCAAATTTACTTTAGATAAAGATGCAATGTCTGAACCTACAGTAAAAGTTAAAGAAGTAGTTGAAGTTGTAAAGAAGTAATTATACCGTTTAATAAATAGATTGTGAATATTCAATTAAATATTGTACGTCTATACTTTAAACTTATTTCTTTATTTGCCCCAAAATTTGCTGGTTCAAAAGCATTTAAACTATTTCAAAAAGTTCGAATCAAAAGTATTCGAAAAAGAGAAGAAGACTTTTATACAAAGGCAAATCACTTTAAAGTAACCTCCTTAAAAGAAGATATAAACTGTTATGAGTTGGGGGCAGGTAATTCAGATATCGTTTTTTTATTACATGGTTGGGAATCTAATGCTGGAAGTCTCTCCAAATTTGCTTACCAATTAGCCGAAAATAATTATAGAGTTATTAGTTTTGATTTACCCGGACATGCCAACTATAATTTAAAGTATACCAATCTTGCCGAATGCAAAAATGCATTTATCAATGTCATAGACTTTATAAAACCTAACAAGCCATTCAGTGTATTATCTCATTCATTTGGTTCTGCAGTTTCTGCTTACACATTGTCAAATTTAAACTACAAAATAGATAAACTTGTTTTTTTAACCTCTCCAAATTCAATATTAGAAATTTTTACAGATTTCAAGAAATTAATTGGGCTACCCAATACCGCTTTTTCTTATCTACTTGAAAAGGCTGATTTACTAGCAAATGAAAAAATTAAATACTTTAGTATTGATGAAAAATTAAAGCATTTTAGTTTCTCAAAATTGCTTTTAATTCACGATGAGTACGATAAAATAATTCCTTTTAAGAATTCTGAAGAAATAAAGACTATGCATGAGGCAAATTCAGTACTTATAAAACACAAAAGAATAGGCCACTATAAAATGCTTTGGAATCAAAACATAATTGACGAAACATTGCTTTTTTTAAAAAAATAAAAGGCACCTATAGATGCCTTTAAATTATTAGAGTAGTTTAAAGGACTATTATTTTAATCCTTTAATTACTGAAGTTCCAGCTCCAAAAACATTATCCTGTCCGTATGGTGATCCTTTTCCGTCTGCATAACCTTTCCATTTTACAAGCTCAATATAGTTAGGAGACCTTGTAAGTTGCTGCTGAACTAATCTTATTTCTTCTGCTCTACCTTGAGCTCTTAAAATAGCAGCTGTCTTTTCACCTTCGGCTTTCATAATTTCAGCATTTGCTAAATATTGTTGCTCTTCTTCTAACTCTTTTGCTTTTTGGTTTCTTTGTTTTTGAGTTTCCTTTTCTGTGATAGCAACTTTCACATTTTCTGGCAAATTAACATCTGCTATTTCACAAAAATTGTAAGAAATGAAGTTTACAGGAAATTCAGATTGAAAAATAGTATCCATTTCAGTTTCTAAAGCTTCTCTTTTTGTAGAATAAATTTCTTCATAAGTATATCTGCCAATAACATCTTTAATAACACCTCTTACTTTAGCATCAATAAAAGAACTTTCAAAAGCTTTACCATGCTTTAAATGTAATTTTGCAGTATTGTTTATCATAGGATTGTAATTTATAGTTACATCAATACCGATTTCCATTCCGTTTTTTTCCATGACCTTTGAACTGTAATTTCTACTTTGTTGTAGAATATTATAAGTTATCATCTCATTCCATGGAGCAATAAAAACAGTTCCTTCTGTATAAACGGCATTTTGTTCAATTCCACCAGTGTATGGTCTATAAATAAAACCTTCTTCACCTGGGTTTACATCTGTCCAAGACATAAAAAATAAAGAGACTAGGATTAACCCAATACCTCCAAATAAAGTAGTTTTTAAAATATTTTTTGGTTCTATTTCTATTTCGCTCATAATTTTGGTTTGTTTTTAATTGTTTTGTAGGTATTATATATAGCTAATATATTCAAAAATAATGCCAAGATTTTTATAATTGGATGAGTTTTTATCACATACATGATCGTAACTACGAAAAGTAATGCTGCTAAAGTGACATTTAAAATTATACTAAAAATATATTTATTATTATTCATCATATCATTTTTTTTGGATCGACCCATTCATCATATTCCTCTAATGTGACATATCCTAAGTTAATAGCTTCTTGTTTTAATGTAGTTCCATTTTTATGAGCAGTATTAGCTATTTCCGCTGCTTTATAGTACCCTATTTTATTATTTAAAGCTGTAACTAACATTAACGAATTATTCAATAATTTTTCAATATTAGGATAATTTGGCTCAATTCCTTTAGCGCAATGCTCATTAAATGACAAACTGGCATCTCCTAATATTGTAGCGCTTTCAATTAAATTCTTTGCCATCATTGGTTTAAAAACATTCAATTCATAATGACCTTGTGTGCCTCCAATTGTTACTGCAACATCGTTTCCCATCACTTGAGCACAAACCATAGTCAATGCTTCACATTGAGTAGGATTAACTTTTCCTGGCATAATAGATGATCCAGGTTCATTGGCAGGGATGATTAGTTCACCAATTCCAGATCTTGGTCCAGAAGCTAACATCCTAATATCGTTAGCAATTTTATTTAATGAAACTGCTAGCTGTTTTAAAGCACCATGAGTTTCTACAACAGCATCATGAGCGGCTAGTGCTTCAAATTTATTTTCTGCAGTTATAAAAGGTAAGTTGGTTAATTTAGAAATATTCTCTGCAACTTTGATTGAATATCCCTTAGGTGTATTTAACCCAGTTCCCACCGCAGTTCCTCCTAAAGCTAATTCGCTCAAATGACATAACGTATTTCTTAGTGCTTTCAAGCCGTGTTCTAGTTGTGATGCATATCCTGAAAATACTTGACCTAATGTCAATGGAGTTGCATCCATAAGATGAGTTCTTCCTATTTTAACTACATCCTTGAATTTAACAGATTTTTCCTTTATAGTTTTTTGAAGTTCAGAAATTTTCGGGATTGTTTTTTCTACAATTACTTTATATGACGCTATGTGCATTGCAGTAGGAAAGGTATCATTTGATGACTGAGATTTATTTACATCATCATTGGCTTTTAAAGTATTATTACCTTTTTCTAGTGACCCACCATTTATAACATGAGCTCTATTTGCAATTACTTCATTAACATTCATATTACTTTGAGTCCCTGAACCTGTTTGCCAGACAACTAACGGAAATTCATCATTTAGTTTATTGTCTAATATTTCCTCACAGACTTTAGATATTAAATCTTTTTTCTTTTCATCTAATACCCCAAGCTCAAAATTAGTAATAGCTGCAGCTTTTTTTAAGATTGCAAAAGCATGAATAATTTCTATGGGCATAGATCCAGGAGCACCAATTTTAAAATTATTTCTTGACCTTTCCGTTTGTGCACCCCAGTATTTGCTAGAATCAACTTTTATTTCTCCAATGGTATCTTTTTCAATTCTAAAGCTCATTTTTAATTTTTATTACTAATTTAGACTAACTATTTAATACAAATTTAAAACATATGGCTATAGGTACAGCAATCTTTCTATTTTTCTTTGGTATGGCTTTTTGGGTGCTATTGTTTTTAAGTGGTTTTATTGGTCTTTGGGTTCAATGGGGAATAATAGAAATTACCAAAGCGCAACTATCCAAAAGAGGAATAATTAAAGATGTTTAATTAATAAGTTTTAAAAAGTTTTCTTTTGGTCTACCAATTTCTGCTGAATTATCATTTTCTAAAATAGGTCTTTCAATAAGCTTAGGTTCTTTTATCATCCAATCAATTAATTCTTCATTAGTAAAAGATTTCTCTTTAATATTTTCCTTGTAAAAAGATTCATTTTTTCTAATTAGCTCTAATGCAGTCATCTTTAATTTTTTAATTAGAACTAATAAATCAGCTTTATTAATTTTATCTGTCATGTAATTTATAACCTCAGGATGAATATCCTTTTTGTTTAGAAATTCTAAACCTTCTCTACTTTTTCTACATCTATTATTGTGGTAATATTTCATTTATTTTGATTTTCCGTAACTCATTAAAAAAGAATTTAAAAAAGGTTGTAGTTCTCCGTCCAGCACTTTAAAAGGATCGTTGCTTTGAAAATTTGTTCTATGATCCTTCACTCTTTTGTCATCTAAAACATAGCTTCTAATTTGTGAGCCCCATTCAATTTTCATTTTTCCGGCTTCAATTTCATCTTGTTTTTCTCTTCTTTCTCTTAATTCTAATTCATAAAGTTGAGACCTAAGTAATTGCATTGCTTTTTCTCTGTTATTGTGTTGAGATCTGGTTTCAGTGTTTTCAATCACTATTCCAGTTGGTGCATGTTTTAACCTTACTCCAGTTTCAACTTTGTTTACATTTTGACCTCCGGCTCCTCCACTTCTAAAAGTATCCCAGCTAATATCCGCAGGACTGATTTCTATTTCAATTGTGTCATCAACACTTGGATAAACATATACGGAGGAGAAAGATGTCATTCTTTTACCTTGAGCATTAAATGGACTTATCCTTACCAGCCTATGAACACCATTTTCACCTTTTAGATATCCAAAAGCTGAATCTCCTGATATTTCAAGAGTAACAGTTTTGATTCCAGCAACATCACCATCTTGAGAATGAATTTCTTTGACTTTATATCCATTTTTTTCGCACCACATTAAGTACATCCTCATTAACATAGCACTCCAGTCACAACTTTCTGTACCACCTGCACCAGCTGTTATTTGAAGAATAGCGTCCAAATGATCTTCTTCAGATGAAAGCATATTTTTAAGTTCTAAATCATCAAGTTTTTTAGTTAATTCTTCGTATTGTTTTAAAACTTCTTCTTCTGTTGCTTCACCCTCCCTAAAGAATTCAAGTAGTACTTGGGTGTCTTCTAGATTTGTTTTTAAATTATCATAAGATTTAACCCATGATTTTTTATTTTTAATTGATTTTAGAACTATCTCAGCCTTTTTTGGGTCATTCCAAAATTCAGGATCTTGAGTTATTAACTCTTCTTCTTTAATCAACTCTCTTTTCTGGTCAATGTCAAAGATACCCCCTTAACGCATGCAGACGATATTTAATTATTTTTAATTGCTCAATTGAAATCATTGTTTAGAATATTCACAATGTTAATAGAAAAATTTATCTTAATCTTAATTTATCCCCATTATTTAAACCTTTTTTCAAAATTAAATCATTTCTTTTTTTCAAGCTTTTAAGTTTCACACCATAGAATTGAGAAATAGAGATTAAACTTTCATTTTTATTATATGTATGAATCTTCACTTTCCCTTTTTTTCTTTTAGGTTGAATAAATACTATTGTTCCCTCTGCTAAAATATTAGTTTCTTTAGAGTCGTTATACTTTTGTAGTTGCCACAATTTTATTTTTAAATTTTTAGCGATTGTCATATAAGTATCTTGGTTTTCTGATTTAACATATTTGATTCTATTTGGATGCATGTAAATATTTCTTATTCTAGATATAAGTTCAATTTCTACATCTTTATCATCATAAATATTTAATTTATTATCTTCTATAATCTTTATTAATAATTCAGGATATTTCTTATTTGTCGCATAACCAGCTTTTTTTAATCCTCTAGCCCAAGATTTATAATCTGTTATTTTATAATCAAAAAGAAAAGCATAACGACTATATTTATTAAGAAACAGAGAGTGATCTTTGAAAGATTCTAATGGGCTTTTATATTTTCTAAAACATTCATTTTTTTTATCATCGTCTTCAAATATTTTTTTTCCTTCCCATCCATGACATTTTATTCCGAAGTGATTATTTGCTTTTACCGCTAGCTTAGAATTGCCATTATTACTTTCTAAAATTCCTTGAGCTAATGTTATACTTGCAGGTATTTTATATTGACGCATTTGTTTTACTGCTAATGATGAATATTTTGTTATGTATTGTTTTCTTGTTAGATTTTGGCTTGATATTTCACTAAATGAAATAAGCATTATAAAACTTAAAACAAGATTAATTTTCATTTTACAATTCATTTTTTGAAGATCTTTTATCAAATAGAAAAATATTATTAAAGTCTTTTTCAACTGAAGTACCAATAACTGCAATGTCAGCACCTGCATTCCATACATTTTCCAAATCTTCTTGACTATTAATCCCCCCGCCTACAATTAATGGAATACTAATAACTTTATTAACAGATTTGATCATTTCATTTTGAACAGTAAATTTAGCACCTGATCCTTTATCTAAATAAATGAATTGTAATCCCAGTTGCTCTCCAGCAAGAGCTGTAGCAGCAGCAATATCAAATTTATCTTTAGGAATAGGTAATGACTCACTTATGTAAATCGCAGAGGTCAAATTCTCACCTTCAATTAGCATATAACCACAAGGGAGAATTTCAAGATTTGTCTCTTTTATTTTAAATGCTGATTTTACATGTTGCCCAATCAATAGGTCAGAATTTCTACCACTAATTAATGAAAGCAAAAACAAGCCATCAGCATACTCGGTAATCTGTTGATTGTCTCCTGGAAAAATTATAACAGGTTTATTAGAAACATTTGTAATTAACTTAGCATATTCACTAAATTTTTCATGATTGATTAGACTTCCGCCTAGTAAAACAAAATCACAACTAGACTTATTAGTTAAGGAAATTAAATTATCAACATCATCAAAATGAAGCTTGTCAGGATCTATTAAAACACACCAAATTTTTTCTTTTTTTGATATTTTATCTTTGATATATTCTTTAATCATGGTTACTAAGGTAATCTAGGTTGAAAGCTAAAAAAAAATTCTTAAAATTAATGATACTTATTTTACTCGAAAACGAGAATTCTGGATGCACACAATATCCTTTAAATTCATTATTATTTTTTTTGATTATTAAATGGTCATTAAATAAAACAGTTTTATCCTTTTTTATTTTGTAAAGAACTTCTTTCATACACCAATTCTGCATAAGGTCTTCTAAATGATTGCCATTTGTAAAGTCTTCTTTATTTAGAAATTTATGTTTGATTCTGGAGATATCTCTATTTCGAGACTCAATATCAATTCCACATGGATAATCGGCGATTATTATTGCTATAATTTGATTTGTGTGAGTTATGGAAATGTTTTTGTTTGAATTTTCAATGTTAGGTATCTTATTTTTAGAGACTAAAACCCCTTCTTTACATAGTTCGTTAAATAGCATTTTAGTTCCATAAATTTGCCATTTTCTTTTTTCATTTTTAATTTGATTAATCTCTTTATGATAGTTAGGGTAAATTATACCACAGTGATTGGAATCATATTCTGAATTAGATAATTCCCATATACCTATTTTATAGCTAGGCTTTGATAATATTTTAATTAGTGGCAAAACTTAATTTTAAAAGTACTTTTTTTAAATCAAATTATAATCCAGTATTAAAATAAATGTCTTTTTTAAGTTGAATTAAATTGACCTATTTATATTTGTTGTAAATTTTAAAAAAATGACTGTTAAATATGAAAACATATTTTTCTATTCCTAGTAAAAATTAATGAAAGAATTACACATATATAATTCTCTTTCGTCTAAAAAAGAGAAATTTAAACCCCTTGAAAAGGGGTATGTTGGAATGTATGTTTGTGGTCCAACTGTATACAGTAATGTTCATGTTGGAAATGTTAGAACATTTATGTCTTTTGACATGATATTTAGATACTTACTGCACTTGGGATATAAAGTAAGATATGTAAGAAATATTACTGATGCAGGACATTTAGAAAATGACGCTGATGAGGGCGAAGACAGAATCGCTAAAAAAGCCCATTTAGAAAAAATCGAACCTATGGAAGTTGTCCAAAAGTATACTGTTGACTTTCACAATACTCTTAACAAGTTTAATTTTTTACCACCAAGTATTGAGCCCACTGCTACTGGTCATATCATAGAGCAAATTGAAATCATAAAAAAAATAATAGATAAGGGTTTTGCCTATGAAATTAAAGGCTCGGTTTATTTTGACGTTATCAAATACAATAAGGAAAATCATTATGGCAAATTAAGTGGAAGAAAGATCGAAGACCTTATTCATAATACTAGATCCCTAGAGGGACAATCTGACAAAAAAAACCCTCAAGATTTTGCACTTTGGAAAAAAGCAGATACTCAACATATAATGAGATGGCCTTCACCTTGGGGAAGAGGTTTTCCAGGATGGCACTTAGAGTGTACGGCAATGAGCACTAAATATTTAGGTGAAAGTTTTGATATTCATGGAGGTGGAATGGATTTAAAATTCCCACACCATGAATGTGAAATTGCTCAGGCAGAGACATGTAATGGAAAAAGTCCCGTTCAAACTTGGATGCATGCTAACATGCTAACTCTAAATGGTCAAAAAATGGCAAAATCAACTGGGAATTATATTCTGCCAGAGGACTTCTTTACGGGTGAAAGTGAACATTTAAGTAAAAGTTTTTCTGCAAGCTGTGTAAGATTTTTCATTCTTCAGGCTCACTATAGAAGTGTTTTAGATTTTTCTAATGAAGCGTTATTGGCTTCAGAAAAAGGATACAACAAATTAATGGAAAGTGTAAATACTTTAGAAAATATTACTTTCTCCAACAAAACGTCAGGACTTAATATTGAATCATGGAAAAAAAATTGCTATCACGCAATGAATGATGATTTTAATTCTCCAATTCTTATTGCTGAGTTATTTAGTGCTGTAAAGTTTATTAACCAGATTAAAGAAAATAAAGCTTCAATAAGTGAAAAAGATTTACTTATACTAAAGCCATGTTTTAATGCTTTTATTTTTGAAATTCTTGGATTACATACTTTAAACGAAACTGAAAATAATCATAAAGAGAAATTAGAAGAGTCTATAAAACTTTTAATAAAAATTAGAAAAGAAGCTAGAGCAAATAAAGATTTTAAACTTTCAGATAAAATTAGAAACGAACTTGAGCAAATTGGAATTCAATTAAAAGATTTAAAAGAGGGAACAAATTTTATAATTGATTCGAAATGAGAAGTTGTTCATTGACTAGAATTATTGCAATTATTTATCTAACTTTTTCTTTTAGTGTTATTTTTTCCCAATATGATTACTTAGACTCTTTATTTGTTAATAAAGGAGAAATATATTTTTCTTTAAATACTCCAAAAAATAAAACTGGGATTAGCAAGATTATTTCAATAGATCATAAAACAAACTCTAAAAAAACATTTGCTTACGCAAATAAAAGTCAATTCATCAATTTTTTAGACCTAGATATAGAATTTGAAATTATTAATGATGATATTGATACTTTAATTTTAAATGGATCTAGAGCTAACTGGAATTTTTATCCAAATTACCAAGAGTATGAAAATATAATGCAAGGTCTCGCAGATTCATTCCCTAGTATTTGCAAATTACATAATTTAGGAACTCTTAACTCAGGACATAAAATTTTAGCCCTTCAAATTTCTGATAATGTTGGAGTTCCTGAGAATGAGCCCTCTTTTTTATACACATCGTCAATGCATGGAAACGAACTTACGGGGTATGTCTTAATGCTAAGACTTGCAGATGAGCTTTTGAACGGTTATTCAAATGGAAATTACTCAGGTATTGTAAATAATATCGATCTTTGGATAAACCCTTTAGCAAATCCAGATGGAGCATTTGCAGGTGGAGACCAATCTGTTATTGGAGCAACCAGAGGGAATGCTAATTGGATTGATTTAAACAGGAATTATCCAGACCCATTAGATGGATTACATCCTGATGGAAATCCTTGGCAAGAAGAAACAATTATTTTCATGAATATTGCAGATTCAATAAATTTTAATATGTCATGTAATTTTCATACTGGTGCAGAAGTTTTTAACTACCCCTGGGATACATGGTCTAATTTAACCGCAGATGATTCTTGGTGGGTAGATTTAGGTTCGGATTATGCTGATACAGTACACAATTATAGTTCACAAAGTTATTTTAAAGATTTAAATAATGGACTTACTAATGGTTGGGACTGGTATGAGGTTGATGGAGGAAGGCAGGACTACATGAATTACTTTAAATTATGCAGAGAATCAACGATTGAACTTTCATCGGATAAAATACCCAATGCTTCAGCTCTTTCTTTGTTTTGGGATTATAATAAAGCATCATTATTAAATTATATGAACCAATCTTTATATGGCTTAAGAGGTTTAGTCTCAGACAGTATTTCGGGCCAACCTTTGAAAGCAAGAGTAGAAATTTTAGGCCATGATTTTGATAGTTCTCATGTGTATTCTAAACTTCCAGTAGGAAATTATCATAGATATTTAAGTCCTAGGAATTATTTTGTTAGTTTTAGTTGCCCTGGCTACCAAAGTAAATCTGTAATGGTTGATGTTTTTAATTTTAATCCTACAATTTTAGATGTTCAGTTGGCTCCCGCTTCAATAACAGGTATTAATGAAAATACACAAACTAAAAAGCTACTTAAAAAAATTGATTTATTAGGAAGAGAAGGTTCTAATAATAATATTCAAATTAAAATTTTTAACGACGGATCAATCAAGAAAATAATCAACAATAAAAATTAAATAATCATGAAAAAACTTTTAATTATATCAATTATATCAATCTCGTTTAATTCATTTTCTCAATCAAAATTTGAGACGAATAAAAAAGATAGTGAATATAAGTTTAAAGTTTTGAAAGACTTAGAGGCAACTGATGTTCAAGATCAAGGAAGAACTAGTACTTGCTGGAGCTTTTCATCTTTATCATTCTTTGAGTCAGAAATAATTAGAATTAAAAAAGAAAGGCATAATCTTTCCGAAATGTTTATAGTTAGAAATGCTTATTTGGGAAAGGCAGAAAATTATCTCAGAATGTACGGAACTTTCACATTTGGGCCTGGTGGAGCCTTTCATGATATACCATGGGTTATAAAAAGATACGGAATTGTTCCAGAAGAAGTTTACGGTGGACTAAATTACGGAGCATCTGCACATAAGCATTCTGAAATGGAAGCGGTTGTAGAATCTGCTGTAAAAGCCTTAGCAAAGAAACCACAAAATGGAAAATTAACACCAGTTTGGAAAAATGGGATAGAAGGTATATTGGATGCATATTTAGGCGATATGCCAAGTAATATAGAAGATTATAATTTTACATATAAAGGTAAGAAGTATACTCCTAAAACTTTTTCAGAATCTTTAGGTCTAAATATGGAAGACTATATCTCTTTAACTTCTTTTACCCATCATCCTTTCTACAGTAATTTTGTGCTAGAGGTTCAAGACAACTGGGCGTTACAATCAAGCTATAACTTACCACTTGATGAATTTATGGAAGTTATGGAAAGTGCCTTGATGCAAGGCTATACTTTCGCATGGGGAGCAGATGTTTCAGAAAAAGGATTTGGATACAGAGACGCTCTGGCAATTTTACCTGAAGATGAATCGACGATAAAAAAATCTGGTAAAGACAGTAAAAGATATAATGAAGCAGGAGCAGAAAGAATTAGCAATGCTTTTAATTCACCAGTTAAAGAAAAATTAATTTCACAAAAAGATCGGCAAATTGCATTTGACAATCAAGAAACAACAGATGATCATGGAATGCACGTCACTGGTTTAGTAGAGGATCAGAATGGCACAAAATACTTTATTGTCAAAAATTCTTGGGGAGAGAGTAATGAAAAAGATGGATACTTTTTTGCTTCATTTCCCTATGTAAGATATAAGACATTAAATATTCAGGTTCATAAAGATGTGTTGTCAAAAGATTTAAAAAAGAAATTAGGAATTAAGTAGTGATAAAAATATTTGGATATTTATTAATAGTCCCTATTTGGACTTACCAGAAATTAATTTCCCCATTTTTTCCAAGTACTTGCAGGTTTAGTCCATCTTGTTCTAATTATGCAATTGAAGCCATTAAGCTAAGAGGTCCATTTGTTGGATTCTGGCTAACTTTGAAACGAATATCTAAATGCCACCCTTGGGGCGGAAATGGATATGACCCTGTTCCTTAAACTCTAGATATGCTAAAAATAGACATGCACACACATATGATTCCTAAAAACCTTCCAGACTGGGAAAAAAAATTCGGTTACGGAGGTTTTATTAGGCTAGAACATCACAAGCCAAAATGGGCTAGAATGATGCAGGGAAAGAAATTTTTCAGAGAAATATATCATAACTGTTGGGATCCAGAATTTAGAATTCAAGAATATCAGAATTTCTCGACAAAAGTTCAAGTAGTTTGTACAATTCCAGTTCTATTTTCATATTTTTCAAAGCCAAAAGATGGATTAGAAGTTGCTAAATTTTTAAATGATGATTTAGCTAGTTTAGTAGCCAAATATCCAAAAAATTATGTAGGATTAGGCACCTTGCCAATGCAAGATGTGGAGCTTTCAGTTAATGAACTTCATAGAATAAAAGAAATTGGATTAAATGGTGTTCAAATAGGTTCTAATATTGAAGATGAAAATCTAAATGAGCCTAAATTTTTCCCAATTTGGGAAGCATGTGAAAAATTAGATTTAGCAGTTTTAGTTCATCCTTGGAATATGATGGGTAAAAAGCAAATGGAACGTTACTGGTTGCCATGGTTGGTTGGTATGCCTGCTGAAACATCAAGAGCAATGTGTTCAATGATTTTTGGTGGGATATTTGATAAATTTCCCAATTTAAGGGTGAATTTTTGTCATGCTAGTGGATCTTTTTTATCTACAATTGGGAGAATAGAACATGGGTTTAATTGCAGACCCGATCTTGTAGCTGTTGACAATTTAAATAACCCAAGAGAATACTGTGGGCGTTTTTGGGTTGATTCCATTACTCACGATAAAGAGATGCTAAAATATGTTTTGAAAATGCAAGGATCTAAAAGAGTCACACTTGGCAGTGATTACCCTTTTCCACTTGGGGATTTAGAAATAGGAGAATTCATAAATCAAATGAATCTTGATACTAATGTTATAGAAGATATTTTTTGCAACAGTACATTAGAATGGTTAAACATCAAAAAAGAATATTTTTTATGAAAATTATAACTACAATTTTATTTTATCTAATTGGCTTATTTCAGATCTTTTCTCAAGATGGTTATTGGCAACAAAAAATAGATTACAATATTAATGTTGATTTCGATCATTTAAATCATCAGTTTGATATGGATCAACAAATTGTTTATCATAATAATTCACCTGAAACGCTATCAAAGGTTTATATGCACTTATACTACAATGCTTTTCAGCCTGGCTCAATGATGGACGTTAGGTCAAGAACAATTTCGGACCCTGATTCTAGAGTGTCAGATAGAATAGCTAAGCTATCTGAAAATGAAATTGGATTTCAAAAAATTCTTAGCATAAAAAGCAGAAATAGTAATCTTAAATTTAATGAAGACGGGACTATTTTAGAAATTTTATTAGACCAACCACTGAAACCTGGTAAGAAATTGAAATTATCAATTTTTTGTAAGAGTCAAATCCCAATTCAAATTAGAAGAACAGGAAGAGATAATAAAGAAAATGTTGCTTATTCAATGACCCAATGGTATCCTAAAATGTGTGAATATGATAGTGAAGGTTGGCACTCAAACCCATATATTGGAAGAGAGTTTTATGGGGTTTGGGGAGACTTTAATGTTATTGTAAATATTGATAGTTCATTTACTTTGGGTGGCACAGGTATTCTTCAAAATCCTAATGAGATTGGTCATGGCTATCAAACTAAAAAAACAGAAATTGATTCAAAATTAAATGGAAAATTAAAATGGCACTTTAGGGCTGAGAATGTTCACGATTTTGCGTGGGCTGCAGATCCGTATTTTATCCACGAAAAAACTTTTTTAAACAATGGAACGATTATTCACTTTCTACATAAAAATGACTCATTAAATAATAACTGGAAAAAACTACAACCTTACGCAGTTAAATGTTTTGAATACATGAATGATAACTATGGAGAATATCCATATAAACAATATTCCATAATTCAAGGTGGTGATGGGGGAATGGAATATCCCATGTGTACCTTAATTTCAGCAGGCGGATCATTTAAAGGGCTTGTTAGCGTAACAGTACACGAATCTATCCACAGCTGGTTCCAAGGGCTTTTAGCAACTAACGAATCTAAATATGAATGGATGGATGAAGGGTTTTGTACTTATGCTCAGTATGAAGTATTGAATTTTTTATACGGAAATAAAATATTAAATCCACTTTCTAGACAATACAAAAGTTATGCTAGGTTAGCAAAATCTATAAATAATGAGCCGTTATCCACTCATGCAGATTTTTATAATTTAAATTATGTTTATGGAGTAAACGCGTATAATAAAGGTGCTATTTTTCTTCACCAGCTAGGGTATATAATTGGCTCCGATATTTTGGCTGTTGGAATGAAAAAATATTTTGAGAAATGGAAATTTAAACATCCTAAACCAATTGATTTTAAAAAGATTATGGAGTTAGAAAGTGGACTGGAACTAGATTGGTATTTTGAACAATTTACCAAAACTATAAATAATATAGATTATTCAATTGTTAATGTAGAGTCAATAGGAACTAAAAGTAAAATTTTAATTAAAAAGGAAGGTAGAATGCCTATGCCAATTGATATTTCTATACTTACAGATAATTCAGATTTATATTGGTATAATATACCTTTAAGAATTATGAGAGGAGCAAAGAAAAACGATATGATTGGGGATGATTTTAAAGTAATTTCAGATTGGCCTTGGGTATATAATTATTATGAGTTTGAGGTTGATATCCCAGTTGATAGCATTAAAAAAATTCAAATTGATCCTTCAACAAGATTGGCCGATGTTAATTTAGAAAATAATACTTGGATAGAGAATAAGGAAAAGCAAGATAACCCGGATATAATTTTTAAAAATAAGTTATAAATATTTTTTAATAGCCAGAGAGATTAATTGTTGATTTGCCATCTTTAAACTCCAATATTCTTGTCTTAAACCTCCATCTAAATCATAATTTTGATGAAGACCTAGGTTTAAACTTGCAATAATATTCAAATGAATTTTTTCTTTTATTAAGTAGTCTAAAAACATAAAATATTCCCATCCAATTCCATAATAATCCGCAGACCAAACTGTTTTAGCACCACTAACAGCTTGCCCTCTATAAATATTACATCTAAGATATGGACCACTACCATGACCAAGGTTTAATTTCTCTCTGTTGATTAAAAATCTGCCTTTTTCAATACTTATTAAAAAGTTATTTAAAGCAAAAATATTATTTTGATTATTTGCAGAAAATTTAGTGTGAAATCTATAAAAATTATTTTTTGAAACAAATAATTGATAGTCAACCAGAATTCCAATTCTTTCCCTGGGCTTTTCATCAAATAATGACAAAGTAGAAGTGATTGGATTACTCCATCCAATAGAGAATGATTGTCTTAAATCATTTTTTTCAACACTATCTAATATTAAGGCATTATTGTTTTGAGAACTAATTTTTAAAAAAACTAAGAATATTAAGACTAATGAAAATATTTTACGCATTAATTGTAAATATGTAGTTGGTTCGAAGAAATATTAAAACTAGATTGATAATTTTTTAATGAATAATTAGCAGGACCTTGGATAACTAGTCCATCAAAAAGTTGATACTGACTGTTGTCACAATCACATTCCAAATAGGTATTTGTTGAGTCTAAGGTTACTTTTCCACATCCCTGGTGGCCCGTGTTGTATGTGCATTGCCTATCGTATGTGCTAAACTGATCGTAAGATTGTCTGTAAATGACTATTCCTTTACTTCCTCCTGATATATATACCCAACCTCCAATTGTATTTAGATTAGAATATGTTGGTAATGATATGTTTATATACTGATTGACATAAACATATGGGACAATGTTTTGATTTTTATCACAGCTACAGGAAATAAAAATAAATAATAATAGAACAATATTTTTAAATTTGTGTATTATTCTAAACATGAAAAATTTAGTTAAAGTAATTTTTTTAATTGCTATCTTCTTTGTTAAAGCTCCCAATGTAGTTTCTCAAAATAAAGGAGAACTTGTGGGGTCAAATAAAAACTCAGCATCACAAAATTACAAATTACCTAGAAAAAACCTAGATAAACTTGAGTTGGCAGCTTCAAAATATTTAAAAACTAAAGAATTTCAAAGTCTAATAGCCCAAAAAAAGGCAAAAGAGGAATTGCTTCAAAGTCATATTTTAAAACAAACTAAATCTACTGTAAAAAGAATGAAGTCAACCCTTAAAAAATCTCAAAGGTTATTAGCTGGAAAGCACATTATTCCTTATTGGAGAAGGTGGTTGCAAAACAAAAAAAAACATTTTAAATATTAAGAAAAATTAAATGTTTAATTAACATTTTTAATTTAAACAGCCAATTTGTTAAAGATTCGTTAATTATTGTTTAATTTGTGCATATTATTTTAGATAATAAAAGACCAAAGATTAGGATTATGGCTAAAAAATTATTTTTATTAACGATTTCTTTTTTTGTATTTCATTTTATTAGTTATGCCCAGCCTCAGGGTGGAAGTGTGAAAGGCAAGGTTTTTGACGAGACTAATGATGGATTTCCTTTTGTTAATATAGCTCTTTTTCAAAACGGAAACATTAGGGGAGGAGCAACTACAGATTTTGATGGTGTTTTTAAAATAAGTAATATTTCTGCGGGAACTTACACCTTAGAAATAAAATTTGTTGGTTATCAAACTTATCGTTTAGAAGGCTTAATTGTAAAGGGTGGAAAATTATTGCCTCTTTCTCCAATTTATTTGAAAGAAGCTACAGAACTTTTAAAAGAAGTGGAAATAGTGAGTTATAAAGTACCATTAATTGACAAAGATGGTGGTGCCTCAGGGGGAACTGTTACGAGAGAAGATTTAGCCAGAATGCCTGGTAGATCAGCAGCCTCAGTCGCTAGTACTGTTGGTGGTGTCCAATCCGATGCAAATGGAAATATTACTTCTGTCAGGGGTTCTAGAGATGATGCGACTTACTATTACATTGATGGGATCAAAGTTAGAGGATCAACAAATCTTCCTAAATCAGCAATCGAAGAAGTTAGCGTTATGACAGGTGGTGTTCCCGCTAATTTTGGTGATGCTACTGGTGGGATTATTTCTATTACAACAAGAGGAGCTTCAAGAGTTTATTTTGGAGGAATTGAAGCTGTAACGTCTGGAATAGGAATTAACGAAAATGTTTATGGATTAGATAACAATGGATTTAACCTTTTAGAAGGCACTTTTTCTGGGCCTTTATTAATGAGAAAAGATAGCAATGGAAAGAAAACAGATCCTATTCTTGGATTTTTTGTTTCTGGAAATTTCAATCACGTTCTTGATCCAAGACCTTTAGCTGGAGATCAATATAGACTTAAACCATCAATGAGAGATTCTTTAATTGATCCTTCTAAATTGGGTCCCTTAAGACCAACCGGGTTGGGATTTGGTGCATATTATAATACTGACTTTTTATCTCCAAATGCTTTTGAAAAAGTTAATTATCGTCAAAATGTAGCAAGAACTAGAGCTTCTTTAGCTGGGAAAATTGATGTGAATGCAGGACCTAATATGAACATCTCTTTTGGTGCTTCTGGTTCATACTCGGATAGAAATGGTGCTTCATGGGAAAGCTCATTAATGAACTACAACAATTTAGCAAACTACAGAGATTTAGACTGGAGGGCATATGGTAAATTCACCCAAAGGTTTCAAAACATATCTCAAGATCAAAATTCTCAAAAAGGTGTTAAAAATGCATACTATACTATAATGGTAGATTACTCTAAAAATAATGCTTTTGTAGAGGATTCTCAACATGGTGACAATTATTTTAACTATGGTCATATAGGGAAGTTTGATATTTACAAATCTAAATCATATGATTTTTCAGATTTTGATGGTAATGGAGTATTAGATCAAGTTCAAAATGGTGTAAATGATGATTCAATTCAATTTACTCCATCCAACTCAAATTCCGATATGGCTGCAATTACTAATCAATATTTTTCACTTTATGATGAAGTTGCTGATAATTATGAAAACATTACTCAACTTTTAGACGGTGGCGCTCTTTTAAATGGAACCAGACCTACAAATGTATATGGGTTGTGGCAAAATATTGGTTATGGATACAATGGTTCAAGTAAGTCAAATAATTCTCAATTCAGAATTACAGCAGTTGGTTCTGCAGATATTGGAGATCATGCTATTTCTTTAGGTTTCGAATACGAACAAAGAACAGATAGGTTTTTTTCTGTAGCTCCAATAGGCCTATGGACATTAATGAGACAACTTGCTAATTCGCATACGGATTACGGTAGGGGAATTGACGAAAGTCAGCCTATTTATAACAATTTTGGTTCATTTACTCAAGTAAGTTTCGAAACTTTAAACACTGCTCCTGGCGAATATTCAGGGTCGGATGCCCAATCTTTTTTCGATTATAATCTTAGAAATGAGTTAGGCAAAAACCCAAATGGTACGGAGTTTATAAATATTGATGCACTTGATCCTTCAGATTTTAGTTTAACCATGTTTAGTGCGGATGAACTGCTAAACTCTGGTAACAATTATGTTACTTATTTTGGATATGATCATACGGGCTCTAAAATTCAAGGTAGGCCAAGTTTTGATGATTTCTTTAACAAAAAAGATGAAAAGGGAAATTTCACTCGTCCTATTGGTGCATTTGAGCCAATTTATATTGCAGGTTATATTATGGATAAATTTGCATTTGATGATTTGATTTTTAATGTTGGAGTTAGGATTGATAGATACGACGCCAATCAACAAGTTTTAAAAGATGATTTCTCACTATATCCAACAAAAACAGTTGGAGAAGTTAATAATGTTAGTGGTCAACCTGTTACTCACCCTACAAATATTCCTAATACAGCAACTGTTTATATTAATGATATTGAAGATCCAACAACTGTAATGGGCTACAGACAAGATAACCAATGGTATACTTCAGATGGTATAGCTGTTAATGATTTAGAGACAATTACTCCAAGCGGATATGTAGTCCCACAGCCTTATTTGTCTCAGGGAGTTTCAATAAATGATAATGTAAGTTCTAACGCATTTGAAGATTATAAACCTCAAATCAATATTATGCCTAGAATTGCTTTTTCTTTTCCAATATCTGACGAGGCTCTTTTCTTTGCTCATTATGATGTTTTGACTAAACGACCTACAACAGGAAATAGATTAAATCCAATTGATTATTTTTATCTTCAAACTGGTAATATTGGAACGGTTAATAATCCAAGCCTTCTACCCGAAAAAACTATAGATTATGAGATTGGTTTCCAACAGGTTCTTAATATTAGATCATCCTTAAAAATCTCAGGATTTTATAGAGAACAAAGAAATCAAGTTGCTCTAGTAAATAAAATAGGTGCTTATCCTCAAACTTATTCTACATGGGGAAATATTGATTTTGGTACTATTAAAGGGTTAACTGTAGCATATGATTTGAGAAGAACAGGAAATATGTCTATGAGAGCATCTTATACTTTGCAGTTTGCCGACGGAACTGGTTCTAACCCATATGCTGCTCAAAATTTAATTGCATCTGACCAGCCAAATTTGAGGACTATTTATCCATACACTTATGATCAAAGACATCAAATTATAACAGCTATAGATTACAGATACGGTTCTGGATCAAGCTACAATGGCCCTAGAATAGGTGGAGTAGAAATCTTTAAAAATACAGGTCTCAATTTAGTAGCTAATTTTGCTTCTGGTATGCCTTATTCAAGACAGCAAAGAATTACAGGTGCAGCATTAATAACTGCTCCAACTCCAATCCTTGAAGGTGAGCCTTTAGGGTCAAGAAAACCTTGGAATTTTAGAGGTGATCTTCAAATTGATAGAAATATTACTCTTAAGTTTGGTAAGGGAGAATCAAAAAAGAAAACAGCTAACTTAAATGTTTATCTCTTGATGACAAATGTATTTAATACCTTAAATATCACTAATGTTTATCGCGCTACAGGAAACGCAGGAGATGATGGTTATTTAAATGCTGCAAGATTTCAAACATCAATTAGCACTCAAAATAACGAAGAGGTTTTTAGATATTATTACGCTATGAAGGCTAATAACCCATATAACTTTGGAACTCCTAGACAAATAAGACTAGGTGTTAAATTAGATTTTTAATAAATTTTATAAAAAAGATATGAAAAGATATTTTATAGTATTATTTGTTAGTACATTTTTTATTACTAATTCTATTTATGGCTGGAACGACCCTTCCAAATCTGGGAAAAAACCTAAGCCTAGCTCTTCTTTTATTTTAAAAGCTGCTAATTGCACACCATCTACTGGAAAGAAATTTATAGAATTTAATAATGTTTCAGCCTTAATTGAAACAGGAGGCTCTATGTGGCAAGATAGATCAAGAACTGACGCTGCTTACGAAGTCCCTAAAGGATCTGGAGAAACAGTAATATTTGCAGGCTCACTTTGGATGGGAGGAACCGATCCAAATAACCAATTGAGAATCGCTGCTCTTACTTTTAGAAGTGGTAATGATTTTTGGGCTGGACCTCTTTCGGTTGACGGAGGTGGTTCTTTTGACGTTAGCCAAGGCACTTTGGATTGGGGATTTGCTGATATAACACCCGATGTATGTATGGCTTATGATAATTTTTATATAACTGAAAGAAAAGATGTTGAGTTATTTAATGCTTGGTATCTATGTTCTAAAGATCCAGATTGTGATGAAACAATAGAGTATCCAAATTACCAAGTTCCAGCTAGTATTTTACAGTGGCCTGGAAACTTTAATACTAGCTTAGATTTTACTCAATCTTATGATTTTAATCTTGCACCTTTTTATGACAGAAATAGCGATGGAATATATAACCCTGCTGATGGAGATTACCCATGGTATGATTTGCTAGGGCAAGTAGACTGCAGAACTAGCCGAAGAGTTACTTTGTATGGGGATTATAATATGTGGTGGGTTTTTAATGACAAGGGAAATATACATACCGAGACTAGTGGAGACCCAATAGGTATGGAAATAAAAGCACAGGCTTTTGCTTTTGCTACCAATGACGAGGTAAACTCTATGACTTTCTATAATTACGAACTTATAAATAGAAGTTATTATACATTAAACAACTCCTACTTTGCAGTGTGGGTAGATTCTGATATTGGTTGTTCAGAAGATGATTTTGTTGGTTGTGATGTTCAAAGAGGTTTAAGTTATCAATATAATGCAGATGCTGTAGATGATGGTTGTCAGTATGCAATTCAAGGACCCCCTCCTGCAATTGGAGTTGATTTTTTTGAAGGCCCTTACCAAGATAATGACGGATTGGATAACCCTGGCCCATCTGATAGTGTAACAGTTGACGCTTCAACTGCTTATAGTTTGGGTGGCATCCCTTATAAAGGGCTAGGAATTGGATATGGAGATGGAATTATAGACAATGAAAGATTTGGAATGAAAAGATTTGTTTATTTTGACAGGACGCTCAACCAGACTATATATGGTGACCCCCAAACTGCAGTAGACTTCTATAATTATATGCTAGGTTTCTGGAGAAATAATACTCCTTTTGTTTATGGAGGAACGGGGAATGCTAATGATGCAAACGCAACTTCTATTTTAACAAATTATTGTTTCCCTGGGGATAGCGATCCATTAAATTGGGGAACAGTTTCTGCTGGTGGAGGCTCAGCAGTTCCTTTTGACAATTGGTCGGAACAATATCCAACTGGTACCGGTGGTGGTAATCCTAACCCTCAAGGTGACAGAAGGTTTGTACAGTCTGCAGGTCCATTTGTGTTAGAGCCTGGTGCACTAAATAATATTACTACTGGAGTTGTTTATGCAAAAGCACAATCTCCTGATCCCTTTCAATCAGTTGAGTTAGTCAGGAAGGCAGATGATAAAGCACAGGCGTTGTTTGATAATTGTTTTAGGATATTGAATGGTCCTGATTCACCTGAGTTATCGATACAGGAGTTAGATAAGGAGTTGATATTATATTTGAATAAGACTGATCAGGTGGAGTCATATGAGGAGATAGACCCTAATATTCTTATTTACGTTAGCGATGTAGAAGATGCGAAGTATCGTTTCCAGGGTTATCAAGTTTATCAGGTTAAGGATGGCTCTGTAGACCCCTCATTATTAACAGATCCTAATCAAGCTAGGTTAATAGCACAATGTGATATTAAAGATGGTGTAAGTCAATTGATTAATTTTAATTTTGACGATGATTTATTAGCAGCGATACCAACGTCTATGGTTAATGGTTCTGACGATGGTATAAAGCATTCATTTCAGGTTTTAAATGATGCCTTTGCTCAGGGAGATGTTAGGTTGATTAATCATAAGAAGTATTATTTCATGGTTTTATCCTATGGATATAACGATTACCAGACCTATGACCCTTCAAATTCTTCGGCTGGAGGTCAGCAACTTCCTTATAAAGCAGGGAGGAAGACAGTTACTGGAGGTGCGATTACGTCCTATGTTGGTATACCACATATTCCTAGTTCTGAGTCTGGAGGTACGATACAAATAGCTTCTTATGGTAGCGGTCCAAAGATTACTAGAGTAGAGGGGAGAGGGAACGGATCAAACCTAGTAGAGTTAACAGCAAAGAGTGAGGAAGATATAGTAAAAAACATATATCCAAAGCGAGTTACGTATAAAAATGGAAAAGGGCCAGTTAATGTGAAGATTATAGATCCATTGAATGTACAGCAGGGAGATTATAAGTTATGGATAAATAAAGGAGATACTCTTGATTTAAAAGACTCTTATTGGGTGTTGGAGAGGACTACATCTAACGGTCAGCTTGAGACGGTTGAATCTTCACAAAGTATAGCCAATGGTAATGAACAATTGATACCTCAGTGGGGACTATCGGTAAATATTGAGTATTACGATTCTTATGATCCAACGATTAATAAGAATTTTCCAGAGTTGTTATTTTCTAGTGTGGAGTTTGAGGATTCTTCAAAGCAATGGTTAAGTGGTATTCCAGATGAAGACGGTTCTTCACCTACGAATTGGATAAGATCAGGAACTTCAGAAGAGGAACAAGATTTTGTAGCTTATGCTAGTAAGTGTGAAGATCCATTTATATACAATGATGAGCTTGGAGCTGATGATAATCAGGTTTATGAGAAAGTAGTCGAAGGTGTATGGTCACCATATAGATTAGTAGCCGCAGGAGATTGTAATCACCAGCCTGTAACATCAGGTGGAGATTGGGCTGATAATGCATATGAGCAGCCTGTAGTAGCACCAAATGTTAATGCTCAAATGTCACTTGCAACGACTAGGATTCAGTCTGATTTAAAGTATTTATCGTCTATTGATGTAGTAATTACAGCCGATAAGAGTAAGTGGACTAGATGTCCTGTTTTAGAGACACAGGATAATCCTTCTTGGTCTTGGGACCAGTCTGGAGCTATAAATCAGTCTATGAGTAATAAGTATGGCAATGGTACATCAGTTGCAAGGGTGTACAAACAATATCCAAAGTGGAAGCCGTCTGTAGATAAAGAAGGTAATCCGTCTGTGAGTCCAGGGGATGTCAATAGTCCTACGGTATCTAGTGATCCAAACGACGCAAATTATATATGTGGCTATGGCATGGGTTGGTTTCCGGGTTATGCCATAGATGTAACGACAGGTGAGAGATTAAATATGGCATTTGGAGAAGATAGTAAGCTAGGTAATCACGGGGGGAATGATATGATGTTTAACCCATCAGCTAATAATCCGTCATCAAATCCGTTTGGGTTTGGAGATTATATAGGAGGAGGAAAGCATTTTGTGTATGTTTTTAGGAATGCTGCAAAGTATAGCGCTACGGATGATCCAGGAAGTATGGTAGCTTATGATAATGGGGCTTATTTTATGGAGAAGTTTCAGAAATCTGTTTTCAGGCCAGATATGTTAAAGATATGGAAGTCTTGTTCATGGGTAGGATATCCGATATTAAATGGAGAATATAATAATGCTTATGTTGAAGCAAGTCCAGGAGATCCAAGCTCATTTATAGCTACAGATGTTAGGATAAAGTTAAGAGTTGCTAGTCAATATCAGAGTATGAATACGAAGGATGCAGATGGAGATAGCATAAGAGATAATGGTACGGATAAACCATCGATTACTAGTAGCTCTATAAATAGTTGGAATCCACTTTATGAGTTTAGCACAAGTGATGTAGCAACAGTGACTAATAATGTTCTAGCATCAAAAGAAGCATGTGAGTTATTAAATGTGGTACCTAACCCCTACTATGCGTATTCTAATTATGAGTTTAATAAATTAGATAATGTAGTAAAGATTGTGAATTTACCAGATATATGTACGGTGAATATATATACAGTTAATGGCACTTTGGTACGTTCATATAATAAAGATAGTCCGGTTACATCAATAGATTGGAATTTAAAGAATAAGGTTGGTATACCAATAGCAAGCGGAGTATACTTGATACATATTAACGCGCCAGGAGTGTGTGAAAAAGTATTGAAATGGTTTGGAGTGATAAGACCTCCAGATTTAGATCAGTTCTAATAAATTTTTAAATAAATAGATTATGGTATTTGATAAAATAAAGTTTTGTGTATTGTTATTATTTTCATTTAATTTTGCTTTAGCTGGAAATGAAGATAGAGCTGGTTCAGCTGGTGCAACGGAATTATTAATTAACCCTTGGTCTAGTAGCTCAGCTTGGGGCTCCGCAGGTATATCATCTGTAAATGGTTTAGAATCTATCTTTTTAAATGTTGCTGGATTAGCATATATCGATAAAACTGAAGTAAAATTTTCCAGGACTAATTGGTTAGGAGGATCTGATGTTGGTATAGGCTTAAATGCAGCAGGTTTAGCCCAAAGGGTAGGTGAGTCTGGTGTTATAGGAATTTCTTTTACTAGTTTGAATTATGGTGATATTCAAATAACTACTACAGAACTTCCTGAAGGTGGTATTGGAACATTTAGCCCTAGTTCAAATAATTTTAATCTAGCATTTGCCAAGAAGTTTTCACAATCTATTAGTGGAGGACTAAATTTAAAAGTAGTATCGCAGGCAATTGCAAATGTCAGAGCTCAAGGCATAGCTTTTGATGCTGGCATAAGATATGTTACAGGAGATCAGGAACATATAAAATTTGCTATTAGCCTTAAAAATGTTGGTCCCCCATTGTCTTATTCGGGTGATGGTCTTTCTATAGATATGCTTAACCCATCAACTAGCATATCTATTGGTATGCAACAACGAGTTAGCAGTTTTGAATTACCCTCGCAGCTTAATATTGGCGCATCATATGATTTTAACTTTAATGAAAGTCAAAAATTAATTGTTGCGGGTTCCTTTTCTGCAAATTCCTTTTCTAAAGATCAAATTAGAACAGGATTAGAGTATAGAATTTTAACATCTCAAATCTCTTTTTCTTTAAGAGCTGGTATTGTTTATGAAGAGGCATTATTCAATTCACAAGAGGTAACAACTGCTCTTTCTGGACCAAGTGGTGGTTTTTCTTTTAATTTTCCTTTTGGAGAAAGTGGTTCCGAAATTGGAATAGATTATGCTTATAGACAGTCTATTTTTGGAGCAATCCATAGTGTAGGTGCTACAATAAATATTGGTGAATAAACCATTAAATTCTAATTCGATTATTTTTAAAACCATTTTTTTTGGTTTATTCAGCTTACTTAATTTTCATATTTATGCTTGGAATGATCCTTCCAAATCTGGGAAAAAACCTAAGCCTAGCTCTTCTTTTATTTTAAAAGCTGCTAATTGCACCCCTTCTACTGGGAGAAAATTCCTAGAATATAATAATGTTTCAGCCTTAATTGAAACAGGAGGTTCTATGTGGCTAGACAGATCAAGGGGAAAAAATGCCTATGAAGTTCCTAAAGGATCTGGAAATACTTTAATTTATATTGGTGCACTTTGGATGGGTGGTATGGATGTTAATAATCAGCTAAAAATAGCTGCTTTAAGATATAGAAGCGGTAATGATTTTTGGACAGGGCCTCTATCAAACAATCCTGGCTCTGGAGATGTTTCAACTGGCAAATTAGACTATGGACCAGCAGAAATTGATGCTGACGATTGTATTAAATGGGATCAGTTTTTTATTACAACTAGAAGTGAAGTTGAGAAATTTAATGCTTGGTATCTATGTTCTAAAGATCCAGATTGTGATGAAACAATAGAGTATCCAAATTATAAAATTCCAGAAAGCATTTTGGACTGGGGTAATGCTACTCATGGAGATTTATTAAAAAACCAAGACTTCTATTTGGCTCCTTACTATGAAAGACCTGGGGGCAATATTGGTTATGATCCTTTAAATGATGGGGATTATCCATGGTATGATTTGTCAGGTCAAGTTGATTGTAGAACTAGTCGAAGAGTTACTTTGTATGGTGATTATAATATGTGGTGGGTTTTTAATGATAAAGGGAATATTCATACTGAGACTGGTGGTGATCCAATTGGTATGGAAATTAGAGCCCAAGCATTTGCTTTTGCTACCAATGATGAGGTAAACTCTATGACTTTCTATAATTATGAATTAATTAATCGATCAACACAAACTTTAACTAATACTTTTTTTGGAGTTTATTTAGACAGTGATATAGGTTGTTCATTTGACGATTATGTTGGTTGCGATATTCAGCGTGGTCTTGGTTACTGTTATAATGGAAATTCTATTGATGCTATTGGTTGTGGTTCATGGACTTCTCCAATTGGTGAAAATCCTCCTGCGATTGGAGTTGATTTTTTTGAAGGCCCTTACCAAGATAATGATGGTCTAGATAATCCCTTAACTTCAAATATTCCTCTTGCATTAAGTCAAGGTGGCATCCCTTATAAAGGGCTAGGAATTGGATATAGCGATGGAATTATAGACAATGAAAGATTTGGAATGAGGAGATTTGTTTATTATGATGGACAACTTCCTCAAAATTCTTTTGGTGATCCCCAAACTGCTATTCAATATTATAATTATATGAGAGGGTTTTGGAGAGATGGTACTAGATTTGTCTATGGAGCTTCTGGAAATATATCAAGCACAGGATCTTTACCTAATGTTTCTGCTGATTATTGTTTCCCTGGGGATAGCGATCCATTACATTGGGGAACTTTAGGAGTGGTTACAAATTTTGAATGGAGTGAGCAGTTTCCAGCACCTGGAGTTTCTTCAAATGTCGTTGGTGACAGAAGGTTTGTACAGTCTGCAGGTCCATTTGTCTTAGAACCTGGTGCATTAAATAATATTACTTTTGGAGTTGTTTATGGAAGAGCTTTTGAT
>ENA-ORDA01000384-ORDA01000384.1-marine-metagenome-genome-assembly--contig:-NODE-384-length-45516-cov-5.933669_pt1 | contig 45516 bp, 39 predicted proteins | sample MGYA00237778_ERZ508506 | MGnify/ENA primary metagenome ERZ508506 (study PRJEB26177, sample SAMN06267891) | marine metagenome | isolation source: Monterey Bay, California, USA | place: Pacific...
CAGGTGTCAACTACGCCATTGATAGGTTCAGTAAACATACAAGTAACGGTTACTCAAATATTTCCTCGAATAGTGCTGTTTCTCAGAGTATCGTTCGTCTTAGGGTTTATCCTGAAATCGCAGAATCAGGTCAATGGCCCTTTGCCGTAGAAGCCGTTTCACAACACCTCGGCGTCGAACCCGAACTGGCCGGACGGAATTTGACTATTGGTGATATCGAGTTTCCGCTCGATCCTTTTAATGACTTGTACATCGACTACCCGCTGTTGCCATCAGATGGAGAAGGGGGCACAGTCAGACTGCACGATGTTATCGGTTTGTCAGCAGCAGACGTGCTGTTCGCTGAAGATGAAGAGGAGCTCGAGGAACTAAGCTTTCTCGTGGAAGATAAAATTGTGCTGATCGGGGAGGTCGCCGAAGTTGCACACGATGAGTTTGAAACCCCGGTAGGAAATGTCTACGGGGTGGAAATTATCGCGGATACAATTTCAACCATACTGAGAAGCGCCCCCCTCCGTGCCGCTTCGTTTTGGATTGAAGGGCTTGTCGCCTTATTGATGCTGTCGGTGATGATTGTCTCCCGGGGCATTGACAATCCCTTGCCGCGTAATTTGCTCAGTTTTGCCGCGGTGTTGTTATTCATTACGGTTGCCTGCCTAGCATATATCAATATCGGCCTTATTCTATCTTTGAGCTATACGCTTCTGGCTTCGCTGCTAGCGATCATCGTCATCAACGGTAAGTATTATCTGAATGAGATGGGGCAAAAAGCGTTGATCCGCGACGCATTTGGACAGTACCTGTCGCCCAAGGTTGTCGCTGATCTCGTGAAAGACCCCGAGAAATTGGTGCTCGGTGGAGAGGAGCGTGAAATGACTGCCTTCTTCTCTGATATTGCTGGATTCTCTTCGTTTTCAGAAAAAATGACACCTACAGAACTGGTTAACGCGCTGAATGATTATCTCACAGCGATGTGTAGCATCATCGTTGACCTTGAAGGAACCATTGATAAGTTTGAAGGTGACGCAGTGATCGCTTTTTGGGGTGCTCCGGCAGTCCAAGCTGAACACGCAAAACTGTCGTGTTTTGGGAGCATCGACATGCAGCGGGAGATAAAAGTTATCAGTGAAAGATTTGTAAAGGAAGGTCGGCCGGCAATTTCAGTGCGCATGGGCGTTAATTCTGGGCCCATGGTCGTAGGCAACATGGGTTCAATGCAGCGTATGGATTACACCATGATGGGCGACGCAGTAAACCTTGCGGCCCGCCTTGAAGGTGCAAATAAGGCTTACGGCTCAGATATCATGATCACAGATGCAACCTATCGAGCCTGTGAGGACCACGTAGAGGTTAGAGAGCTTGATTACCTGCGCGTCGTCGGTAAGCAGGAAGTGGTTCACGTTTATCAATTAATAGATCGCAAAGGCCAAACCACCGGTGCCCTCGCAGATATGATGGTCGAGTTTGAGAAAGCACACTCAAGATACAGAGCGCTTGATTTTGAACAGGCGATCAACGGTTATAAAAAATGTCTGGAGCTGGTGCCCGATGATGGACCCAGTCGGGTCTTTCTGAATCGATGCGAATCCTATCTTACTTCTCCACCGCCTCAAGATTGGGATGGCGTCTTCACGCTCACCGAAAAGGGGTAACAAATTGATTGCTGCAAATTAGATAGCGAAGCTGTATTGGCGGCACAGGAAATAAGGAAACCCTAGATGACAATGATGGAGACAATCGAGGCTCGATTGGCTGATGAGCTAACCCTAAGTCACCTCGAAGTTGTGAATGAAAGTAGCAATCACAATGTTCCCCCTGGGTCTGAATCTCATTTCAAGGTAACAGCCGTGGCTGATGAATTTGAAGGGTTGCGTTTGCTTGCCCGCCATCGTCTAGTCAATCAGATTCTTGTTGAGGAACTCAAGCTCATTCACGCGCTTGCGCTGCACACGTATACATCGTCAGATTGGCAGGTACGTCACGCAGATGTACCTATGTCACCGCCCTGCCTTGGTGGTGGGCGATAGAGCGCTAGCGTATTACCTACTCGCTTGCAGATTGCGCTGCCGACTGCTTCCGCGGTAAGGTTGTAATGTGGCCGAGCAGCTAACCCGTATCTATCCACTTGAGAGTGGCACCCTAGAAGTTGTTGTTAAAAGGCAGCGACGAAAATCTCTGGCATTGCACATCCTTTCCCCAAAAGAAGTTGAGATAAGAGCGCCACTCAAGTGTGCTTGGTCTTTGATTGATGAATTTGTCTATCTGAAAGAGGCTTGGATACGAGAGTCGATTACGAAATTGAAGGAAATGCCGGTTAGACCCTCACCGGTTTTTGTCCACGGGGAGCATCACAAATTTCTTGGTAAAGATTATCAGCTCGAAGTTTGCCGTGGGATGCCGGCGCTGGTGTTTCCGCTTGGTGAAAAGATCGTTGTACGTGCCAAAAATCCAGAGAAAAGGGGTGAAGTAGAGCGCTTGTTCCAAGGCTTTCTGAAGTCGAAAGCCTATGGTTATTTCCCCGATCGTATACGTGAATGTCGGCAAAAATTTGCTGGTATTGATAACGGCATAGCCAATAGCTCGATTGACAATCCTGCCAACATGTTCGACCAATTGAAGGATGATTTCTGCGCGCCCGAGAAATTCCATATCAGAAAGATGAAAGCGCGCTGGGGAAGCTGCTCAAGTCAGGGCGAGCTTTGCTTTAACAGTCTATTGATGCAAAAAGATGAAGCGCTGATTGATCTGGTGATCGTACATGAGTTGTGCCACTTGCGGCACTTTAACCATAACAGGGCGTTCTACAAACTGCTGGGCAATGTGCTCCCAGATTGGAAGGAAAGAGAAAAAATGCTCGACGGGGGCTCAGTTGATTAGGTACCCGGGCGCAATGATTAGCACTCAGTGCTCAGGGCTCAGCGAAAGCATCGGCTTGAGCAGAGGCCAGATTTCATCCCTCAAGAGTGGTTGTGCCTCTACGGTGGGGTGAATGCCATCTTTTTGTAGGAGATTACGGGAGGTCGAGACGCCATCAAGTAGGAATGGCAAGATCGGGACGAGCTGACTGTCGGCGATATCGGTAAACACCTTCTCAAAAGCATTGGTGTAGCGACGGCCGTAGTTTGGAGGGAGTACCATGCCCACGAGTAATACACGTGCCCCCGTCGCCTTTGATATACTTGTCAACTCAAGTAGGTTGTTTTGGATTTTGCTGATCGGGTAGCCTCTGAGGCCGTCATTTCCACCGAGTTCTATGATCACAATATCGGGTTGGTGAATATCGAGCGTTTTAGGTAATCTTACCAAACCACCCCCGGTAGTCTCACCGCTGACACTAGCGTTGACGAGTCGGTAGGGTATGTTATTTTGTTCAAACTGTTCGGATAGTAGATGCACCCAACCCTGTTCCTGAGCCATGCCATAAGCAGCACTGATACTGTCTCCAAAAACGAGAATCACCCCATCCTGTTGAGGCGTTTGTTCCACAGGTTCAGCTGGATCAAGCTCTGAAGCAAATGTCGTCAATTGAAATGAACCCCAAAGTATTAACATCCAGAGAATTGCCCCTCTCTGAATCAATATGGAAAAGAATCGAGTGAGTGAAGTACCAGTGATAGAAAATTCTGCAAATGAAGTAATGGTCAAGGCTGTTGATCTCTGTAAAGTTGTGAGTACATCTGAAGGCCAGTTGACCATCTTGAAAGGGATTAACCTTGAAATCAAGAAGTCCGAGTCAGTTGCGATAGTGGGAGCCTCAGGATCAGGAAAAACCACAGTGCTGAGTTTGTTGGCGGGTCTCGATAATCCAACTCAGGGCGAGATATTTCTCGGTGGGGATGAAATCACCGCGATGGACGAGGAGCAACGCGCGCATACCAGAGGTGACAAGGTAGGGTTTGTGTTTCAGACTTTTCAGCTGTTGAGTAGTCTTACTGCGCTCGAGAACGTGATGCTTCCAGCGGAGCTGAAAAAAGATTCGGAGGCGGAGCAAAAAGCACTGAGACTGTTGCAGAGAGTTGGTCTTGATCATCGCAGTCACCATTATCCGAGGCAGCTATCTGGAGGTGAACAGCAGAGGGTCGCGATTGCGCGCGCATTCGCATCCTCGGCAAGTATTTTATTTGCGGACGAACCGACAGGTAATCTTGACTCAAAAACTGGCGCCAAGATCATCGATTTGATCTTTGAGCTTAATGCGGAGTTCGGCACCACGCTTGTGCTGGTTACGCATGATTCCCGTCTGGCAGATCGTTGCGATAGGGCTATCCATATCGCCTCTGGCGTCATTGTTACTGGAGAAGAAATCGAGTGATTCAAATTGGTCTTGCGCTAAAATTACTCTGGAGAGACTGGCGTTCCGGCGAACTCACGCTCCTGCTGGTATCTCTGATTATCGCTATCAGTACTGTGACGACGATCACGCTATTCGTTGATCGACTGCAACAGGCTTTGCTTTTAGAATCGGCAAGCTTCCTGGCAGCCGATGTAGTGATATCAAGTTCTGATCCCATTCGCCCTGAGCTACTTGAACACGCTGCAAAACTGGGCTTGGAGCAAGCAGAAACATTAAGTTTTTTGTCGATGGTTTTCTCCTCAGATCGGGCCCAGTTTTCTTCGGTGAAAGCCGTGGATGACAATTACCCGCTGCGTGGAAAACTGATTGTCTCCGATGAGCCTTTTGTTGGAGGCGGCATCGCAGATAAAGGCCCGGAACCCGGACGGGTTTGGCTTGAGAGTCGGCTGTTTCCCTCGCTTGATTTGAAACAGGGCGAGCTGCTAGATGTTGGTGTCAGCAGTTTAACCGCAAGCCGGGTACTGATTAAGGAGCCGGACAGGGGAGGTGGTTTTGATGCGACTGGGCCTCGGGTTTTGATGAACCTTGAGGACGTTGCGGGAACCGGAGTGGTTCAGCCCGGCAGCCGACTGACCTATCGTTATCTGTTTGCGGGTGCTCCCGAGCTCATTGAAGATTTTAGCGCATGGGTGAAACCCAAGTTGGATGAAAATTCCCGCTTAATAGGCGTTAAACAGGGAACTCAGGGGATTGGTAATGCCCTTGATCGCGCGGAGCGGTTTCTCCTTTTGGGGGGGCTGTTGGGGGTTATTTTGGCAGGTGTTGCGATTGCACTCTCTGCGCAACGCTATTCGCTTCGTCACTATGATCATGTTGCAATACTAAAAACGTTAGGGGCGTCACCCGTCGCTGTAGATAGTTTGTTTTCGATCATCTTTTTAGTGCTAGGTACAGTGGCGACTTTGATTGGCACGTTGCTCGGGTATGTCTTTCAGGAGGCCGCAGTTACGATTCTCAAGCCTTATATTCCAGTAACACTGCCACAACCGACATTTGCACCTATTCTTCTGGGTATGGTGACAGGTTTTGTCTGTCTGTTGAGTTTTGCATTGCCTCCGCTAGTAAAATTACGAGGTATTGAGCCAATAAGGGTGATTCGGCGTGATCTTGAAGGTGGCGCCACCTCCAACCTCCTGAGTTACAGTGCTGCCATCATAGGCACCTTAGGATTGATGTGGTGGTATAGCAAAAACATTGAACTGACATTAATGATTTTCGCAGGTGCAACCTGTGCTTTGGCGGTTTTAGCGCTGATCTCAATGACCTTGCTTCAAAGCGGTCGCGTGCTTGGAATTCAGGCTGGCAGCGCCTGGCGTTTGGCTCTTGGTGGTATGCAGCGCCGAGCGAAGGAAAACACCTTGCAGATAATGGTGTTTGGTCTCGCCATTATGCTATTGCTTATTTTGTTTTTGGTGCGAACAGCATTACTTGATGACTGGCAAGCGCAAATCCCTGAGGATGCGCCTAACCATTTTGCCATCAATATTGCGCCTGAAGATGTAGAACCTATTGAAACATTGATGCGGGCCAGGAATCTGGTACCTCAACCCGTTTATCCGATGATCCGCGGCAGGATAAGTCTCATAAATGGTGATGCGGCGTCTGAAAGGGACGATGAACGCAGGCGCCAGCAGGGTAACGATGAGCGTCGTGGTCCGGGTTCTAATTCAGGGAGAAATTTAACCTGGTCAGGCACGCTACCCATTGATAACACACTTGTGAGCGGTGAGTGGTGGACCGAAGATTACAGTGGTGAGCCTCTGGTTTCTATCGAAGAAGATCTGGCTCAAACCAACGATCTCAAAGTAGGTGATGCACTTGTCTTTAATATTCAGGGTCGGGAATTACCCGCGCGCATCGCCAGCATTAGGACCGTGAGTTGGGACAATATGAAACCTAATTTCTACATTATATTTTCTCCCGGTGCGTTGGCTGATTTCCCCTCAACGTTCATGACCAGCTTTCATCTCGATAAAGAACAAAAGCTGCTTCTCAATGAATTAATACGTGAGTTTCCCACCATGACGGTGATCGAAGTCGATGCCGTGATAGAGCAGATTCAGATTATCATTAGTCAGGTGACGCTGGCGGTGGAGCTAGTTCTTGTGCTTATTATGGTCTCGGGCGCGATGGTCTTGTTAGCGAGTATTCAGGCGAGTATGGACGAGCGCTTTAAGCAGCATGCCATTCTCCGAACACTAGGAGCCAGCCGAAAGCTGGTGCTGGGAAGTCTCTTGATAGAGTTTTGTGCGCTTGGCGCAATGGCTGGGCTCTTGGCTACCTTTGGGTCAGAGCTAATAGTTTACGGACTTGAAACCCAGATATTTGAACTGGAGTACAAGCTCAACCCTGAAATTTGGCTACTAGGCCCTTTGGTAGGGTTTGTGCTAATTGGTTGCCTCGGCACAATCGCCACGAGAAAAGTAGTGAATACACCGCCTAATATTGTTCTGCGCGAGTCGGTTTAGTCGTTAGAGTTCAGGATACCAACTGCCATCAATGTTCGTCCGAATCCACAGCTGAGAGAACCAGTAAAATCGTTCTGGATCTGCCCCGAGCACAGGCATTGTGCAGTTATACCTCGATCGCCCTATGGGCAAGGGCGTGCTTGCGCGTGTGGACACGCGATGCTTATCAAGCGTCTGTATCTCCAGCGCGCCCTCAGGACCAAAACATCTCAAGTTGCTTAGATTGACATCACCGTCCTCGAATGACATCACTAATCGCGGCATAGGATTATCTGCGCGCAATAGTGGATCACGTGGTTCATTTTCGATGGGCAATGGTAAAGTGTTGAGTTTGATAGCAAACGATTCATGGTCGCTGTATATCCCGGAGAGAGGAAATCGCGGCATCGCTGAAAAGTCTGAGTTTGATCCCGCAGCACCACTTTGTTGACCAAAGGCCACGTAACCGAGTTTTTTTATTATCCGCTGAATGTTTGTGTCGTATTCACCATAGGGGTATGCAAGCAGCTTCTGTACAGGACCAGAATTGATGTTTTTAGGGGTGTTTTCAGGGATGTTTATGTGAAGCGCTTTTTCTGCAGTAAGGATTTCCTGCTCAACTCTGTTCAGCCATTGTGATTGAGTCTCACTCTGCTGCCGCCTCAGAAGATGAGAGTGGGAGGCTGTATGATTTGCGATAAAAGCACCGTTAATGCTCATTTCGCGTAGTTCATCCCAGCTCAAAAATTGAGTGGAGGGTTCGGCAATGTAGTCTGTGGCAACAAACACAGTAAATGGCAGTCGGTATTTTTTCAGGATGGGAAAAGCATGGGTGAATATGTTCTTGTAGGCGTCGTCAAAGGTGATCGCCACAGCTTTGTCGGGTAGGTTTCCCCCTTTTTTAAGTCCATCAACGATCGTCGTCAATGGCATGACCTGGTATCCCTGTGTGATGATGGTTTCGATATGTGCTTTAAATTTTTCAGGCGAAATACTGGTGACTGCCGGAGTCTCTGCCGAAACATGATGATATTGCAATATCACGGCCCCGGTCCCCTTTCCGTTCCCGGTCCCAGTCTCTCCTTTGAGCGCCGAGGGTACTAGTTGCAGCAGGCAGCAAAATAGCAGGCTTGAAATTTTGATTCGAATTGATCGATCCCGAAAGGGTACTTTCAAGGCTAGGGCTGTTAGTAATGCATTTTTGCGGTAAAATTCCATAACTCAGTTAAATACCAGTATTACGATGATTTCAGATTTACACCATAAGAAACAGCAGGACATAAAAAAACTGCACAAGCGCCTACGAGGGGATACCGGTCGCGCAATCGCAGACTTTAACATGATTGAAGACGGCGATAAGGTCATGGTCTGTATTTCCGGAGGAAAAGATTCGTTAACCATGTTGGATATTCTGATGGACCTTCAAAGACGAGCGCCAATCGATTTTGAACTCGTTGCTGTCAATTTGGACCAGAAGCAGCCAGGATTCCCGGTTCAGGTGTTACCAGACTATTTTAAAACGCTAAAAGTTGAGTGGGAAGTATTAGAAGAAGATACCTATTCATTGGTAACCGATATGGTACCTGAGGGAAAAACCTATTGTGGCTGGTGCTCTAGGTTTCGTCGGGGGATATTTTACAGTTATGCAAAGCGTAAGGGATTTACCAAGATAGCCTTGGGTCACCACCGAGACGACATGATTGAGACATTGTTCCTCAATATGTTCCATGGCGGCAAAATGAAGACCATGCCGCCTAAACTGTTGAGTGATGATGGCGCCAATATAGTAATAAGACCGCTTGCTTATTGTAAGGAAGCCGATATTGCTGCTTACGCGGAGTTGGCTAAGATGCCTATTATTCCATGTAACCTATGTGGTTCGCAGGACAATTTGCAGCGAAAAAAGGTTAAGGAAATGCTGGCTGAATGGCAAATAAGTCATCCAGGTCGGGCTGAAAGCATTTTCCGTTCAATGACGGATATTGTGCCTTCACACATGTTGGACTCACGTCATCACGACTTTGAAAATTTGAAAACAGTAGAATCGACAGAGTATCTGGACGTTATAAATTTGCAGAATTGAACTAGTGTTTTGAGCGAAACTGGTGAATTTCCTCAATGAATATTTTCAACGCTTCTTTCAGGTCTGCCAAGTGATTAATTGCTTTTGAATCGTTTGCGAGCAGACATTTTTCCAATTCCCGAGAGAAACCAAGCAGATCTGTAGCGCCAAAACTACCTGCGACACTTGCAAGATTGTGGGCGAGTCTTACAGCCTGTTCTTGTTGACCTGTGCTATTGATGAAGTCTTCAAGCTCCTGTCCTGCATTGCTATAAAACTTTAAAAATTCTCCTAGTAGCCTGCTAAGGAATTCTGGATCGTCGTTGTGATTCTCGAGCGCGACAGCAAAATGATCGGGCTCGTCGGTTTCATTAGCCCAGTCTCTTTGGTCCACGATGGGCCGGACTGTCGTGCTTGGGTGTAATGACGGGGCATTGGGCTCAATGCTAGTCTGCATAGTGATGGAGCTCTCTCCGAAAAGTATCTTGCTGTTGATATCAGCGAGCAGATTGATGAGCGCATCGAAGTTAATTGGTTTTGTCAGATAGTGGTTAAATCCATTTTCCAGCGCCTCGTCCAGTTGCGATTGCAACACACCGGCTGACAGAGCAATCACTGGAAGAGATCGGTACTCCTCTTGAGCTCGAATCCTCTTTGTTGCTTCGAGACCGCCCATAACTGGCATCATCATATCCATAAGCACGAGATCAAACTTACCGGGTTTAAGGAACGACAACGCTTCTTCGCCGTTGTTTGCGAGCACCACTTTTGCACCCGCATTCCTTAATACCTCACTAGCAAGCCGTTGATTGATGACATTGTCTTCCACCATCAAAATCGACATTCCTTCAATAAGACCAGCGCGTGAACTGGAATTAGCTGTCGAGGTGACAAGAAAGGGCTGAATGTTTTCATCAGTCGCCGAAGACTCGGTGATTCCGATGGGAATAGAAAAAGAGAAGGTTGATCCTTGCCCTAGTGTGCTTTCAACTTTGATTTCGCCATTCATCATATCGACAAGCTGTTTTGAAATAGCGAGTCCGAGGCCTGTTCCAGCCTCTTGCTTCTCTGTCGGTCCTTCTTGAGTGAAGGATTCGAAAATAGAATCAAGACTGGGTGTTTCTATACCTATGCCTGTGTCCTTCACCGAGAAATTAAGTTGTGCACGGAGCCCAACGATATTTTCACAGGACACGTTGATGAGAATTGTGCCGGCGTCCGTAAACTTGATGGCATTGTTGATTAGATTTATCAATACTTGGCCAAGTCTGACTGGATCACCTTCAAACTGCGTCTCATCGGGATATTCAGTAAACACAAGTCTGAGCCGACTCTCTTTCGCCGAGAGTTGGAAAAGCCGTTTCAGATCATCTAACAGTTCTGGTAGGGAGAAAGGGATGTTCTGAAGCTCAGTTTTTCCGGATTCGATTTTCGATATATCGAGGATGTCGTTGATAACACGAAGCAAATGCGTTGAGGAGTTTTTGATTGTCTCTATGTAACTTGCTTGTTGTTCTGTAAGTGACGTGACAAGTGCGAGGTCTGTGTATCCCATGATCGCGTTCATTGGTGTTCTTATTTCGTGGCTCATATTAGCCAGGAAATCACTTTTAGCTTTTGTCGCGGCCTCGGCTAGCCGTTTCGCGCGTTCGGCTTCTTGACGTAACTTTCTCTCGGTCACATCGATAAATAAGCCTTCTATATGGCTGATTTTTCCTAAACCGTCGTAGACCAGCTGTGCAGACAAGTCGACCCAGAAAGGTTCTCCATTGAGTTTGCGGAGTCTCGTTTCATAGCCGAGTATGCGCTGGTTCTTTAGCAGCGTACGTTGTAGTAGTGGAACCTCTTTCGATTGAAATAACACACTTTTGAAATTTAGCTCTGTTCGGCTGAGGATGTCGTCAGGCTTTTCATATCCTAGTAGTTCAGCGGCCGCCGGGTTGATGTCGGTGATCCATCCTTCCGCGTTCAGTTCAAAAATTCCCTCGAATGCGTTTTGGTGCAAAGACAGGTATTTGTTTTGGGAAGCATTTAACTGCTGGTAGAGCTTGGCGTTATCGATTGCTATTGCTGATTGTGATATCAGTAATTTTAGTAGCGTCACTCTTTTTTCCGTGAACGCGTAGGCGGTTTGCGAGTTCTCGAGGTAGAGAATGCCCGAGAGGTTAGCCTTGGAAAGAATAGGCATGCAAAGTATAGATTTCGGCTTGTTACGGTGGATATATTCATCTTGTGTGAAGCCGCCTTCCGCGTGACCATCGTTCAGCACGAGATTCTTCTGAGTTCTCGCAACATACCTCACAATTGACAATGGTAAACTTGTTAGGTCATCTAGGTTCTGCTCTGTCAGGTCATGCTCAATGTGCTCGCCATTGAAAGAAGTGATGATCTTTAGTTGCATCGCGCCTGATTGATTTAACAGCAGGTGAGCACTGTGAGCGCCTGCATTTTCGAGCGCCAGTTGCGTCAGTCTTTTTAATAAGTCTTCTAGGACGACCTCTCCGGAAAGGGCTTGTGTAGCCGTCATAAACAAAGGGATGTCGTTAGTCGCAACGGTAAATGGGAGAACGGCATGATTGGGGTTTCCCAATCGGCCGAGGCAGGCGCTGAGATCCTGTTGAATTGAGGAGATGCTTGGATACTGTTTTTCGGGTATCTTTTCCAGCAATTTCATAACGACATTACTGAGCTCAATCGGTACTTCCGAGTTCATACTGCTAGGTGATGCAGGTATTGCTACAATTTTTTTGTAGATTGAATGTAGTGGGTTCTCTATCTGAAACGCGGGTTTTCCGGTAATGAGTTCGTATAGAAGAACACCAAGAGAATAGTAATCTGCTTTGTAATCTATTGTTTCGTTTAACCTGGTCGCGATATCGAAACCGTATAGTGTCGCATGGCAAGAAATGGGATCGATAACAACATTGGAAGGAATTAGATTCCTGTGGCTGATATTTTGGCCATGAATGTAGTCGAGCCCCTGGGTGATGCTAAGTGCTATTTTGATGCACTCTGCGTGGACTGGTCTGTAGTCTCGCAGATAGTTCTCAAGGTTTGGGCCCGATGTGTTTTTTAAGACTAATACAGGTACGCCATCGTGCTCCAGTAGTGCTATCACTTTGCATACGTGACTGGAGTCCAAATTGCTTAATAATGCGTATTCGCTTTGGTAATTTGCGAGGTGATCTCGGGTAAGTTTCTCTCTACGATGGAGTCGAAGAACAACGTGCTCGTGATCAAGGGTGCTTGTCCCGGCGTAAATCTCTGTCTCAGCGTTTCTTTTAATCAGCCTGAGATTGTCATAACCACCAATCGTCATCATGGATGATGGGTAACCGACTAGCTAACTGCCGGAGCGAATAGGTAGCCTGTGCCGTGAATAGTGCTGATGAAGGTTGTATCCGGATCGTGAGAGCGGAATTTCCTTCGGACCTGACCAACCAGAACGTCGATGTACCTGTCGTCAGGATACCATTCTCTGTTGCGAATCTTATTCATGAGTTGGTCTCTGTTCAACACTTCCCCTGCATTGTCGATTAATGCGAGCAGTAAATGAAACTCTCCTGCAGAAAGTGGTTGGGTGGCATCTGCCGGTGTCGTTAGCTCCCGTTTGTTCAAGTTTAGGGTCCAGTTGGCAAAGTGACGCTGGGCACCCTGTTCTTTCTGCTTTTGCTGGGCACGGAGCCGCCATAACAAATTTTTCACCCGGGAAAGGAGCTCCCGTGGATCGAAGGGTTTGGTAACATAATCGTCAGCACCACTCTCCAGACCGACTATACGGTCTATTTGTTCATCTTTGCCGGTGACTAAAATGATACCCACGTCGGAACGCGATCTTATTTCTCGGGTCAGGGTAAGACCGTCTTTGCCCGGCAGGTTGATATCAACCAAGCAGATATCGACATTTTGTTCTTTGATTGTCTCTTCGACGTGATTGGCATTCTCCCTAGTGAGAACGGTATATCCCTCACGTTGAAAGTGTCCAGCCAGTTGAGTTCTGGTGATAGGTTCATCCTCAACTACTAGTAATATGGCATCAATTTCAGTCATTCATTTACCTCTGCTACTTTTTCGCGACTAGCTTGATTTCTCAGAACAACTCGCGTGTATTTCTTGACTCCTATCAGCCTTGTGGCGCACTCAAAAATGGGCGCTACTTATTTCGATCGCAGTCTAGTTGACGGTGCGCTATTTAGCTCTTGCCTAACGCGGTTGTAGTTTCAAACATCATTTTAACTTAAAGATGTTATACCATACTAGGATGGATAAAATGATTATTCCCTGGACTTCATTATCAGAAGACGCATTGCGCGGCGTTATCGAAGAATTCATTACCCGGGAAGGGACTGAGTATGGTCTTGTCGAATATGGGTTGAGTGAAAAAGTCGATCAGATACGGCGTCAACTTCGAGAAGATTTAGTCAGGGTAGTCTTCGATGCCGAAACCAATTCTGTTTCTCTTGTTGCATCTGCGGACTCGTAGCAAAACGCGTCGCATTTTGCGAGTTTGACATGGCCATCGGTGCGCAGTTTTAGACGTCTATCTTTACTTACAATTTCCTTACATTAATGAGTCCATCGTCTACTTGATGTCCGACGCTGCTCGAGAGGTGGTTGAAGCAAAGCGCAGGGTTGATGACGAATAAAGTAAAATACCTTATAGCGATATCAGTTTAAGTTTGGGGACCCGGTGTTCGTTCACTTTGACTTCAGAGATCAGCCAGTATTGAAAATGTGCGCGCGAACAAACTATTGTTTTTGCGCATAGGTTAGCCGCTCAATATTTCACACCCGCGGGCTTTAATTCACGCCCTTAATTCATACTCTTAATCCATGCCTTTAACCAATGTGCCCGATAACAAGTAAAACCCCTTTTCTTTTATGGCGAGTACAGAAATCCCTCCAGTTCATGCCTTGCAGCGCTCCGGTCCCTCAAGTAGCATCGACGCCAGCAATATTTATATCGTCGAGCGTGGGTCTAAAAATTAGAATACTGTTGTTAAACAGCGGTGGTAAACAGCGGTGGTAAACAGCGGTGATGAATATCGGTGATTATTCGTTTAATAAAAAGTAACGATCAGCAAGATTAATAGAGTCAAGGGTTAAACTTAATGAAAAAACATATGTCTTTATATGCCGTAGGAATCGCGGTCATTGCTTTAATGATTTCCTCCTGCGCTGAGGATGAAGCTGCATCTAAGAAAATGGCTGTCAGTGACGCAGAAAGCGGGGCGATGAGCGCTGTTATTACTGAGGACGCAATTCGGACAGCGACAGCAACGCTCGATGGCAAGCGAATAGAAAACGCCAATGAGGAACCCGGCAATTGGTTGGCTCACGGTAGAACCTATGACGAAGGTAGGCACAGTCCACTGACCGAGATTAATGCGGATAACGTCAAGGATCTCGGACTAGCATGGCACTTCGACACAGGAACCAACCGTGGCCTCGAGGCTTCGCCCATCGTTGTCGATGGTGTGATGTTCTCAACCGGTTCGTGGAGTGTTGTGTTTGCCAATAACGCAAAAACAGGCGAATTACTGTGGAAGCACGATCCTCAGGTACCCAAAAGTTGGGGTTCCAATGCCTGCTGTGATGTTGTAAACCGAGGCGTTGCTGTCTGGAAGGGCAGTGTTTTTGTTGGCACTATTGATGGTCGGCTAGTGTCTCTGGATGCGGCTACTGGTGCCGTGAACTGGGATATCAACACGATTGATCGGACCCGCCCTTACACGATTACTGGCGCACCTCGGGTCATTAAAGACAAAGTGATTATCGGTAACGGGGGCGCTGAGTATGGTGTTCGTGGTTATGTCACAGCATATGACACCAAGACAGGCGAACAGGCATGGCGTTTTTACACCGTACCAGGCGATCCCGCGCAACCTGCCGAAAACCCGGCACTCGAGCTAGCTGCGAAGACCTGGACCGGCGAATGGTGGAAGACCGGCGGCGGGGGTACTGTTTGGGATTCGATGGCCTTTGATCCGGATTTGAACTTGCTATACATCGGCGTGGGTAACGGTTCTCCGTGGAATCAGGTTGTGCGAAGCCCGGGGGGCGGAGACAATTTATTTCTTTCATCCATTGTGGCGCTTAATCCTGATACCGGCGAATACGTCTGGCACTACCAGACAACGCCCGGTGATACTTGGGACTACACCGCGACGCAGCACATGATTTTGACTGAGCTTGAGATTAACGGCGAAAATCGCAAGGTGATCATGCAAGCCCCGAAGAATGGTTTCTTCTATACGCTTGACCGCGTAACCGGTGAATTCATCTCTGCCAAACCCTATATTCCAATTACCTGGGCATCACATGTCGATCCTGAGTCGGGGCGTCCAGTTGAGACTGAAAATGCGCGTTATCAGGCTGCGAATCCCCTATCTGCGCTAACGCCAGATCAGCAGATCGCAGCACTCAAATCGATGAGTAGCGATGACATCGAAAAAGCATTTCACAAGCCAAGCCCCTACGGAGGTCACAACTGGCACCCGATGGCCTTCAATCCGGATACCGGGTTGGTTTATATCCCCGCGCTTGATGTGCCTTTTGCATACGGCAATGAACCTCAATTCCATTACAACGAAGGACGCTGGAATCTAGCGGTAGATTTTGTATTGAATGCACCGGTTGGTGATAAAGAGGTCGAAGACAAAATAGACGGGTTAGTACGTGGTTACGTTTCTGCATGGGACCCTGTAAAACAGGAAGAAGTCTGGCGAATTCAGCATGCGGGTTCATGGAATGGCGGGATGCTTTCTACCGCGGGAAATCTGATTTTTCAGGGCAATTCAGCAGGTGAAATCAGAGCCTATCGGGCCGATACAGGTGAGCAGCTTTGGAGCACACCGGCACAGACGGGTGTCGTCGCTCCACCGATTACTTACACCGTCGATGGTGAGCAGTATGTTGCGGTTGTCGCTGGCTGGGGTGGTGCGTTTGCTCTAGCAGCAGGTGGTGCTGCAGAAAAACTCAAACTGAAGAGTCGAGGACGCATTTTGGCGTTTAAACTCGGCGGTATCGATAAATTGCCGCCAATACCGGCAAGTGCACCGATTCCAGCACCACCGGAGCAACATGCGACGCTGGAGCAAATTGCGGACGGTAAAGTGTTGTATCACCAGTATTGCGGTGTCTGCCACGGACCCGGTGTAAAGGGTGGCGGTGTGCTGCCGGACCTTCGTCATATGCAACCGGCTAAACACCTTGCGTTCAAAGAAATTGTTGTTGATGGTGTGTTGAAGGATCTAGGAATGGTCGGTTTCTCGGATGTGATCACAGAGAATGACGCCGTTGGTATTCAAGGGTATATTATTTCGGAGGCCGAGAAGCTGCAGACAGAAATTAAGCGTATGTAGTATCTGATGCGATGTTGAATCGCTGATCAAATCCGATTGGCGGTTCAATAGGGCGGTCAGCGAGTCAGTTCAAGCATTGTGATTTTCTCGCGACTTTCAAGCATAGGAGTGATTTCTGAAATCACCTGCCGTCGGAGATCAGAGTGAAACCAGTTCTCCCAGTCCTGCTTGGTATCCCATTTGGACATCACGTAGCGACGGCTCGGGTTGTCCGAGTCAACCAGTGACTCGCCTGAGATGCACCCAGGAGCCTGTATCACGCTGCTGACGGTCCGCTTGATCGTGCAGTCGTAGTAGTGTTCCAGTCCTGTTGCGACAATACGTTCGATGAGAACTCTAATCATGATAATCGAGCAATGTGATAAAATTCGACCGGATTATACCGATGACGGACAATAAAGAAAGTCTGCTACTTGTGACAAAAATATGGATATAGACCCGGAAACAATTGAAGTCGCGATAGAAGTCGATGCGTCCGGCTTACGTTGTCCTGAACCGCTAATGTTGGTCCGTAATAAAATAATGGATATGCAATCGGGTGAAGTCATCAAAGTGATAGCGACGGATCCATCAACCTCATGGGATTTTCCCAATTTTTGTAAATTTCTGAAGCACGAAATGGTGTTATCAAAAACCGATGGGATGCCATTTCTGTACTGGATCAGAAAGAAATGAGTAGCGCAGGTTATTACTTCGCCTATGGCAGTAACATGAATCCGGCGCGAGTGAAGCGACGCGGTATGGCTGTTAAAAGTTATATGAGCGGCCAACTGAGTGATTACATTCTGGCCTTTAACAAACGCTCAACGATTTATCCCGGTGCTGCAGCAGCCAATATAATGGTGTCTAGCGGTAGTGTTGTTGAGGGTGTGATCTATGAACTTGAAAATCATCAAAGCATTGAAACCATGGACCCATTTGAAGGGTATCCTGCACGGTACTCGAGGCACATCGTATCTATTTCAACTCAAACGGGTTTGCTAGACAGTTGGGTTTACACTGCAAATCAAGATCATGTTCAGGAAGGCTTAAAGCCAGCCCAGTGGTATCTTGATCACCTGCTGGCGGGAAAAGATTTTTTGTCCAAATCTTATTTTGAAGACCTTGCAGCGGTCGTCACTCTGCCAAATTCGCACACTGAGCCAGAGCGTAAAGCAGTGCGTTCCAGCACCAGTAAAAACAGTGGATAGCGCGTCGCACCTGATTCGAATTTTCAATGCAGAATTTGGCCTAGGTCACAGCGTGCTTCTTGTCGGCGGTGCTTCTGAGCCTCTTTATCTACCGAGTGGCAAGCATCGTCAAAATGCGGAGATTCACTTTCGAGAGGATTTTCCCTCTAGCGCTTTGCATGAACTTGCGCACTGGTGCCTGGCGGGAAAGAAGCGGCGGGAACAGGAAGACTATGGGTATTGGTATGATGCGATACGTGACGCAAGCCAACAACAAAATTTCGAGGCGGTGGAGGTTAGGCCGCAGTCGATAGAATGGATATTGAGCGTTGCTGCTGGTCTTGAATTTAGGGTAAGTAGTGACAATTTTTTGATTGAAAAACATGATGTGAAACCATTCCGAAGCGCGGTCCGGTCTGCCGTACACGCGGTTTTAAAAGATGGCTTACCAACGATCGTTCAGCGGTTAGCGGTTGCGCTGGCGCTTGAGATGCCAGCAGGCAATCTGGAATTTGCCAACCCGGCTCATTACCAAAGGCTTCCGGCTAAATAGACAATGAAGAGAACTTACCATGGATGAATTAGAAGGCTACAAAGTATTGTCAGGTGCTGATCCAGCCGAGGATTATATTGGCCCTTTTTATTTCAAAGAAACTGAGTCTGGTTATGATTTTGTTTTTCAGGCTAATCAAAACCATTGCAACATGACGGGTATTGTTCATGGTGGTGTGTTGATGACTTTCGCTGACTATTGTCTGTGTATGGTTGCTACCGATGCTTATGCAGAAGATTGTGTGACGGTAAGCTTCAACTCAGAGTTTATTTCGGCAGGTGAGATTGATCACCTAATCAAAGGTGCAGCGACTATCACGCTCAAAACTGGTTCCATGGTATTCGTTCGCGGTGAAGTAAAACAGGACGATCGAATCTTGATGACATTCAGTTCCGTCGTGAAGCGTTTGCGGAAAAAAGATTGAAGCTTGATGCGACAACAGTGATGGAAAAGAAACTCACGATTGGCCTTGTACTTAACCCGCTTGCCGGCGTGGGCGGTCCGGCGGCGCTTAAGGGTAGCGACGGTGTTGAACTCTACAAATTGGCGACTGAATTAGGCTATGAGAGCAAGGTGGCCGATAGGGTGTCTCGCACATTCGAAGTGCTTGCCTCCTGCTTCCATGAGTTTCGCGTGCTAACCGTCTCGGGCGCGATGGGTGCAGATTTGTGCAACGAAATATCCGAGCACCAACCGGGCTTTGATTTTGATGTTTGTGTGGAATTTGAGCTTGAGTCACGCCTCACTGAACCTGTTCATACGATTCAAGCTGCTCAGCAGTTGGTTGATGCCGGGGTTGATATTATTCTTTTTGCTGGTGGCGACGGAACAGCAATAAATATACATGACGCCCTAGATGCGAATGCTAGGCAGTTGGTTTTGGGGATTCCCTGCGGGGTGAAAATGCATTCCGGCGTCTTTGCCGTGAGTCCGGAAGCTGCGGGCATTGTGTTACAACAACTCATTGAAGGGGAGTTGGTCGGCGTCACTAGTCGTGAAGTTCGAGATATTGACGAAGCGGCGTTAAGAGCCGGTACAGTAAATGCCCAATACCACGGTGAAATGTGGGTGCCAGAACAGCATCGTTATATTCAGGCGGTGAAACAAGGTGGGCTTGAAGTCGAAGAATTGGTGCTGGAGGAGATAGCCGCAGGACTCGTTGAGCTAATTCAACTGGGTGGAGTTTATATTGTAGGAGCAGGGACGACGACTGCTGCGATTATGGACAAACTGAATTTGCCGAATACGTTGCTTGGGATTGATGTCATCGATGATGGGATAGTAGTTCTGTCCGATGCGAGTGAGGAGGCGCTTTTCCGGTTCCTCGACGCCAAAATGTCCTCGGCTGGTCAAGGGGCCGCAACGATAAAACTGCTGGTTACACCGATTGGCGGCCAGGGACATTTATTTGGCCGTGGCAATCAGCAGGTGAGTCCAAGAATACTTACGTTGATCGGTCGCGAAAATCTCCTTGTGGTGGCAACGAAATCAAAGCTGGAAAATTTGGCTCAACCTGGAGAGGAAGAAAAGAAAGGTATCCGCTTGCTGGTAGATACGGGCGATCGTGTATTTGACTCTTCGCTTTGCGGCTTGATGCCTGTAGTGACTGGATATGAAGATGCTGTCGTATGTCGATTGGCATTGGATTAGTGTATCCGGCGCAGCCGACTCAGCTTTTGAAGGAAAACGGGTGTAGAGCAGGTTCAGGGCGCGGGCTATATGTCGGTAGAAGTTTTCAAATTGATATCAACCATACTTGTCACCTTTTTCAGCAGACCCAGAGCGGTTAAGTCATCTTAAATTGGTTCAAGTGCGGCTGACTATACTGGGACAGTGTTGATTTGTGGATATGCTCGGTAGTCACGGTATACGAGGCATTCATCTTCGGCTTTTGCTAGGATATGGGTCTTGTTTGACGACGAAAGGACTGGCAGTTTGGTTTTGCATGACATAATATGTCCGGATCTCCTGAGAAAGGTGAATAAGGTGAGGCGTGTGTCGAAGTTAGAAGTTTTCTCGTCCAAATTTTGTGTGTCAGGCGCGAGGAATGTCAGGTTTCTGCTAGTGACGCTGCTACTTGGTTTGCTGGTCGGGTGTAGTTCGGGCGAGGCTCAAGTTGAATCAGAGTTGTTGAGTGCTGAACAGCGACTCGATGAGCTTCAACAGGCGCTGAATGCTGGTACGCTCCGAAATGCGGCTATCATTCGGCAATATAGCCAAATTCTGAGAAACGACCGTCCTGAGTTGTCCTCATTGCTCTCTGTGCTCGAGCGCGAAGCGACCCTTGAAAACCCCCTTTATGCGAGCCTACGACAGCGCTTTAACGGTATCAAAAATGGCACTGAGAACTTTGAGTCTTGGACAGAGAAAGTAGAAGAGCTGCAGTCAATTCAGACAGCGTCGAATACCGCAGTCTTTAATGATGCTTTGTCAGATACAGTAAACGTGATCGCTGATCTTTCTAACGGCACGCTCGCTCGGGTTAATGCCGTGAGCAAAGAGGCAGACATGGCGTTGAATAACTCGAAAGATCAGGGTCCCGGCAGTCAGTATGTTGGTAATCCGCATTACGGCCGCTGGTCGCACGGTTCTGGTGGCTCGCTCTGGGCCTGGTATGGTCAATACGCGTTTTTCTCCAATTTGATGGGTGGGCGTAATTACTACTACAACAGTTGGGCGGGTGGCCGTGGATATTCTTATTATCACGATATGGGCAGAAACAATTACAGCTCCCGATCGCAAAAATCCAGCATGCGAGATGTTGAACAGAGAAGCCGTAAACAGTTTGGCAGCAGCGGAAAGTTTAAAAGTCCTTATGCGAAAACCCGTTCAGGTGCTTCAGGTGTGAGCCGGGCCAGCACCGCGCAGAGTAAGTCGTTGTTCAAGAGCCCATACGCGAAGTCCGGGACAGGTTCGAAGAGTGCGAGTAAGTTTCAGAGTAGTACCCGAAGTAGCGGTTTTAGAACGACGCGCGGAGCTTCAAGGGGAAAATAAGCGCGAATGTATAGAGAAAAATGAAATCAAAATTTGTTAAGACGTCATTAAAATTTGCAGGAATGAATCATGGGTGATTTTACTGGGCTGGACAGTGTTGATGTGTATGCCTACAGCATATTGTTAATAGATCTTTCGATAGCCGTCGTGATGATCTCAGGACTCCGCTTTCTGACTGGGTTGGTCGCAAATGTTGATAGTGCCGAAGAATTGGCATCAAGGGATAACGCTGCATTTGGTATTGCAATGGCTGCCGGTACCGTTTCGCTTGCACTCATGTTGACCGGCGCTGTTTCCGGTGAGTTGGGCGCGAGCTATCTGGAGGAGATCGTCAGCGTCGGTAGCTACGGCCTGCTGGGTTTGGTCTTGATCAAGGTAGGACGACTGATTCAGGATAAGGTGTTACTCCGTGGGATTGAAATACAGTCCCAAATCAAGTCCGGCAATGTTGCTGCCGCTTTGGTAGATGCTGCTAATACAATCGCCATCGGCTTGATATTGAGAGCTGTGATGCTCTGGGTTGAAAGTGAAACGCTGAGTGGGTTGCTGGTGGTTCTCGCTGCGTTTGTGATCACGCAACTGTTACTTGCTTTGGTGACAAGTTACCGTATTCAGGTATTCGCGCGACGTAACAACGGAAACAGCCTTCAGCAGGCTTTTGCCGAAGGACATGTTGCGCTCTCAATCCGATTTATGGGGCACCTGATCGGCGTTGCGCTCGCTCTCACGGCGGCGTCCGGCGTGGTTGCCTATTCTGAGCAAACGCTTTGGATTGCATTGATGACTTGGGCCGGCGTCACCTTGCTGTTCACGATGTTGGTGTCTTTGTTAGCTGTGATCGCCAGAAACGTTATTCTAGCCGGAGTCGACGTTGCTGAAGAGGTCGATCAACAGCACAATTTGGGTGTCGCTGCGATTGAAGCGGCCATATACATCTCGATCGGGCTTTTCTTCACAGCGCTATTTGCTTGATACAAACTTGAATCAAACCCTTCAGAAATAATTTGACCACGTTGCCGAGGTCCCTCGTATTTCAGGACTTTCTCCTGATCATGATCATGGCTGTGCTAGCCGGTTGTGGTTTGATCTACGAGTATTTGCTGTCCGCTTATGCGGGTAGAATCCTCGGTACAGTAGAGTCTACCATTTACACTATGATTGGCCTCATGATCGTATCCATGGGGTTGGGTTCCTTCGCTGCACGCGCTTTCAAAGAACCGTTTACCACCTTTGCCTGGCTTGAGTCGCTAATCGCGTTCTTTGGTGTTAGCTGCATATTGTTGATTGCAATGGCTGTATCTTTTTCGGCGGTGCTGCCACGTGTGATTGCAGAGACGTTCAGTTTGCCTCCAGACTTGGTGCCATCCGGCGGTCTCTTGGAGGGGCTTCAGAGCCTGGCTCAATTAACCCCTTATCTCTTTGGTACGATTATCGGATTTTTCATTGGTATGGAAATTCCCCTCATTGCTCGTGTTAGGGAGAAAGTTCACGGCGAACATCTTGAGCATAACGCAGGTACGATTTATGGCGCTGACTATATAGGCGCGGGGGCCGGTGCTGCGATATGGGTCACCATGATGCTTTCGATAGATATTACTAAAGCCGCGGTTATTACCGCTGCGGTTAACCTGATAGCCGGGCTGGTTTTTCTCTATTTTTTTTGGGCAAAAATAAAATTCAGAAAAGCACTGTTGGCCGTCCACGGGTTAATTGTTTGTTTAGTTTGCATCATCTATATGTATGGGGAGAATTGGACAGTCAAAATGACCGACTTACTGTATGAGGATGAAGTTGTTTTTAGTCATTCCTCGCGATACCAGCATTTTGTTGTTACCGAACGATACCTGATCGATCAAACGGAACCCGTTTATGGTTTTTTTATAAACGGGCGTCTTCAGTTTTCAAGCAACGATGAACACATCTATCATTCAATGCTTGTGTATCCGCCCATGCTGGTGGCCAACGAACAGAATCGTGTCCTGATTATAGGGGGTGGTGATGGGCTCGCCCTGCGGGATGTGCTGCGGTTTGAACCAAAGGCAGTAACGCTGATTGATCTCGACAGTGAGCTGGTTAATTTTTTCAGCGAAGAGGGTGATATGAGTGAATTCAGATCCGATCTGATTGAGCTGAATGAATACGCGTTTTCAGATAAGCGGGTAAGCCGCATCCATGGTGATGCATTTATCGAAGTCGAAAAGTTGGTAAAAGAAGGCGTCCGCTTTGATGTAATCATTGTTGATCTGCCAGACCCGAGTCATCCCGACCTCGACCGAATGTACACGACCTATTTTTATGAGCGTCTGGGAAATCTGTTAAATAAGGATGGCGCGATGTCTGTTCAATCAACCTCGCCTTACCACGCGAAGCGAGCATTCTTGAGTATAGGCAAGACGATTAGAGCCGCTGGTTTTAACCAGGTTGAACAGTACAGACAGAATATTCCAAGTTTCGGCGAATGGGGATGGAGTCTTGCGACCCACAGTAGGACGTCTTCGAGACGACGGCTGATCGACATGGATGGCGTGAATATGCGGGACAATCAATGGCTCACGATTGACTTGTTGGTTGCAGCTTTTGAGTTTCCCGGAGACTTTTTTAATGAGCTTGAGCAAATTGAGGTGAATCATCTGGGGCAAAACAGAATATACCGCTATCATGACGATGCTTGGCACAGGGATATGGGCATCTACCGAGATTAGTCTTCGATTGACGATGAAGATTGTGAAAAGTGTGCAAATAAATGGTTGACATATTATGTCGAGCTACTAAACTACTTCCATCGACATAATATGTCGTGATCGATAAAAGGAGCGAACAATGAATACACAAGATCTGGCAATAAGAATATCCGATCTCTCGAGTTTTGAAGGTTATCAATTTGATTGCCAGCCAATACCGGGTGATGTTGATGTATTGCAGGTCACTGTTGGAGATTACCAGGAAATACCGGTATTCCTTTCAGTAACTGACACCCAGGTTTTGTGCATCACATACCTGTTCACAGAAGAGGAGGTGATAGCGACCAGACGAGCTGAGTTGATGGAGGAGATGCTGGAGCTGAACATACCCATGCCACTGTCTGCTTTCTCGAAGGTTGGTGATCGGTACGTTGTCTTTGGCGCGCTTTCAACAAATTCAAGTATCGAAGATATTTGTCATGAATTGATCACGTTAACCGAGAATGCAATCGAAGCCCTTGAGGCTTTGGAAGAATTCTTAAGCTAGGCGAATTGAATTCGCGAGGAGTAGTTTGATGAGTGTTTTAAAGAAAATTATGACTGCCATTCGAGGTGGAGCACGTGAAGTCGGTGAACTGGTTGTTGATGCCAATGGCACTCGAATCTTCGAACAAGAGATTAACGATGCCCAGACACACCTGCGTAAGGCAAAACAAGACCTGACCGAGGTCATGGCAAAACAAATGCAAGCAAGCCGTAAGGCTGAGGCAACCAAAGCTTCAATTTCTGAGCATGAAGGTTATGTGGCCCAGGCGCTTGATAAAGACGATGAAGCATTAGCGCTTGAGATAGCTGAGAAAATCGCGCAGCTTGATGTTGAGCTCACCGATGAGACGGAAGTGGTGAACAGCTTTACGACTCACGTGGCCCGACTAAAAGAGCTCGTGAAGAAAACTGAGCGCCAAATCAAAGAGTATGAGCGTCAGTTGAGTATGGTAAAAACCACTGAGAGTGTTCAAAAAGCCAGCGCTGCCATAACTGACAATTTCAGTTCGTCTAACTCGAGAATACTCTCGGCAAAAGATTCTCTGGAACGTATCAAGAAACGGCAGCAGGACAATTTCGATAAAATGTCCGCCGCTGAAGCCTTGATGGAGGAGGATTCAGACAAGGGCCTTGAAGATAGGATGAAGGCTGCTGGTATTGGTGAACAAAGGACTTCCGCCAATTCAGTGCTCGATCGAATTAAAGCCAACAAAAGCGCTTGATTAAGGCTTGAGTTTTTTAGGTAAGCCTCTCCTCTCGACCGAGGGGCTTGCCCGCTCAGGGTTAGCGTATCTATCTAGCGATTGGTTTTCAAAGGAATAGGCAGCAATGAAATCTTTCATAAAAGGATTGTGGAGTAGGACAAAAACTGAACCTGAAGCCAGAGTGCTTGACCATCCTCGGGCGCTTCAGATCGGTGATTTTCTACAAATGAGCGACAGCTACGGACTGCCCGAGTACTTACGAGACGAGGTGTTTGAAGTCACGGCGATCACAACGTGTCAATTTGAGCATGAGTTTGAAACGAGCTTTAGTTTGCGAAGCAAAAATAATGACAGCATTGACCTGACAATAGATGGTGACGCAGGGCGGGAGAGTGCATCATTCTCAATAGAGATTCCCCGGGCAACTGTCGAACAGTTATTTGATACCGATGAGTTTTCTTCTATTTTTGATGAGGAGTCAACAGCAACGCTTAACACGATGGCCAAGCTGGATATAGGCGGTTGGCTAAGTGACCAATATCACCAGACGTCTTGCGGTGAGCGAGGATTCTTCTATCAAAAGGATTGCCGAGATGCGGGCCCGTCCAAATTTGAAGGCGACGGAGAACCCTTCGACTATTATGCGATGGCGAGTACGGACGAATCTCAAGCTGTGGAGATCGCCGTGTATGCAGGTGGTGAAACCGAAGTGTCACTGGTTTTGCATCGCTCCATTAGTGATATTCGTGAACTTTGGCCCGCAGCTTAATAAGATCTGCCTATGAGCACCAAGGACAAATGGGAAGGTGAGAAACGTGCCATCAAGGCGGTGCAGATCGCATTTGACGTGGGTCACGACGTCAACCGACAGATTCGCCTTGAAGCGTTAGAACGAGGTATCAACCCACCTGATCGCGTACGACAGATACTGGGTTTGCCGGTCAACCCGAAACCAATACGTCCAAGGCTGTCAATTTCACTTTCCGATGATGACTTTGTGGCTTTGGCACAAGAGTTTGGCGTAAGTGTTGACGATAAATTAAAAATACGGCAGCTGGCAGCTGAAAAGCTGATTAGTCACCTCGAAATTGAAGACGGTTCGTAGTACCGTCAACCACGTGATTATTACAGAAAAAGTCTAGACCAATAAACATCAGATAAGCATCCCTCAAATGCAAAGAATAAGAACAGAATTCTGGCGTCGCAGGCGCGCGCGCTGGAGTAACCTCGTCACTACCTTTGATCGAAAAAGGAAAATTGTTGAGCTGTTTTTGATTCTCGTAGGCGTCGCTGTAGCGAATACGGTTGCCATGATGATATTCGAGGGGCTGAATCTGGCAGATGCCATTTGGCTGACATTAACAACTATGACAACGGTAGGCTACGGCGATATGTCTGCCGAAAGCCCCATGGGGCGATTTGCCACTATCGTACTAATGTATGGTATCGGCATTTTTCTACTCGCTCAGATTGCAGGTGAATGGATTGATTTTAGAATCCATCGGCGAGAGCGAATGCGCAAAGGTTTGTGGAGGTGGAATATGAAAGATCATGTCTTAATTGTGAATTCACCAGAGCGAGATGGTGTTCGTTACTTGAGGCTGCTTGTTGAACAAATTCGCAAGACACCAGCGCTTGAAGACCAGCCGATTCAGTTATTTTCGGATTCATTTCCAGATGGCTTGCCGAACGAGTTATCGCTGTTGGGGGTTGTACAACACCTCGGTGAGCCGGAAGGCCGGGAAAGCCTCGCTGAAGTCGATGTGGAAGAAGCCAACTTCATCATCGTGATGGCTGTTAATACGAATAGTATTAGGTCCGACAGTTTGACGCTGGATATTCTAGATAAGTTATCTAGCTTTAACATCAAGGGACACGTCATCGCGGAATGTGTTCAGGACGAGAATCGGCAACGCTTTCTTAAACACGGCGCTAATGCGGTGATCAGACCGATGCGCGCATATCCCGAGTTGATGGTTCGAGCGATGGCGGCGCCAGGTACAGAGGTGATTCTGGAAGACCTGTTTAATCATCAGGGTGCACACCCGAAACGCTTCGATCTTGAGATTCCGGTCCAGCCTTGGGGTGAACTAGCGGCCCGTATGCTGCTCGCAGGTTTGGGAACACCTATCGGTTACATGAACGCCAAACAGACTGTAGTGACAAACCCAGATGCAGGACATCAAACAGATGGCACGGGTATCTTTCTGATGGTGAATCAAGACACCGTGCCCTCTATCGAAGAGGTTCAGCGCTGCGTACAGCAAGTCTGAAGACATTGAGTAAAGTAGACCGAGCCAATTGGATAAAAGCGGCGGAAACCATCGGGATATTCACGCTCGTGATCTGGCTTGCTCACCTTCTCAACACATTGACGGGTAACCAGCTCAACACTTTTGGTATTTATCCTAGAAATCTTCAGACGCTGCCGGGTGTTGTACTCTGGCCTTTTTTGCATGCGGATTTTAACCACATTGTCATGAATACAACCCCATTATTGTTTATGGGGTATTTGGTTGCCTTGCGTGGACGCTGGATGTTCATCTCGTCCAGCTTGCTAATTTTGGTTGTTGGTGGTCTCGGTGTCTGGGTTTTTGGTCGTGCGGCTTATCACATTGGTGCTAGCGGCCTTGTGTTTGGATATTTCGGGTTTCTGGTTGCCATTGGTATCTATGAGAGGCGTTTCTCGGGTCTCGCCATCGCTTCTCTGACGCTTTTTTACTACGGTGGCCTCATTTTTGGCGTTCTGCCAACAAATAGTTTTGTCTCTTGGGAAGGTCACTTGTTTGGACTCTTGGCGGGTATTCTGGCAGCTCGCGTTTTCGCACGGACCAAGGTTCGCGATCGAACGACATAATCGATGAAATATAGTTCCTTCCGGCTTGACCTGAACGGCTAAGATACATAGAATGCGCGGCTTCAAGTTGAAGTGTGTCCCCTTCGTCTAGAGGCCTAGGACACCTGGTTTTCATCCAGGCAACAGGGGTTCGACTCCCCTAGGGGACGCCATCAATTGAATCGGAAATTGATAAACCGTCAATACTGGTCAATAATGCAACTTGATCGCAAAACGCGTGTTTTGATGCGGGTGTAGCTCAGCTGGTAGAGCGCAACCTTGCCAAGGTTGAGGTCACGAGTTCGAACCTCGTTACCCGCTCCAAAATACCGTCTCAGATAAAGTCCGCATCCCAATGCTCAAATCCCCAGAAAATATGGAAGTGGTGGCGCTCCGCGTTTGCTTTTCTAGGTCAAAACCCTGCACGAAATAAACCCGAGGTTCTCATGTCGGTATTTCGAGACTATGTTTCTCCGACTTGGCGACGCTTCTTGGCAATACTTACCTCGCCCTTTGGTCATTTTTTGTGATCTGTCGTTTGCTGTTTTATGCTTTTTTGCAGTAAGCATCGCCACGATTGGAATTTTGATGAAACCTACAACCCTCTGTCACCGGACCTTCTTGTTTTCAACGAAAGACTTGGGATGAGTGATACGAAAGTGAAGATCGAGTATAAAAATCGAATTCTGGTCGTAATGATGACAGTTATCCCTGATTCAACCACTTCACTTCTCTGCACATATAGCATCTCTGTTGACCTATCGAGATGCTCATAGTCGACCCCGAGTATTATGCATTGAGTCACCACGTCAGAAAGGGCTAGTAAACAAAACTACCGAAACGGCTCAATTTACGAAGCTAAAAGTCTGTCATTGCCGGAAAGCGCTTTTGTCTACCACAAACTTGATCCAGTAATTTTAGCGCTGAACAGCGAGTATTTTGTAATAACTACTGAGCGAAATCCCTTAACATCTTTTTAATTTCCAAGGCATGTTGCTCTTCTTGCCCGATTTGCCCGCGAGCATATTCTTCCAACATCACACTTGCATCTGCGACCTCTTCCAACAATTTCTTATAAAGGGCTATGGCATGCTGTTCGTGTTCTAGGCTCTCTTGCAATATCTGCTGGATACTGTGGTTGTGATTTTCCTTAATCTGCGAGATTTTTTGGCTCGGGTGCCCGTCGAATCCGGTGATGAACTCACCGGCTTGCAGCGCGTGGGTCAGGCTTTCATTTGCCTGCTCTTGTAAAAATTGAACGATAGGAATTCGGAAAGGTCCACTGATCATTAAGGAGCTGTGGGCATAGCGCACAACACCGGCCATTTCGTACTCGACAATTTCATTCAGAATTTTGTTCACCACCGTAATATCTAACTCTTTCATTCGACTTTCCCTTGATGTTGGCTTTAGGCTTTTTAATTAGCGGTCACGCGACCCAAAATGTGTTCCCAATTGTGACTATTACGCGTTCTGTTCTCCAGCGGTTTAATTAAAATCAGAAAATTTACTGCGCAGGCACTCCCAAATGTCTGACATAACCTGATTATTTCACCCTTTGGCCAAGTTTTGTGATCTGCGGCTAGGTTAAGCGGCTTTTCATCGTGCGAGTGCGGGAAGGCTGTTATTTTTGATTCATGAGCGCTGTCTGCCAATAAGCGTCTTCACATCATAGGCGTCGTCTCCCTCATAACGAGGCGCATAGCTTGAATAGGCGTTTGATATTGCGTCGAATCGGGCATTGATGTGTTCTATGTTGAAGGCATGCGACACAACGAAACGTTCACCAGCGCTAATCTGTGGCATAACCAGCGCAGCGAACTGGTCAGCGTTCATGCCCATTGCTGCCGCTTCAGCGGTATGCATCTCAGTACCAACAAAACCCGGCACGATAAGCCCTACGTTGATAAATTCGGGCATTTCTTCCCTTAGTCCCTCAGTCAGTCCAAGAATTGCGTGTTTGGTCGCCATATAGGCTGTGGCGTTAGGCACTGAACTAAAGAATGAAAGCTCAGACCCTACATTATAAATGCTTGCAGGCGTTCCTTGTTCGATCATACGCTTGCCGAAAATTGACGCCGCGTGCCACTGACCAAAAAAATTGACGGAAAATATTTTGTGCAGTTCCTCAAGCGGTAAATCTGTCACGGGGTGATTCGGCACTTTAATGCCAGCATTGTTGATCAGTACATCAACCCGGCCATTTTCGTTCCATACATAATCAGCAAGCGTGCGAACGCGCTCTGGGTCGGCAACGTCGCATTGACAATAACTGGCATCAACGCCTAAATTTGATAGCGCCGCAACTGACTGTTCGAGTCTTTTTAGTCTTGGCTCTGCAATGACAATCCGCGCGCCATCCGCGCCGAAAGCCTTCGCTAACGCGAACCCTATCCCTGTAGCGCCGCCAGTGATCACGACGGTTTTATCTTTAAAGTCCTTCATTCTTGATTTTCCTTCGTTGGTTGAAAGGCCGTTTCAAATCAGCCATCGATATAAGTAAAAAATTGTGTAGCACTCTCAATTCTCGAATTCATCGAGTTAAGGGGCTCAGTGTCTCCCACCATCGCCGCTGAAGTTGATGCCTCGCAATTGTTGATTGTCGTGCCAGTGAAACTCATCGATCTTGTCATTAGCAACGCCCCAATATTTCAAGTGTGCTGCAAGACCAAGTGGTACCAGGAAGTGCGCTGCTTTGCAGGGGAGGTGCGAGTGAATACCGGGTCCGCCGGAATGACAGAGCAGCCAGGGCATAGCAAGTTTGGTTCCAGGACAAAACAGTCAGTCACTGTTTGGGTCACTTGAGTAGAGTAACCCACCTTGTTTCTTTATTCGGCAGTCATTTAATCGAGCATTGAGCCTCAATATGTCCTCGCCGTGACGGAATGCTGAGAGCCAGTGGGTGAGGGTTGCAGTATCACAACCTCGCATCGCAGCCTCAAGTCGCTGCAACATCCATATTTGATATGGTACAACCATACGTCTTGATCTGACGCCGCCAATATCGAAAGGCACGGTCAAAGGCCCCTCGTTACACTGCAGGTCTTCGAAGCCTGGTGTGGCAGTGAAAGTCTTGCGTGGCAATTCATCACCAAACATGTGCAGGTCACTATTCACAAAACTCTGCAATGCCTCTATTGATTCTCGAAGGTAGGGCCACATTTCTTCGAAAAATATTTCAAGAATCGGGTTCACCGAGTCTGGCACTGTATCGTTTTCTAGCCAGGTGCCGTTATCGCTCATCGATTCATAGCCAATGAGCTCACCCTGTGCGTCAACCTTGTACAGCTTCTGGCCAAAATGCCGGGCATTCGTGCAGTTCTCTGCATTTGTCCGCTCAACCCATTCACTCACCAACGGAAATGCTGTTCTTAGGTCGAAGCCCGCAACGGGATCTCGAAAGAAGTGGACATATATTGGCCCGAGTAAACTAAAGTCAGCGAGAGAAGGGCGCCCACCGAGTATGTAATCATGTTGCTCGAGGTGGGTCTCTAGCGCTTGCAGCATTTTTCGCTGGGTTTGCTGCCAGGCGTCTTGGGTTTTTGAGGTGCAGCCCAGCTCAATGAGTCCCTTATACGGGCCCTTCGGACTGTCTTCGGTGTCATCTATGCCAAATGCTCGTTCAAAAAAACGGGCGCCCGCAGCGCGACGTTCCAGCCCATTGCCGTTAGGCTTCAGGAATGCGCCCCATTGTTGTTCATTAAAGTGTCGATGGTTGGGTTGAATGTCAGCGCGACTATAGTGCCAACGCTCCCAGCAAGCCGGTACTATAAGCCATTCATCTGCCAACAGTTCGATAAGGTATGAGGCAAGCCTTTGCTTTGGGCGTGTGCTAAGCGGCGGAATAATACTGGTCTTCGGATTCGCTGCTTCTAGATGGTCAACGATTGCGCTGCTATCTTGCACCCAATGACCTTCCGGTGTTTGTAATTGAGGCAATGAAGGGCTGCCGGAACGGACCACAAGCAACTCGTTGATCAAATTCGGGGTCGCAAGAATGTCTTCAAAACCCGCTGATGTGCCGGTGCCCAGATCGTTCTGAGAAGCTTTGAAACGAAGATAAGCTCTGACTTTTGCTGAGAAAATGCTGTGTTCTACTGAGAATAATCGATAGCCATGTTTATTCATGATTACGCTTCAAAGTATTCAGCAGGACTTCGATACGGTGGCAAGATGTTGTCGTTGACCCATGCATCAGCGTCGTCGCGCGGCAGGCTATAACGCGGTTCTCCTTTGCAACTGATGCGATACATTAAACGAGCATCCTCCGGTCTGTTGATAATGCTTTTGGCAGGTGGCGCGTTATGCACCGTTGCAAAATTACTCCAGATAGTGACATCGCCTGGGTTGTGTACGTGATCATAGCGATATTTAGTTTTTAGGATATGGGCTTCCAGCCGATCGAAAAATAGACGTGATTCATCATCAGACATCCCATCTACTTCCGCTGGCGCAATGTTTTTCCCCCGTGATGCCCAGATTGGGCTATGCAGAGACTTCTCTCCCGTTCTGGGATTGACGTAGACTAATGGTATCAGCCATCCAGGGTCTCCTTTGCGCAGACGCCTTCTTATCATGATATTGTCGAGCGCGTCTCTTTGGTCGTCTGGCAGGTCGGCATAAGCTGCAGCGGTATCAGCATAAGCAGTTTCACCATTGAGCGGTAAGTCATTGCGTCTTTCAGTCAAATCAGCAGCCGAGTCAGGGTGATAGAATCCGGTTTCTCGCGGTATATTCTCGACCCAGTGACCTTCTGGACTATTGCGAGTTGTTGGGGCTGCTTGTACGTAGAACATGCTGGTCGACAGCGGTGTCGGTTCAAACTCAATATCTGTATGCCAGTGTAGCCCTCCCATGATTTCTTCTTCTTTGTCGGGACCGCTACCAACCAAGTTTGTGACAATATAAACAGCGGGACTGTTCGCGTCATCAAGGCATTGAAGTGTTTCGGGGAAGGCTTGATTGCATAAGGTAGGCGTTTGCCGGTCAATGGGTAGCAGCGCTAGGGGCACTTTCTTCTTTTTGTAATCGATATAATTTGCATAGTTTTTTGGATGAGGGATAGGTGCGCCAAAATGGTTGGCTAATCGTTCCAAATGGCGGACTCTAAAACGGGTCTTACCTTGATCGGGAAAAGAAATGACCTTGAAGCGATCGAGTAGGCTAATAATCAGTTGCGCCTGCTCTTCGGTCAAAAGGCTGGTTAGGTCAACACCAAAAATTCGTCTGCCCATACGTTCATTGGAACCAAGTGGTGCAGTCGATGCAGCTTCGCCAAACAAGCGCTTTAAATTAAGTTCAATGTCAGCAATACTTTCCAAGTTCATAAATGATAATTCCGTATATTTAGACACTTTTATTAATGGGTTGTTTATCAGTGGCCGGGTTTTTCTAAGCCGTGGGGTTAGTGTGTCAGGGTCATCGCTCTTGGCGGCCGTACGACGATATCAGCAATGTTGACCTCGATGGGTTGCGTCACTGCATAGATCACAGCTTTGGCCACATCATTGGGGTTGCCGAGCAGCTGTTTGGTTTTCTGTTGTAACGTTTCAAGCACCGCATGTGGTAAATGTTCACCCGCCTGAACCTCGATATCCATACCAGCCATTTTTAAAATCTGGTTGACAAAATCGCGGTCAAAGTTTCGGGCAAAGTTTGTTGCGATAGCGCCGGGCATCACGTTGGTGACGCGGATCGTATCTTCTTCCAATTCCTCGCGCAGGCTTGACGAGATCACATTGACAGCGTGTTTGGTTGCGCCATAAACCCCGGTATTATTGCGTTGCGCTGAAACCGACGAGATGTTGACGATATGACCTTCAGCGTTGCAGGTACGCATAGCCTTTACTGCGGCCTGACAGCCGACGAGTAGTCCAAGTACATTCGTCTCAAGCATTGTTCTCCAGTTTTCTGGATCGCCCTGCATTATTTTTGCTGGGAATTCCAGACCTGCATTGTTGACCATGATGTCGAGGCGACCGGTAGACTCAACGGCCTGATTGATCAAATCCTGAACTTGAGTGACGTCCCTAATGTCGGCTGTCACAACTTCCGCTTTGCCGCCTTGTTGTTCGATGTGCGTCTTGCACTCGTCCATTAGCGACTCTGTTCTCCCGGTTAGATAAACACGCGCACCGGCGCCGCCGAGGTGCTCGGCAATGGCTCGACCAATACCGCTCGAAGCGCCTGTAACGATGGCGGTTTTTCCTGCTAGAGGTTTTGAGTCTGACATGGTCAGTGTGCCTGTACAAAGAATAGTTATGATAAATTGACAAAATATGACATAAATGTCAATTATTGTTCTATAGGCAGCGTGCTTGTTCGACAAATTAAGCTCTCCATAACTACTAGCTAGGATTGATTCTCTCGACTAACTAAATAACATTTGTCAGAATGCCGGTATGACAAAAGATGATAAGCGCGAAGCGATTCTTCAGGCAGCCAGCGAGCAATTCCGTCAGTATGGCTATCGCAAAACAGCGATGGACGATATTTCGAAACGTATGGGTATTTCACGAGCGTCCTTGTATTCGTATTTTGATAATAAGGACGAAATATTCCGCAATGTTTCTCTCTCTATCCATGAGCGAGCCCTTCACCGAGCGCAAGAGCATCTGTTGAGTGAAAGCACTGTTGCTAAAAGCATTCCAACATTGCAGGTGCGTGTTGAGAACGCGTTGCTGGCGAGACATAGCCCATTTCAGAAGGCGGTGGCTGAATCTCAACATGGCGATGAATTGTTCGACGAATACAGTCGTCTTTGTGGTGATATCGTGCTCGACTCGCACGCGCGTTTTCAGGCGTTACTGTCATCGGCGTTGAACGTCGCTTCTGGAAACGGAGATATCGACCTCAAAAAAGCCGGAGTAACCGGTAAGGCTGCGGCCGAAATATTGAACCTCGCGGCTGCTGGGTTCAAACGCGGTGCCCCCGATCTTGTAATATTCAGGAAACGAATCAAAAACTTTACTAAAGTGTTTATTGCTGGGCTTGGTGGGTAGATATTTCGCTTAACTCATAAGACCTTGCTGCAATAGTCTTTTAGAAGACCTTTCTGATCTGCTTAATCACTGCAAATTAGCCACGAATGGTCAGAGTGCATTCTCAGTGCCAGATTCGTGAAGGGTGATATGCTCATATGAAGTTCAACTCCGGAGCACGCCATTATTTGCGGTTTGCGTTTAGGCTATGTCGTTTAACACGCGGTTGGTTGAAATGACCTTCACGGTTCATGAGGTTGTTTTTTTGAATCTGCACTTATTGAAATGATACTGTCTTTCGATGATGGTAAATGTCTACTGTGCGACTGCGCCAACTTCTGAGATGATGTGCAAAACTAAACCTCGGAGCTTAGCCTTATGACCGATTCACGAGAATCGAAAGGACCGTCTCAATTTACCAAACGGGTGAATAGCCAGGCGGGTAGTATTCTGACGCTGGATGATCCCGGTGATTGGGAGCGAGCCACGCGAGGCAAAATAGCTGAGCACCCGACAGGTGCGATCGCAGGCCCACTGGGTGGTATCGCCTGGAACACGGCCGACTTTGATTTCATGCGCGAGCAGGAACAGTCACCGGATTCCGTTCACCCAAGTTTGTGGCGCCATGGTCGCCTGAATGCCGTGCATGGCCTTTTCGAAGTGGCGCCGGGCGTATGGCAGTGTCGTGGTTACGACCTTTCTAATATCACCTTTATTAAAGGGAAAAATGGTTGGATCGTGATTGATCCTTTGACGACAGCAGTCACCGCAGCTGCTTGTCTTGAGCTTGCTAATCAGCATCTTGGTGCCAGACCCGTCACAGCAGTCCTTTACACACATAGCCACGCCGATCACTACGGTGGCATCCTCGGGGTGACAACACGTGAAGATGTTGAAGCTGGTAATGTGCGTATTCTTGCACCTGAGGGTTTCCTTCGTGAAGCGGTCAGTGAGAATTTGTTAGCGGGTCCTGTTATGAATCGTCGCGCGCTCTATCAATTTGGCATCTTGTTGCCAAAAGGGCCGCTCGGACACGTTGATTGTGGTCTTGGCAAAACTATTCCGCTGGCTCAGGGCGACCTGATTGGGCCTACCGAGGAGATTTCTCTGACGGGTACGGAGCTTGATATTGACGGCGTCCGTGTTGTGTTCCAAAACACGCCTGGCACCGAGGCACCGGCCGAAATGAACTTCCTATTCCCGGATCACGGGGCTTTGTGTATTGCTGAAAACTGCACGCATACTTTGCACAATGCGTTGCCATTTCGTGGTGCGCAGGTTCGCGACACACTGGTATGGAGTAAATATATTCAGGAAGCGCTGGATATATTTGGCGATCGAATGGATCTGGTGTTTTCAACGCACAATTGGCCACGTTTTGGTCGGGACGACGCGGTTAAGTATTTGGAACTTCAGCGTGACCTCTATCGGTGGGTGCACGACCAGACATTACGTCGTATGAACCATGGTGAAACTCAGCGTGAAATCGCTGAAGACCTTGTATTGCCAGATTGTTTCGCACGCCACGGCCATACTCGCGGTTATTACGGCACAATTCATCATAATGCCAAAGCAGTGTATCAGCGCTACATTGGCTGGTACGACGGCAACCCGGCTAACCTCAATCCACATACTCCAGAGGCAAGCGGTAAGCGTTATGTTGCCGCCATGGGCGGTGCTGATGCTGTGGTTAAGCAAGCGCACGATGCATTCACCAAAGGTGATTACCGCTGGGTGACCGAGCTTTTGAACCACGTGGTGTTTGCAGAACCCGAACATGAAGGTGCGCGCCTGTTACAGGCAGATGCCTTCGAGCAGCTTGGCTATCAGGCCGAATCAGGCCCATGGCGTGATTCGTATTTGACGGCGGCGATGGAACTACGCACTGCCAGTAATGGGGTAGGTGCCAATCCTCGCAATATCACCGATCAGCTTGATGTTGATATGCTTTTCGATTTAGTTGGTGTTCGTCTGCGAGATCAGGATGTCGGAGAGGCGAGCGGCACAGCTAACTGGACCTTCACAGATATCGACCAGACACACGTTCTTGGTCTCTCTCACTGTACGATCCATCATCGTGCAGATACGATAGATGACAACGCCGACGTCAACATTGCGAGCACGCGGGCAGATCTCGCTTCGATGCTGCGCGGTGAGCGTACCATCGACGAAGTGATCGACTCGGTTGATGTGAAAGGCGACCCGACAATCCTGCGAACAATATTTTCGAATCTCGATATGTTTAGCGGTCGTTTTGGCATCGTAGAGCCATAGTCAAACCATGTCGATACAGATGTTACTCGTTGAAGACAGCTTACCGTTAGCAGAGACGGTTGTCTCATATTGCGAACTTGAAGGAATAGTTTGTGACTTCGCTTCAACTGGATCGCAAGGGTTAAAACTTGCGCTGGAAAACGACTACGCAGCAATACTACTCGATGTCAATTTGCCCCATATGAATGGGCTCGAAGTATGCGAAGCGATCAGACAGCAGGGTGTTGATACGCCGGTTCTTATGTTAACGGCGCGAGATACGCTCGAGGATAAATTAGCTGGTTTCGATGCTGGCACCGACGATTATCTGGTAAAGCCGTTCGAGCTTAGTGAGCTTGTCGCACGCGTCAGAGCCCTTGCAAAGCGGCGTAGTGCTTTTGCGCAAAAACTGACTGTTGGTTCACTCGAACTCAACTTATCTACTCGTAATGCGACGCGTGAAGGAAAGACAATTATTCTGTCACCAACAGGCTGGAAACTTCTGGAGCTATTAATGCGAGAGTCACCTAATGTCGTCGGCCGTGAGAAGATGACCAAGGCAATTTGGCCAAATGGAGAAGCACCCAGTTCGGATGTCCTTAAAGTCCAGTTGTATCGACTTCGGCAAAAAGTCGACAAGCCTTTCTCATCAAACCTGATACACACGGTAGCAGCCCACGGTGTTGCTTTACGCGCCGATGTCTAGCGAATCGTCACAAACGCTACCAACTTTTCGTCGCCATCTGGTTTACTGGTTTGGTGTTTGTGCTCTCTTAATGATCGTCACTTATTCTCTGTTGCTTGAATACTATCTCGATTTAGGTGTGAACTTGCGCACCCAAACACTTCTGGAGCGAACTGCTCAGGACTATGTGAATCAAGTTAGCACTTCCGGTTCGCCTGGTTTACCTGAATATCGCAACTTAGTAGGCTATCTCAGTTATCAGGATATTCCCGAAGAAATTAAGCTTCTCTTTCCCAAAGAGAGCCTTAGGGACGGTGTTATGCAACGCCGCATCAATGTGGATCTAGATAACGATAATTCACTTGTTCCCGTGGACACTCAAGGGCTTTGTGCTGATGGTAATTGTGCGCTGATTTTTATGTACGTTCACAAAATTTCGGAGCAAGAATGGTTGTATCTGGTTCATGGGATCATTGGTACCGATGATGTCTACGATGCGCTGGAGCTTACGGAACGCGCAACGTTCACCATTGGCTGCTTGTTTGCAGGATTATTAATACTTGTGTCGGTACTTTTGGTCCGCAGCATTGATGCACCGTTGAGGCGCTTAGAGCAATGGACCGCGAATCTGAGCGTAAAAAACCCCAAAGAAAAGCTGACGGGTCTCAAGTATCGAGAACTGGATTCTTTGGCCTCGCGATTTCACTCAGCATTCCAGCGTATGCACGACAGCGTAGAGAATGAAAAACTATTCCTTCGCCATGCAAGCCATGAGCTGAGAACACCCATCGCAATCCTTGGTGCAAATGTTGAGCTAATAGACCGACTCTCTCAGCGGACTGATAGATCCGATGCCGAGCAGGCGGCATTTATACGACAATACCGCGCCATTGATGAAATACAGTTGTTGATGGAAACGCTGTTGTGGATCAACAGACAATCTGGCGATATACCAAAAAAGGAACCACTGGACCTGCGCGCTGAGCTGAAAGAGACGATTGAAAACTACAAACATCTGCTCGAAGGTAAGCATGTGTCGATGAGAATTGAAGGTATTGATCAGACGATCAACCAACCGAGAGCCTCAGTGCGTATTGTGTTGTCTAATCTTGTTAGAAACGCTTTTCAGTACACCACCGAGGGTGAAGTGGTGATTACCCTAGAACCCGGGCGGATATCGGTCCAAAACCTGAATGATACTGACGCGGGTCAGAACAGCGTTCAAGCGGAGTACGGTTTTGGTCTGGGGCTTGAGCTGGTTTCGCTGGTTTGCCAGAAATTTAGTTGGGACTGCCTCATCGCTGAGCTTCCTTCGGGTAGAAAAACCACCGTAAGCTTCTAGCTCAGCCAGCAACCACCCTTTCTTGCCGTTTGGCAGCGTTGAATGCCACCTTGTTCACCTGATGTTTACCAGTCTTGGTATAGCATTAAAATTTCGCTATCTCCTTCTAAACAATCAGCTTCAGGTTAGATATGAAACTCCTACGCCTTAAACCTTTGCTCGCCGGGATATCCGCCATCTCACTTTGTATCGTGATAGTTGTCACAGGCCCGGAGTCGCTAGAAGCCAGTCTTCCATCGGGGCAACCGCAAGTGACTACAGCAATAATTGAGCGTTCAATGATCACGAGCGCTGTCAGCGCATATGGCACGCTCACGCCAAGACAGGCGCTGAAACTCACCTCGCAGGTGCCGGGCGAAATCACTTGGGTGAGTCCTGACCTGTTTGCTGGAGGGCGAATCAAAGCAGGGCAGGCGCTGTTCCGTATTGATCAAAGAGACTATGCGATAGCGCTCGCGAGTGCTGAAGCAAAGTACGCTCAATCGGAAGCGAATATCGATCTTGAGCGTGGTCGATCTGAAAATGCCGAACTTGAATGGTCCAAGTGGCAGAGAATTCAGGGCGATGAGAAACAAGCAACATCGCTTGCGCTACGCGAACCCCAGCAGGCGGAAGCACTTGCAGTACGTGCCTTCAATCTCGCAGAACTTGATAAAGCGAAGCTTGCTTTACAGCGTACTGTTGTCAGCTCACCCTGGCCCGCGAGTGTGATTCATTCGACGGCGATCTCCGGTCAGCTGGTTTCTGTCGGAGATTCGACGGCAACACTTTACCCTGTCGACTATGCGATTGTTGAACTGCAGGTGTCACTAAAAACGCTGCGGCTGCTCGATAGTGGCATACAAAAGGTAGAACTTAGGCCAATCGATATGCCCGACTCGGTGCCAGTTGAAGCCGAGTTTGAAGGAATAGTAAGAAACCTGGCAAATGATACGAGACTGGCAACGGTTCGGGTCCGAGTTAAGCGGCCGCTGGATAACAATGCCTGGGCATACGGCATGCATCTAGCAGCTAACATCATTACTAGCGCGCATCAGATGGCTACAAAAGTCCCGGCTAGCGTTATCGTGAGTGGCAATCTGATTTGGGTTTATCGCGACGGGCGTGCAATTCGCCATCAAGTGAAGCCGATAGAACACAAAGGCGACCTGGTCGTGGTGGAAGACAATTTCAGCCAAGGCGATAGCCTGATTATTGAGCGGCCAATTGGACTCTTTGATGGTGCTGAAGTCGCTGCGGTGGGAATTTAGGTATGGTAACCAGACAAGGCATTTCCCACTGGTTCCTGGACAACCCAACGGCTGCCAATTTGCTGATGTGGGTTTTGATTGCAAGTGGCATTGTGGCAATTTTCACCATGCGCCAAGAAGTCTTTCCTACAATGGTAATTGACACCATAGAAATCCGTGCGGAGTATCGCGGCGCTACTGCATCAGAAGTTGAATCAGAAGTTGTCCAACCTATGGAGCAGAGTATTAATACGTTGCTCGACATTAAGACAGTCGTTAGTGAGGTGCGAGCAGGTGGCGCCAATATTTTTGTGATGCTTGATAGCGGTGCAGATACACAACGGACGCTCGACGAAATACGTTCCTCCATTAGCGGCATCAGTTCATTGCCTTCGGATCTGGACCCTCCAATTATTACTCAGGTCCGAGATGGTGGCGGTGAAATGGACATAGGCTTCTACGGGTTCAGTTCACGGGAGGAGTTGTTTGATTTTTCGGAGCAAGTAAGAGCCCGGCTCCTCGCTTTGCCAACGGTTGGCCAGGTTGAAGTGGAAGGTGCCGGTGAACCGGAGGTTGCTATACGGGTTTCGCCACATCATATGCGTCTGTTTGGTGTTTCCCTAAGCCAAGTGGCTGCACGAATACGGCGCGCCACATTTGAATTGTCCGGTGGGGCTTTTCGTAGCTCTATCGGAGAGTATGGATTGGCGACGGGTTCGGACCGGCGTTTTGCAGCAGAATTTGGCGACATCGCCATTGTTGAATCAACAAGCGGTGCGCCGCTCACGTTAACGCAGATTGCAAACATTGAAGATAGTTTTCGCCCTGACGGGGTTCGATTCAATATTAATGGTTCCCCTGGCTTTTTGATGACTGTATATGGAGCTGGACAATCAACACCACAGGATATTTCGAGCACGGTTCGCGCTGAAATCGAACTGATAGAGTCAGAAATGTTTGCCGGGGGCGTCGTGATATTTGACGACGATGCGAAAAGTTACGCCGATCGTGCTGGCATACTCGTCGAGAGCGCCATGATCGGTCTGGTGCTTGTGCTGATTCTTTTGTTTCTTGTCTTGGAGCCGCGCGTCGCCCTCTGGGTTGCGATCGGTCTGCCCGTTGCAATGTTTGGTGGTGTCGCAGTTTTTGCTTTGACGCCTTACACCATCAATTTTGTTTCAATCTTCGCTTTTGTCATCGTCATTGGGGTCGTAGTTGATGATGCGGTGGTGGTGGGTGAGTCCGTTTTTTCTGGAATACAGGAAGGTAAATCTTCACTAGAGGCTGCCCGGGACACCTTGGATAGGTTTGGTGGAGCTATTACGCTTGCCATTGTTACGAACATCGTTGCCTTCGTGCCGATACTATTTATGCCGGGTGAGCTTGGGTTATTTCTACTTGCCATTCCCGTGGTCACAACCTGCGTATTTCTCGTATCGTTGATCGAAGCTTTGTGGATTCTGCCCTCGCATCTCGCTTACAGCAAGCTTGGGACCATGTCAGCTGAAAAGCCTCGCCGAATACAAATGCTGTTCGAACGCGCTCGCGATAAATACTTCATGCCTTGTATTCAATTTGCGTTAAGCAATCGGGCGGTAATAATTTTTGTTGGTCTAACCATTTCTGCGGCTATTTTCAGTTGGATACTAAGTGGGCGCATACCTATTGCACTACAGCCACAATTTGAGAGCCAGGAAGTTCATGCTACCTATGCACTGACACCAGGTGCATCGCAGCAACAGGTTGATGAAATGGCGCGCAACATCGAAACGCTTGGATTAAAAGTGCTCTCAACATTCGGCGGACGCGATGATATAGATGGTGTGCGCGCTCAGGTCGGTGCGCCAGCAAGTCATAAAGGTCGAGTGAGTTTCACGCTGGTCGAACCGGAATTGAGATCTTTTAGTGCCACTGAATTTGCGACCCGATGGCAGGAAGAGATTGGTCAACCCGCTGAATTGACGGAACTCGCGATGGATTACGTTAATGGACCTGGTGGGGGCCGGGATCTCACACTTGAAATAGCGCACGCGAGCCCAGCTGTAAGTCGGGCTGCGGCTGAAGAACTCGTGCGCGAACTGAAAAAGATCGCGGGTGTTGAACAGATCTCGTACAGCGGAAATTCATTTCGATCTGAAGTCAGGTTCGAGTTGACGCCGACAGGACGTGCACTGGGCTTTGATGAGTCTGAAGTATCCAGCCAAATTCGCGCGCAACTTGATGGTCTAGAGGCAACACGCCTGACACGTGGTGTAAATGAAGTGCGCGTTATGATTAGGGGCCGTCAAAGCAACCAACGCACGTTACCTGATCTTAGTGGACTTATTCTTATTTCAAATAGCGGTCAACACGCCGTACTTGGCGATCTTGCGACGATTCATTGGCACCGAGGGGCGGTTCAGCTGCGCCGAATCAATGGTCAGAGAGTCGAGCGGGTTGAAGCGAGTATCAATTCCTCTTCAGTCTCAAAAGCTTTGGTAGAAGATCTGGTGAGTGATACGCTGCTACCTGGTATTGAAGCCCGGTATCCGGGACTGATTACCTGGGATGAGGCGATAGATACCGGCGAAGATGCTGAAACCGCTCAAAACCTGTTGCTAGCGACGATCGGTATGTTGGTCAGTATATTTATATTGGTCAGCGCCTACACTCGAAGCTCTCTGCGGGGCGCGGTATTGTTATCAGCACTCCCGATTTGTGCGGCTGGCGCCTTTCTTGGACATTTTGTCCTCGGCGTGGACCTGAGTGCCGCAAGTTTTATGGGTGTCCTCGCGCTCAGTGGGCTCGTTATCAATGCTTGCTTGTTATTGCACTTGCGCTATATGGAAGGTATCCATGCAAATCAAAGCTCTGAAACATCAATGCTCAATGCTGTACATGACCGTTTTCGCCCGATCGTTCTTTCAAGTATCACAACCTTACTGGGTTTGACGCCCTTGATTTTCAGTAATTCGATTCACGCGGCGCCCTTACAACCTGTCGCCATATCTGTTGGCTTTGGTATGGTATTCTCAATTCCGGTGATACTTATTCTTTTGCCATGTATCGTGGTTTCGCTAGAGCAGAATTCAGAAAAAAGTATGCAGGAAACAGCACTGTCACAGTCAGTAATGCCTGTAAGTCGCTAAAAAAGTAGCCACGGGCAACAATCGCGCGGGACCATCAGGTAATGGTGAGCTGTTAACGTACAGAGACTATCGAAAAATGGTGAATAGGTTACTAATTCGTCGCAAGCTGGTGTCAGCTATCGCAGTCGTGTTGCTAGTGCTTTTTTTCGGTCGACTTTTGGTTCGATATGCGACAACTGTTGAGTTTGCCGCAGGGCAGGGTGATCCAACCATAACATGGCCTTACCCGATCGATGCTACGGAACCTTGCTGGCTTAAGCTTAATCGAGACAAGCGCCCGATCATTCGCGTTAACTGCTTTGCGATTAAGGGTGTCCTTCACACGCACTCGAATCGCTTTGCGCCTCTGGCGTCGCTACTCGACCAGTCATGGACGCAGGTTGTAAAAGAGCATCCTTCAATAGAGGTGCTGATCGACGATAAAGTCTATCAATTCGAAGCCCGGAGAATTGAGGCTGAAGAGAAAAGGCGTCAGATTCTTATCGATCGGCACTACCGATACATTCCTGACGGGATTCAGGTCTATGCCCTAACATCAAGGGCTTCAGAAAGTTTTGCTCGTTAGTGCTTTTGTCGATTAATGGTTCTATCGCCGGTCAAAAGTACGTATCCAAAACATCCTAGGGGTCAAGAGAGGCGTTAACCTTAGTCGGTCGTGGGTTCATTGTTTTTATTGCAATCTCAATTTGGCACCAATACCTCAGAGTGTTTAAGTGATCGCTTTTTGATGGGGCCTGCACTGAGCGAGTGTCTACCTTCGCCAGACGAGAATCGAACTATTATTGAGAGAATTAACCACGTCTCTTAACATACCGTGGTAAGCACAGAAGTAGGGGTTCCGTGTGCTGTTAGTTTTGGAACCAACGATGAGACGTAAAGCGAAAGAGGACACCTAAAACAGGTGAAATCTAAAAAAGTGAAGTCTAATAAAGGTGATACCTAAAACAATTATATAAAAGGATAAAACCCATGAATAAAAGCATAATTTTTTTTGCTCTAGGCATTTTTTCTTTTTCTTTGTCCGCGTATTCAGCACCACAAACTTCGACCCAGGATGAATCGTATTCCGAATATTTTTTCTGTAATTTGAATGACGGCAAAGATCTTGATGATGTGCGCAGTCAAGCTAAAGAATACGGGGCATTCGCAAAATCTGAAGGTAGTAAATATTCACAAGCGATGTTGACACCGATGCATGCTGGAGATACTGATGGTACCGATTATATCTTGTCTGGCCGTTGGCCCAATGCCACGGAAATGAACCGCGAGTGGAGGTCTTACAGTAATGAGTACAAGGGGCCCTCGGGAGAAGCTGCCGGAACCTGTCGGCGCAGCTATCTTTTTAGGGACACAAAATTAGCTCATCGCCCCATGCCACAGGATCAATCGGACATGAAAAAGCCCTTCGAATATCTAAGTTGTAATTATGTTGAAGGTGCAGATCGTGATGATCTACTTGAGCTCTATCGAGCTATTGAGGCTGCGTCATTTGAGTTTGGGCTAGATGGCTGGGGAATACATCTGCTTGAACCCAACAATGGCTTTGATGAGACCTATACAGCAGATTTTACGCTATTAAGGCATTGGTATTCATTTGACAAGCGAGCTGAGATGACGGAGAAATGGCCGGCCTGGGTGGATTTTTTGAGTCAATCAGGTTTGCCCAAGAAATACGCTGCAACGTTAAGCTGCAATAATTCCAAAACATGGCTGAACGAATTGGTGACTACCACCTTGTAGCCATGCCCAAGTGGGTGAGTTTTACGTCACGTTTGTCGACGGGTGGATATCTTTGTTCGCCTAGCGGCAGTAGATCAGTTCGTGGTTGCCACCTCAGGACGTCGGTCAGGTTTAGATCGGCGTGCTGTCGGTACCCAAACTGGACTGCCGGTTACTTGATTGTTTGGTCTAGGCTTTAGATTTATCTAAAATTGAGCCTCGGAAAACTCATCAGCGAGGCACTTTGCTCATCAGTAAAAACACTAGTGGTATGGTTAGTGGGGCCGCTAGAATCATCGCCAACAAGCCAGTATAGAACCAGCTTCGTTGCGCTGCGCCTGCAGCTATTGGTTCTGGTGAGTAGGGTTCGAAGTATTTACCTGAGTAGAGATGAGGGTAGTCGTTAAACTGCGCTTGCATGTGAGCAATCCATTTCCGTACGCGATTTAAGCGTTCGTCGCGCTGCAATG
>ENA-ORDA01000385-ORDA01000385.1-marine-metagenome-genome-assembly--contig:-NODE-385-length-45479-cov-6.821704_pt1 | contig 45479 bp, 44 predicted proteins | sample MGYA00237778_ERZ508506 | MGnify/ENA primary metagenome ERZ508506 (study PRJEB26177, sample SAMN06267891) | marine metagenome | isolation source: Monterey Bay, California, USA | place: Pacific...
ACCGCGCACACCCTTAGACACACGACCCATGGCTCTAACGTCAGTTTCAGCAAAGCGCACCGCCTTCCCTTCGCTACTAAACAGCATAATATCCTGACTGCCATCAATAATCGCAGTACCAACCAAATGATCACCTTCGACTAAATCAACCGCTCTCAATCCGACACTTCGTGGACGTGAATACTGATCCAATGATGTCTTTTTGACAGTGCCATTGGCTGTGGCCATTATCACAAATTGATCTTCGCTATACTCGTCTACCGGCAATATCGAGCTAATTCTTTCTCCTTCATCGAGGGGAAGTAAATTAACCACTGGACGCCCTCGGGAGTTCCGCCCGGCAATTGGGATTTGATAAACCTTGAGCCAATAGACCTTTCCTAGGTTGGTGAAGCACAGAATTGTCGTGTGAGTACTGGCCACTAAGAGGTGCTCCACAAAGTCCTCGTCTTTAACTGCCGTGGCAGACTTACCCATTCCGCCCCGCCGCTGAGCCTGATAGTCACTTAATGGCTGGGTCTTTGCGTAACCTCCATGAGAGATGGTAACAACTCTATCTTCCTCGGTAATTAGATCTTCAATGGTAAGGTCATGCATTGACTCGATAATTTCAGTGCGTCTCTCATCACCAAATTCTTCTACCACCGCTTCCAGCTCTTCACGGATCACCGACATCAAACGATTAATGTCGCCCAAAATGTCCTGGTAATCAGCAATCTCATCAAGCTTAACCGCAAATTCTTCGATAATTTTGTCATGCTCCATTCCCGTCAAACGATGCAATCGCAATTCAAGAATATCTTTAGCCTGCTCAGGTGATAAGAAATATTGCCCATCTCGCAAGCCAAACTGATCTTCAAGCCACTCTGGGCGAGCCGCCTCAGGACCTGCCCGGTCAAGCATTTTAACAACAGACCCAGGATCCCAACCTTTAGCTACGAGAGCTTCGCGAGCATCAGCAGGAGTGGAAGACTTTTTAATCAAAGCAATAATTTCATCGATATTCGCCAGCGCTATTGCAAAGCCCTCTAGGGTATGTGCGCGCTCGCGAGCCTTTCTTAAAAGATATATGGTCCGACGAGTAACCACCTCTCTACGGTGACGGACAAAGGCCTCAAGCATCTGCTTAAGGTTGAGAATTTTAGGCTGACCATCAACTAGAGCCACAACATTGATACCAAACACATTTTGCATCTGGGTCTGAGAGTAGAGGTTATTCAGGACAACATCGCCTGTTTCGCCTCGCTTGAGCTCAATGACAATGCGCAAGCCATCTTTGTCAGACTCATCACGCAGCTCAGAGATACCCTCAAGCTTCTTCTCTTTAACCAACTCTGCAATACGCTCAATTAAGCGCGCCTTATTCAACTGATAAGGAATCTCGGTCACAATAATCGTCTCGCGGCGAGTTTTTTCATCAATTTCAATTTCAGCCCGAGCACGCATATAAATTCGGCCACGGCCTGTACGGTAAGCCTCTATAATTCCAGCTCGACCGTTAATAATTGCACCTGTAGGGAAATCCGGCCCTGGAATATATTCCATTAACTCTTCGACGGTGATCTCTTCATTATCGATAAGGGCAAGACAACCCTTAACGACTTCAGTAAGGTTATGAGGAGGAATATTAGTGGCCATGCCCACAGCAATACCAGACGAACCATTGACCAGCAAGGTCGGCACCCGAGTGGGCAAAACTACCGGAATCTGCTCAGTCTCGTCATAATTCGGCGCAAAATCTACGGTATCTTTTTCCAAATCTTCTAATAGTGCATGAGCAATCTTGGTCATGCGGATTTCGGTGTACCTCATCGCCGCGGCTCTATCACCGTCAACCGAGCCAAAGTTTCCCTGGCCATCGACTAACATGTAGCGCAATGAGAAAGGCTGCGCCATACGGACAATCGTTTCATAGACAGCAGAATCACCATGAGGATGGTACTTACCAATCACATCACCAACCACTCGAGCTGACTTTTTATAGGCTTTATTCCAATCGTTACTAAGCTCGTTCATTGCGAACAGAGCGCGTCGATGCACTGGCTTGAGGCCATCACGCACATCCGGGAGGGCTCTGCCTACAATAACGCTCATCGCATAATCTAAGTAAGACTGCTTAAGCTCATCTTCAATATTAACTGGAACAATTTCTTTTGCTAAATCAACCATAATTTAATGTTATTTCCCGCGTTATTGGATTCAGTTTGTCGCCTTAATACCGCGCCAATTCACCCCCAAAAAGAAATTGGATGCGACAGGATAAATCGCCCCCATTTTAGGGGGAATTTTACCACACAAAGGGCTGAAAATGTGTCTTTTATTCTCTTCATATAACTGACCAACAATAAAAAATAGGTATACTCTTTTATGCAAATAAGGAGAATCAATGACACCTACCAAGATTGATCTATTACTTAACTGTAAGTGGATAATTCCCATCGTTCCAGAGAACCAGACCCTCACTGACTGCGCCATTGCAATCGATAACGGGAAAATTATTGGCCTTCTCCCCCAAGCGGAGGCTGCACGAAGATTCTCCGCCGGGAAAGTCCAAGATTTAGACCATCATATTGTTATGCCGGGGTTGGTAAATAGCCATGGTCACGCTGCAATGAGTCTATTGCGAGGATATGCGGACGACCTGCCCCTGCGGTCATGGTTGGAGAACCATATTTGGCCAGCTGAAGCTAAATTTCTAAGTGAAGAGTTTGTTCAAGATGGCACCCGTCTTTCGATCGCTGAAATGATCAGAAGCGGTACAACCTGCTTTGCAGACATGTACTTCTTCGATGAAGCGATTGCCACAGAAGTTCGCAACTCAGGAGTGCGGAGCCAGATTAGCTTTACGGTTTTGGATTTTCCTACCCCTTACGGGAAAAACGCCGATGATTACATCCATAAAGGGCTGGCTCTACGAGACAATTGCAAGGACCAACCACTCATTAAAATAGCATGCGCACCCCACGCTCCCTATTCGGTCTCAGACAGAGCCCTAAGCATTTTGGCGACCTATGCGAACGAATTAGATATGGCCATCCATATTCATTGCCATGAGAGCGCCAGCGAAATTACTGAATCATTACAAGCCTATGACTGCAGACCTATAGAGAGACTTGAAAAACTGGGACTATTGCTACCACAGACCCAATTAGTGCATATGACTCAAATAACGGAAGACGACATCGCGCTGGTCCGGGATCACAATTGTCACATCATGCACTGCCCTCAATCTAACCTTAAATTGGCCAATGGTTTTTGCCCAGTGGTGAAGTTCATTGAAAACGAAGTCAATGTAGCTCTTGGAACTGATAGCGCTGCAAGCAACAACACTCTTGATCTGTTCAGCGAGATCAAAAGCGCCTCTCTACTTGCCAAAGCCGTATCGGGAGATGCCGCCAGCCTTGACGCACACGCTGCACTGCGTATGGCGACAATTAATGGTGCCAAAGCATTGGCTTGGGATAACGAAATTGGCAGCTTAGAATCAGGAAAACAAGCAGACATAATCGCCGTAAAAATTGATTCTATTAGCCAACAACCACTGTATAATCCCGCTTCCCAATTGGTTTATACCAACTCAGGAAGCCAGGTGTCCCACAGCTGGGTTGCAGGCAAAATGCTATTAGAGAATCGTAAATTATGCACGATTAATGAGCGCAGCCTGATCCAGACAACAGAGCAATGGCGTAAAAAAATTCATCCTGACCACGAGCATTTTGATTAATTACCTACCCAGGACAGTAAAAATAATGAATGTCGACCCTCAAGAAATCCATAAGTTTGAAGAGCTTGCCAGCCGTTGGTGGGATCCTGACAGTGAATTCAAACCTCTTCATGATATCAATCCGTTACGAGCCAACTGGATCGATCAGCGTGCTGAGGTTGCTGACAAAAATTTACTTGACGTGGGCTGCGGTGGAGGCATCTTGTGCGAGGCAATGGCTCAGAGAGGCGCTAGTGTCACGGGTATTGATATGGGCGAAGCTCCGCTATCTGTAGGCAATTTACATAAACTTGAATCTGGAGTTGAAGTTGAGTATAAAAAGTCCACCGCTGAAGATTTCGCCAAAACCCACGCCTCTGCCTTTGATGTCGTGACCTGCCTAGAAATGCTGGAACATGTGCCTGAACCTGGTTCTGTAGTGCAAGCCTGCGCGCAGATGACTAAACCTGGAGGCACCGTATTTTTCTCAACGATTAATCGAAATCCAAAATCATATTTGCTGGCAATTATTGGTGTGGAATATGTTCTACGTATGCTGCCAAAGGGAACACACGAGTTTTCAAAATTCATTCGCCCCTCTGAACTTGGAGAATGGATACGCGAAGCAGGACTAGAGATCACCGATATGACTGGCCTGCTTTATAATCCATTGACTAAGACGTACAAACTAAGCGAGCGCGATGTGGATGTTAATTATATGATCTCCGCTCGAAAGCCTAACTAAAGACTTAATCCGGGAGAGTTATTTTGATATTCCAGACGCTACTTTTTGATCTAGACGGAACCCTATTAGATACTGCTCCGGATTTTATTAGCGCTTTGAATACTCAATTACTCCGCCACGGTCGTGACCCGATACCTGATTCAGCCATTCGCGCTTGCGTAACCAATGGTTCAGCAGGACTGATTGAAAAAGGCTTTGGTATTAGCGTTGATCACGCCCTCTTCGATACCATACGTGAAGAGTACCTGGACCTGTATTTTAACAATATAGCAGTCAAGACCGCTTTGTTTGCTGGGTTAGAGCAGGTTTTGGATACCTGCGCAGAACGCAAAATTCCCTGGGGTATAGTAACTAACAAGCCTTGGAAATACACATCTGCCGTCCTCGAACAATTAAGCATGCTTGATGTGGCTGCTACTGTGATATGCCCAGATCATGTACAGCAGCCCAAACCTCACCCCGAAGCAATGATGCTAGCCTGCTCTGAAACATCCACTTTACCGAAAGATTGTATTTACATCGGTGATCATCGCCGAGACATAGACGCAGGAAACGCTGCAGGCATGGTGACTATCGCAGCAGGTTGGGGCTACATCGAAGCTGATGAAGACATCAATAGCTGGAATGCAGATTTTACTCTGACCAATTCCAATCAACTACATCAACTACTATTCAATCAATAATCCTTAGGAATTAATCTTGCTCTCTGCCAAAAATATTATCAGTTACAAGGCACCAGCCAATCACCTCTCTGATCGGGTCATACTTATCACTGGGGCTGGCGATGGCATAGGAAAAGCAGCGGCTCTTGCCTGCGCAAAGGCAGGTGCCACCGTGATCCTCGCAGGACGCACCACAGCGAAGTTGGAAGCAGTTTATACATCGATATTAGCTGACAACCTAGCTGAACCCTCTATTTATCCCATAGATCTTGAAGGTGCTACTGAGGAAGACTACTTGGCTTTGAGTGCATCTATTGAGCAGCAGTTTGGTCGGCTCGATGGTTTGCTCCATAACGCAGGGATACTTGGGCAAAGAACCCCGTTAAACAATTATTCCATGGAGCTTTGGAATAAAGTTCTTCAAATCAATCTCACATCTCAATTTCAAATGACCCAATGCTTGATGAACGTCTTAGAGAAATCAACAGACGCCTCAATCGTCTTTACGACCTCTAGTGTCGGCAAGGTCGGTCGAGCTTTCTGGGGAGCCTACGCGGTAAGTAAGTTTGCCATAGAAGGAATGGTACAAACCTGGGCTTCTGAGATAGAGGGTTTAGGGTCAGTGAGAATTAATTCAATCAATCCAGGAGGCACGCGAACCAACATGCGCGCCCAAGCGTTTCCCGCGGAAAATCCCTATTCACTGGCAACCGCTGAGGATATTATGCCCGCATACCTATACCTATTGGGGCCAGATAGCATTGAGGTGAATGGTCAATCTATTGATGCTCAGATTCGATAATAAATATCATTGCTATTTGTAGGGATTACCTCTGGCACGAAGCTTTTTCTCTTTGCGTTCTCGAATATCTTTGAGTACATTTTTCTCACTAAATTTCGGTGGCTTGAGAGAAACGGCCCTAAACAAAGAGATTACCTGCTTAGGATCTAACTCAATAAACTCAGATCGCCGCACAAAAGAAGGCAGTTCGATTGGGCCATAGCTAATTCGCTTCAACCGATTCACCTCTACCCCTTGAGACTCCCACAACCTGCGCACTTCACGAGTTCGCCCTTCGGCTAAAATAACTCTAAACCACTGATTACTTGAAATATGCTCATCATTACTGCGGGCATGTTGAGCCTTGACTGTCTGAAACTTTGCCACGCCATCCTCTAGAATCACACCTTCAGTTAGGCGAGCGATCATTGCTTCATTAACTTCTCCATGGATACGCACCATATACTCTCTCTTCACTTCATAGGAAGGGTGCATTAGGCGATTAGCCAGCTCACCATGAGTAGTAAATAATAGTAGTCCACTAGTATTGATATCCAGTCGACCTATGGCGATCCATCGACCTCGACTCAGTCGAGGTAGTCCATCAAACACGGTAGTTCTCCCTTCAGGATCAGTCGTAGTGCTCACCTCCCCCTCCGGTTTGCTGTACATTAGCACTCGTGGACTGTCATCGGTCACTATCTTTATGGGACGCCCATCTACCAGAATACGATCATCTGTTTCTGCACGATCTCCAAGTTTAGCCGTAGACCCATTAACAGAGACACGGCCGGCAGAAATCCACTTTTCCAACTCACGTCGAGAGCCAAGACCCACTGTTGCGAGCAATTTTTGTAATTTTTCACTCATCTGCAGCCGCACTATCTTGGTGGTCACCCATATCTGTTTCAGAATATTCTTCTATCATCGAAGAATCATTCGAATTCACGCCATCTTCCTGCTCACTAAGTTGAAATAGAGCATCTTTCTCAACCGAAGACTCGTCGTTTGCTGCGACCGACGGCGGAACTGGGTCTGCGGCTAAAGCAAGTTCAAGGGCGGGGTCTAGTTCAGCAAAGTCTTTAATTTCACTCAGCGCCGGCAGATGCTCTAAATTTTTTAAATTAAAATAATCAAGGAACTGTTTAGTCGTAGCATACAGAGCTGGCTTGCCGGGAACATCTCGATGACCAACAATTCGAACCCACTCTCGCTCCTGCAGAGATTTGATAATATCTGAGCTAACAGCAACTCCTCTAACTGCCTCAATATCGCCACGAGTTAATGGTTGGCGATACGCAATCAACGCTAAAGTCTCGAGCATTGCCCTAGAGTAACGTTTAGGTTTTTCCTGCCAAAGACGATTCACCCAAACTGACAGATCTTGACTGACTTGGAAGCGATAACCACTGGCCACCTGCATTAGTTCGAAGCCTCTGCCTCTGCAATCTGCTTGAATTTCTTCAATAGCGGCTCTGATTTGATCTCTTGGAGGCCTCTCGTCTTCTTCAAATAGGCTTTCCAAGCGAGCAATATCAACTGGCTTTCCCGCTGCCAATAAAGCACCTTCAATTATTTTTCTTAGTAAGTCAGAGTTCATGAGGACCTTGCTTTAACATGAATGGGACCAAAAGATTCATTTTGCACAATCTCAACCAGTGATTCTTTAATTAATTCCATGATGGCCAAAAAAGTCACCACTACGCCTAATCGACCTTCACTCTCTTTAAATAAGGAAACAAAAGGAACGAATTTTTTACCGCGGATATTTTCTAAAACCTGGGACATTCTTTCACGCGTTGATAACTTTTCAAGTTGAATCAAATGTGACTCGAACATCTCCGCGCGTTTTAATACATCCGCCAAGGCCGCAAGAACTTCGCGCATATCCACATCGGGATACTGTCTCTCCTGATTTCTATCTGGTGACTCTGCGGCAGCCTGATGAATATCTCTACCCATTCGTGGCATTTCATCTATATCTTCAGCAGCTGTTTTAAACCGCTCATATTCCTGTAAACGTCGAATCAATTCGGCCCGCGGATCACCTTCCTCTTCTTCATCAACAACCTGTCTTGGCAATAAAATTCGTGACTTAATTTCTGCCAACATTGCAGCCATCACGAGATACTCTGCCGCCAACTCCAACTGAATAGACGTCATCAAATCGATATAACCCATATATTGACGAGTTATCTCGGCAACATTGATATCAAGAATATCAAGATTTTGACGACGAATTAAATAGAGAAGTAAATCTAACGGCCCTTCAAAAGCCTCCAAAATAACTTCCAATGCATCAGGCGGGATGTAAAGATCTTTTGGTAGCGCGGTGAGCTCTTTTCCCTGCACTACAGCAAAGGGCATCTCTTCCTGCTGGGGTCTTTTATTCACCCCTGCGCCGGCACTAGAAGATGACATTTTGTCACCACTTAAGATTGCTTCACTAGCCACGGTCTACCCCATCTATATTCTAGCGAGTATTATAACCACAATACCTTGCTGCAACATCACCATTATTCAAAACTGGAGAAATCACCCGTTCCCTGACGAGCTATTCTGGGGTTGGTATCAGTCATGTCTACTACTGTTGTCGGTTCAAGACCACAATAGCCGCCATCAATAATGGCATCAACATGGTGCGCCATGGTCTCCTTGATATCATAGGGGTCGATCAGAGGATACTCATCATTGGGCATGATCAATGTCACACTCATCATGGGCTCCCCTAAATCGTCAAGCAAAGCTTTCACGATTGGACTGTCAGGTACTCTAATACCAATAGTTTTGCGTTTTGGGTGAAGTAATCTTTTGGGCACTTCGGAAGTGGCATTGAGGATAAAAGTAAATGGACCTGGAGTGCTAGCCTTTAGAATACGAAAAGCACTATTGTCTACTTTGGCATAATTGGCGAGCTCTGAAAGATCACGACACACCAAAGTAAAATTATGCTGTTTATCTAATTGGCGAATTGTCCTAATTCGCTCCAAAGCCTGCTTATCTCCGATATGACAGCCAATGGCGTATACCGAATCTGTGGGATAAACAATAAGCCCCCCTTTACGCACCACATCAGCAGCTTGAGCAATCAAACGTGACTGCGGATTATCCGGGTGGATTGAAAAATACTGGCTAGGCAAAGGCTCCGCTCCAAGTTTAGGTTCATAAGGCCAATAGAGAATCTCATATGTTGAGATGTCATTGTTCTAAGAAATATCTTCCTTTGGGTTAAGTATAGGACATCATAGAGTCGACAAGCGAGGCCAAATCGCTACAATAGCAATCCGCACGCAGAAGTCGATTTATTATGGCCATCAATGACAGCTCTTCAGACAAACCAAATACTCCTTTGAGCCAAAAACCGTCTGGCATATTTTGGAACCTTTTGTTCAATCTGATCGTGCCCATGATTATCTTAACCAAGTTTAGCGGGGCGGATACTCTTGGTATTAAACTTGGCCTCATCACCGCACTGTCATTCCCCATCGTTTATGGATTAAAAGATTTTATAAGCACTAATAAAATCAATCTGTTTTCAGTGTTGGGCGTGATCAGTGTTCCTCTGACTGGTGGAATAAGCCTGCTTGAATTAGATGCCATTTACATTGCCATTAAAGAAGCTGCTATACCGGGTATATTGGGGGCCGCTATCCTAATTTCCCTCAAGACGACACAACCCTTTATCCATACGCTCCTCAAAAATAGATCGATAGTTAATACGGTTAAAATATCTCAAGCACTGGATGATAAGCTCTGTCATGCTGAATATGACCATCTGCTGACTAATGCAACTTGGTTTCTTGCTGGTTCGTTCTTTCTATCATCAACACTGAATTTTTTCCTCGCAATTATTATTTTAACTGCCGAGCCAGGAACCGAACTCTTTAACCAGCAACTGGGGCGAATGCTCGCGTTGAGCCTTCCGGTCAATGCGCTCCCGGCTATGTTGGTTAATATAGCTAATCTAGTGTACGTGTCACGAGGCATTAAGCGCCTCACCTCACTGACTCTAGAGGAAATCCTAATTATAGATACGGAGAACGCGAAATAATGTGGTATTCAATTGTTAGTGAAGATGTAAAAAATAGTCTCGATCTTCGCCTTAAAGCCCGACCCGCTCATCTAGAGCGGCTGATAGCTCTGAAAGAAAAAGGGAGGCTACTTGTCGCCGGCCCTCAGCCGTCTATCGATAATCAAAACCCTGGCGAAGCAGGCTTCAGTGGTAGCATCATTATTGCGGAATTTGACAACTTACAGGATGCTGAACATTGGGCGGATAATGACCCCTACGTTGCTGCTGGCGTTTACAATACTGTAACAGTCAAACCTTTTAAAAAAGTGCTGCCGTAACACCTCGTATTTTTTAGTACAATCATAGTATGATTCTCCATCGCCCAATATTGACACAGAACCTTATGAAACAGACGTTTTTTTCGATTGCCATCTTGCTAGTGCTTATAGTGCCTGCAGCACTAGGTCAAGAACCTATAGACACTCAGCCAGCTCCTGAAATTAAAACTGCGACTGCAGATCCAGCGGATGTTATCGACATTGAACCATCCCTGGATTTAATTGAAGCTGAAGAGCCGCAGTTTGAGCCCGAAACGCGTTATGTTGCCGATGAGTTCTTTGTGCCCTTGCGCGAAACCCCATGCCCACGCTGCAAAATTGTTCATTGGGGAATCAAATCCGGAACTCAAGTTACTCTAACAAACCTCCGTGACGGATGGGGGCTAGTCGAAACATCAAAAGGCTACAAAGGCTGGATGGAGGAGCAATTCATTGCACTCACTCCCTCAGGTAAAGAGCTGCTTGAAATAAGCAACACTGAGTTAGTCAGGGTTAAAAGTGATGCCGAGCAGCTTAACAAGACCGTTTCTGAACTTGAAAAAGACATCATCGCTCTTGAGCAAACTGTTAGTGAGCTAATGGAAGACAAACAGGTTCTGAACAGGCAACTCGCAGATGTCGTCGGACTTAACTCTGATCCAGTAGCTTTAAATGAGCAAAATCAGACTCTAGTGAAACAAAATCACATTCTCCAGAGCGACAATGATGTATTAATTGCCGAGGTCGAGATTTTAGAAAATGACCGTCGCAACCAGTCCTATTTGTATGGTGGTCTCACCGTATTCTTGGGTGCGCTGTTGGTTGTTTTGATACCCCGACTTAAAGGGCGAAAACGCCTGTCAGAATGGGGTTAAAACTGGTTACATCTTTTAGATTTTGAGTCAGACCACAAAAAGGAAGCAGTTAATGTTTAAGGTACTCTTTAGCCTCTGTTTAATAGTCATGCCGCTAGAAACAATTGCTGCTGGCAATAAAACAGTGAATCCAAAAGTCAAGTTAGAGACTGAAAAGGGCGATATTATTATCGAACTCTATGCAGCTAAAGCGCCTGTTACAGTCGACAGCTTTATTAAGCATGTGAACAACTATCACTATGATGGTCTAATTTTTCATCGGGTGATCAAAAACTTCATGATTCAGACGGGCGGGTTTACTTTTGATTTTACTCCTCGCGAATCTGACAGACCTACAATTATTAATGAATCAAGCAATGGCCTGAAAAATAGGCGTGGCTCTATTGCCATGGCTCGCACCAGTGCGCCCGACTCGGCCCAAGCTCAGTTTTTTATCAATCACAGTAACAATGGCTTTTTAGATACCAAAGGCGATCAAATTGGATACGCTGTATTTGGTCAAGTGGTTAACGGCATGAGAACCGTTGATGCAATAGCCAACTTACCAACTGGAAATTTTTCCATGTATCAAAATGTACCCATTGAGCCAATAAGAATTCTTAGCGCTCGCTTGATGAACCCTGATTCGTGGGTAGCCCTTGAAGAGCCAAAACCTGCAAAACCGGCATTTGAAAGGCCTGTTCCGGTCAAATAACCTAACAAAACTATGACTGCACTCAGTATTAATCTCAACAAAATTAGCTTACTTCGCAATTCACGCGAGGGAAATTACCCTAACATCGTCAAACATGCAGAGGTTTGCATTGAGCATGGTGCCGACGGGATTACGGTGCATCCTCGTCCCGATCAACGACATATCCGTCCAAAGGATGTACGAGATCTCGCTGAGTTAGTGAGACCTCAGCCTAATTTGGAATTCAATGTAGAAGGTAACCCTTTTGCTCCTGCACTAGCAGACTACCCAGGATTCTTGGAGCTAGTAGAGGAAACCAACCCTGATCAGTGCACCTTAGTGCCAGATACTGACAGTCAATTAACCTCTGACCATGGGTTTGATCTGCACAGCTCTGGTGAAGCTCTATATCCCATTATCCAGCGCCTAAAAAACCAGGGAATGAGAGTCAGCTTATTTATGGATCCAGATTTAGAGCAGATTGACCTTGCTGCTAAAGTGGGAGCAGATCGAATAGAGTTGTATACAGGCCCATATGCAGCGTCCTGGGGGACCGATAGCTTAGAGACCATATTTCAACACCATCTGAAAGCTGCCCAGCTTGCGACTTCACTCGGAATGGGGGTCAATGCTGGCCATGACTTGAATTTAGATAATTTAGCTAAATTTTCCTCGATCCCCAATTTGCTGGAGGTATCCATAGGGCATGCTTTTATCGTAGACTCATTATCTATGGGTATGGCTAGCACAGTGCAAGCCTACAAGAAATTACTTAGCCAAAATTAGTGGTAATTATGTCTGAGCAGATGCCAGATCAACTCCCCGCAACCGATTGGTCATCAAGGTCACTGCGCCTCAACTGTGTGGGCGCCGGCCTAGTGGGGAAAACTCTTTGTCATCTAATGGCTCGGCACATTCAGCTAAATCAAGTAATCAATCAGAGTCAATCTTCAGCCCAGCAAGCAGTTGATTTTATTGGTGCGGGGCGACCCTTCGGTATAGGTTCTAAGCCATTAACGCATCTTGAGCCTGCAGATATTTGGATGATTACATGTCCAGATGATCTTATTGAATCTGTGGGAAATAAAATTATCCAATCAGGGAGACTACAGCCAGGCAATATTATTTTTCATTGCAGTGGTGCCATCTCATCAAAGATATTTCAGATACCAAAGTTGGCAGACATCAGTGTTGCCTCTGTTCATCCAATTCATAGTTTCTCTGACCCCCGATCTTCTCTCGAGAGCTTTTCTGGAACCCCCTGCGCTATCGAAGGGGACCCAAAAGCTACCAAAGTTTTAGATGATCTATTTCAATCAATTGGTGCTGATCTCTTTCCTATCAATAGTGAAAGTAAGTCTTTGTATCACGCATCAACGGTAATGGCCTGTAATTACTTAGTAAGTTTACTCGAACTAAGTAAGATGATGCTGTCTCAAGCGGGAGTCGATCACAAAAACCACTCCAACCCTCTCAAAGGGCTAATTGAGCAAACGCTCGGTAACTATCTAACTGGTGATGCACAGACTGCGCTTACTGGGCCAATCTCAAGGGGCGATGTGGACACCATCGCCTCTCACCTTACTGCCCTTGAGAATGCGCCCTCAAATTGGCGAAAAGTTTACTGCAGCCTGGGAAATATCGCTGCAGATATTTCGTCTAAGCAATCTCTAGCATCGCCACAAAGCCTGCAGGCAATTACTAAGTTACTCAATCAAAAAGACGCAGACCGCAAGTATGACTGATAAACTTCCCTCTAATCAGCGAACAGACAGTCCTGAATATTTAAAGAGGAAAAAATTCTTTAGTCATCTTGTTACGGTCTATGGCCGAAAACCTGTGTTAGAAGTACTAGAAGACCAAAAACTTGATATCTTCCGGCTCCATCTTGCCGAAAGTAATAGAAGCGGCGGGATTGTTGATCAGATTAAGCAGATAGCCCGTCAACGTAATATTGAGGTTCTTCACCACAGCCGCAACGAACTATCGCGTATTTCCCGTAACAGTAAACAAGACCAAGGAGTAGCCTGCGATATTCATTGTCCAGGTTACCAACCCTATGAGCAGGCAATTGATTCAATGGATGGGGAAGAACGCAAAATTTTCATTGCTTTAGATGGCGTAACCAACCCGCAAAATTTAGGCATGATTATTCGTAGTGTCACTGCCAGCCCCTGCCATGGACTCTTGCTTCCAACTAAAGGTGTTGCTGACATATCCCCTCTTGTCATTAAAGCCAGTGCAGGAACACTTTTCAAAGGCACTATATTGCGTTGTGACAGTTTAGTTCTCGCATTACAAAACCTAAAAAAGCAAGGTTTTGCGCTCTGTATGCTTTCATCTCATAATGCTACACCTTTATCTGATTTGGACATCAAACAATCGGTAGTCTTTGTGCTCGGTAATGAATCAGACGGTGTTAGCGACAATATCGCTAGTCTATGCGACTACCGAGTGGGTATTCCCATGAATAACGGGGTCGAATCCTTAAACGTTGCCGTAACCGCCTCTCTGGTGGCATTTACCGCCAAATAAGAGCAGCGGCCATTATTTAGTCCGCCTTTTAATAAATGCCAAAAATCCACCAAGTAGTGCAGCCAATCCCACAATGATGGACAATCCTACTAATATGGTGAGCAGGTTGGACATCAACGTTGATAACGGTAAATCATAGACCTTGACTGCCATCAGCAAAAAAGCGAAGCAGGCAACCATGGATGCAATCCAAGCTGAACGTTTCTTGAAGGCTTTTTTTGAAGGGTTCTTAGCCAAACTAGCTATCTTCCTTTGTTAAATTGAGTTCAATGTGTAGTTGTTAATACTCACTTATAATCAGCTAAGAAATTGACAAACTGTTGTTCATTCATTACTGCTATATCGAGAGTTTTTGCTTTCGTCAGTTTAGATCCCGCTCCAGGACCCGCAACAACCTGTGTGGTTTTAGCGGAGACACTTGAGGCGACCTTGGCACCTAAGGCCTGTAATCTATCTTTTGCTTCGGCTCGGCTCATAATTTCCATACCACCTGTCAAAACCCATATCTGTCCCTTCAAAGGCTGATCCTCTAAGCTTGAGAGGTCTATGTCTTCCCATTTAACCCCTGCATCTCTCAGCGCTTGAATAATTGATAGATTATCGGGGTTTTGGAAAAAATTAACGATATAACGGGCAACAATGGGCCCAACATCATCAATTTCGAGTAATTCATCTGCCGACGCCTTCGCTATGAGCTCAATTGAACCAAAATTATTTGCCAATGTATGGGCTGTTGCTTCTCCCACTTCTCGAATACCCAGCGCGTACAAAAATTTAGCCAATGTTGTCTTTTTACTGACGGCAATTGCACCAATTAAGTTAGACGCTGATTTTTCTGCCATACGTTCTAACTTAACTAACTTGTCTACGTTAAGATCATAGAGGTCTGCCACAGAAAAAATTACCGATTCATCAACCATAAGCTCCACCAGCCTATCGCCTAGTCCATCAATATCCATCGCCTTACGTGAGGCAAAATGTTTAATGGCTTCTTTAATCTGAGCACCACAGAATAACCCTCCGGAGCAGCGAGCTACAGCCTCTCCCTCAGTTCGTCTCACTGCCGATTGACAAACAGGACAGCGGTCTGGGAATACCACCGGTAGGGCATTTTGTGGTCTTTTATCCAATACCACCTTAGCTATTTGAGGAATGACATCCCCAGCGCGGCGTATAATCACAGTATCGCCTATCCGGACTCCCAGTCGATTAATTTCATCGCCATTGTGGAGAGTGGCATTGCTCACGGTGACACCACCAACAAAGACAGGTTCTAAACGAGCAACCGGTGTAATTGCCCCAGTACGACCCACCTGAAATTCTACATCGATGAGCTGAGTCATCTCCTCTTGAGCAGGAAATTTTCTGGCGATAGCCCAACGAGGTGCTTTAGCCACAAAACCCAATCTTTCTTGTAGCTGCAAACTATTCACTTTATAAACTATACCATCGATATCATAAGGTAAGATTTGCCGTCGCTCTGCTAAGCGCTGGTAATAGTTTTCACAAGCAGCTATCCCTTTCACGGTTTCAACGTGATCATTAATTTTAAATCCCCACCCCCTAAGAGCACTAAGCATATCTTCGTGAGTCTCCGGAACTCTGTCCGCTAGATACTGGCCAACACTATAAGCACACATCTCTAAAGGTCGACTCGCCGTGATTTTAGAGTCCAACTGCCGCAAGCTTCCAGCCGCGGCATTGCGTGGGTTTACAAAGGTTTTGTCACCCGACAATACAGCCGCTGCATTCAGAGCATCAAAGCCAGAAAGCGGCAAATAAATTTCACCTCGAACCTCTAGGGTAGCCGGGATATTATCTCCATGAAGCTTTAGTGGCACATTTTTAATCGTACGCACATTAGCAGTAATATCTTCACCAACACTGCCATCACCTCGAGTTGCTCCATAGATCAGAGCACCATCTCTATACAGCAGACTAACCGCAGCTCCATCGAGCTTAGGTTCACACACATACTCTATATCGGCACTAGAATTTAGCCTATCTTTAAGCCTGCGCTCAAACTCTTGTAGCTCAGTATCAGTAAAGGCGTTATCCAAAGACAACATCGGCAAGGCATGTTTGATTTGAGAAAAAGAGGAAAGTGCAGCGCCACCGACACGCTGACTGGGAGAGTCTAAAGCGATAATCTCTCGGTAGAGCCCTTCTATGCTCTGCAACTCTCTTAATTGCCGGTCATATTCTATGTCTGGGACTGATGGATCATCCAGCACATAGTAACGATGATTATGCTTGTTGAGCTCTTCAACAAGATCTTGATATTGTCTGAGAATGTTTTCTGGGATAGACGACATTAAGCTAGCCCCTGCATATCAATGCTGATTCGATTGCTGGAGCGACGCCTTTTTAGCCCGCTGACGATAATGATCTATTGTCTGTCGAGTCATCGAACTACGAGATTCATCCATTACGTTCAAAGACATTTTTTCAACAAGTGTATCAACTGTCTGAATCATCACCTCAAGCGCTGAGATTGGATCTTCAATATCGTCTAATGGCATAAACAAAGTAACACCAGGGGTCGTAATCGTCTTCATTGTATTGAGATCAAATGTCCCGGGGTTGACGAGATTCGCCATACTAAATAATACTTGGCCTGACCCGTCATCATTTAGATGGCGATGAAAGATTTTCATTTCCCCATATCGGAGCCCCGCATCTACGGCTGTTTCCAGCAGACTCTCACCACTAACAGTGTCACCTTTGTTAGCCACCAGATGCATAACCAAAACGTCTTGAGAATTAACTGGCGCACTATCTGAAGGGCGACTTGAGTTTGAACCAGTATTACGGGATTGAGAAAGGTCATCGTCGCGACTAGCGTAGATAGAGTGGTCTAGATCAAAACCTTGCTGCTCAGGCTTGCCACCAAAATCGAAATTGTCATCTAATCTGGGCTCCTCAACATCTCTTGACCCAATAATTCGCGAGCCTCCAGATGGGAACTGGCTCTGATCTAGCTCATCTTCGTCCTCATCATATTCCACTGATTCTTGCTGGAGTTTTCTTGAAGACATTTGCAACTTCTCATATCGGTTGCGTTTTACTCGACGAGCACCATCAAGAATAATAGCAATAACGGCTATTATTCCTACAATCACGAGTACTTCTTTAGGAGTAAAAAAATCCATGTAACTGCCTTATCTTACGACTAAATCGTTACCAAATAGTGTAGTTTTTAAAGTTGAGAAAACCAATTTTTCATCCCATTCTATTACGCTTCCGCAAGCTCAGCCGCCTGATCAACATCCACTGATACTAACCGAGAAACTCCCGCTTCATGCATCGTAACACCCATCAACTGATTGGCCGCTTCCATAGAAATTTTGTTATGAGTAATAAAAATAAACTGCACTTGATCAGACATTTCTTTAACCATAGCCGCATAACGAGCAACATTGGCATCATCTAGGGGTGCATCAACCTCATCAAGCATACAAAAAGGTGCAGGATTCAGCTTGAAGATAGCAAAAACCATGGCGATCGCAGTCAGTGCTTTCTCACCTCCGGATAAAAGATGAATGGAAGCATTCTTCTTTCCAGGCGGCCGCGCCATCAATGTAACACCGGTATCTAAAAGATCATCTCCTGTCATTTCTAAATAGGCATGCCCACCACCAAATAATTTTGGGAAAAGACTTTGGATATGAGTATTAACCAACTCAAACGTCTCTTTAAAACGAGTTCGGGTTTCTCTATCTATTTTTTGAATCGCATTTTGTAAGGTTTGCAGAGCTTCTTCTAATTCGTTGTTCTGCTTATCCAAATAGTCCTTGCGCTCTGACTCAATCTTATACTCATCAATGGCCGCCAGGTTAATAGGGCCGAGTCGCTGAATACGGTTACTCATCAATTGTAATTGTTCTTCCCAATCCACAAGATCCGCGTCTTCTGGCAAAGTCTCTAGCAATACAGGAAGGTCACCTTGTTTTTCTTTTATCTGCTCTTCAATAGTGCCACTTAAGGTACTTATTTCTTGGGCCGATAAACGTTGGCTCTCTAATTCGCCCTGGACACGCTGTAACTGAGCATCCAGTTCCCCTCGGCGCCTCTCTTCCTCTCGCGTTTTGAACTCAGTTTCCTCAACCTGCTTGCGCGCTTGGGCTAACTCACCCTCAACAGAAAGGCGCGCCGCTAATTGAGTTTCAAGTTCCTCTTTGTGACTGTCAGTAGGATCTTCTTTAATTTCAAAAGCGACACGTAATTCTGAGCGACGCTCATGGAGCCTCTCTAACTGAGACTCCAAGCGAACAATCGCGTCACGAATAGAAGTTAACTGTGTACTCAATGAGCTTTCACGCAGCGCCAACTCCTGCTTGCGATCTCGATGCTCCTGAGCTTGTTGCCTTGCGCGCTCCAGTTTTTCCCTTAGATCATCTCTTTGATTTATCAGTTCAGATCTAGTTTCAGTATCAGCTTCCATTTTTTCAATAGACTGCTGCAAAATAGTGCGGGCTGACGAAAGATTTTCTTGCTCGACCTGACTTTGCTGACCCACTTCAGCCAACTCATTTTCGGCTCGCTCTTTGCGCGCCTTGAACTGATCAATTTGAACCTCAAAACCACTTAATTTAGACCTTAAATCAGCGTAATTGCTCTGCTGTTCTGCAAGACTAGCAGAGAGCTCTTGCTGAGTAGCTTCCAACACTTTTAGTTTTTGATCGTCGTTCTCACGTTGCTTGCCTAAAACATCTACCTCAACACCTAAATTATCTAGTTGCTGATCAATTTTCTCTAGTTCCTGCTTGCGTTGTAGAACCCCAGCAGTAGCATCTTTGTCTCGCGCAACACGTGCCCAACTAGCACCAAGCCATATCCCTTCAGGAGTCACTACTGACTCCGTGCCTTCTAATTGAGATTGCAGAGCAACAGCTTCGGTTAAACTATCAGCAGCAAAGACATGTTCCACCAACAACTTTGCTGAATCACCTTCAATCAGATCGCTCAGTAAACGACCTTTGGCCGAGCCTTTTCGAGATTTATTCTTCCCGTTGCCAACAAGTAGCAATTCTCCCTTGGTAAAATCTTCCATCAAGCTAATCGTGCTGGCCATATCATCTACTGAGATAGCCTGCAGGTAACTACCTAAAACCGTTTCTACAGCAATTTCCCAACCGCTCGCCGGTTTGACCTGGTCAGCTAATCTTGGGTGTTTATCCAGACCCTTAGATGCCAGCCATTGCTGTTCAGCATCATCGCCCAATGCTGCTTGCTGAAGAGCCTCTAGCGAAGCCTGTCGACCTTTTAATGTCTGCTGCTGGCTGCGTAAGCTATCCTGATCAGCGCTTGTTTTTTCTTGTTGTTCACGCAAAAGATCTATCGCTTGGCGATTATCTTGGCTTTGATTATCGATTGTAGTTCGCGCTAGCTCCGCCTCTTCCAACAACGCTTGAATTCCGGACATCTCTTCTTCCGCGCTGTTCGCTTGGAAACTGCTAGCCTCAGCCTCCAAATTTTGTTGCCGCTCGGAAAGCCGCCTCATTAGTTGCTCAAGATGTTGAATACGTGACTGCTGAACCTCCGCCTGCTGTCTCGGACTAGCGGATGCCTGATTAAACTCATCCCACAGCTGCTGCCAATTATTCATTTTTGCCTGAACATCTTCCAGCGCACTGGATGAAGACTGCTCTAGACTAATCGCTTCTTCTAAAGACGGGGCCAACTCAGCAAACTCAGCCTCCCAACCAACAACCTTATTTCTGTCAGATTTGAGGTGTTCGTCTGTTTCACGATAGTTATGCTCTGTCTGTTGCAACTCTTTACTCAAGTCTTGAGCTCTTTGTTGAGCATGGTCGATAGCCTGCTCAATACGAGTAACCTCTCCACCAATTTTATAGAATCTGGCTTGAACCTCGTTGAAATGGTCTGTTTGCTCAGTAAACTGAAGACGAAAACTCTCAATAGTGTTGTCGCAATGAATACGTTCGGCTGTAAATTTTTCCTTCTCAACCTCAAAACCACCGATTACCGACTTGAGCGCGGACGCATCTCCATCATAACCTCGCCATTTTAAAGCTAGCAATTCAGTTGATAACTGCCGCTCCTGTTTCTTATATTCGGAGTATTTTTCAGCGGCTTTAGCTTGACGCTCCAATCGATTGAGTTGACGCCCTAGCTCATCTCTTATATCAGTCAATCGTTCTAAATTTTCCATTGTCCGATGGATACGACTCTCGGTCTCTCGACGCCGCTCTTTATATTTTGAAATACCGGCTGCTTCTTCGATGTAAACGCGCAGTTCTTCAGGCTTAGATTCAATCAAACGCGAGATCATGCCCTGCTCAATGATTGCATAGCTCCTGGGCCCTAAACCGGTACCTAAAAAGATATCGGTAATATCGCGGCGTCTACATTTATTTCCATTAAGATAATAATTGGATTGACCGTCGCGAGTGACTTTTCGTTTTATTCCAATTTCGTTATAGGCAGCATATTCACCAACAATTCGCTGCGCTGTATTGTCAAAAATTAGCTCCACAGAGGCCTGGCCCACAGGTTTTCGCCCGCCAGAGCCATTAAAAATGACATCGGCCATTGACTCACCGCGTAAATTTTTGGCAGAACTTTCGCCCATCACCCAACGAACCGCATCGATGACATTGGACTTTCCACAACCATTAGGTCCAACCACAGCACAAAGATTGCTTGGAAAGTGAACGTTGGTGGGGTCGACGAAGGATTTAAATCCCGAAAGTTTGATTGATTTAAGCCGCATGATTAGCCATTTTTGTTTTTAGCCTAGCCTTTTCAGTCTAATTATAAGAATACTCTCTAGCGCTAAGTTTACACGCTATGGGCGCGACAAAAAACACTAAATAACTCATGCATATAGTTAGTATATATCGATCAAAAGTCAAACCGAATTATGGCCTTTTTTGATCAATAACTAAACTGACTGTTTCTGTCTCTTCTGTTAGCTTTATCGTCTTGCTAGTGGTCTCCCAATCACCAGATTGCGGAGTTGCGGAACCGGAAATAGATAGTCGAGCAACCAACTTTATATCTTTTGCCGATGACAACTCTTGGCCAGGCATAACTGCATCTTCGTCGCTTAAAATAATACTGATAGGCAACTGGCCAGCTTGGATTTTCTTAGCCGCAAGCGGCATCGGTGGTCCACTATCACGCACCGCCGCTACAAACACCACTTGATCGGATGTAAATGGAACCTCTACTGAAAGGCTAACTTCAACTTTAATGGCCCTTTGAAGTGCGTTAGAGTCATCTATTGTTAGCTCATCATCTGAACCATTAACAATTCTTGCCGTTAACTCTTGGGCCCGATCAATACCAGCCTGAAGACCTGCATATATCGAGCTAGAGGGTTCAACCTGACCTTGGGCTCGCCGCCAGTAACTAATCGCCAAACCGGGATCACCATTAACAAAAGCCTCGATACCTTTTAAACCCAGAACTGTATGATTAGATTGATCAGCAGAAAAAGCTGCGTCAACCGCAGAAACAACGCGATCCGTAAATCGACTGTCATCCACTAAAAACAAAGTTTCGGCATATTGCGCCAGTAAAAAACTGTCTCGAGGGTTAACCTTCAAGGCCGCAGCAAAGTACTCACTCGCACCAATGAGGTTGTCATCAGCTATCGCAGACTGAGCAAGCATCACCCAATAATAAACATTGTCTGGCCGACTACTTACTCGCGCCTCTAATGCTGTAATAAGTTGATTATTAACTTGTAGCTGGCCTGTGTCTTTCTGGCCAAAAAAACTCTGTCGTTCTATCAAACTTACTATCTTTTGATCTTGCCCAGCGCCTATCTCCTGATAGATTGGTAAGGCAACAATTGGAAGTATCAACAAAAGAATCGGAAGTAGCCATAATCCACTGGAAGACGTCCCCAGCAGTTTGTTCTGCCCAGTCTGAGTGTTAAGTAACAGCAAATGTTTAGATTCTAGCAGCAGATTCTCGTACTGTTGGTTATCTATCTCCCCTCGGTCAAGCTGCTGCTGAAAGAGTGTTTTTTGCTCCTTGTAAAGCCTGACATTTTCTTTCTCGGTTATCTTTACTTCTTCACTGAAGATATCGTCAAGGCCGAGCGAGTTGGTCATAAAAGGATAGATCAAAAAAAAGAATGCACCCAAAAAGAGGGCGACAACCCAAACTGTCATCAGTCGTCTTCCTCATCGCTAAGCAGATTATTGAGCCGTTCGTTGTTGTCATTAGCAATCTCTTGTCTCTTGGTAACAGAAACGCTTCGTCGACTGAACCTCGCTACCGCTAAACCACCCACCAACAAAACGATTAGGGGAGAGATCCAAAGTAAGTATGTATTTTTATTAACCTCAGGACGATACAAGATAAATGCCGAATAGCGGTTCGTTAAATAAGTCTCTATCTCTTGGTTAGAAAGACCGTCCTCGAGTAGCCTTTGGACCTCGTTACGGAGATCTAGGGAAATCGGAGAATTGGAATCTGCAAGATTCTGATTTTGACATTTTGGGCATCGAAGTTCGGTGATCAATTGCTGATAACGAGCACGGTAAGATGGATCAGAAAACTCTACCAATTCAGAAGTTGCAGATACAAACCCAGATAGAGCGACAGAAAGAAACAATAAACGAATCTTCATTGGGATTCTTCTTTAAGCTGAGCATACAAATCTTGAAATTCATTACTCCAGACACGCTCATCGACCACACCTACGCGACGATGGCGTATAACGCCCTTGGCGTCGATTAGATATGTCTCCGGCGCGCCATAGACTCCTAGGTCTAGACCTAAACTACCTCTCACATCGAAGATAGAAAAAGCGTAGGGATCACCCCTCAGATCCAACCAGTTCTTGGCAGACTCTCGCTCATCTTTATAGTTCAGCCCAATCACCTTCACACCTTGTTCATTTAACTGATTTAACATAGCGTGCTCTATTCGACAGGCATAACACCATGTCGCCCACACATTGACTAGCGCCACCTCTCCGGCTAGGTCCTCCTCGCTGAGCATACCCCGCTCCTCATTCAGAGCGATTAGAGTAAAACTAGGAAATTTCTTTCCAACCAATGCGGAGGGAAGTTCAGTAGGGTTTTTGTCCAGACCAAGGAGAAGTATCGTCGACAAGCCTATAAAGAGAGCGAAAGGTACAAACAAAGCTAACCTAATCAAGAGCAATCGCTCCGACATTTAAGGTCAGCTGTGATCCTCTTTTTCGTCGCCGATAGCGCCGATCAAATGCTGCAGAAAAACCACCCAATGCGGCCATTATTCCACCTAGCCAAATCCAGCGCACAAAAGGCTTGACCTGTAATCTTATCGCCCACGCTTGGCCAGACAATGGTTCACCCAATGACACGTATAGATCCCGCCACAACGTAGCATCGATAGCTGCCTCGGTCATAACCTGGTCTCTGGCCTTGTAATTACGCTTTTCAGGATGCATCGACGTTACGACCTGGTCATTAGATGTCACCCTTATGTCTCCTCGGTAAGCGATAAAATTAGGACCATCAACACGCTCTACACCCAGAAATTGGAATTCATAGTCTGCTACTTCGACGAAATCTCCCGGAACCATCCGAACATCTCGCTGCATGTCATAAGCACTACTTAGGCCCACACCAATGACACAGACAGCCAAACCCGAGTGAGCTAATACCATACCCCAGTAACTTCCGGTTAAGGCCTTTAGTTTCTTAACACTACCTGATGACTTAAGAAGCACATCTTCCATCGTCATGGTTATTACCCAAAGCGACAAAAATAGCGTAACCACTGCCGTCAGCGAATAAGTCTGCCAAGACAATGGTTCAGCCATCATGGCCGGCAGCAGCAACGCGAGCGTCAGACTAACAATGCTTGGCAGAACCCCTCTGCTCAGCATCATGGCGTTGTCAGATTTTTTCCAGCGAGTGAATCCAGCAAAACCAAGGAATAGCATCATCAGCGAAGTAATTGGTACAAAAAAGAAACTAAAGTATGGAGGGCCTACTGAAATTTTGCCCAAATCAAGAACATCAGCCAACAAAGGATATAAAGTACCAATCAAAATCATTGTTGTCGAACTGACTAGCAACACATTGTTGACCAATAACATGGTCTCCCGAGACCAACCACTATAATCTGAGGCGGAAGCCATTTGAGGGCCTCGCAAAGCGAACAGCAATAAAGACGCACCGACCACGACCACCAAAAAAGCGAAGATGAAAATACCGCGCTCAGGGTCACTGGCAAAAGCATGCACCGAGGTAAGAATACCCGATCGAACTAAGAAGGCGCCCAACAAGCTCAAAGAGAAAGTGAAAATCGCCAACAATAATGTCCAACTGCGGAATACGCCTCGCTTTTCGGTTGCAGAAATACTATGTAATAAGGCCGTGCCGACTAACCAGGGCATAAACGACGCATTCTCAACAGGATCCCAAAACCACCATCCCCCCCAACCAAGTTCGTAGTAGGCCCACCAGCTTCCCAAACTAATCCCGATGGTTAGAAACACCCAAGCAAGATTGATCCAAGGTCGAGACCAACGCGCCCAAGCGCTATCGAACTGACCTCCTATTAATGCTGCAATAGCAAAAGCAAAAGGCACTGAAAATCCCACATAACCCATGTACAACATTGGCGGATGAACAATTAAACCAAAATCCTGAAGCAACGGATTCAAATCGCTACCCTCCATCGGAGGAACTGGCAAAATCCTTTCAAAAGGATTTGACGTCAGCAACAAAAACAGCGCGAATCCCACTGAAATAAAACCGAGAACCGAGAGTACTCTTGCTGAAAATATGAGCGGCACTTGCCGACTAAAAACGGCCACAGCTGCGGACCATCCCGCTAAAATGAGGGCCCAAAGTAATAAGGAACCCTCATGGGCACCCCACACCGCACTGAATTTGAAACGATCTGGAAGTAATGTATTGGAGTTATTTGCAACATAGGCAACTGAAAAGTCATCTTGCAAAAAAGCCAATGCTAAACAGGCGAATGACAATCCCATAAAAACAAACTGGCCCATCGCTAGAGACTTTCCTAATTGCATCCAACTGCGATGACCCGTGTAGGATCCTGCGAGTGGCACGATTGTTTGAACAATCGCCAAACAGAGCGCAATAATTAAAGCTATGTGTCCAAGTTCTACAGTCATTCCGGACCAACTTGGGCTTCTTGCTTTGCCTTATAGGCAGCGTTCATTGCATCCGCAACTTCTGGTGGTGTGTACTTCTCATCGTGCTTTGCCAGTACCTCAGTAGCTTGCAGGACACCGTCATCACCAATTCTACCCGCCGCGACTGCTGCCTCGCCTTCAGCAAAGAGATCCGGAAGAATACCACTGTATTTAACAAGTACAGTTGCCCCTCCATCCGTCACCTTAAACGCAACATCTAGCGAATCAAGATCTCGTTCGATACTTCCATCCACAACCATACCTCCTGCTCGAACAAATACTCCTTGGGGAGCTTCTCCAGACTGAATCTGAGATGGGGTATAAAAATAATTGGTGTTTTGGCCAAGCATATAAATCACTAGGCCAGATGCACAGGCCGCCGCCAAAATAATAAGCAGAACAATCTGTAATCTTTGTTTTCGTATGGGATGCATTAAATATCCTTGTTTCCGTTTTGCTTACGCAACTCCTCACGGGTCAGATTTAGCCCTATCTGTCTCAATGCCTGCTTATGTTGAAGAATAGGCGACACAACTAACCAAGCTAATGTAGCTAGAGAGACCAATACAGCGGCCCAAACATAGACTCCATGCCCTCCCATCAATAACATTTCACCTAAGTCCTTAAATTGAAAAGTCATCATTTTGCTCCCATTTTCTGTCGACCTAGTTGCTCAACTAATTCACGAACCCAGGCCGTCTTGCTTTCTCTCTTAAGGATTTCTACTCGCACCGCTAAGATCAGTGCAAGAGCATAGAAACAATAAAAACCCAGAATCATTACTAACAGTGGTTGAAACATATCCGGATGCATTGATGGTGCTGAGGTCAACTTGATAGTGGATGGCTGATGTAATGTAAACCACCAATCTACTGACTTGTAAATGATTGGTATGTTAACAGTACCTACCAAGGCCAAGACTGCGCTGGCTTTGTTCCCTGCTTCCTGACTATTAAAAGCATACTGAAGTGCCAGTACCCCAAAGTACAAAAATAATAGAATTAGCATTGAGGTAATTCGAGCATCCCACACCCAATAACTACCCCAAGTAGGCTTACCCCATACTGCACCAGTAAAAAGCGCCAAAAAAGTTAATGCCGCTCCTATGGGTGCTGCACATTTCATTACTATGTAGGACAGTTTCATCTTCCAAATCAGACCAATGGCACCTGCAATCGCCATTAAAAAATAGCCTGCCAAAGCCAAAAATGAGGCTGGTACATGAAGATAGATAATTCGAAAACTATTTCCCTGTTTAGCATCCTCTGGGGCAAAACCAAGCCCCCAAGCTAACCCAGCGGTCAACAAGGCCAAAGTAATCAAGCTAAGTAGCGGCAACCAGCGGCTAGTACTCTGATAAAACCAAAGCGGAGATCCCATGCGGTAAAACCAAGTCCAATTCATAGATCTATGTCCCATATCCTAATTAATCGTGGTCAAGCGCAACACCGCTGCTATCGCAAGTGGGCATAAGGCAATTGCTGCTGTTAACATAGCGCCTAAAATAGCTAAAGGACCTGACCAAGCCATTCCATCAATACTGTATTGCACCACAGCACTGCCAAAAATAATAACCGGCATGTAAAGCGGCATCACAATTAGCGTTAACAGTAAGCTTCCTTTCTGCAGGGAAACGGTCAACGCGGCCCCAATCGCCGCCAAGAAACTGAGGCAGCCGGTGCCCAAAGCTAAACCAGCCATCATCGGCAAATAAGCAACACTGGGAAGCGAAAGCATCAATGCAATTAATGGTGATGCCAAGGTCAGGGGCAAACCAGTCGTAATCCAGTGTGCGGTCACCTTGCCAAAGATTGGCATCACTAACAAATTTGGGCTAATCAACAATTGCTCTAGTGAGCCATCTTTGTAGTCACTGACAAATAATCCTTCCGCTGAGAGCAATGTGGCCAGCAACGCCATTACCCAGATAATGCCGGGCGCCATCTCTTTTAAACTATCTGGCTCTGGCGTAACACCTAAGGGTATTAGAGTCGCCACCATCACAAAAAAAATGACCGGGCTGGCCACTTCCCCACGACGTCTGTAAGCGAGTAAAAGGTCACGTCTAAAATACGCGGAAAACCCTCTATTGGACTCAGGCATCTAAAGCCTCCCCATCTGAGGAATCCACCAACGAGTATCGACGCACAGATTCCATACCTATGGGTTGGTGGGTAGTTAGCATGACCGCTCCACCACCGTTAACATGTCTCTCCATGCATTGTTCAACAAATTGCACACCCTGCCCATCAAGGGCAGCAAACGGTTCATCTAAGAACCAAATTTTTGCATTTGACAACAGCAATCGCGCTAGCGCTACTCTGCGCTGCTGACCCGCAGATAGGCTATGACAGGGAATGTCTGAATATCCCCGCAATCCCACTCGCTCAAGAGCATTCAAGACAGAGACCGATCCAGGCAATTCTGAAGTGATCCAACTTAAGTTTTCCTCTGCGGTCAACGTCAGCTTCAGTGCTGATTGATGACCTAAGAACAGAATGTTAGATAGATAATCAAACCTACATTTAGAAAGGATCTGGCCCTGATAAAGTATCTCACCGCCGTTGGGCTGAAGTGCTGTAGTGAGTATTCGCAACAATGTGGTTTTACCGCTGCCATTTGGTCCCTCAATTTGAAGAATTTCACCATCGTCTAACGTCAGGCAAGCATCATTAATCACTGCTATATCGTCTCGCTCGAAGCGAAGATCGTTGACCGTCAAAAGAGAGGAATTGACCAAAATGAGACCCCAAAAAGCCTATGTTTTTAAGGGGTCATTATGCCAAATTAAAGAGTCGAAATGTTGGTTTTGGTAATTTAATTGTAAGCCACTCCAAAGATGTTAATCTAAATCAAAGATCATCATCAAAGTCGTATACCTGCATCTGCTTTTGAACACGCTTCTCTTCTAGCTTTAACTCTAGCCGCCGCCTAGCGTCTGACTGAATGGCCGAACGCTGTTTTTCAGTAAGATCAGCTTCAACCCTAACTGCGGTTTCATCAAGATCTTCATCTGCATCAAAAACATCATCGTCTAAATCATCACCCATTTTTGGAGAACCTCACAAAAGTCAAAAAGGCAACATGAAAAACGTGGAGTATGCTTAAAAAATAATTCTAAACTTTAAGTTCGTCAAGTAAAAAAATGCTCTTTTATCGCTATTTAGATATCTAGCATCAAGGTCTAAACGTATTTTGGAATAATCCAGACATTTGTTGCAGTAAATAAGCAAAAAACCGTACTAATCGAGTTATTAGGTATCAGACCGTGCCATCCATGGTGGTTTAGATTGAGGTCATCATCCAAGGGACATACAATGCTGAAAACTTTTGGATATAACCATGAAGATCTATCGCGTCGGTGGCGCAGTAAGGGACAAATTACTTCACTATCCGAGTCATGAAAATGATTGGGTAGTCATAGGTAGCACTCCTGAAGAGATGTCCAAGCTGGGGTATCGGCCCGTAGGTCAGGACTTCCCCGTTTTTATTAAACCCGAAACAGGTGAAGAGTACGCATTGGCGCGAACCGAGCGAAAAACAGGCCTTGGGTATGGTGGTTTTAGCTTTTATACAGCGCCAGACATCTCTCTTGAGGATGATTTAGTTCGTCGCGATCTAACAATTAACGCCATGGCAGAGGACGAAGATGGAACCATTATCGATCCCCACGGCGGGCAACGCGATCTTGAAGATCGAGTTTTGCGCCATGTCTCAGAAGCTTTTGATGAAGACCCTCTTCGCGTGCTACGCGTGGCCCGATTCGCAGCTAGATACGCACACCTAGGCTTTACCATCGCGCCTGAAACAGAACGCTTGATGATTGCCATCGTCAATTCAGGAGAATTGGCCCATCTTGTTGCTGAACGAATTTGGAAGGAAAGCGAACGAGCGCTATGTGAAAAATCTCCTGATATCTATATTCAAACCTTGCGAGACTGTGGTGCATTGAAAGAATTACTGCCCGAAGTTGATGCTCTTTTCGGTGTGGATCAGCGGGCAGACTATCATCCTGAAGTTGATACCGGCATACATATTCTGATGTCCTTACAGCAAGCGGCTAACTATTCTAGTGGCGCAGCTGTTAGGTTTGCGGTTTTAGTCCATGACCTTGGAAAAGGCATCACGCCAAAAGATATTCTTCCCCGACACTCAGGCCATGAGGCACGCGGTGTGCCACTTGTTAAAGCGGTCTGTGACAGACTAAAAGTCCCCAATGAACATCGCAACCTAGCGCTAGTGGTCACTGAGTTTCACTTGATATGTCACAAAAGCCTCGAGCTAAAGCCCACAACCTTGTTGAAATTGCTAAAATCCATTGGCGCGTTGAAATCTGCAAAAAAACTCGATGACTTTTTGGAGTGCTGTCTTGCTGACGCTAGAGGTCGTAAAGGATTTGAAGATCGAGAATACCCCCCTGCTGCGTACTTAAGACAAGCACGAGAAAAACTGCTAGAAGTTAAAGTCAAGGATCTAGCAACCAGTGGTCTTAGTGGCACTGATATCGGCGAACAATTACAGCAACGACAAATCGAAGCGTTGCAACAGTTTAAAAACGAATTTCAACAGAATTAACGAGTGACTTTTATGCAATCAAACCTTTCATCCCCACCAGTCATTCTTATCACTGGAGCCGCACGTCGAATTGGTGCAGTCATCGCCCAGGTCTTTCATGAGCAAGGTTACACTATTGTCATTCACTACAATCGTTCAGCTTCAGCCGCAGACAAGCTTTGTATGCAACTCAACCAACAACGCAAAGATAGCTGCCTGCTAGTGCAAAGTGACCTTAACGACGATTCTGGTTTAGACAAAATTACAGATACAGTTAGATCTATTGGCAGATTGGATGTGCTGGTAAATAATGCATCGAGTTTCTATCCAACTCCTCTGGAAGATTGCAACAATGATCAGTGGGATGATCTGATTAACAGTAATCTCAAAGGGCCGTTTTTCCTATCTCAGAAACTTGCACCAATGCTTACTAAAAGCCACGGAGCCATAGTCAACATTTCTGATATGCACGCAAGACAAGCACTGCAAAAACACCCTATATACACCATTGCCAAGGCCGGCAATATTGCCATGACTAAATCACTGGCTAAAGAGTTGGGACCAGAAGTACGGATCAACAGTGTAGCCCCAGGGGCAATCTTGTGGCCTGAACACGAGCTAGATGACACCGACAAGCAAAACTCTGTTTTGAGTAAGGTGCCGATGGGACGTTTGGGGACTGAAAGTGATATTGCTCAAACCGTCTATTTTTTAGCGGTCGAAGCGACCTACATGACTGGCCAAACAATTGCTGTAGATGGGGGTAGTTCAAATAGTATTTAGCAAAACTTGTTAACTGGCGCCACTCCAATGGAACTCAATAGGCCACAGCTTTTGCTTTTCTTTGTCATAATCAGCCCAATGCTGAGCGTAGGATTTACCCGTGACAGGATGAACAGAAGTCGGCGCGATTTCCGCTAGAGGCAAAAGTACGAAAGCGTTTTTCAAGACTTCATCGCGGGGCAATGCAATACCATCCCTCTCACCAGAGACATCATCAACAGTGAGAATATCAATATCCAAACTTCGCGGACCAAAGCGCGGTGCAGAGCGGTCTCGACCGTTACTATTCTCTATCTCCTTAAGAATAAAGGAGATTTCCCCAACAGACATTTCGGATTTGATTGCCACCACTAAATTATAGAAATTATCACCTTTAAAGCCCACTGAGTCGCTCTCATAAACAGAAGAAAGAGTTAGATCACCGAAGTTTTCAGCAAGTGCATCTAAGGCAGCGCAAATACGCAAAGTCCTATCGATGTTACTGCCCAAACTAAGGTAGATTAAGGCCACTATTGACGCTCTCCCCGCTCGATAATAATACCTACATCCTGAGACCCTCGAAGAGCTCCAGGCTTGCTAACTCTCAATTTTAACCAAGGCACAGAAAATTCCTCTCTAACTATACTAGCTACTTCATCTGCCATGCGCTCAACTAATAAAAACTCACTTTCTTCAATAAACTTGATCAGCCGTTTGGCAATGGATTTGTAATTAAGCGCGTATTGAATATCATCCGTCTCTGCAGCTTTACGAATATCATGGGCCATTTCAAGATCTAAACTAACCGTCTGTTTGACCTCTCGCTCCCAATCATAAATTCCAATAATCGTTTCAATACGTAAATCTCTAATATAAACAATATCCATTAAACACTTTCCTTTATTACATCAATGCTTGAAGGTTGACTAAGTTGATCAAGTGGCCAGCGTGGTGTAGCCGTTATACTTAAGGGGTTACTTTCGCCCGCTAATAGCCGCTGGCAACCAGCATAGGCAATCATGGCTCCATTATCGGTGCAAAACTCATGGCGAGCATAAAACACTTCGACTCCCTCTTCCTTAAGGACGACCTCTAGCTTATGTCTTAGCCTCGTATTCGCTGAGACTCCTCCAGCAATGACCAACGTACTCATTCCCGAAGCGAGAGCCGCTCTTTTGCACTTGATCACAAGCGTATCCACTACCGCCTCCTGAAACCCCGCACAAATATCTGCAATGGTTTGATCATCGGGAAGAACGTCGTTTCCCCGATGTTTGTCAATCAAGTTTCGAGTAAAAGTCTTTAATCCAGAAAAGCTAAAATCTAAACCTGGGCGATCCGTCATTGGTCTGGGAAAGGTAAATCGCTCTATCTCACCTTTCTCTGCCAGCTTTGCTAAAACCGGGCCGCCTGGATAATCTAAATCTAGCATCTTTGCTGTTTTATCAAAGGCTTCTCCTGCTGCATCATCCAAAGACTCTCCAAGCAACTCATAGTCGCCGATAGATGCTACTGATACTAACTGGGTGTGTCCCCCAGATACCAGTAGTGCAACAAAGGGGAAGTCTGGCGGATTATTCTCCAGCATGGGCGCCAACAAATGCGCTTCCATATGGTGAACGCCAACAACAGGGATACCCAGTGCAAATCCTAAAGCGGTAGCCATAGCACCACCCACCATTAATGCACCCATCAAACCTGGACCAGCGGTATAAGCTATTCCATCAAGATCCTGCTTGAGGACTCCAGCCGACTCTAACACCTCATCAAGTAAGGGTAATATTTTTCGGATATGGTCTCTGGATGCTAATTCCGGTACCACTCCACCATAATCCGCATGGAGTTTAACCTGTGAATATAGGGTGTGTGCCAGTAACCCGCGATCGCTATCATAAACAGCTACACCGGTTTCATCACATGAGGTTTCGATACCTAGAACAAGCATTTTGTAGAGAACCTAAATAAATTTGCTGGTAGATGATCCGAGATTATAACAATAGTTATTCTAAGATGGTGACATCCTTATAGCATGTTGCAAAGGTTACCTTAGAATACGCGTAAAAACCCATCAAAAAGACGTCAAAAAACTTTGCAACAATCAGGGGAAGTGTATAGACTACGCGCCCTTGAGAAGTTGGTTGTGGAATGGGTCCCGCCGACAGTTATTTTCACTACAGGATTAATCATACATGCCAAGTGTACGAATAAAAGAAAACGAGCCATTTGACGTAGCTCTGCGTCGCTTCAAGCGCTCTTGCGAAAAGGCTGGTGTACTAGCTAAAGTTCGCAGTTGTGAGTTTTACGAGAAACCTACCTGGGTGCGCAAGCGCAAGGCCGCTGCAGCAGTTAAGCGCAACCAGAAACAAGTATCTCGCGAATCCCGCAAATTTACTCGGCTGTACTAGTCTCCACCGATTTGTTGTGTGAGATGAACATTACCAAAGAGCGCCTAGTTGGCGCTTTTTGTGTTTCTAGAATCCTTTAAATATTTACCTGGAGGTAACCCATGTCAATGAAGAGCCAGCTTACTGATGCGATGAAAGATGCCATGCGTGCAAAAGACAAACCTCGCCTTAGCGCCATTCGATTGATGTTGGCAGAGGTAAAGCGCATTGAAGTAGATGAAAGAATTGAAGTCAGTGATGAACGACTTTTGACCATTCTAGACAAAATGGTCAAACAACGGCGTGATTCTATTACTCAATACGAATCTGCCGGGCGGCAAGAATTAGCAGATATTGAAATATCTGAAATAAACGTGATTCAAGAGTTTTTACCCACCGCACTCACGGATGATGAAATTAATGCCATGGTAAACTCAGCAATCAGCGTTTCAGGTGCTGAGTCGATGCGCGATATGGGTAAGGTCATGGGCATTCTCAAACCTCAAATTCAAGGTCGAGCTGATGGCGGTGCAGTCAGCGGATTAGTGAAGATTGCCTTAAACAGCTAATCACTGTTTCTTTCCCCGACGAAGTGGTTACACTGTCACTGTTAATGACTATTATTTGCGTCGCCCATGGCTGGATTAATTCCACAAACTTTTATTGATGATTTATTAGACCGCGTTGATATCGTCGACGTGGTTAACAGCCGTGTGCAACTTAAAAAGGCCGGCAAAAACTACAAAGCTTGCTGCCCCTTCCATGAAGAAAAAAGCCCCTCTTTTACCGTCGCTCAAGATAAACAATTCTATTACTGCTTTGGCTGCGGCGCTGGCGGAAATGCACTTGGGTTTGTTATGGAGTTTGATCGTTTAGACTTCCTTCCAGCAGTAGAAATGTTAGCCAAAAATGCAGGCATGGAAATACCAAGAGAAGCGGCGCCAGATCAGAGAGTTACCAAACAGAAAGATAGCCTCTATTCAATATTAACTCAGTCAGATAAATTTTTTCGTCAACAATTAAGAACTCACCAAGAGGCAAAGGTAGCTGTTGACTATCTCAAGGGCCGCGGACTTAGCGGCAAGATTGCTGCCCAATTTGGTGTGGGTTACGCACCCCCAGGTTGGGACAATTTATTAAAAGTGGCCGGCGGTGACGATCAAAAAAACAAGTTGCTTGATGAGTCGGGAATGATCATCGTTAAACCTGAAGAAAAGAAACAGTATGACCGTTTTCGGCACCGAATAATGTTTCCGATCCGAGATCAGAGAGGACGTACCATAGGCTTTGGTGGTCGAGTGTTAGACGAAAGTACACCAAAGTATCTCAACTCTCCTGAGACTCCGGTCTTCCACAAAGGACGAGAGCTTTATGGGCTCTATGAAGCGCGACAAGCACTTAAGGAAATACCCTGCCTGATCATGGTAGAGGGCTACATGGATGTGATCGCACTGGCACAGTATGGTATTGCTAATGCGGTTGCTACCCTTGGCACAGCGCTCACCGAGAACCATCTTCAGAAGCTATTCAGGTACACATCCGAAATCGTGTTCTGCTTTGATGGTGATAGCGCAGGTAGACGAGCGGCAGCCAGATCTCTTGAGATTGCACTGCCAGAAATGAGGGACGGTGTATCAGCTAAGTTCTTATTTTTACCTGATGGTGAAGACCCTGACAGCATGGTTCGTCAATTAGGTACTGAGGCTTTTCTCGGACAGGTTGAAAAATCTCAACCTCTATCTGAATTCCTTTTTGAGCAACTTAGCGACGGCATTGATTCCTCCACAGCAGACGGAAAAGCCCGGTTAAGTAAAACCTGTGCCCCCCAAATAAACCGTATTCCACAAGGTGTGTTTCGGCAATTAATGCTTGAGGAATTATCACGCCGCACCGGCGTCTCCGCGGACAACTTGCGCGATTATGTCGCTACCCATGTCACTCCCCAGCAGAGAGCCGCGATCGCCAATGATCCCAATCACGAAACAGGCTCACAAACCCAATCCACTGATCAACACAATCATGCCGCCTCCAACGATTATCACTATCCCGAGCAAGATAGCTCTTTGGAAGCCGACGATTATGCTGATATGCGCCCAACCCGGGCTTCCAAAATTCGCCTTTCTCCAATAAAATTTATCACTGCGCTACTACTTAACCACCCCGCTCTAGCAGAGGCTGCAGAAGATATCGGATTTTTAAAGCAGTCTACTGATCAAGACACACAGCTATTCCTGCGAGTTCTTGATGTCGCTAAGAAAAACCCCCACTACAAACCATCCCATATCTTTGCCTACTGGCTGGGAACTCATGGCAATCAAGCTGAGACAAAGATACTGCAGTCACTCGCTGCCAGTGAGCTCTATCACCCGCCAGTCGGAACAGGACGTGATGATCATCAAGAGTTCAGTGATGCTTTAGCCCATGTCATTCAAAGCGCGTTTGATGCCTTACCGATCCAAGAAAAAGCGCTCCATTTACTTGAACAAAAAACCCTGAGCGAGCGGGAAATTAAGCAGTTACACAGGATACGATTACAGCTGGCTAATGACCAACAATCGAATGACTTAAAAAACAAGATAAAACAACGACTTGTAGTCTAAACTAAGAAAGTAAGAGTAAGTAAAATAAAGATAAGTTTGACTGAGACAAGCGGAATTTTATTCGCTATAATTGCGCGCTATTTTTTCAACCTCTAACTACGCAAGACAGCCCTATGACTGACAGCAATGATAAGCAACAATCTGGTATCAAAGACCTTATAGCCAAAGGACGGGAACAAGGTTACTTAACCTACGCTGAAGTGAACGATCACCTACCTGAAGATATAGCCGACCCTGAACAGGTCGAAGATATCATTCAAATGATCAATGACATGGGAATTACCGTGTTTGAAACTGCTCCCGATGCAGAAACATTGCTCATGATGTCCGGTGACAACACCCCAGATGAAGTTGCTGCTGCTGAAGCGGCCGCTGCGCTTGCGTCTGTAGAGTCTGAGCAGCATCGAACAACAGATCCTGTGCGCATGTACATGCGAGAAATGGGCTCAGTTGAGCTTTTGACCCGTGAAGGTGAAATTGAAATCGCCAAGCGAATTGAGGAAGGCACAAGAGAATTAATGTCCGCAGTCGCAGACTGGCCTTCAAATGTTGCCGCCGTTATTGCTGAATGGGACAAGGTTGTTGAGGGAGAGAGAAAACTCACCGATGTTATCAGCGGCTACTTAAACCCCATGGAACATGTTCCATCAGCGCTTGCTCAGCAACAAGCGGCTGAAGCAGCCGAAGCAGAAAGGATTGCCAACGGTGAAGAAATTGACGAAGAAGAGGAAGAAGAAGAGCACGAAGGTGGGTTAGACCCAGAAGAAGCCACTCAACGGTTTGAAGAAATTCGGGCACTCATGATCAAAACAGATAAATCTGTCGCACGCTATGGACGCGACGGAAATGCATCTGTAAAGAACATGCAAGAACTCGGTGAATTATTTAAGTTTCTGAAGTTGACTCCTCGTCAGTTTGACCCTCTAGTAGCGGTTATTCGCGCTGCGGTAGAAAAGATCCGTGCTGAAGAACGCAACATCATGAAACTCTGCATTCGTTTTTCAAAAATGCCGCGTAAAGAGTTTATCAAGTCATTCCCAGGCAACGAAACCAATCTAAAATGGACTGGTACTCTGGTAAAAGCAAAAGCCGACTACTCAAATGGCATTGCTAATCAAGAAATAGAAATTTTACGGTCTCAGCGGAAGCTCATACAGGTGCAAACAATGAGCGGCCTGTCCATCCTACAAATAAAAGACATTAATAGACGTCTCACCATTGGTGAAGCCATGGCAAGGCGCGCAAAGAAAGAGATGGTGGAAGCAAACTTACGCCTGGTGATCTCGATCGCTAAGAAATATACAAATCGCGGGCTACAATTCTTAGACCTTATTCAAGAAGGAAATATTGGATTGATGAAGGCCGTAGATAAGTTCGAATATCGCCGTGGTTACAAGTTTTCAACCTATGCGACATGGTGGATTCGACAAGCAATAACGCGTTCTATTGCCGACCAGGCCAGAACTATTCGAATTCCTGTGCACATGATTGAAACGATCAATAAGCTCAATCGTATTTCTCGCCAAATGCTGCAAGAGATGGGCCGAGAGCCGTCGCCCGAAGAGTTGGCCGAGCGCATGGAAATGCCTGAAGACAAGATTCGTAAGGTACTTAAAATCGCTAAAGAGCCCATTTCAATGGAGACTCCTATTGGTGAAGATGAAGATGCAAGTATTGGCGACCTTATTGAAGACATTACCATTGCCCAGCCAATTGATGAGGCTACTAAGAGCAACCTCACCGACTCAACACGTGGTGTACTAGGCAGTTTAACTGCGCGAGAAGCCAAGGTTCTACGCATGCGTTTTGGTATCGACATGAACACAGACCATACTCTAGAAGAGGTGGGCAAACAGTTTGATGTAACTCGTGAGCGTATTCGACAGATTGAGGCTAAAGCACTACGTAAACTGCGTCACCCCACCCGCTCTGATCACCTGCGTAGCTTTATCGACGAGCAATAAATTTTTAAGGGCCCATAGCTCAGCTGGTTAGAGCAGTCGACTCATAATCGATTGGTCGTAGGTTCAAGTCCTACTGGGCCCACCATTTTCAAAGAGACGCGGTGAACCTTGAACTGGTCCTGCACCCTCTTCGCGATTATCCCGGCGGACAACTTTTCAGAGCTGTCGGTGACTTCTTTACAAATTCCTCCAGTTCAGCCGGCAGGTTTAATGAAGTAATGCACCCTCGACAGGCCCTTTATTTTTCCTGTATTTTAAATCGTAACTCTGCCTTTCAACGGCAACTTTAAGGGGGGGGGCTATGGACCCGCGCACCGAAGACATTACCGATAAACAACGCATTCGGGAATTGCAAAACCACTATTCTTACTCAATCGACTCCAGCAAATACGACAATCTCGATGCCATATTCACTCCCAATGCGACTTACAACTTTGTCACCGGATCTACGGATAATATAGAGGCCCTAAAAACAACCATTCGGGACGCCCTCTCTCCCCTTACGGCCTCTCAGCACATTAACGGTAATCAATGGTCAGAAATTGAAGGAGACTTTGCCAAAGCCGGATGCTATTTCACGGTCCACATGTACAAAGAAGGATTAGCTGACGGCGAACACTTTGAGATGGGCGGCCGCTACGATGATGAATTAGTTCGCGCCGCTGACGGGTGGCGGTTTTCAAAAAGAACAATCACTATCCTATGGTCAGACGGAAACCCCAAAGTACGATGGCAAGATCAATAATTCCTTGCAGGCTTCCGAGAACATAGTTTTGCCCATCCAAACCCCGCTCAACGGCTTGCCACACAACCGCAGAAATTGTTTGTCCGACACTAATTGGGTGTGAACGTCACCGGAAACGAACGTGGGGCGCGAACAAAATTACCCTCTTGTTTAGGCGTAACCCCGTCAGCAAACGCAATATCATCCATCGCATCTAACAGTTGGTTGGCTGCGATTTCAACTTCCAATCCGGCCAGTTTGCTTCCGATGCAAAAGTGGCGACCACGCGCAAACGTACTGTGACTCGCGTATTGCTCAAGCTCTATCGCTGGATCAACACCCTCTCGAAAAATATTAAATTCCGCCGGATTTTGATACTTGCGCGGGTCATGGTTGGCCGCTGCCAGAAGCAGAGTCACTAGTTCTCCAGCCCGGATTGTTGTGTTGTGGAACTCGGTGTCCTCACTCGCCTGACGCATAATCATCAACACAGCGGGCGTATGGCGCAGCGTCTCCGCAAATGCCGCAGGAATAAGCGACCGATCCTGTCGAACTGCTGCGAGCTGTTCTGGATGTTCAACCAGCCGAAGCCACATATTGGCCATCTGGAGGTCAGTCGTTTCGCTTCCCGCTACGAGCAAGAAACTGATAAATGATTTGATTTCGATATCGGTAAGACGCTCTCCTTCGATCTCTGCGTGTACGATCTTGCTAATTAAATCATCGCCAGGATTTTCCTTTCGCTCGGCGATTAACGGCAACATATATGCCTGCAATTCCTCCTTAACTCTCAGTCCCGCTTGTTGAACTGCCTCATCACCGGTTATGTTCGTAAAATAATCATGTATCGCGTTATACCAAACATGAAAAGTGGGTTTCATATCCTGATCCAGCCCAAGGACATCCAGAATCACGCTCATCGGCAGCTTTTGGGTAAACTGTTTAACAAGATCAACCTGGCCATCTCGCCGCCAGTTATCAATTAAAGCTGCGGAATTTCTCGTTATCACATGTTCAAAAGTATCTCTCATTGAACGCCCTCTGAGCGTAGGCGTAATGATTCCTCTGGTTAAGCGATGGCGGGTGCCCTCCAACTGAAGAATGGTGGGGCCATGCACTGGCTCAAGCTGCCAGCCGTAGTTCTCTGTCGTAAAGGCTCGTGACGTCAGGACCTTTTCTACATCCTCAAAACGCGACAGCAACCAACTATCTAATCCTTCATGAAAGGTTATTGGATGATTCTCTCGAATCTCGTTGAGTATCGGCCATGGATTCGCCTCGTAATCGGCGGACATTATGTCTGGAGCAGTCATGATATTTTCCTCGCTTCCCTCTGAGCCACAGCCACTGACCTCCGATCTATTAGATCGGAGGTCAGAAGGAATTACCTACGGCAGAAGTCTTTAATCAGAAGTTATATCTTACTCTGGCACCCACTACACGAGGCAAGGCTGGAGCCCCGAACGCACCCTGAGGCTGCGTTGTTTTCTCGGTGTAGTACTCCTCATCCGTCGCGTTTCTAACGTAAAGATCAGCCTGCCAGCCAGCACTGTGTCGCACGCTCAAATTGAGATTAACGATTGTCATACTGTCCTGCTTGTCGATACGCGCTATTCCTGATGCACCAGGAGTCATGTCATATTCATCGCTGTAATAAACGAGCGCAGATAAGTCTGCGTCAAAATTTGCGCCTATGGGAAAGCTATAAGTGATATTGCCGTTCAAGCTAAACTCAGGGGCATTAGCGAGCCTGTAACCTGACAAGTCCTCTCTCACCCCGCCGACAAAACCTCTCGCACCGGGAGTGATCGAAGTAGCTGGCACGTGAGTTGAGGCGCTATAGGTGGTGTATTCACCGTCCAACCATGTTCCTGCAATCCCCATAGTCAGGTTGTCTGACGCCCGAAAAGTCGAGCTGAACTCGAAACCCGTCATCTCTGCGTCAGCATTTTCTTGCGTTAAGCCCCCGGCGTCATTTGACAACACGGCAACCTGTAGATTGGTCCAGTCATAGTCAAAAAAGGCTGCCTCAAAAGAAACACTGCCGCCAGAATACTTGGCCCCTAGTTCGAAGGAATCGATTTCTTCGGGCTGAACCTCTGGTGTGGGTCCAAACCAAGAGCCGTTATACCCGCCTGACTTAAAACCAGTGTTGAAGCTGCCATAGACCATCAAAGAATCGGAGATGTCATAGTCCAGTACAAAGCGGTAGGTGGTGTCGCTAAAACTCGAACTGTCTTTACCCTCGGCGCCGAAGGCAAATGTCGTTAGGTCCTGTTCATCCTTTGTGTTTCTCACCCCTGCAGTGAGCGTCAGTGCATCAGTTACCTCAAATGAGCCGTCAGCGTAAAAGGAGGTCGACTCAATATCATGCTCAGTTCTGCCTAACAAACCGTAGCCGAACAATATCCCCATATATCCGAGCGTAAACTCGTTATCGTCGTCAAGGTAACTGGCGCCCAACACAAAGTTAAACGACCCATCGAACGAAGAGGCTAATTTCAGCTCTTGGGTAAAGGATTCAAATTGGATGCCACCTTGCTCATCAGCCGAGAATCTGCCGGCCCACGCATGAAGCGCGTCATAGGGGCTTCCATCCTGGTCTTGCCCTCCATTGCGCTCCATGTCTCTGGTTTGGGTATAGCTCGAGAGGGTCAGATTGTCTGTTACGTCAAAGTCGACATTCAGCGCCTGAATGTCGATCTCCATTTTGTGACGCAAGGTACCTCCAGCCATCGCCTGATAACCCAGATTGTCTAGCACTGCCTGTTCAGACACCGCAATCGGTGTTTGATTGGTCTCATAAAACCCAAGGGCCGCGCCGTCTAGCGAACCGTCCTCGCAATAAAAACATTCCAACCCAACTCCGAGCTGAGATCTGAGTGACCCCTCGTCATTGCTCTCCAGTTCAATTTGTTCGTATTTGAAAACCAGGGACAGGCGGTCTGATGGCTGCCAAAGCAGCTTCGCTCTGAACCCCGTCTCTTTTTCTCCGCCGATTTCGCTGCCATTCAATACATTGGTCACGTGGCCCTCGCCCCGATCGTTGTATTTACCTGCCAGACGCACGGCTGCGGTCGAGCCGAGTGGAATATTAACGGCACCCTCTAATTCAGTGGTGTCCAATTCGGCGACGCCTGCCTGCACATAACCTGAATAGCCCTCTAAATCTGGATTATTTGTGGCATACAACATTGCTCCGCCCGTTGTATTGCGACCATATAAGGTGCCCTGAGGACCTTTCAGGACTTGCACAGACGCCATGTCATAGAACGTTTGGTTAGATCCAACTTGCTGCGACACATAGGATTCATCTGTGTACACCGAGACGCTATTGGACAGCCCAGGGCCAGAATAGCCGGTGCCAACGCCCCTAAGCGTGATTTGGCTCGTACTCGAGGAGGCTGCAAAGGTGATTCCAGGAACCAAAAACTGTAAGTCATGGCTGGTTTCTAAGTTGAAAGTTTCCAATGCTTGTCCGCTCACTAAGGTAACGGCGATCGGCACCTCCATGATTGATTGCTCACGGCGCTGAGCCGTCACGACGACTTCCTCAAGCCTGGATATTTGAGCCGATGCGTTCTGAGTACCCGTCCCATTCGATTCTTGCGCGATCGCGCTTGAACCGACAACAGCGCCAGTCAGCGCCATACCGATTCTGGCTAGTATTGATTTTGGTTTTTTCACGGCTGTGTCTCCATTCGAGTGCCCACCTTCGACAACGCTCAGTTGTCCCTGAGTACCCATCGAAATAGAGAGCCCGGTACCGACCAATAGGAGCTCCAGAGCTTCTATCACTGCATATTGGCCGCTTACGCGATTGGCAGTCTTGTCGTGCGTTTCATCAAATGAAAACAGCAAGGTTCGATCCGCCTGCTCCGCAAATGCGATGAGCGCCAAGTCGGCACGCGCTTTAGGAATATCAAAGGTCAGTGTGTCACTTGCATGAGCGTGCGAAGCAGCACACAAACCGATCGCGAGATATACCAGCCCAAACCGAGCACACTTGAGCCAAAAAGCCCTGAGTGCCCGAGGAGCAAAGCGCCGACTTGCTACAGAGTAGGACGACCGACTGAAAAAAATCCGCCAGTCGATGTCGATCACCTCGAAAGATAGCAGCTGGCTAGTTCGCATCATCCATAGAGCGACTCGTCGCCGCGAACAGGAGTACGGTCTCATCGTCAGTGCGTTCGTACGCTATGTCAAAGTTGGCTTCCAATGACGACAGGAACCCTGCCACGTCGCCTGTTTTGAACAATCCCGCAACACGAACCCGCCGCAATTCCTCGTCTTTAATGACGAACTCTACGGAGGTGTAACGACCGACTTCGGAAACGGTGGTTGCAAGTGATTCGCCACGGAAAATCAAATTTCCGCTTCGCCAAGATAGCTGCACTTCAATTTCTTCCGGCTCCAGCACTTCCACAGACTCCTCACCGGAGTTAAGAAGCACGCGTTCGGCTTGCGAAATGAGAAGCTTGTTTGCCATTTCGCTCGTGAATCCCAACTGCTCAGTATCAGCCGTGCCAGGTTCACGCACGCCAATTTGAACACGGCCATCCGCGACTAATACTTCCACCCGCTGAGAGTCATCTATCCTCACACTAAATGCAGTTCCCACAGCTTGGACAATACGGCCAGCGGCAATCACACTGAGCGGTCTTGTTGGGTCGTGCGCGACATCGATATGCAGCTCTCCCCGTTCCAGCCGGACGATGCGCTGTTGCACACTAAAACCCACAGTTGCGCGGCTATTCGTATTGAGCGTGATAACAGATCCATCAGCCAGCTCGATTGTCGATGTGCCACCAATGGCGGTTTCATATGTCGCAGTAACGGACACGGGTTCCGAGAGTGGGCGGTCGGAGGGTTGGTTTATGAGAACGCCTGCCGCCCCAACCACGAAGATAAAGACAAACGAGGCAGCAATGGCAAACCGGCGGGTTACTTGTCGAACCGGGTGCGGTGCCGCTGCTGATATATGCGGAAATACTTCAGATAAGCGCGCAAGCACGTCCATCTTGTCCCATATCTGCGCCATCGAAAGCAGCTGTTTTTTATTCCGCGAATCCGTCGACATCCAAGTCAATAACGTCTCAGTCTCCTCGTCGGACAGCCCCTTGTCCATTTTTGCCATCCACTCACTCGCCTCTACGAAGAGCTGGTCGTCATCTTTAGGATCTGGAGCGAACTGATAGATCTTACTCACCAAGCGCCCCCTTACGATTGTCTTGGCTAGATTCGAGCCACTGCCGTTCGCACATAAAGACCGTGCATCGTCTTATTGCCAACGCAACGTGCTTCTCAACGGTGCTCTCTGCTAGTCCTAGCTCACTGGCAATCTCTCGCTGCGAGTATCCATACACTTTCTTGAGAACAAATACGCGCCTCGCCTGAATGGGCAGCTGTCGCACGGCTTCACAAAACCGGCCAAATTCCTCACTTGAGGCTGCCTGCTCAAACGTTTCATCGCGCGCCAGTCTGAAAAGATCACCGTTAACTTCAACCTCCTCGTGCCACGATTCAGTGATGCGATTGTCGGCACGTTTCAGGCTGTCTAGTGCAAGGTTACGCGCCGTCTTATACAGGTAGGACTTCGGATTATTGATCTTTTCGGGGGCGCCGACCTGACAAAGTCGCACATACGTTTCTTGAACAACATCCTCTACTTCATGTGGCGGCACGATCTTAGACACAGCACGGGCCAACCCAAGCTTTATCGATAAGTAAATATCACGAATATCGTCCAAAATTCCTCCCTTCGGCGGATATGATGGCCTGAGGTCCATGCACGCATAAAAGCGCCATGCAGGCGAGCAACAGAGGATGCAGAAGACCTATGTAGTGGGTCATAAAGCTCACTCTATAATGGGCTACCCAGTCTCGGTTCAGCCGTGGCGTTCCACTTCTGACTACTGCGTATTGGAATACCATAAAACAGAGGGATTTTCGAGCCTCTACTAAAGACACGCATACTTTTTCTGCCAGTGTGATGGCTAGAACTCATTCCCTATCAGGCCTATGGGCGCCAAATGAATGTGCATTGGGCTACCGCTGACGCACCGCCAATATGCGGCACCTGTCAACGCATCGCGGGTAAACAAAGCCAACGTCTGAGCTCACGTGACCGAGAGTCGCCTCTGTTTTTGGACTAAACACGCCCTCACTCAGAACCTATGCTGGTTAGCGTATGCCTCGTGATCTTCCAGCTTTTTTCCTTAACCATGTGCGTCTCGTAAGATCCCCACACGGTAGTTTTTGCTTTTTTCGTGTCCTTGTAATACTCAGTGGCTTGTAAATCAGTCCTCACTACAGCTTTCTCACCGTTGAAGTGAATGATTGGGTTACCCAACAGATGTTGAGACGCTCTTGTGCCGTCTAACGCTTTTTTCACGTATTCGATCCAATCTTCGATTCCCGTGACCTTGACTTCTCCACCGTCTGGCGAGTCAGAGTCAAAAATCATCGTCACTTCTACATCGACAGAAAAAAGAGACCTCAATAAGGGGTAATCTTTTGTGTCCAGTGCTAACGCATAGCTGCTCATGACGTCTGTAATCTCGAATCGATCTTCTGGTTTCAAGCTTTCAGATCGCGCGTCAAAAGTAGCTCCAATGACCAAAAGCATCATCAAACATACTCGTTTCAAATCATCCTCCTTATGTGCACAGACAGTTTTTAATTTAATTACGCGGTGTAAAACGCGGGCGGGGCTTGATCAAATCTGTTTACTTCACGCGGCAAGCGTCAGAGACCTAACAAAAAAGGCTATCAGCACTAAGGCAATAGAACCACCTCACTCATCTGATCTGCCCCAAAAATTTTTTGAAGTTCTGTTAGGACATTCCAACATGTGGAGCGGATTTAGCACACATAGCTGCAATTTCAGTGCGGGATCAGTTTTCGGTGCGCATTCGCTTCTCGGTTGAGAAATGACTTATAGCTCTTGAGGTTATTCGGCTCGATACCAACTCACAGGGCGCGGCGGTTCGGGATAGGTTCGGACTAGTGCCAATCGAAAATCAGCATCCAAAAACGACCTTACGAT
>ENA-ORDA01000387-ORDA01000387.1-marine-metagenome-genome-assembly--contig:-NODE-387-length-45274-cov-4.909684_pt1 | contig 45274 bp, 55 predicted proteins | sample MGYA00237778_ERZ508506 | MGnify/ENA primary metagenome ERZ508506 (study PRJEB26177, sample SAMN06267891) | marine metagenome | isolation source: Monterey Bay, California, USA | place: Pacific...
GAAAGAATTGCTCAACTTATTTTAGCTCGCTATGAGCAAATAGAATGGAAACTCACTAATATTCTTTCTGAAACAAATCGGGGAAAGGGTGGTTTTGGAAGTACAGGAAAATAAATAGAAGATGAAAATTATTGTACCCATGGCAGGGCGAGGGTCTAGACTTCGTCCACATAGTTTAACTACTCCAAAGCCACTTCTTCAAGTAGCGGGATCCCCAATCGTTCATCAATTAGTTCGTGAAATTGCAAAAGTTGTTGACAGCCCCATTACAGATATAGGTTTTATTCTTGGTGATCCAGCTTTTTTTGGAGACGAAGTAGAAACGTCTTTAATTACTCTAGCAGAATCATTAGGGGCAACACCTCACATTTTCAGGCAATTGCAACCCTTAGGAACTGGACATGCTATAATGTGTGCCGCTGAAATCTTAGAGGGCCGCACTGTAGTAGCATATGCAGATACACTTATTCGGGCAGATTTTTCCCTGAACCCTGACGCTGATGCAGTTATTTGGGTCAAACAAGTTGTCAAACCAGAAGCCTTCGGAGTAGTTGAACTGAACTCAGAAAATACCATTATAAATTTGGTTGAAAAGCCAACAGATTTTGTGTCTGATTTAGCAGTAATTGGCATCTATTATTTCAAGCAAATTGAATTTTTAAAAAAAGCGCTAGAAGAGGTCGTAAAAAAACGTCTTCAACCCGGAGAAGAATATCAAATCAATCAAGGTATTTTAGCAATGATGCAAAGTGGAAAAATATTTAAGACAGGAACTGTAAAAGCTTGGATGGATTGTGGAAATCCTAAAGTTACTTTAGAAACAAATTCAGCAATGCTAGCTTTTAAAGAGGCTGAAGGGGAAAATTTGCTTGATTCTACAGCGATTATTGATAACAGTACAATTATTCCACCATGCTTTATTGGAAAAAATGTACACATAAAAAACAGTACAATTGGTCCTGGAGTTTCTTTAGGGGAAGGCACAAAAATCATTAATAGCCAACTTAAAAACGCATTGATTCAAAGCCATACTCACCTAGAAAATATTCAATGTGACAAAGCAATGATTGGGAATCATGTCCGTTATAATGGAAACCCTACCTTTGTAAGTCTAGGGGATTACTCGGAATTACATTAATTATGACTCAAAAGCTTCATCACCATGTTTTTATTTTAGGCATAATATTATTTTTTTCGGCCTGTAAAACAGTAGCTGTACTGCCCACAAATAAACCTATTAAAAATGTAGATATTGCTGCATTGGTTTCAAAAACTAAAGCTAAATATCCTAAGATCGATAAGCTTCGTTCTCGAATTAGAGCAACTTATGACGATGGAAAACGGAAGCAGCAATTAATAATACAATTAAGATTAGAGAATAAAAAAAAAGTATGGCTAAGCGCCACTATGATCATTCCTATAGCAAAACTGATGATTACTCCAGAAGGAATTTCTTTTTATGAAAAATTCCAAAAAAATTATTTTGAAGGTGATTTTGATATTATTAATATCCCACTTAACTCTTCTTTTAGTTATATTGATGTAGAAAATCTATTACTTGGAAAACCTTTCGCAAACCCATCAGAAGGGCGATGGAAGCAAATCTCAAATCCACAATATTATATTTTACTACCTCAAGGAAAACGCTTGGGAATTACACCAACTCTATTTTATGACCCTACTAGCTTTTTATTAAAAGAACAGCGATTACTTATTCCTGGCACATCACGAACATTGACCATAAAATATTTAAACCACAGTCGTATAAACGGAGAAACTCTTCCTCAAAACATTGAGATAAGTCTTTTTGATGGGAAAAATTTTCAGCGCTTACATATAGAATTTACTAGGACTGATTTTCCAAATGCTCTAAATTTCCCTTTTGAAATACCACAAGGATATTCAAAAATAAAATTATAAGATGAAAAGAGCCTTTATGTTTATCGCTCTTTTTTTATTTATTTCAGAAGCTGTTCTGGCTCAAAATTCCAACAAAAGACAACAAGAATTAGAGGTGCTGCGCCTTCGTCTAAAAAAAGAAATTAAGCAAATCAACGCTCTGCTTTTTACTAACACTAAAACACGCAAAAATGCCCTTACAGAAGCAGAGGACTTGCAGGTTAAGTTAAACGTCCGATCAGAATTAATTAAAGTCACAAATGAACAGGCCAATCTTTTAACAAGACGCATAAGTCTAAACGAACGTAACATTGGCAAGCAGCGAAATGAATTAAAGGCTTTAAAAAAGGACTATACCAAAATGATTCAAAAGTCTTACGCTGCTAAATCCTTACAAAATCGATTAATGTTCTTGTTTTCATCTGAAAACTTTTTACAGGCCTATAAAAGAGTTCAATACTTAAAACAATATGCAAGCTATCGAAGAAAACAAGGCATTGCAATTGGAGACAAAACACAGCTGCTTCAAAAACTAAACAAAACTTTAATAGAAGAAAAGACAAAAAAAATCAGCCTTGTTGAAGACAATAGGGCAATACAGGAACAACTTTCAAAAGAACGTAAAGAGCAAGAGGCCCTAATTAAAACTCTAAGGCGAAAAGAAAAGTCATTAAACACTCAAATATCTAAAAAAGAAAAGCAGACCACGGCCATAAATAAGGAGATTGATCGCTTAATCCGGGAAGCTATTCTAGCTTCCAATAAAGCCGCAGGAAAGAAAGGGAATATAACGTTTGAACTTACACCAGAAGCTCGACTAATTTCAGCTAATTTTCAAGCAAATAAAGGACGCTTGCCTTGGCCTTTAGAAAAGGGCGTGGTTACGCAACGTTTTGGTCGCCAACCACATGCAGTTGTGAAAACAACAACCATACAAAGCAATGGTGTTACCATTGCAACTGAACCCTCTTCCCAAGTTCGCACTGTTTTCGAAGGTGTCGTAATGTCTGTGGTAACTTTTAGAGGAAGTAACCCCTCTGTTTTAATTAGACACGGAAATTACATTTCTGTATATAAAAACCTAGGAAAATTGTATGTAAAAAAGGGAGATAAAGTTCAAGCTAAACAAACTATAGGAGAAGTATTTACCAATAAACAGACAGGGAAAACACAATTACAATTTAGTATTTTTAGCAATGTAAACGCTTTAGACCCCAAAGGCTGGATCTATAAGATGTGATTTATTTTTCTTCTAAATACCAGGCATCCTCTTTAAGAGTGTATTTTAAAAAATACAATAAGTTAATAGCTTCCTTTTTAGTGGCAAATCGGCCATAAGAAGCCCTGTATAGACCCTCAGGGTTTACTTGTGCAAGTTCAGCAGTTTCATAACCTTCCTCCTTTAATGATTTAATTTTGTTTTCAGCATTTTCTAGAGAGCGAAAAGATCCTGCGATAATACTATAATATACTTGGTCTAAAACAACTTCTTCAGGAGCTAATTCAGAAGTTATACTCACTTCTATCGCGTCAAGAGACCCTAAATCAAAAGTAGCTTCTTGCACATTTTTTTCAATTTGTTTTTGAGCCTTTTCTTGAGCTACTAAACGCTGATTCGAAACATATTGATCTCCAAAATAATAGGATGCACCTACTAAAGCAATTCCAATTATTCCTACAGCCACATATCGAAGGATTCCTGATTTTTTTGTCCCATCGTTTTCGGGCGTAAACATTAAATCGTTTTTATTTTTATCTTCCATTAGAGAAATTATTTTTGGTTCTACAATAACTTTGAGTATTGGTTTACGATGAAAAGAAGACAATCCAAAGGAGTTGATATTAAAATTAACACTTCCCAATGGGCTAAAAGTTATTTTACGATCAAGGTTTAATTGTATTTCTCCTACTCCAGTAAAATGGAGGGTTTGTGTTTTCATGCGTTTTTTCCAATTACTTACTTCTTTTTCAATTAGACGCAACGCATGCTCATAAGACACCGATTCTTTTTGTGCATAATGATGTGCTAAAATCCCATCGTTAGTCGTTAAAAGCTGATTAAAAGTAACTTCTTTGCGCGGAGGAAAAAAGGCTCCGCTTAAACTTACTTGAGCCGGTAAATGTCTTGTTAAAAAGGCACCAAAATGAGGAATGGTTACACATTCATATTTATAAAGAAGTTCTTCTATGTATACAGATAATTGCATTGAATCAAAAATAGTAAAATTAAACTACATGGATAAGAACGAATGGACAGAAGGGCTAGGTAATAGTATTTTTCGCAAAAACTTGTAATGATTTAATAGCCCACCTTATCCCGAACACTAAGCAATACTTCATTTGCAACCTTCCGCGCTTTTTCCGCTCCTTTTGCAAGAGCTATATGAACTTCTTCAGGATGCTCATAATAGTAATTAAATTGTGATCTCTCAGTTTCAAAGCGTTCTAAAATTAAATCTAAGAGAAGTTGTTTGACGTAACCATATCCCATTCCTCCAGATAAATATTTATCGTGCAAAGCCTGAACAGAAGTCGGAGAAGCCAATAAAGAGTATATGGCAAATATATTACATGTTTCAGGATCTTTTGAGTCTTTAACAGGAATACTATTCGTTTTAATGCTCATTACTTGTTTTTTTAACTCTTTTTCAGGTAAAAACACATTGATTGTATTTTCTTTCGATTTACTCATTTTTTCACCATCGGTACCTGGAACAAACTGACTGTTTTCTTGAATTTTTGCTTGTGGTAAGACAAAAGTATCTCCCATTTGATGATTAAATTTTGCTGCCACATCTCGCGTAATTTCAAGATGCTGTAATTGATCTTTTCCTACAGGAACAATTTCTGCATTATACAATAAGATATCAGCAGCCATAAGCATGGGATAAGAAAACAAACCTGCATTGACGTCTGCAAGCTGCTCAGATTTATCTTTAAAAGAATGGGCTAATGTTAAGCGTTTATAGGGAAAAAAACAACTCAAATACCAGGCTAATTCGGTTACCTCACTTACATCACTTTGGCGATAAAAGTGAGTATTGTCAATGTTTAATCCACATGCCATCCAAGTGGCAGCAGTTGCAAAAGTGTTTTCACGAAGAGTTTCTCCCTTCTTTATTTGTGTGAGTGAATGAAGATCTGCGATAAATAAAAAGGAATCGTCTTTACTAGATTCGGCCAATTCAATTGCGGGAAGTACCGCGCCTAATAAATTTCCTAAGTGGGGAGTTCCAGTTGACTGAACACCTGTTAAAATACGCGCCATTTTTATACTATTTCCACAAAGGTACTATTACTAAAAGATCAGCGCAACAATGTGGTGTGAATTTTTGTTGACCTTAGGTTAAAGAAAGAGATTTTAAAATGACATAAATAAAAAGTATATTTTGAAAAAAGTATCTTTGAATGGTGAATAAGATATTATTGGTTTTATGGAGAATTTGGTTTTATGTGCTTACAGCAATACCCGTTATTGTATTATTCTTCCCACTTGCTTTTTTTTTAGCAATTCCGAATGGGTATAAATATTTGTTTTGGATTGCCCGAAATATTTGGGCGCCATTTGTATTATTTGGCACAGGGTGTTGGGTTAAAAAATCAACAGCTTTCCCTGAAGAAGGTAAAAGCTTTATGCTGATTGCAAACCATACTAGTGTTATTGACGTAATGGTTATTTTAAGATTAAGAAAAACACCTTTTGTTTTTGTGGGAAAAAAGGAATTGGTCCAAATACCTATTTTCGGTTATATATATAAACGTGCAGCCATAATGGTAGATCGAAGCAGCTCTAAAAGTCGCTATGGGGTATATGGCCGTGCCCAAAAAGTAATTGATAAAGGCTACAGTATTTGCATTTTTCCAGAAAAAGATTACACGGACGAAAGTATAATATTAAATCCTTTTAAAAAAGGAGCTTTTAAGCTTGCTATCGAACATCAGATTCCAATCTTTCCGATGGCTTTTTTAGATTGTAAGCGAAAATTCCCTTGGAATACCAACTATGGATACCCGGGCGAATTACGCGTTAAGGCACTTTCTGTTATTCCCGTAGTAAAGTTATCAGAATCAGATATTCCAGCACTACAAAAACAAGCATATCAAGCCATAAAAAAAGAATTGCTTAATGACCCAAAAGAGAATATAAAAAATGCAATTGAACTATGGAAAAAGCACTTAAATTAGGCGTCAACAGCTTTTAAAGTGGCCATTATTTTTTGTTCTAACTCTTCCATCAATTCAGGATTATCAATTAAAAGTGTTTTAACGGAATCTCTACCTTGACCAATTTTCGTGTCCCCATAACTGAACCATGATCCACTTTTTTTGATGATTTCATAATTTACACCCAAATCAATTATTTCTCCAATTTTCGAAATACCTTCTCCATAGATGATGTCAAATTCAGTAGTACGAAATGGTGGAGCCACTTTATTTTTAACCACTTTCACACGGGTTTTGTTTCCCAACACTTCAGACTCAATATTTTTAATTTGTGTTGATCTACGGATATCTAGACGAACAGAAGCATAAAATTTTAAGGCATTACCACCGGTAGTTGTTTCTGGGTTTCCAAACATTACACCAATTTTTTCGCGCAATTGGTTGATGAAAAACACAGTACAATTAGTTTTACTAATTGAAGCAGTTAGCTTTCGTAAAGCTTGGGACATTAAACGTGCATGCAGCCCCATTTTAGAGTCACCCATTTCCCCTTCAATTTCACTTTTTGGCGTTAAGGCTGCTACGGAGTCAATTACGACAATGTCAATGGCTCCAGATCGAATGAGATTATCAGCAATTTCAAGAGCTTGTTCACCATGGTCTGGCTGAGAAATGATGAGTTCGCCGACATCAATACCCAAATTTTCAGCATAAAAACGATCAAAAGCATGTTCAGCATCAATAAATGCGGCAATACCACCTGCTTTTTGACATTCTGCGATTGCATGAAGGGTAAGCGTTGTTTTACCAGAAGATTCGGGACCATAAATTTCGATAACACGTCCACGGGGATAACCACCAACACCTAAAGCAATATCAAGTCCAATAGATCCAGAGGAGATAGATTCAACTTCAACAATTGCTTGATCTCCCATTTTCATAACCGCACCTTTTCCATAGGTTTTATCTAATTTGTCTAAGGTAAGTTGAAGGGCTTTTTGTTTAGCACTTTTTTGATCTGACATAGCTTGCTTTTTAGCTAAAATACATTTTCTTTTATTTCCTTCCAAGCCGTATATCTATGCATTATTAACAATTTTTCGTAGGTTTAAACTTTAAAGAACCTTCCATTATGAAATATCATATTTTATTATTTGTGTTTGTTACTCAATCACTTTTCAGTCAAACTATTTTAACCCTTAGAGATCGCGCATCTCTTATTAATGAGATTCAGAAAGACAGAATTGAAAACCTGTTGCCAAAACTTATGGAGGAGCAAAACCTTGATCTTTGGGTTCTAATTACACGAGAATACAACGAAGACCCTGTTGTAAAAACACTATTACCTCCTACATGGCTTAATGCCAGAAGAAGAACTATCATAGTTTTTTCAAAAACTAAAAAAGAATTAGATGCAGTAGCGATTACCCGCTATAATTTTGGAAATAATATAAGGTCTATTTGGGATAAAGAGAAACAACCCGACCAGTGGGAAGCATTATCTGATTATATTACAAGTAAAAATCCAAAAAGAATTGGAATCAACACCTCAGAAGCATATGGTTTAGCTGATGGTTTGGTAAAAACAGATTATGATGGCATGATGAAAGCTCTTCCAAAAGCTTATCATAATCGCGTTGTCTCTGCAGAAAAATTAGCAGTACGATGGATTGAAACCCGTACCACTTTGGAGATGACTCTTTTCAGTCAATTAGTAGAAATTACCCACAATATTATTGCAGAGGCATTTTCTTCAGCGGTTATTACACCCGGCACTACAACTACAGAAGAGGTGGTGTGGTGGCTTCGAGAAAAAGTGCAAAAGTTGGGGCTGAAAACATGGTTTCATCCCACTGTAGATATCCAACGCTCAGGGAAAAGTGATTTATATGCCTTTGATGGAGAATCCAAATACGATATAATTTATCCAGGAGATCTTCTACATTGTGATTTTGGAATTAGCTACCTTACGTTAAATACAGATTGTCAAGAATTAGCTTATGTTTTAAAACCAGAAGAGACAAAAGCGCCCCTTTTTTTAAAAAATGCTTTAGCTGAAGGGAATGCTGTACAAGATTATTTGACTCAAAATTTTGTAGTAGGAAAAACAGGAAATGAAATTTTAAAAAATGCGCTATCTGATAGTAAAGCTGCTGGATTAATTCCACAAATCTACACTCACCCTTTAGGACTTTTTGGGCACTCTGCGGGAACTACTATTGGAATGTGGGATGCGCAAGATGGTGTACCAGGCTCAGGGGATCATCCCCTTAAATTTGATACTGTTTATGCAATTGAACTTAATGCCAGGGTTTATATCCCAACTTGGGAAAAGGAAGTTAGAATTATGTTAGAGGAGGCAGGTTATTTTGGAACAAAAGGATTTAGGTATGTAAATGGCCGTCAAAAAAAACTCCTATTGGTGGGTAAAAAACAATCTCATTTAGAATAAATAAACGGCTTTAATTTGGAAGGTTGATAAAGTTTTCCTTGAGTCAAATCATATAGAGCTATTTTAATCTAATTTCATTAACTTTGCAACATCTTTTAATCTTAATAAGTATAGCATGCAACTGTACAATACCTTAAGCTCAAAAGAGCGTGCGCACCTCATAGAAGAAGCTGGACAAGAAAGGTTAACACTCTCTTTTTATCAATATACCCATCTAGGAAATCCACAATTATTCAGAGATTTTTTATTCATTAATTGGAATCCTTTGGAAGTTTTAGGCAGAATTTATGTCGCCAATGAAGGTATAAACGCTCAACTTTCAGTTCCTGCAAAACAATTTGATGCTTTCAAAGCTTCATTGGATGCAATCACTTTTTTAGAAGGGGTACGATTAAACATAGCGATTGAACAAGATAATAAATCGTTTTTAAAACTTACAGTTAAAGTTCGGAACAAAATTGTTTCAGATGGATTGAAAGACGAAAAATTTGATGTTACCCAAAGAGGAATTCATGTTAATGCTAAAGAATTTAATGACTTGTTAAATGACAAAAACACTCTTTGTGTTGACATGCGGAATCATTATGAAAGCGAAATTGGTCATTTTGATAAGGCAATTACCCCAGACGTTGACACTTTTCGTGATTCGTTACCCATAATTGAAGAAGAATTGGAGGCGCATAAAGAAGATGGGAAAATAGTTATGTATTGTACTGGAGGAATACGATGTGAAAAGGCTTCTGCATATTTTAAACATAAAGGATTTAAAGAAGTATATCAATTAGAAGGAGGCATTATAGAATATGTAAGACAGGTTAAAGCCCAATCGCTTGAAAATAAATTTATTGGTAAAAACTTTGTTTTTGATGAACGTCGTAGCGAACGTATTTCGGAAGATGTGATAGCCCAATGTCACCAATGTGGTGTTCCTTGTGATTCACATGTAAACTGTATCAATGAAGCATGTCATTTACTTTTTATCCAATGTGTCGCTTGCCAAGAAAAAATGAATGGGTGTTGCTCCATAAGCTGTAAGGAAATTTCGACTCTTCCAGCTGAAGATCAACGAGAACTTCGAAAAGGTCTCCACAATAGCAATAAAATTTTTAAAAAGGGGCGTTCAAAAGTCCTTAAATTTAAACAGTAATTTAAGATTTAATTAAGTTGTCATTGTTTGAATTCCCTTTATCTTTAAATTTCATGATGAATCTAAATAAAATAGTAATTGCTTTCGTTTTGACAGTCTCAATTTCTTGCACATCTCAAGGAGGTTTTACTCATTATGAATCTGTCGCAAAAGAAGGTCTTTCTCCAAGACCAGTTCTTTTTAAAATTCCATCTTCAGCCCTTAAAGAGAGTCCACAAAATTTATTTATCCGAATAAGAAATAATACAGAATATAAATTTTCAAATATCTTTCTGATTGCTTCTCTAAAAGCAGGAGATCAACAAGTGCTTCAAGACACTTTAGAATATGCAATGGCAGCCAAGGATGGTTCATGGTTGGGAATCGGATTTACAGAATTAAAAGAGAGTAAGTTATGGTGGAAAAAAGGCATTAAAATACCAACTGAAAGACCTGTTCAAATAGAAATTTCTCAGGCCATTCGGGAAAACGGAAGTGCAAATGGAGTTTCAGAACTAAAAGGAATTGTTTCAGTTGGAATATCTATAGAAGATCCAAAATGAGTAAAAATAAAAAACACATAAAAAAAGGGATTCACAACAAACCTATTCTATTTATTTGGGGGGTTTTCTTAATAGGCGTTCTCTGCTTATTCCTTCTTTTCGGTGGAGCAGCTCTTGGGTTATACGGACCTATGCCAGATTTACGACAGCTAGAAAACCCTAGAACGAATTTAGCTTCTCAAATTATCTCATCAGATGGAGAAATTTTAGGGAAGTATTATTTAAAAGATAATCGAACCCCTATTAGCTATGAAGAACTACCCACAAATATCATAGAGGCCTTAATTGCTACTGAGGACGAACGATTTTACGAGCACTCAGGGATTGACTGGAGAGGAACTCTTAGAGCTTTTATTTATATGGGTAAACGAGGGGGTGCGAGCACAATCACTCAGCAACTCGCCCGACAAATTTTTGTTGGTGAGCGTTCCCGAAATATATTAAAAACAGTACTTCAAAAGGCACAAGAATGGGTAATTTCTGTGCAATTAGAACAACGATATACTAAAAAGGAAATACTGGCAATGTATTTAAATAATTATGATTTCGGTTATCAAGCAGATGGGGTTCAATCTGCGGCAAAAATATTTTTTGATAAAACACCTCAAACCCTTAGTATAGAAGAATCTGCCACCTTAGTTGGAATGCTTAAAAACTCTTCTTATTACAATCCGATTAGAAGATCGGAATTGGTAAGGAAGAGAAGAAATATAGTATTTCAGCAAATGGTCCGTAATAAAGTGATCACCGATAGAGTAAGGGACTCTCTTTCTAAATTACCCCTAGTAATAACTTATACACCACAATCTCATAGAGAAGGTTTGGCAACCTATTTTAGAGCATATTTAAAAGAATTTATGAATGGTTGGATTCGTGAAAATCCAAAACCAGATGGAAGTAAGCATGATTTATATGGAGATGGCCTTCGAATTTTTACTACTATAGATTCTCGTATGCAACTAGCTGGTGAGGAAGCAGTTTCAGCACACATGAAAAATTTACAAAGAGAGTTTTTCCTTCAAAATGATAAAGACAGAAACCCAACAGCTCCTTTTTTAGATTTAAGAAGCGGAGAAATCGACACACTTATGCTTCGAACTGCATACCGCACTGAACGTTGGCGAAAAATGAGACTAGCAGATATTCCAGAAGAAGAAATAAAAAAATCATTTTATGTAAAGGTTCCAATGCGGATTTTTAGCTGGAAAGGAGAAAGAGATACCATTATGTCACCAATGGATTCAATCCGATATTACAAATACTTTTTAAAAGCAGCAATGATGTCAATGGAGCCTGAGTCAGGTCACGTAAAAGCGTGGGTTGGAGGATTTAATTACAAATATTTTCAGTATGATCAAGTCAAACAAGGACGCAGACAAATTGGCTCAACATTTAAGCCTTTTTTATATGCTACAGCTATTGATCAACTAAAACTATCTCCCTGTGATTCATTGCCAGATGCTTTATATTGTATTGATCCCATGAAGCACGGAAATATAGACGCGTGGTGTCCAAAAAATTCAGGAAACAAATATGGTCAGACACGAACATTAAAAAATGCTTTAGCTAATTCCATTAATACGGTCAGCGCACGCCTGATGGATCTTGTAGGCCCTCTACCTGTTATTAACTTGGCTAGGAAAATGGGAATTACATCAAGACTCCCTGCAGTTCCATCTATAGCACTTGGAACGCCAGACATTAGTCTTTTTGAAATGGTTGGGGCATATAGCACTTTTGCAAACCGGGGAATTTATGTTAAACCAGTTATGATTACAAGGATAGAAGATAAAAATGGAAGTGCTTTATTTGAGGTCGTTCCCGAAACACGAGATGTTTTAAGTGAAGAGGTTGCTTATGTAACCGTTAATTTGATGCAAGGGGTTACCAAGTATGGTTCAGGCGCTCGTCTTCGCCATGCGGGGCTTGAAAAGACAAATTATATCTATGAAAAAATAGTAACGGGCTATCCCTATGTTTTTGATAACCCTATTGCAGGAAAAACAGGAACTACTCAAAATCAGAGTGATGGTTGGTTTATGGGAATGGTGCCTAATTTAGCAACAGGGGTTTGGGTTGGAGGAGATGACCGCTCCATACATTTTGAAGAAATAGGTTTTGGACAAGGAGCAACAATGGCGCTTCCAATTTGGGGAAGCTATATGAAAGCCTTGTATCAAAACTCTGACTTAGGAGTTTCCGAAGGAGAGTTTATTCCACCAGAAAAACAAAGTATTTCTGTTGACTGCGATGATATTATCGATTCTAAAAAAAAGAAAAAACTTAAACAAAAAGCAGATTTAGACGCTTTAGGGTTTTAATCAAATCCTACTGATCTGATGCATACCATTCTGCAAAAGAAGTTTCAGTTTCTCTTAACATGAGGTGATGTAATGTTATGTTTTTTGGTAAAGCAGATGCAATTTTTTTAGCAAAATCAATTATCATCATTTCACTAGTGGGCTGATAACTGACACGAACTATTTTATGCCCTCTAGATGCCATAGCCTCCGCTAATTCTTTGTGAGGGGAATCGATATTAAGAACGGTTGCATGATCAAATAGAGCCACTACACATTCATTTACAATTTTCTTTAAATCACTAAAATCCATAACCATCCCGAATTTAACATGTTTATTATCTGAAACAGGAATTCCTATAAGGGTAACAGTAAGTTTATAGCTATGGCCATGCACATTTTTGCAAAGGCCGTCGTAGCCATACAAAGCATGTCCCGTTTCAAACTTAAACTCCTTAGAGACTCTAATTTTGTTATTCATATGGATTACAATGTTTTAAGAATATTTTGTGTCGTTGATTCTAGGACTAATTCAGCTGTAATTATTGCATTCTTAGTGAGTAGTGTCTCCCAATGGTCAGTCTCTTTCCAGTGGAGCTTTCGTAATGTTTTCATCGCCTTTTGAGAATAATTGGCCAAACGCCCCACATGAAATTTAACTGTTTGGTTAAGATCTTCACTACTATTGGAGCAAATGGAAGTATACAGTCCTTTTTCAAAGGACCACTCAGCACTTTTCCATGTGTGTGCGTCTAATGAAAGTTGTGAAAAGGCAGTTATCCCAATTTTTCTTGAAACAACAGGTTCTATAACGAAAGGCCCTATGCCAATTGATAACTCAGAAAGTTTTATTTCTGCTTTAGAATTGGCAACAACATAATCACACGCAGCCACTAATCCAACTCCACCACCTACCACTTTTCCTTGCACACGTGCTACAACAAATTTACTTAATGAGCGAATTGTGTTGATCAAATCGGCAATTCCCATAAAAAATTTTGTTGCCTCTTTTAATGTTTTTAAGGTTTTCATTTCTGCAAGGGAAGCACCACCACAAAAAGCACGTATTCCATAACTTTGAATTATGATTACCTTAACTGTAGGATCTTTTTCTAAGGCAATTAAATGAGTTTTAAATTCGTTCAATATAGGGGTAGAAAGTGAATTTCCTGCAGAATTTCCAAATTCCAATACACCATATGTGTCCTCTTTATATTGTTTTACGTAAGCTTTCATAATGTTGTAAAAGTAGACAATCTATAGGGGTTCTAAAAATATTTTATGCCAATGAAAGATAAAAACAGTGTTTTTTTAGTTTAATTAATCATTGTAATTTTAGACTTAGTATTTTTGAGTAAAATTCATCATGCAAAACATCCTAGTACCTGTTGGAGTCTCTAAGTATGCTAAGACTACCTTATCTTACGCCATTGATTTAGCATCACACTTTAATTGCAATATCTTTGTAATTGATGCATATCCGGCACATTCTTCTCTAACAATCTTATCGAATGTTAATTCTCGCTTAGAGATTAAAAACATTCAAAGAATAAAAAAAATGGTAGCTAGTATTACTACTAAAAAAGATCAAGTTAAGATTGTAAGTAGTGAGCGTGATTTAGTCGGAACTATAAGAAAATTAGATCAAGAGTTAGGACTAGATTTAATTGTTACTGGGCCTTTAAATAATGAAATTAACGAAGCTGTTTTTCTTGGAAAAATTGCCGGAAGTATGATCAAAAGAACCGAAATACCTGTAATTATAGCACCATTAGACAAAACGTTTACACCATCAAAAAAGATGCTTTTAGCCTTTAGGACAGGTGAAGTAAAAACCTTAAGTACATTAAACGCATTAATATATTTTCAGGATTCTTTTTTGGCTTCACTTAAATTATTATTGGTTAAGGTTCCTGGTTTTGCAAATCGAAACCACCAACTTAATGATGAGCTAATGCAAAGATCAGATCAAATGCTTTTTTCTGAAAACGCTACTGTTTACCAGGGAGTCTTAGAGCATTTTCAGGCAAATCAACCCGATATGTTAATTGTTTTTAAGCGAGAAAGAGGTTTTTTTGAGAAATTATGGGAAACCGACATTGTTTTCAAAAAAGACTTTTATTGTACTATTCCATTGTTAATTCTAAAAAACAAAGATTGATCCTTGATAAATGTATTGACTAAAAAACATTTTCTTATCCTCTTTTTTGGATCTCTTTATGGCAGTTTAGCTGCACAGAGTTATCTAGGGTTTAATGTAGATAATGATTTGTATTTTGGAAGTGATAGATATTATAGCAGCGGGATATTTTTAGAATATGGTTTTCATAGAAAAGTGAAATCAGATTCTACGAATAAAAAACATTTTATATCCAAGCATTGGACTTTAGGTCAAGAAATAAACACACCTTCTTTACATAAGACAATTGACAAAAAAGATATGGATTACCCATACAGCGGTTGGTTGTTTTTAAGATTTTCGAAAGAGCGTTATAAAAACTCTGATTTTGGTTTTGGATGGGGTGTTACTTTTGGAGTTTCTGGAGCAGAAGCTTCTTTAGCAAAAAAAATGCAAAACACATATCATATACTTGTTTTAAATCTAGAGGAACTCTCATGGTCTTTTTCTATTCCCCAGGCTTTTCATATTAATGCACAAACCTCATTTTCTTCGGGAATTATTATAAGACAAAACATAAAATTTGTTCAACAATCTCATTTAGAATTTGGCACATTTAGAATAGGGGCAAAAACAAAATTTGGACTTCAATTAGGAAATTTACAGGGTTTACCTTTTTTTGGCTATAGACTAGAAAAAATTATGCGAGGCTCCGCAGTATTTTTAGGTACTGTATTAGAATATAAATATCACGATTATTCTTTAACAGGAAGTTTATTCAAGGACAACAGCCCTTTTGATTTTGAAATGAAACGTTTCACAAATAATCTTCAAGCAGGAATTATGATCCATCAAAATCCTTGGAGGCTCAAACTTCTATTTAATTCGATGTCTAAAAACATCTCTGAGCAAGAATATAAACGCCATCCTTTTTTGAATATTACATTAAGTAGAGTATTTAAGTAAAAAACATCAGATATTTCTTATTACCCCTTGTGGTGCTGGATTTTTACAGATCGCAAAAAAGTATAAGTAAGACTAACTTGTAGTCCTCTAGAATTATTACTTTGAGGCTGACTAGCAGGGCTGTATTTTTTGGCCCAACGATAATTTATAGTTGTATTAAAGCGGTCCCAAAAATTATAGTGTACTTGGGCACTAAATCCAAGTGGATTAGAAAAAACCCCTTTTGGATACTCAGTAATTACTTTAGCATCATCAAATTTTAGAATTCTTTGTCCTTTTTCATAATGATTGTAAAGTACACCTAATCCAAAACTTATATTTTTAAAAGGGTTTAACCTTAGAATCAAGGGTATTGTCAAATACTTAAGGCGATCCTTTTCAATGGAATCTTCTGATATGTAGCGATAAGTTATTGGCACAAAATTTAGCCCCGAAAGAAGGCCTACAGTTTTCGAAAAACGATATTCTATATTTATCATTCCTCCAATGGTAATCGTTGGAGAAGCGGTATTTAGATCAGAATTAATTCGGTTAACTTCAGGGCCAATTGAAAAGCTCCATTTCGAATACATTTGATTTAATTCAGGACCTTTACTGTATTGCTGAATAAGAATACCTCCTCCTTGAGAAAACATATTTACCCCCGATAAAAGGGCAATTAAAACATAAAGGCGGAAAGGGGAGAAAAACATCTCTAACTTTTTACTTTACAAGCTCTAACATTAATTATAAAAAAATTGAATTCAAATCTAGATAAAGCAAGTACTTTATTTAGATTTTTTAATATCAACTAAAATAACAATTAGGGTTATGATAGTGGTAATAATTACGGTTACTGCAACAAGAGTCATTTTATTGTCTTTTATTTTGTGTTAAAGGTAATAAATATCAGTGATTCAAATCAATTTCCTCTCTAAAACCCACGAAACAATAAGTTTATTATTTTTGTTTAGATTTAATCATGAGTGATCTTAAATATCTTTTTGCGTATTCCATTCCTTTAGCTACACTTTTGTCGGTTTTTTCTTCAGGCATACTAACGTTCAGTGCACCAATTTATGCTTTTATTGTAATCCCTTTATTGGAGCTTTTATTAAATGATTTTGACACCTCTTATTCTAATGCTAAAAAAGAAAAAAGAGTAAATAATATTTTTTTTGACCTTCTTTTATACCTAAATATTCCTTTTGTTTTTGGGATTTTATGCTATGGTTTCTATATCCTGAATAGTGGGGTATTATTGAACTATGAAACGATTGGGATTATATTGTCATTAGGAATTTTATTGGCAACAAATGCTATTAATGTAGCACATGAACTGGGGCATAGAACTTCACAAAGCGAACGAACACTTTCTAAGTTATTACTCTTACCATGTTTATACATGCATTTTTATTTAGAGCATAATTTTGGTCATCATAAAAATGTAGCAACTCCCGAAGATCCAGCAACTTCAAAGCTAAATCAATCCGTTTATCATTTTTGGGTAACTTCAGTATTTAATCAGTATTTAAATGCTTGGCGAATTCAAAGAAGATTGCTAAAAAAAGGAAATAAGGGTTTTTTATCTTTTAAAAATGATATGATGTGGTACACACTTTTTCAAACTGCGTATTTAATAATGTGGATAATTATTTTTGGAACAACAGGTCTCTTCTTTGCTATTATAGTAGGGACCCTTTCTTTCGTTTTTTTAGAAACAATTAACTACATAGAACATTATGGGTTAGTGAGAAAAAAATTACCATCAGGAAGATACGAAAGAGTACAAACGCATCATTCTTGGAATTCCAATCACATTATTGGACGTATTGTTTTATACGAATTAACACGTCATAGCGATCATCATTTTAAGGCATTCAAAAAATATCAAATTTTGGAAAACAAAAAAGAAAGTCCACAACTCCCCTTTGGTTATCCAACCTCTATTTTATTATCATTAGTTCCACCTCTTTGGTTCTTGATAATGAATTCTCGAATTCCTAAGGATAAACCAATCCAATCTTTTTAAAGTAATTCTTTTTTCATTTGTTCAACTGCATAATTAGCAGCTCTTGCTGTAATTGCCATAAATGTTAAAGAAGGGTTTTGAGTACTTGTTGATGTCATGCAAGCACCATCCGTAACAAAAACGTTTTTACATTGATGTAATTGATTCCATTTGTTAAGTAATGATGTTTTAGGGTCTTTTCCCATTCTAACTCCTCCCATTTCATGTATGTCATTTCCAGGTCTTCTTTTGCTGTCGTTTGTTTTTATATTTACAAATCCAGCTTTTTTAAACATCTCTGTAAATTGTTCAAAGAAGTCTTGAATCATTTTTTCATCATTTTCATCATACTCTACATTTATATTTAAAAGTGGAATTCCCCAAGAATCTACTTTTTCTTTATCTAAGGTTACTTGATTACTTTCTTTTGGAATAGTTTCTCCCATCATATGAGAATTAACATTCCAAACACCTGTTTCTTTGGTTTCGAGGAGTTGTTTTTTTAACGGCGGACCAAAACCTTCACGATCAGTTACTCTGTACGGTGAAGCACCAAAACCAGCAGCATACCCACGTAAAAAGTCTGTCTCTTGTCTGTATACATTTCTAAAACGTGGAACATAATGTGAGGTCGGTTTTGCTCCTTCAATTGTATTTTTTGGAAACCCCACACATTGTGCATTGATTGTTGCTCTATAATTATGAAAGGCAATATATTTCCCCATCAACCCATTATCATTTCCTAAGCCGTTTGGGAAACGTTTAGATTTAGAATTTAATAAAATAAGATTGGTGTTTAGTGTGGCTGCAGTTATAAATATGACCTTAGCAAAGTAATCATTTGTTTTTTTTGTTTTTGAGTCAATAACCCGAACACCAATTGCTTTTTGTTGTACTTCGTCATACAATACAGATTGAACAACAGAATTTGGCTTAAGAGTCATGTTTCCGGTTTTTAAAGCCCATGGAATCAGAGTAGAATTAACATTAAAATAACCTCCCAAAGGGCAGCCTCTTTGGCATATTCTTCTGCTCATGCACAGACCTCTTCCTTGTTCGATGAATTGAGGCTTGCTTTCAGTTAGATGTGCACAACGACCATAAATAACATGTCGATCCTCATAGTGTTTTTTCATTTCTTTACTGAAATAATCTTCTACCACGTTAGATTCCCATGGCTTTAAAAAATCACCGTCTGGTAAAGTGTCCAAACCATCTTTATTTCCACTTACACCTACAAATTTTTCAACATAAGTGTACCATTCCTCTAAGTCTTTATATCTAATGGGCCAATCTACTGCAAAACCGTCTCGTTTAGGGCCTTCAAAATCATATTTACTCCAGCGTTGAACTTGGCGTGCCCACATTATTGATTTTCCACCTACTTGATAACCCCTTAGCCAGTCAAAAGGTTTTTTTTGGATATAGGGATGCTCGTCATCTTTAACAAAAAAGTGTTTGGCATCCTCTTTGAAAGCATAGCATCTAGTGGCTATTGGATTTTCTTTCTTTTCTTTTGCAGTAAGCCTACCCCGGTGCTTAAATTCCCATGGCTGTGTGTTGGTTGTGGGATAGTCTTTTAAATGCTCCACATTGGGGCCCCGTTCCAATAAAAGGGTTTTAAATCCTTGTTCACTAAACTCTTTGGCAGCCCAACCCCCTGACATTCCAGCTCCAATTACGATGGTATCAAAAGTATTTGATTTCATAATATAATTTGTTTAAACGGTCACGTTACCTAAATAACGTCCTGGCATAAATTCAAATGCTAAATAATTTTTCATATAACTTTCAGATGTTTCAAAATGCAAAAGAGAGTAATTTTTTAACATTTCTAAGAATATTTTAATGGCACCTTTCTTTTCAAATTGTAGATTTAAAAAAACAAATTGTTCTTCTGGAGTTAACCGATCAATTTTCATTTCTTTAGAAGTAGATAAGGCTAGCTGAAAAGAGTCAAGACCTTCTAAAAAGTGAAGAATTATTGCCGTGTTTTCACAATCATTAATTTGAGTTAACACAAAAAGCTGCCGACTTTCAGGCGTAGGAAAGTTTTCTGGATCTTCAGGAAGGATACAATTACAAATCCACCCGATCAAATCTTGTTGCTCTTTTTTAACATTTGCCAAGCGTTTGAATACAAGCTCAGGGGTTAAGGAACATGAATAGGGAATAAGGCTTAATCCTCCGGTCAAGAGCCCCATATTTCTTAATGCATTTCTTCTATTCATTAAACCGTCTATTTAAATGAAAAATAAATCTAATTCTAAAAATAGTGAATTACGCTAAATGTTTTTGCATTAATTTTATAAAAAAAGCCTTTATTTATGGAGTACTTTTATCATAAATTAAAAACATCATGGAATTAGATTTTGGTGAAAAAGTTGAGCTTATTATTGGACGGGAAACGGATCTTGGCTTTAATGTTGTAATCAACGGATCTTTAGAGGGGTTACTCTACAAAAACGAAGTTTTTGAGCCGTTAGAAAGAAACACAAAAAAAATCGGATATATTAAAAAAATAAGAGAGGATGGGAAGTATGACATTTCTCTTCAGCCACAGGGTTTTTTGAATGTTATTGATACAAATTGTGAAACTATTTTAAAGAAACTTGATCATTCTGGAGAATTACATCTTTCTGATAAGAGCAGTCCAAATGAAATTATGCAACAGCTTTACTTAAGTAAAAAGGCTTTTAAAAAAGCCCTAGGTGTGCTTTACAAAAAAAAGAAAATTCTTATTCATAAAGATAAAATCACTCTAGTAAAGTAACCATTTAATAAGTATTTAATGGAAATAGGAATTGACAGTTTTGCAGCAGTAGACATTTCAAAAGGAAAACCTTCTTCTGAGGATCGCGTTCAAGTAATAAAGGATCTAATAGACAGAATAGTTTATGCTGATGAAGTAGGTATCGATTTATTTGGGATTGGGGAACACCACAGAGAAGAGTTCTTAGATGCTGCACCACACATTATTTTGGCTGCAGCGGCAGCACTAACAAAGCAGATAAAATTGAGTAGTGCTGTTGCTGTTCTTAGCGCTGCAGATCCAGTGCGAGTTTTTCAAAATTATGCTACTCTGGATCTAATTAGCTCAGGGCGAGTAGAAATGGTTGTTGGTCGGGGCTCTTTTTCAGAGTCATTCCCATTGTTTGGATTTCAATTTGAAGATTATGATGCACTTTTTAAAGAAAAATTAGAGTTACTACTACGAATTCGTGATTCTGAAGTAATTACTTGGTCTGGAAAATATCGTGCTCCTTTAAATCAACAGCTTATAACCCCTAGGGCTTTTCAAAAAAAAATGCCTATTTGGCTTGGTGCTGGAGGAACACCCTCTTCTTTTGTCCGCGCAGGGAGTATGGGATTGCCACTTATGATTGCCATTATAGGTGGTGAAACTCATCGTTTTAGACCTTTAGTAGATTTATATCGAAAGGCGGGAGCTGAAGCAGGTTTTACTCCCAATGAATTAAGTTTAGGTATTCATTCCTTAGGTTATGTCGCAGAGACAAAAGATGAGGCAGTATCAAATTATTTTCCAGGGTATGCAAAAAACTTTACCCGTATTGGCAGAGAACGTGGATGGCCACCGGTTACAAAACAAGGGTTTGACGCACAAAATAACCCAAGTGGAGCTTTGTTAGTAGGGAGTCCCGAAGAGGTTGCCGAAAAGATTCTACATCACAGTGCCTCTTTGGGAGGAATTTCTCGTTTTACCTTTCAATTGGATAATGCTAATTTAACGCATGATCAACTAAAAAAAACTATGGGATTGATTGCTCAAAAAGTAAAACCTATCGTCAATCAAGACTAATATTTTGTTTAAGAAGAATTTTTTTATAATTATTTATCAGTTTACATTCTTGTTTGATAGGTATATAATTCATGATACCTCCCCTTTGTCTTTAAAAGTTCCTCATGTTTTCCTCGCTCTACAATGTCACCTTCTTCTATGACCAATATTTGATCAGCTTTTTGGATTGTGCTCAGACGATGAGCGATAACAAATGTAGTTCTGTTGCGCATTAACACTGCTAAACTTTTCTGAATAAAAGCTTCACTTTGAGTGTCTAAATTAGATGTGGCCTCATCTAAAATAACAATTTTAGGTTTTGCTAGTAAGGCTCTTGCAATTGAAATCCGCTGGCGTTGCCCACCGGATAATTTAACCCCTCGCTCACCAATAACTGTTTCTAAGCCATTTTCAAAGCGATCTGTAAATTCATTAACATAAGCTCCTTCAACTGCCTCTAAAAGATCTTCTTCTGAAGCTTTGGGACGTGGGAAAAGTATGTTTTCTCGAATGGTTCCCTCATATAAAAAATCATCTTGAAGTACAACGCCTAATTGACTTCTAAAGCTTTTTAAATCTACTTTTGACAGATCAATTTCATCTATAAGCACTTGTCCAGAATTAGGATTTAAAAAGGCAGTGACTAAGCTTGCAATAGTTGATTTTCCTGACCCTGAAGATCCAACAAGTGCGGTTACACTTCCCTGTGGCGCTTCAAAAGAAATATTTCGAAGCACTTCTGTGGTATCATCATAACTAAACGTAATATTGTTAAAAGTGATATTCCCCTTAATTTTATCAAGTGTTATGGTTCTTGTTTTTAAGTTATTTTCTTCATCAATACCCATTAACTCTTGGGTTCTATCCAACCCTGCAAAGGCTTCTGTTAATTGACTCCCAATGTTACTCATTTGAACAATTGGGGCAATCATAAAACCTAAAAAAAGTGTAAAGGACACAAATTCACCATAAGTCATAGAATTATTCATAATAAAATACCCTCCCATTCCCATAATACCAGCAGAAGCTAAACCCAATAAAAACGTTGAAGAACTTGTCATAAATGCAGTAGCTGTTAAACTTTTTTTGACATTTTGGTATAAATCTTCTACCCCTTTTTCAAATACTTTTTGTTCTTGAGTTTCAGCATTAAAACCTTTAATTACTCTAATTCCATTCAGGGTTTCAGTAAGACGTCCTGTGACTTCTGCATTTATTTTACCGCGAGCTCTAAAAATTGGGCGAATGTATCCAAAGGCCTTTAATGCAATTACAGCAAATATTAGCACAGGTACAAGAACAAATAAGGTCATTTGAGCATTTATCCGAATTAAAATAATAAGTGATATAATGGCAGTTACACTTCCCCCTATTAATTGCACTAATCCAGTTCCCACTAGATTTCTTACACCTTCAACGTCTGTCATTACTCTGGAAACTAAAGCACCTGATTTATTATTATCAAAAAAGCTAATAGGGAGGGTAAGTAATTTTTGTTGCACTTTGGCCCGTAAAATTGAAATTAAATGTTGTGCCTCAACACTTAAAAGTCTTGTTAGTGAGAATGCACTAACTGATTGAAATAATAAAGCAATGCAAACCACTACCAACAAAATTGTGAGAGAATGAGTGTCTTTTGAAGGAATAACTTCATCGATTAATGATTTACTAGCGTATGGAAGAACTAAGCCAGACAAACTGCGAACTAAGATTAAAAAAAGGCCTAAAAAGAGAATTTTTCTTCTTGGCCAAATAAATTCTTTAAAGGCCCATTTAAAGGAAACGTTGTTTTTTTTCATGCGATAAAAGTAGAGAATTCTTTTAGTTCTTTTCAGCTAGATTTTAGAACCTTTATTTTCTAAAAAAACATTAAGAAAACTTCATTAAATCAGGTTTAAATTATATTGACAATTTATCTATCTTGAAAGTCTCTTTGAAAACTGTTTATGATAAAAGAAAAGTTGTTTTTTCATTGTGAAAACTATATTCAAAAAAGAAAGAATTTGTTGGAACAAAGAAAAAATGAGCTACAATTAGCGTTGACTTATGAAACTAAAAGTAGTGCTGGCGATAAGCATGAAACAGGGAGGGCAATGATCCAGATTGAACGTGAAAAACTAGGAAACCAACTATTGTTATTGGAGAAGGAGTTTCAAAAGTTACGATCACTTAAAAACCATTATAACACAGGCATAGTAAGTCTGGGTTCTGTTGTTCGAACAGACAAAGAAAATTTTTATATTGCATTAGCCGCAGGACCTTGTGATATTGAAATCCACACGTATTATTGTATTTCTCCTACAAGTCCCATTGGTAAATTATTACTTGGAAAAAAAGCAAAAGAACATATAAATTTTAATAGTAAGATAAGTACGATTACTGAAATTTTATGACAGTAATTTTAAATTGAAAATTGAGCCAAAAACCTCATTGAATTTCATAAAAAAAGCGATTAGTTTTTGGGCATCTTTATGTAATGGAAGAAAAAAAAGCTAAAAATAAAAAAACCAATTTAGGAGGTTCATATAAATTCAAAATTGCTAAAAAATATAATAAGCCAAGAACAAAAGGGGACAAAATTGCTAACAGAAGAAAGAAAAAATAGCTCAAAAACTAAATCATATATTTTGATTATTCCATAGAATGTCATCTTATCACAAGAAATATTATATTTGATTTTATCAATCGTAGACACATTGGTTTGGAAGTATTTTATTGATTATTTCTGCTGAAAACTTAAGCGATACAAGAAAATTTAGGATTAAGGACCAAGATTCTAAAGAAATTATTGCAACAAATAATGGTAGCTCAGAAATTCTCCAATATATTTTATAAAATTTCAAATTAAATTTTTAAAAATTATGGCAGTTTTATGAACATAAATCGTTAAAAAACATAAATTTTAACGATATTGGAAAATCTGAAAAAACTGTGCTAAAACGAAAAATTATATCTAACCTTAATAAAAAAACATATATTATTTTTCAAAGATTAGAACGAAAAAGACAAAAGAACAAAACAGAACAGAATAAATTAAAATTAGAATGAAAAAAAAAGAATGCGAAAAGTGTAAAAAAAGTGTTAGAATAGCTTTTCGTGCATCATACAAGCCAATTAAAGAATGGGTTTTTCTATGTAATGATTGCCTTATAGAAGTAAGAAGAGACAATGAACATTATCGCTATGGAGGAACATGGAAAGGATAGCTTTACATTATCTTTTTTAATATAAAGGGACTTATTTTTTAGCTAAAATGGTTGTTTTAATCTAAAGGAAGCACTTTTATTTTTCATTACCACTTTTTTCTATTCCAAAAAATCGATTAAAGTTTTAAATAGATAAAATGGAGCTTAAAAACATAATCAAACCTAAACTGTTTTTATGTTCAATATCATCAAAAAGCTAGATCAATTTTATTCTCTAGACTACATAATTTTAACGTTATTTGTTAGGAATAAAATTTATATTTTTAATTAATGAAACGACAAGATTTGATAAATGAGTTTCTTTTAGAGTTTAAGCCAAAAAAAGATCAGAGCTGGAAAAGCTGCTATTTTTTCTCTCACCATTTAAATAAGAAACACAAAATAGCTGTTGAATTACTTGAGGGAATTTCTAAAATCAATAAAGTTGATTATTGGGTGGTACGCTTTGATAATGAAGACTTGGATATTCATGCATTAGCAATGGGTAATCCCGTAGACTTTATTGAAAATCCAGAAGTAATATGGAGCTTAAAAGAGTTTGAAAAAGATAATTTTTAGATTTTTACGAGAAACCAATTTTCTCAATTTAACATCATTAATATATTATTTAATATGAAAATCAATCACATAATTATTCTACTCTTTTTAGTAAGTATAAAATCTTTTTCTCAGAAAATTGACGGTAATAAAATTTCACAGGTTTATGAAGTTAGAGGGATTTCAGCGGCCCAAATTTTTTCAAAGATAAATTTTGCGATAGCTCTTATTTATCAAAATGCCAATGACGTAGTCGTTTTTAACGATTCAGACTCAAAGCGTATCATAATAAAAGCAATGGCAAAAGTACCAGTTATCAATTCATATAAGTTAATAAATCCAAAAGACCCAAGTCTTTTGGATTATGTTGATTACAACCACGACTACACTATTGTTTTAGAGGCAAGGGACAATAAATTTCGAATTGAAATGCAGTATCAGGACGGGGAGTATTATGATTCTAATGGAATAGATTTTAAATTACCTTTTCCCGCTAAAATGGATTTTTTAGCAGTAGACCTTGAGCGTTTTAAGCTTAAAGCTATTGAAGAAATGAATCAAGATTATTTTGAATCCACCAGTAAAAAGAAAAAAGAAATTTACATCCAGTCTCAACCTAGGGTTATAAATAATTATCAAAAGACATTAAAGGAGTATTCTACTATTTTATTTCAATCTATCTATAAAAAAATAATAGATGACCTTAATAAAAACGATTGGTAACTAGATTTAAAATGGGAATAAATTAATATTTTAAGAAAAACAACGATTTTCCACGCGAGGGAGTATTATGTTTTATTTTGTTCATGAAATAGCTTTAATAATACACCTATTTTTCCAATTTATTTCTCACTAAATTTTTTAAAGGAAAGATCTTCTATTGCTCCATTACCAGCTAAGTGCTTCATTACATTTGAAAGATTATCATATCAATTAAAGGTTATTATAAAAGAAATTTTTTTCCTTTTGGTGTAATTTTTGTTGCTAAACCCCATCCAACCATTTCAAATTTTTTCATATTTTTTTATTTCATTTATATGAATTGAAATATCATTTGGTCGGAAAAAGTTTAAGATAACACAACTTGCCTGCTGAGTATTGGGGATTTGTTATTTTACTCCATAAAAACATATCCCGTCAAATTCTAAACCAGAATAAACTTCTAATAAAACATTAGGCTTTACATCAACAACTTCTTCCGATTATATTCTACCAATTTTTATTTGAAGGGGTTGCAGCTTTAAAATCCTTATATATTTTGACAAACATATAATTAAAATAATAAGAGCCGAGATTAAAAGTCTCTAACAAACTCCATCCTATTAAGTCTTCTTTTTTCTAATGCTTTTTAAGCTAACTTTATTTATTTAAAGTACGTTTGTGATTTCAGTATAAATCTTTTATCATTTCTTTATTATAAATCAAATGATTTCCCAGCGGTTTAATCTTAGAATATTTAAGCATTGATTTTGCAACAGAGGTTGCTTTTATAGGCTTGTAATTATTGGAAAATAAAAAAGAAAATAAAGACATTAAAATTTGAGCAATCTTTTCACCAAAACGAAATTCATTCCTTTTTCCTAACAATAAAGAGGGTCTCAAAATAATGACCGAAGGTAATTTTAAATCAAAAACGGCAGTTTCTATTTCTCCCTTTAGTTTTAGATAAAAGTTTTTACTTGAGGCATCTGCTCCCCCAGAGGAGACAAGCTGAAATTGATTAACTTTCATTTTTAGGCAAGACTTAGCAATGGATAGATTAATGTCAAAATCTATTTTTCTGTAGGCATTTTTATCTCCTTTTACTTTAGCGTTTGTAGAACCAATTGTTGAAAAAACCACTTCACTATCAGTAACACACTTTTCAAGTTTTTTTTGATCTGAAAAAGATATCTGATAAAAAACAATTTTTTTATGTTTGTATTTAATTGGCCTTCTTGAAACAATTTTTATTTTCGAAATGGAAGAATCTTCTGTAAGTTGTTTAATCAAAATACCACCAATTAAACCTGACGCACCAAAAAGCGTAACCTGTCGATTCTTCATAGCTTCAAATGTAATATTACTAAAAGTTTTTTAACAATATATTTTCGGAAATTTTAAACAGCAAATCAGTCTAATTTATTCATACTGATATACATCGCCATTTTTAAGAATATATTTTCTTTCATCTAATAAATAAATTGTGCCCTCTTTTTTATCTAATAGTTGTTTTCCCTCTATATGTGAATACCGATTGGCTAAATGTCCAAAATAAAGTGAAAGACTAATAAATATAGAGCCAATGATAATAGCATATGGGATAGATATTTTTTTCATTAGTTATATTTTAGTTAATTATAGTCAATTGATTTTTAAGGATTTTTTTTATTCATTAGTAAAGCTATTAAAAAAACAAAAACTTTTTCCTTTCACATGAAAAAATATAATTTAACAATAAGAGTATTTTGAAGAATTGGTACAAGAAAACTTTAATAAATTTTGTTAAACCAAATGCATATTGAGAGGAGCAGGCTTTAGGATTTATTATATTTGATCAAAATAATGAATTAATGAAAAAAACACTTGTATTCATAATCGTATTAGTCTCCTTTTGTTCCAAAGAAACAGGATGTGTTGAAATCAAAGACAAAGGATCAGGAGGAGGTAAATATTTTTTCTATTGGAATGAAAAATTGAAAAATGTTCAAAATCAAATAGTTATTATGTCTGGTAGTGTTTCTGAAGAAGTTTATAATTCTTTTGAAATAGGAGATGAATATTGTATGGATTAAATACCCATTATATGTTTTTAACCAGCGAAAGTTTATTGTAACTAAATTATAAAGTATATCAAAAAAGAAATTCCAATAGATGTTGTCATAACATGGGTAAATGGAAGTGATCCTAATCTAAAAAAAATGAGAACTTTTTTTTTAGAAAAAGAAAAAGCGTACTCTTCCCATAGTTCTTTAAATACTCGTTTCGAATCCAAAAATGAAATTGAATATTGTGTTGGCTCAATCCTAAAATTCGCTCCTTTTGTAAGAAATATTTTTATTATAACTGATAGTCAAGCACCAAAATTTTCAGATATTTTTAAAAAATATTTTCCAAAATGGATTAATTCTATTAAAATAATTGATCATAAAGAAATATTTAAAGGGAACGAATTTTGTTTGCCTACCTTTAATAGTCGATCAATTGAGAGTTTACTGTGGAAAATAAATTCTCTTTCTGACAATTTCGTTTATTTTAATGATGATTTTTTCCTGATTCGTCCTGTGAAACAAAAAGATTGGTTTGTAAACGGAACTCCGGTTTTAAGGGGTAAATGGAAATCCAAACCAAAGATTAAATTAGCTTATAATACGATCATAAAATGTATTAAAAAAACTATCTTAAATAACAAGAATTTTATGCTTCGTCCAAATTATTACATCGGACAGTGGAACGCTGCAAATAAGCTTGGATACATTAATAAATATTTTCGAGTAGAACACACTCCTCACCCAATAAATAAAAAGACACTAAAACTTTTTTTTAATAATAATGATAAACTATTAAAAAAGAATATTTCTTATCGTTTTAGAAATTATGATCAATTTAATACAGTTTCACTTGCTAATAATTTAGAGCTTCAAAATCAAAATATTTATACATCCTCGATAGATGGAGTTTATATATATCCTGTAAATAGACACAAAAAATATGTTGAAAAAAAATTGAATCTTTGTACTTCAAATGAAAACATAAAGTTTATTTGTGTTCAAAGTTTAGACAGTGCTAAAACAAAAGATGAAAAAGCTATTAAAGCTTGGTTAAAAAGCATCATTTTTAAAATGACATCTTAAACACTTTGATTGCTATTAGCTTATTAAAATTCTTTATAAATTCACACTAATTAAGTCTAATATTCTATTAAATAATTTACCACAACAAAAACGTAAAAACAAATAGTTATAATTACCTCAATAAGTCCCACTCCCCGCGAAAAAACTTTAAATGCCTTTTTCCCAATCCATTCGACGGATGGTTTGATACCTTTAGTTAAAACAAACCTACCAAATAATGCTAAAGTGTAGGCTCATAGTTTCATAATAAATATAAAGACTATTTATCAATAGTCAATATCTGCCTATTTAATGCGCATTTTTGAATTAAATAAATCTTAACGTAATGAAAAAAAATGATGTCTGTCATATTATGTTTGTAATGACAATTCTGACTAACTTTAGTTATTATTTTTTAAATTACTAGCAATATTAATACAACGATTATTATTTATATGGATTATTACCAAAAGAGAAAAAGAGAAATTGTTGAGGCAATATTATCTACCATAAGCACTATTAGAGACAATGAATATAGTACTATTGAAAACGCTTTTGACAGATTTGAACTAGAGGGAGCAAAACATGTCACCAACATTGGACAAAATACTTTTAACGAAGTAATTATCGACGCTCTGGATGAAGTAAAAACAACAATAGAAAAGAGTTTATAAAACTGAACAATTTTAAAATATGCTATTAGTTCTAAAATAATTTAATCCAATCGAATAAAAAGATTTATTTGATTGCTTCTCAAAGTTATATTAGTTAGATACGGCCTAAAATATAACCAACTAAAAAAGCAATCAGAACTAAAACTCTCAGTTCAACTCCAAGACTTTTGGCAATTGAATCTACTATTTTGAGCATTGCAATTTTTATTTTTTCTAGATCCATATTATTAGTTTTTTTACATCATTTTTTAATTATATATTTAATATGGAAATTCTCCAACAAAATTACCCTGAGGACTATACCTTGCTACAACATATGTCTTTCCTGAGCTAGAAACAGCCATTGCCATTCCAACTTCAGTAGTGCTATTCCAAACCATTTGAGTGTAATGCCCTATTTCGGAAAAATCATTTTCTCCTGATAGAATTGGGGAATAGGTGTATAATTCAATTTCTTCATACCAAAGTTGAGATCCATTTCTAGCAGAAGTTATTGAATCTGTTGCAGTTGTATAATATAAATTTTCTCCCTGACCAGTGCGAGAGTCGTTTTCAGAATGATACATTCTATCTTCTTTGGCCATTTTTAGTGCCCATTTTGATGCATCTTTAGACAGTGAAGATGACCATTTAAGGCTAATGACACCAACCTCTGAGCGCGCATTATTATGAATGATCAATGCCTGATCTATGTCTTCTTGTGAAAGGCCGTAAAGGGTTGTGGTTAATTCATCAGAATCTTTAGAGCAGTTAGTGAAAAAAAGAAGTAAAAGAGATATAATAATTCCTTTCATTTTATTTATTTAATGATGCCCAATATAACAAATCCTAATTAAACATAAATTTATCTTTAGTAAGAACGGAAATATTTTCTCACTAAACATTCGAAAACATTTAATTCACTTCAAAGGCCTCAATAATTATAAGGTTTATATAATTATTATATTTAGATTATGAAAAAACTAATTATAATATTTATTCCACTTCTTTCTTTTGGACAAATAAATAATAAAAAAGTAGAATTATTAAAAACCCGTTTTGTGGAACTGAATATGAAAGAAAATATAGCTCTTTCAGAAATGTTAAAATCTAACAAGATAAAATCAAATGATTATATTGTTAGACTCGAAAAACTTAAGAATCAATTTTTTAAAACAAAATTTATATTAAATAAAATTCCATCAAACATCCCAAATCTAAACAAAATGTTATTAGACTCTGAAATTAGATTTGCAAACAATGTATTCCAATTTAAAGCAAAAAATAAGTGGCTTTCTGATGTTGAATTTATTTCATTTTTAATTAAAAACAAGGAAGACAATTTTTTAAATAAAAATGCCTTTAAGCAAATTAAAAGTGATTTACACAACTCTAATACTAAGTATTTTTTTAAAAATAAAAACTACTTAATATTTGAAAAACCAATTTCAACATCAAGAGTTATTCATAGAATTCAAGGGGGGTATTCTTTTAGGATTTTAGACAGAAGTAATTCAGAGTATTTTTTTATTCAAACTGAAAAAAGAGAATTAGGGTATGTTTTAAAAAATAAACTACCTGAAATAAATTAAATCTTACGATATTCAGTACTAATAATCTAGATACATCCTTTATTAATAAAGTTTTATGCTTTATGGTTATTGAGAATTATTAATAACCTTGATGTCATTGACATTTATTTTTTTTGATATAATCGATGTAATAAAAATCCTGCTTTTTTCTGGAGGCTGAAATTTTAAAACACAGATAAAACTACATACATTTCATTTTCAGTAAGTTAATGAAAAATACTGTGTTAAAATTTTCTACATGATTATGTTTATTTATGAATATTGGCTTAATAAGGTTTAACTTTACAACTAATCATTAATAATAAAAATATGAATAGCCAAACCTATCATAAAATCAAAAACTTTAAAATACAGATAGATTTAAAAGTTAAAAGCGGAAAATATTCTCATTATGTTTTAGAGCAATTTGACAACATTGGAGAATTGTTTGGATTAAGCGAAAACTTATTGATAGATGATGCTAATGAAGAGTATTATGATGAATTGAGTGTGTATTTAATTAATAGTTTAGTTAAAGAAGTCTATAAAAAATAGAAAAATAGTCAGAGTTAAGATATTTTAATCATGCCGAAGAGTTTTTCCTAACAACTCTTTTGATTAAAAATAAAAAGAACAAAAGATAACTAAATAAAAAAAGTATTTAAGAATTTCCTTTAAAAGCAAGCGATTAAGATGCTCTATTTTTCACATCTTTATCCGGTATCCTACCTTGATTTCCTATCCCATCAAAATCACTCGAATCATATGAATTCATATTTTCTTTACGTTGAATTTTATGTTGTTTTCTGATTATTGATAAAAGAAAATATACGTAGATAACAAATATTATTAATCCTACGATAAACATAATTTGGTTTTTCATAGCCCTGAATTTTTATCATCGCTTCTTCTTTGTCTTATCACAAATGCAAAAGCAAGAATAGTTACTGGCCAAAGGCCTACATAAATGCCTTCAAGCTGATTGCCTGAAAACCACAAAAATATTGAATATAAAAAACTTAAAAAAGCAAGTATTACAGGGTAGTATTTTTCTATAAAAATCATTTTTATTGAAAGTTAATAAAATTAATTATAATAAATGTTTTTAACCACGGGGATATTATTTAAAGTAAGTTTTAGGATTTGTTATATTTGTATATTGTTAATTTGCTTTAATGAACTTTCCTTTTATTTCAGTTTTAATTTCAGACATAATTTTTATAGCATTTGCTTTAGGCTTAAATAAAGAAAATGCTAAATATCTTTTGAGCGGTTATAACACTATGTCAAAAAAGGAAAGAGAAAATTTTGATATTGTAAACTATCTTATACTTTTCAAAAAGTTTTTTTTAATACTCGCAGGATCTTCAACTATTGTATTTACTCTTTTAATTAATTTACTAAATGCAAAAATAGCAGTGATAGCTTATTCTTCATATTTAATTATTATGCTTATTTGGTTTGTGTTTAAGGGGAATAAATTTGAAATAAAACAGTAATAATTTTCATTTAAACTTCAGGTATAAAACATTTAGCAATCCCGCAATAAAATCACTTTCTTGAGTTGAGTTTTGCTAGTAACCTTAATATTTCAAGATATAGCCATATAAGAGTAACTAATAAACCAAATGCCCCATACCATTCCATATATTTTGGAGCCCCCTTTTCAGCTCCTTCCTCAATAAAATCAAAATCTAAAACCAGATTTAGAGCGGCTATTATTACAACAACAATACTAAATCCAATACTTATTGGAGAAGCGTTATTTATACTCATTAAACCCAGACTTGAGCCAGAAAACCCCATAAAAAAGTTTATTAAGTAGACAATGGCAATTCCACCTGTTGCAGCAAATATTCCAAGTTTAAAATTTTCAGTTGGTTTTATATAGCCTGATCGATAAGCGATTAATAAAGAAACTAATATTCCTACTGTTAAAAGTATAGCATTTGTTACTATACCATCATATAAAGAATTGTAGGTGTAAGATATACCACCCAACATACCACCTTCTAATACTGCATAAATAGGAACAGTTATTGGAGACCACTCTTTTTTAAAAAAAGTTATAATAGCTAATATGAATCCTCCTATACCACATCCAATTAGCAAGACTAGATTAACGGTGTTGAAAGTTAAATAACCCGCACCTATCAGAAGAAAAAGGCTTATTGCAGTTTTATTTACAGTCCCTTCAATAGTCATTTTATTATCTCTGGAAATAGAATTATTGAAAGTTTTTTTTGAAAGAACAGGATTACCTGACCTTAAAGATAGGTGTCTACTCATAATAAGTTTTTAACAGTAAAATTTAAAGAACAAAGATATTAGGTTCAACCAAATTAGACTCTAATTATTTTATTAAGATTTAAAAGGTATTTGTGACGAATTAATACCCTATTGTATTGCTTAAAAATAAAAAAGCAGTTTTAATATTAGTTTATGTTTTTCAAAGTACATAAGATGATAACTATATAAAAACCTCTTGATTAAGGTTAAAAAGGCTTAAATATATTTATATATAAAATATCAACAAAATCAATATTATACATTCTTTAATTTTTAAATATATATTCATTTATAATAATAATTCTCAATATTAAGTGAGTTTTATTACTTTTGCTCTATGACAGGTTTTGATACATTCAGCATAGGCTTCTATTTAGATAAAAGACAAGAGTCTAAAACTTACCCTGGTAGTTTTACATTATACTTGAGGGTGCATTCAAATCTTGAAGGAAAAAAGAAATATTTTAGTACGAAGAAATATCTTTCTCCTTTTCAATGGGAGAGAATGAAAAAGGGCTTTATTGGAAGCGGATCAAATCTTACTAATGAGGAGAAAGAAGTTAGGCAGTCCCTTATGGGGATTAGGCAAGAAGCTCAGAAATGCAATGACTTTTTCAGGGTCAAAACATTAAGACAATTTGGCGATTTATTTAAGCTAAACACTAAAGTAGAGTCTAAGTCAATATTTGTTTATAAAATTTTTGAAATGGTTATTGCAGAAAAGGAGAAAAAGGGCACTAAAGACCACTACATTTCTACAATGAAATCAATGAAGCTTTATGATAAGAATAAAAATCTAGTTATTCACGATATTACTTCTGCATGGATTACAGGATTTAGACTCTGGCATAGAGAGCAAGGAAGCAGCAAAGAAACCGCTAACAGTTACTTGAGAGCTCTTAGGCATGTTTTTTCTCATTCAGAGAATACTGGAGTGGTATTTCCAACAGAGAATCCATTCAAAGGGCTTGATAAAATTAGTATTCCAGAATCTATTCCGCAGATAAAAAAATATATTCTTACTAAAGATCAATTTAAGGCATTAGCTGATGTCGAAACATCAAGTTATGAGGAAAAACTAGCAAAGGATATTTTCTTCTTTCTATTTATTTTTGACGGAATTCGGTTTTCAGATATAATTTTATTGGAAAAGGACTGGATTGTCAACGATGAATTTGGTAAACGAATTGAGTTTGATCACTTAAAGATTAAATTTCGCTCGAAGGGTTATGGCGAAGTTTGGATTACAGAAGATATTCAAGGGATTATGGATAAGTACTCTGGAGATAGTAAATACATCTTTAATTTTCTCAAAGACGACATGACACCTAATCAAATAAAAGCTTATTGTAGTAGTAAACTAAGCACGATAAATAAGAACCTTAAAAGGCTTTCAGCAAAGATTGAAGAAATGCCTTCACTTTCGACAAAACACGCTCGATATTCCGCTGCTAAATATGTTAAAAGAAAACAAGTGCTTATAATCAACAAGTAAGTGAATAAATCGTCAATAGGTCTAAAATGGCTCAAGTAGATGTTGATATTTAACGAAGAAAAATAATAATAGAATATGTTTTGTTTTTACTTTTTAAAATTTATTTCTAATTAATTTTACGGCTGTTTTATTTGTAACTTTAAAGAATGAAAAAATGGAGTACACCAAGTCAGATTATTTTTCAAGGTTTACTTATAATTTTTGTATTAGTTGCATATAACCTTTATACTGGTAGACTTACTTTCTAATTCAAAAAGCACATAAGAATTTTAACTTTTCGTTTTATTTTTTTATTTTAAGTATATCAATTAATACAATAATTGATCTTCTTTAAGTAATTAAAAAACTAAAGGTATTGCTTCATTAGATCTGGGGATATTATAAAAATTTCATAACTTGAAAGTATTTAATTACATCAAAAAATGTATAGAAGTAAATGTGCTTTAGCAAATTTTCTTGATCACTTTGGCGATAAATGGTCTCTATTAATAATCAGAGATATGTTTATTGAAAAAAAAACTTTCAATGATTTTATCAAAAGTGCGGAAGGAATTGCTTCTAATATTCTAACAAATAGATTAAAAAGTTTGACAAAGGATGGATTGATAGATTACAAAATTGATCCAAATAATAAAAAAATCAAATGGTATTATTTAACTGATAAGGCAGTTGATGTTTATCCTGTAATTATTGAAATGGTTAAATGGAGTGATAAAAAATTAAATAAAGAATTCGGTCCAATAACCAACCAGTGGATAAAAGATAACAGTATGGGTTCAACTGATTTTGTTTCTGACGATAAAATTTCAAAATATAAAAATTTTAGAAATGAAATTTTTCTTAAATGTTTAAATCAAGAATGATTTAAACATTTAAACTATTTTTTCAATATACTTTCTATTACATTCACATTTAATTATAAATTTTTATAAAAAAAAGCACAATATTTATTGGTTTAGAATAGATTTAAGATTGTATGATAAAGCAGGGCTTTTCAATTCTTGAATAATGAACTTATGGGGATATTATCTTCAGTATTTTCAGAGAATTCGAGACTTTTTAATTAATTTTTAATGGCAATTAAAACAAATACTTTTCAAAATATCATTAGAATCTTATTGGGTTTAATTATGATATATGTAGGAATAGGACATTTAACATTTTTACAAATTGATTTTCAAGCACAAGTCCCTACTTGGTTAACAAAACAGACAAAATTAATTGATTTGATAATAATTACTTCTGGAATTATTGAAATTATTTTAGGAATTTTGATGGTAGTAGGAGGTAAATTAAAAGTAAAAACAGGAATTTTTTTAGCAATTTTTTATGTTTTAATTTTCCCAGGAAACATTAACCAATATGTAAATGAAATCGATGCTTTCAGTTTAAATACTGATAAAAGTAGATTTATCCGTTTGTTATTTCAGCCCATCCTAGTTTTGCTGGCTTTATTTTCTTCGGGAGGATTACGGTTTTTAAAAAACAGAAAACGAACAAACTAAACCACAATTATAATATTTTAAGTAAGTTCCGTTATTTGGTTTTTCATAAATTGCAAATTGTTAATCATAAATCAAATTAAAATGAAAAAAATACTTTTATTTCTTTGTTTCGTAATATTTTCAAATTCATATGGTCAAAGAAATTCAGATGCAGAATATTGGAATACATTCCATTACAAAGCAAAATCAGGAATGGAAAGTAAATTTATCCAGTCGGCAGCAAAAAAGACAAAAAAATATAATGCTGAACAAGACAACTTTATTATTACTTATAGGATAAGTACAGGTCAGAATGCTGGAGTATTTGAAAGAATAATGCCTTTTCAAACTTCAGAAGGATATGATAGAGATGCTTCAGCAGAACTTAAATATTGGGCTGATAATGTTATGCCGTTTGCAGAATCAATAGGAGGTCAGCAAATTTGGGAAAGAGAAAAATGGGCTGATGTGAACATTGATGTAACGACTCCACCTTATAAACATTTGATTAAAAATATTTATGTTGTAAAACAGACCCATAATGAATATTTTGGGAGATGGATTCAAAGAATAGGTAAGGTTATCGCAAAAAGGCGACCAGATACTAGTAGAATTATGTTAAGCCTTGTTTCAGGTGGGCGAAGTAATACTTTTGTTTCATATTTAGGATTTAATACATTTAAACATTCCAATCCAGATTTTGATTCTTCTTGGGAAGAAGACTACAATGAAATGTTTGGCTGGGAAACATTTAAAGCAGACCAAAAAGCATTTCGTGAGTCATTAGAGATGATTGTTGGTCACCAAAAGGAATCTCTTGAATTAGTTGAGGAGCTTCTTCCAAATTAAAAACATAAATTAACCCTCCCAATCGGAGGGTTTTCTTTTAGAGCGAAGACACATCATTTTAATTAAGTTTTTTATTTTAGTTATTTTCTGACATATCCTCCAATTGATTCTCTATATTCAATCACAAAGCCATTTTCAGAACAAAACTTTTTAAACTCATCAGATGCTTTTCCTAAAACAATGAATGATTCAATCTCAAAAAACTTGAAAAATTTTTCAAAATTTGGTCCACTAATAAAATCTTCGCCGTGTTTAATTCCATCTAAACTATTATTATATCTCTCGATTAATGTTACCTTATTACCATCATCTGAAATATAGTATCCATATACGGTCGAAGGCTCTCTTTCTAATATGAAAGCAGATAAATATTGAGTAAAATCTTCAACTTCAGCTTTTAAATTATTTTTTGTGCTCATTTCTAAAATGAATATTAGCTCATTAGAATCAGAATTATTTAAAATATTTGAATCTTCGTGAATTATATTTTTGCAGCTTAAAATTGCACACAAAAGAGCTAATAAAATTGGTATCGATTTAACTTGTCGCATTGTAATTAATTTATGATTAAAAGATCTAAACTTATAGAGATTCTTATAAAAAAACAAATCCCTATAATTACGAAAGATTATATGCTTATAAATTTTTCTTCTTTGTGTTATTGAAGTATATATTTAATCTTAAGTGGCTTATTGCAATTATAAAAAGGACAATAATATTCATGTAATTTTAAATATTATGGCACACCTTTTAATAATTCAGATGAAAAAATAGAAACTTATCAGCTTGTTCAATTTTGATTTAAAATAAAACGACCCTAAAGCTTGTTATAATCAATTTTAATGTTTGTATGAGCCGTCGGGAAGTATAGTTGGAAAATTATATATTGGATTAGTCAATAATTTAAATATTTCATTATCTGTGTTTTCTACCAAATCTGCAGTATTTAATTTCCATTCGTTACCAATTACATTTAATCGATTTTCTTGAGCTCCTAGAATAGATGTTAATGCCCAGTATAAATATTCAATGGTTTGGCAAGTTTCGTAATCACAAGTTGTGTCGTAATAGCTGAACCAAGCATCTACAGGATAAACAGAAGGGATTTTAAAAAACCGTCCTCCGCGGGCTACGTCCATTGCTTTTGATAATGCTGATTTTTTATTTTTACCAAAAGCCCCAGGGTAAGCATAAGAATGTCCGGCATTGTTGATTAAATGGAGTACTTCCTCTAATGTTGCATCGAATCTTCCAGTATTTCCATTAGAAACAAAAGAAGGATTAGTTTCGTTATTTCCTAAATCTTGTCCAATTCTCTTGGAAGGGATTCTTATATTTAAATCTTTTTCATTCTTCCACATAACCAAAAAGGCCTTATTCTCTAACATTTTATCCAATACCAATTGATTGTCTACGAAACCGTCTTCATCATTATCAAGATATTGAGCCATTACATTAGCAGCGTGTAATAGTTTTCGATCTTCAACTTCTTTAACGGCATAAAGGTCAATACCAAAAACAACAACCTTTTTGTTAAAACTGGATAAACCGATGTCATTATTTGGGATAATATTAAAGTTTGGATCTTTTCCAAAATCGACTGGACCTCTCCCAGGACTTAAAGTTTTACAAGAAATAAAGATCAAGTAGATGAAGAATAGTAATTTATTTAGTTTAACGCAGACCATGAAATCACAATATATAAATCTTTAAAAAAGAATAACATTTAAACTCACTAAAATGAATTAAAAAGACATAACACTTAAGCTATTTTGCCTTCTCGAATTTAAATGACTCAATAAATACATACAAGAAAAACAGAAAGAAGAGCCAATCATTTATACCATATACAGCATAGAAAATTCCTGCCATTTGGTCTTTATTAAATAATGCAAAGAGATCATTGTTAGAGATCCAATTGATCCAATTTAATCCATAAATAAATTTTTCAATTGCAAACACTGCAACAAGCGAATTCAATTGCTCATATTTCTGAGAGACAGATAAAAATACTAAGCCCCAAACAACAATCATTAACAAACCAAAATTAGACATTACATCTGGGTCAGTTTGAGTGATAGCATTATTTGTAAAAAATCTTGAAAAAATCAAAGTACCACCAATATTTATTATTCCCGAAAGAATAAATCCTTTTGTAATTACTCCTTTACTGATTTTCATAAAGCATACTTAGATAAAAGCTAATATAAGAAAACCCTATAATTATATTTAGGGGTGTTTTTTAAACCTCAGGCACATCATCTTCTGAAAGTTCAGGGATTTGTTATATTTGAATATTATTAATCAATTAAAATTAAAATGAAAAAATTATTATTATTTGGAGCATTATTTATGTCAATTCAATTGTTTTCACAAAACATTGCCTTTGATTTAGCATTTGTAGATGCAGAAAATATCCAAGCGTATGATCAGAATTTAAAAACAAAATACCAAAGGTTAAATCAAAATTATATTGATGATGGAAGAATTTTAGGATGGCACGTTTGGAAAGTAATTAATGGCGCACAAAGTTCATTTTCACACTTAGCTATCACAATATATGATATGGACAAAATGGATGAAGATTATACTCCTAAAAAATGGACAGAAGAATTTACTGATATGACTCAAGCAGAGTTAATGGATTGGGGCAAAAGGAATAGTGAAAACAGAAAAATTGTATTTGAAACTCAATTTGTAAATGTTGCGGAAGTCCTTCAAGAAGGTGTTACAGATTATCCAGATATTGCTGTAATGAACTTGATGAAAGTTAAGCACGGAAAATACAAGGCTTATGAGGACATTGAAAAAGCAACTACTAAGACTATTGCTAAAGGCTCTCCTAGAAAAGGATGGAGTTTAGGGAAACGAATTGATAGAATTGGAACTGAGATCGCTTGGACTCACTTTACAGTTGATTGGTTTGATAAATACTCTGACTTTTTAAAATTAAACGCAAGGCCTTCTTCAAATGCAGATAAAAACTATCAAAATATGATGAAACTTCGTGATTTGACGAACCGAATTGTACTTGAAAAATTTATTTTCTTAAATAAATAGACTTCAATAAAACATTTTTAATATCCGGTTTTATTAATATTTTGTTTTAAAATAATTAAAACGTTACTAATTAGCTTTAGTGGCGTTTTCTTTTTAGACCACAGGCCTTTTATCTTCTGTAATTTTTGGGATTTGCTATATTAGCCATAACTATTAAATAAACATTATGAATAAACTCATAGCCTTTTGGGAAAAAAATAGTTTGGCAGGTAAGATTATTTTAGTTTGCGTTATTATCAATGTTATATAGTTGGCAATTAAATTTTAATATAACTATGAAGATAAAAATATTAGCTTACACTTTCTTAGGTGGAAAAAAAGAATACTTAAAAGAATTTAAAGATAAAGTAGATTTAGATAAACATATCAGTTTCATTACTAGTGAAGATAGTTTATTTAGAGATGTTCAATATACTTATAAGGATGAAGATTATAGAGTATTTAACAAGAAACGAAATGATAGTAATTATGTAGCTAAATACAGAAAAACTCAAGCAGATAATAGAACTAAATTATTCAGTAAACATTCTATAATTACAAGTATGAATGTAACGGATAATATGCGAAATAAATATAAAGAGTTTTTAAAGACAGCTATATTAAGTGAAAAAGATATTAAGTCTGCCAAGTTAATACTAAATGAAACTTCTCTAAAGGAGAGTCATATAGGTATATTAAACGCTTTAGTAGATAAGAGTAGAAGATTCAAGAGTAAAAAAAAAAGATAAGATAAGATTTATGAAAGCAGGAATGATATGATGTCACATTGTTCCTCCTAAGAGTCTTCTTATTTTAATTCTCAATCTCTAGACTCATTATCTTCCATAATTCGACTCAAAATCTTTTCTTTAGCAACAACTATTTTTATATTATCACCAGTTAGTTCAAATATCCTTACAATATAATCTACCTAGATTACAGAGTATGGTAATTAAGGATCAATCTTTGGTTAATGGAATAAGTTCTTGATGTTACTCCTCAAATAACATAATTAATTTTAAGGTTTTTTATATTTGCTTTAAATCAAAGAAAATAGGGTTTTTGAAAAATATATTTGGGAATAAAACATCAAAAGAAGTTGAAGAAACTTATTTAAATTGGACGCCTTTAATTTCTGTAGATGAAATAAAAACTATTAAAGAGATTTCCAAAAGGCAGGCCATATTAATTTTTAAACACTCTACACGTTGTGGAATTAGTAGAGTGGTTATAAAAAAGTTTGAATCCCTTTTTAATGAAGAAAATAAACAATTAAAAGTCTATTATTTAGATTTATTAAACTTTAGAGAAGTTTCATCTAAACTATCGGAGGTTTTTCAAGTAATTCACCAATCTCCTCAATTATTAGTCATAAAAAACGGAATTTCAGTTAATGATGAATCTCATTATGAGATTATTAAAGTAAACTTATCAAAATATATTTAATAGCAAACCTAAATTTTTCTAAAAAAAACAGGTATATCATCTACAGTAAGTTCAGAAATTTGTGATATTTCATTTAAATTTTTATGTTTGAGTATTATAAATTAATAAGATTGAAAACAAACCTAATTTTTTTATTATCAGCATATCCACCTCTTAAAATGAAAAACTTTTTTTTGTTATTTCTTTTTACTGGCTTTATTTCTTGTTCAATATTTAAAAGCCAAGATTTTAATCCATTCGTTGGAGTATTTCAAGTAAAAGTTTTAGATGTAGACGGTGCCGGAGATGTGCCAGCTATCTTGAGTATTTTTAAAAATAATGACAATTATATCTCTACAATAATTTATGAAATAGAAGGTGTTGAAAATGATATGGAAATACTTTCTTCATATGAAATTGATCATACCACCTTTATAATAGAAGCTTTTTTAGATGGTAATCAAATAGATTTTGAATTAAACTTTGAAGACAATAAAGTAACAGGTATTGCAGCAGGAACTTTTGAAGTTGAAGGTTATAGAATAACAAAATAATACCTCCTGAAGATTAAGCGAGTGTGTTTATTCTTAAATCTCAGGTATATTAGACTTCTTTGGGATGGATTTAATAGACTAAGTCTTTAAATATTAAATGAAAAAAATCTTCTTATTTCTGCTTCCTGTATTAACATATGCTCAAATAACTAAAGTTCATAATGATAGCTCGGGGGAGCATATTGGTTTACATATTATATACTTTTTAGGAAGAGTAAATGGAGGAGTAAGCTTAGGTAAGTTACCTGATGTTAAAGGGAGGGAATATCACCAATTAATTTGGACGAACAGGGATTATGATAAAGAAGAAGAAAGAACAATTCTTACATTTCAATCAACTTCAGATGATATAAATAATTTATTTGAATTGTTTAAGGAAGCTATCAAGACACGAAAAACAAAGATTATTAAATTAGAAGACAAAGTTATTACTATAATGCCTTCTTCAATAAAAAATGAAGTCATCTTTCATTATGAATCAGATGGAGTAAAAAAGTATTTTTACCTAAATTCAGTTGGTATTTACGAGTTATTTGGAAAAACTTGGAATTAAACTACAGTCATATCATCTTCAATAAGTTCAGGGATTTGTTATATTAGCTTTAATGGAGTTATTAGCCTATGTTTTAGCATTTTTTGGATTTTTTATACTCATAAAAGGTATTAAACCCACAATAGTATGGATAAATAATATTACTGATAAAGATTTAGCAAAGGGAGTCTTTTTTATTGCAATTTTTTTAACAATTTGTTTCTATCCATTTGTTGTTATAAATTACCTATTGTCTTTGTGATATTTTTGAAAACAAAAATAGTTTGCCTCATATTGAATTTTTAATTACGGTTATAGTTGGTATTTTCTTTTAAAGCACGAATTATGAAATGGATAAAAAATTTAAGTAAATTTTTTAAGATAAGAAGAGATAGAAATTTAAAATTTCAAAAAGAACATTACGAACGAACTGGGGTTGACCTTAATAAGATAAATCTTAATGATAATATTGGGGCGGCGGCATAATTTTTTTATTCTAAATTAAAAACTATATAAAAGTTTTAATATGGCGTTTTCTTTTAAACCACAGCCATAACCTCTTCATTAAGTAATTCAATACACTTTACCAAGAATGAAACGAGCTACTGATGAAGTAAGAGAAGACTTGCCATTGTTTTTGTGATAGGTTAGGGTATAAATTTTAGCTATATTTAAATATTACAAATCATAAATCAATTAAAATGAGAAGTGTATTTTTTTCAATGCTTTTCCCACTTTTAATTTGTAGCCAACAATCACAACAGGTCAGAAACTATGGAGATGTAGAGCAAATAAATATAGAAACTAAAAAACGTGATAATAGCTGGATGTTAAATATTATTGGGTCAAAATTTTATCACGATGAATTCTTATCAACAATAGTTAACGGAAAAGAAATTAATGTCAAGTATGACGCATTAGATGATTTTATGCGTTCACAGGTTGGACCTAATATTTTCTCTTTTCCTGAAAATGAAATTCTACTTTTAGATAACAAGGAATCTTGGATTACATATAATAATAGTTGGTTTAGAATATTATTTAGGAAGAATGATTTCACATATTTGTTAAAACCAATTGCTAAATATTATCCTGCAAAAAAATCAGATGGGTTTTCAGAAAACACACCTCACGAATTTAAGATTAAAAATAAATTTTATTCCTTGAAAGATGATAACATCATTTTGTTAAAGAGAAAGGAAATAAAAAAACTGGGATTAAAAAAAATGTTTAAAAACTAAAGTTAGTTATAGACGTCATTAAGTTGGATACTAATCAACGTATTAAGATGCTTCAAATAGTCTTATAATTCACTTTACCAAAAATGAAATAAGCTACTAATGAAGTAAGTGAAGACTTGCCTTTATTTATTGAGTAAGTTCAGGAAAAAAATACGGTGTAGAGATATTGTAGGTTTTAAGTATATTGAACTATTAAAAAACGAACAAGTTGAAAAATTTAATTTTAACATTAGCAATTTTATTTGTTACCTCTTCTATTTTTGCTCAAAAAGAAGTTAAGAAAAATAGTCAGGCATACTTCGAAGTGAATGGAGTCTGTATTATGTGTAAAAAACGTATTGAAATAGCTTCTCTTAAAGTTAAAGGAATTAAAATGGCAACTTGGGATATTCCATCAAATATAATCAGGGTAATTTATAATCCTAATAAAGTAGAAATAAAATCTCTTCAAAAAGCAATTGCAGATATTGGTCACGACACGCCTTTATTTAAAGCCACAAAACAGTCATATAATAGTCTACCAAAATGTTGTCTCTATGAAGAGGAAAAAATTCATTAGTTAGCTATAGTATTCAACATTTTTGGGAATGGTGGGAACAATTACTATTCAGTAATAATAAAACTATGATTCAACTCTATTTAATGGGAATAATTTATACCATCCTTGGAATAGTTCATTTTACTCATACTGGATTTTATAGACCACTAATGCCAAAATTCTTGCCTACTCATGATTTATTAATTTATCTAAGTGGTGTTGCTGAAATTCTTTTAGGAATAGGAGTCCTTTTCCCCCAAACCAGAGTTCTTGCTCTTTGGGGATTAATATCAATGCTGATTGTATTTTTAATTGTGCATGTAAACATGCTATTTCCTTCTAATGGACTTGGAATTTCACCTTGGATTCTTTGGTTAAGGATACCAATTCAGTTCTTATTAATCTACTGGGCATTCATCAATTTGCCAAAACCATTTTTATAGTTTTTCATCAAATAAAATATCTTCCAATATTAGTGTCGATTTAAGCCTTTCAGTGTTGATAGTGTGTCGAAAATATGTTGGTTAAGTTACTGACGATTAGTTCGCTGCAGTTAGGGGTTATATACTAGTAATTAAATCCACCTTCTTACATGTAAACAGTATGATTTATATTTATCTGAAAATAATTTAAGCATAGCTTTTTCTTCTGGTATAATTTGAAATTGATTC
>ENA-ORDA01000391-ORDA01000391.1-marine-metagenome-genome-assembly--contig:-NODE-391-length-45037-cov-8.025044_pt1 | contig 45037 bp, 43 predicted proteins | sample MGYA00237778_ERZ508506 | MGnify/ENA primary metagenome ERZ508506 (study PRJEB26177, sample SAMN06267891) | marine metagenome | isolation source: Monterey Bay, California, USA | place: Pacific...
CATATCTAATATCTTGTGCCAGCAAATTACAATGAACTATTTAAAGTACTGGCGCGTAGTGCGCTACTTCATCAATGCCAAATACGGCATCACCCAACCCGACCTAGAGATGCTCATCTTCCTATACGATGAGCCATACTTTACCCGGGCCAAGTTCAAAGAGTTCGATAAAGTCTTCTCGTGGGACAAAGACCGCTTCAACCGCCTAGTGAAAAACGGGTGGGTAGAGAAAGTGTCCGTACAATCAAAGTCGCGCCTAGGTGTATACAACCTGACCTACGCAGCCAAACGCGTAGTAGGGTACGCATACGCCATACTCGAAGGCAAGGAGTTCCCGACCGACGACCAGAACAACCCCGTCTTCAAGCGCAACGTGTCATTTACCGATAAGATGTACCGGAACGTGATGATGGAAATCAATGAAGCACAACGACAACATCGCGCTCAGAGATGATGGTGCGGGCAATGCCGTCTATCAACATGGTAAAGCTTGCCCGCTTGTCGTAGTAAAGCTCCTCGCCAGAAGAGATGACCTCTACTTCAGTGCCCGAAGCCACAACCTTGCCGCGACCGTAGCGCAACTTGTCCATGTCCTCGCCGCTTAAAAGCAGGCCGCTTTCAGTAGTGGTCTCCTCCTTGATGGAGTCGATGACAATGTATTTTCCTATAGGGCGCATTGCACAAAAATTGGTGTAAGCGGACCCATATAGGCGCCCGCAATATTAAAATCGAAATACTCTATGGCACCCTCCTCATCCATGTCGTGCTCGAGGACAAGGAGCTCAAGAATGCGCCCGATGTCGTAACACACGCGATACCCCTGCTCAACATCAGTGATGCCTATGATGGCCATATCGAAACCATCAGCGAACATGGCACTGGCCTCAATAGCCTCGAGCCAACCCTCTATCTCTTCCCTCATGCTCGTGCAAGTGTGATGATGGCCTGAGTACTCAAGATAGTGACCGCAACGCTAACAGCGTTCTGCAAGGCAGACTTCGTAACCCGAGTGGGGTCGATGACGCCCATGTCAATCATGTTGCCGTACTCGCTAGTCTTGAGGTTGTATCCCTCGCCGTCAGGTGCCATGCTGTAATCGAAATCCACGCCGCAGTTCTCCATGATTTGATTCAAGGGAGCACACAAAGCTTCACGCAATACTTTAGCCGCAACACCGTCACGGTCTGATAACCAGCGACTTATGTTGTACAAAGCAACGCCCCCGCCAGAAACAACGCCGTCCTGCATAGCCGCGCGAACTGCACATACAGCATCGTCAACACGGTCGTATAACTCCTTCTGCTCCAAGTCGGTACGTCCCCCAACCTCAATCACCCCTACACCACCAACTAAACCAGCGATGCGCTGACGAATGAAATCCTTGTCAACCTTTCGCTTGGCAAGCTCTAAAGCAGATTGCAACTCAACAATGCGCTCGTCGACACCATCCTCCTTGTCGCCCTTGACAATGACAGTCTCGCTACGGCCAACAACAACACGGTCCGCAAAACCTAAGTCCTTGAAATCCATAAGGCTCAAGTCGTCGCCAGTCTTCTCACTGAAGTACGTGGCACCAACACTGACAGCTAAGTCCTGCATAAGCTCGTGCTGCTTATATCCAAAGTTCGGAGGAGGAACAACGCAAAGCTTTAATCCCTTCTTCATCACGTTCGCAGCCAACGTGTTCACCACATGAGTGCTGCATGGCGCAACAATCAATAGCTTCTTGCCGTCGCGGATAATCGGAGCCAATACCTTCTCGATGGTTAAGATGTTGCTAATCTCACCGTCGCATACCATAACGTGGCAGCCCTCCAATACACACTCGTCACGACTCTGGTCGTTGATGAACAACTCAGTAGAATACCCTCGGTCCAATTTAAAGCCGTGAGTGACGCTAAACCCAGTGTCGCTCGTCATACTCTTCTCAACCGTAACAACGCCGTCCTTGCCCACCTTATCGTATACGTCAGCAATGATTCGACCAACCGTAGAATCATTGTTCGCGCTAATCGTCGCAACACTACGCAAGTGCTTCTTCGTCAAACGACGGCTACGACTGGTCAACTCCTCAACAACTTCCTCAGTCAACGAAACCAACTCGCGCAACACGTCAGTCTTGTTTGAACCCAATGACTTAAGACCTCCGTTAACCAATGCCTCAGCCAATACAATGCTCGTAGTGGTTCCGTCGCCAGCCTCACTGGCAGTCTTGTCAGCAGCTTCCTTCATCATACGGACAGCTAGATTCTCTACCGGGTCGATTAAGTCTACAGCCTTAGCCACAGTAACACCATCCTTGGTGACCGTGATGCCGTGAGTGTGCTGAGGACTCTCAATTAGTACAGTCTGTCCGCTAGGACCTAGAGTGCTCTTGACTGCCTTGGATAGTTTCTCAATCCCCGACGCCAACTTGTCGCCCTCGAAGTGAAGGTCTTTAGGTATTTCATTCATAGTCCTGCAAACATACCGTGACGCGGTGACAGTTTCAAGCTTCTATATATAGAGAGAGAGAGAGAGAGAGAGAGAGAGAGAGTCTTGTATACGGGAAAAAATAATTAGGAATCGTGTCACACCCTATGGAAACCAGTGACTTAGGTTACATATTCTTGTCACATGTGTGTCGATTTTCTGGCACGAAGAAGGGGTAGCCACGTTTGACCACCCCTTCCGCCTATAACAATTTACCTTAACAACAGGTCACTTGTCTGACCATGAGGGAATGTACCGCGTTTTTAGGTAGCACCGTGACAATCCGTGCCAGATGTTAGTAGCATTTGGGTTCTATGGCATCTGACGCGTTGGCCCGCGATTATGAAGTCGATTTGTTTTCGATAGGGGGGGTCTTGATTTGGTTCCCCCGCTCGGATTGTTTGGCGTTTTCTGTGGCGGCCCCGGCCCTGCCCGGCCCGGCTCGGTCATCGAGCCACGGCGCACCGGCCCCGTACCACTGCCCGCATGGGGGGCGCACCCCCTGCCCCTCCTTAACCCCTGCCCTCATCGGTTCCTGACTTAACGTGTAGCCCTACGCCCTGCCTCGTCCGGTCCTGCGGTGTGTATGCGCTCAAATAAAGTTTGCCCCGCTCGCCCCCGCCAATGCTGACTTCTTCAATTAATGTCAAAGAAATGTTTCCCGTGTGCTTGTTTATTGAAAAGGTTGTCATATATTTGTGGCTCCGGAGGACACAAACCCCCCTCCAAAATATAGTACACATTATGAACAAGTATTTCACCAACATGACTTTCGCCAACACCATCACCTCTATCTGCGAAGAGTGCGGAGTCACCGACGAAGACATGGTTTCAATTTCTGTAGGGTCTCATGAGGTTAGTCTCCACCTCTACAACACACCCGCCTCCACCGCCTTCATGTCTGAGAGCATCAAGCAGTTCATGCTGACGTTGAAGGAAGTCAAGAGCCACGTCACAGGCGGCACATCATTCGTCTGCACTCAGTTTGAGGCCAAGACCCACATGGGTCCCGTCATTGTATCGTTCACTCTTTCGAATAACGACTGAACGAGTCAAGGGGCCATGTGAGCGGCTCGCTCACCGAGCCACCCGCCTCGCACCTCTCCGGTGCGGGGCTTTGGTGGTGCAACCCATTAACAAACCCAATACATTATGAAGCAGTACAACACCCTCCACGACTTCAGCACCTTCTCCACGTCTGACCTGACTTTCACATTGCAGTTCGTCCAAGACAGTCTCGACGCCGCCAAGGTTACTATCACGACGGAGCATGACCCCTTTCAGATTGCGGGATACGCCGAGCGCATCGCAGACTATGCGGCGGGCATCGACCTCATCAAGAAGGAACTTGCCGCTCGCTGAACGAGTCAAGGGGCCATGGTGCTTGGCGGGGTTCGATTCCCTGCGCCCTTTCCAACCGACCGACAAAGGTCATAACGCCGGAGGGCATTGTACTCACCACAGACATGGCAAATTCAGCCACCCCCACAGCAGAGTTCATCGCAGACATCAAGTTCGGCGAAGGTGTAACCACCACTACCCTGAGCAAGTCCATTGACAAGCTAACCAATCTCGGCAACCAAGCCTTCGACCAAAACCTCTACATCGGCTTCAAGCTGATTGTGGTTAAAGATTGGTGGACTGCCGAGGGCAAGGAGCAGTTCGATGAGCAGGGTCTCAGCACCAATTGGCAAGAAGCCGTGCCACACTTGACGGGCTTGTCCAAGTCTGCCTTCAACAAAAAGGTCAAGGCTTACAATGACTCAGTTGAGCATCCTGAGTTGCTCGAGGAGTACCGCGCATTGGAGGCCAATGCGGGCCGCGAGTGCAACATGGAGCGTTGGGCGCAGTACGTCAAGGACGGCTCGTTCAACGAGCCAACCGAGGAGGAGGGCGAAGGAGAGGCCAAGGCCAAGAACCTTGGGCAGTTCCAAGTGACCGGAGTCACTGCCGCCGTCCGCATCACCGCCGATGGATTGATTGACACCAAGGCCGACGAGGACGGCATCATCTGCGGCTTGGCTGTGCTCAAGGCATCGCTGATGGCATCGGGCATGACCAAGGCCGCCGAGGCCATTGTCCTCCCTGAGGAGTTGGCGAACGGAGAGACCGCCGAAGAGGTCGCCGCCGGGTTCTTCGCTTCCATCGGGAAGTGAGCGGCTCGCCCAACGAGCCAAGCCAACCGCCTCGCAACCTTCGGGTTGCGGGGCTTTGGTGGTGCAAACCATTAACAAACCCAATACAATGAACACTGCAACCCGTACTCGCCGCACTCGCAAGGGAGCCTTCGGCCACTCCCAAGTCCGCATGGACGATTCCGTCTACCTCTTGCGCCGTCAGGTCATCGAGGTCATCTACGCCGCCAACAGCCGGCTCTCCGTCCGCCTTCCCCGCCTTGAGGTTCGCGTTGTCGACGGTGGTGATTGTCAGGTACTTGGCTACGCTGTCATGGGTGGGAAGGTGGTCCACATCCCGAAGGACACGTTCGGTCGGCCCTGCTTGTTGCAGGTGGTCCTGCATGAGATTCTCCATGCGGTCCTATCCACGGAGCATGACGAGGACTGCCGATTGATGAGCGCATACGTAGACCACACCCTCACGGACGATGAGGCTTGGGAACTGTTCCTCGGCTACTTCTGAGCGGCTCGCCCAACGAGCCAAGCCCTCGCCTCGCACCTTCCCGGTGCGGGGTCTTGGGGGTAGATGAGATTCCTTTCCACCCCCCTTTTGAGCGCAGTTCGTTGCGTGTGTTGGTCCATTGTTTTCGGCGGCTTTTGGCTCCTTGGACTCTACGTTGCCGAGGTGCTTCTGTTCACCTTATTCCCTGCCATCGGCCTGTTGTCTATGGCCGAGGCTGAGGCGGACTATAGGAGATACCCTGAGAACTTTGATGACCGCAAGAAATAAACAGCAAAACATTTGCACAGTTCAAACATTAAACATACATTGCACTATGATTGAGACGCACACCATTCCGCTCATTGCCCCGACCGCTTCCGGGCAGACTGACCTGACCGCAGTACTAGTCACTGAGTACGGCCCATTGCAGGGTCATGCCTCCCCTGTGGTTCGCCGCCAAGAGGTATCTCGGTGGCACAAGTTGGACCCCACCCACATTCGTGTCCGGCAGGTATCGTTGGACGGCTCGTTGAGCGAGCCAATCCACGAGGGCTGTTGGCACATCGGGCAACTCGGACCTGACTCACCTCTATTCACCGCCGCTCAAATCGTCCTGAACAAATGACACACGTCTATTTCTGCATCACGGTACTGCTCTGCGTAGGCATCATGTACCTCCTGACCCACAGCCCTGCTGTCGGCCTCATGTTCTCCCTTATCACGTTCGCCTTCACTTGCACATACATCTACCACTACTCATGAAATACTCTATCAACCTATGGTCGGACGCACCCGTGGGCCAAGACCAAAGCCTTGCCATCGACGTGGAAAGTGACGACCGCGCATTCAAAATTGCCAAAGGGCAATGGAACAACGACCTCTCTGCCATCACCATTGAGCGCAGTAACGGCGGCGAGGAGTGGCCGACTCGGTGGCGTATGAATTGGGACGTGGGACGAGAGGTTCAGTTGGTTCGTATACCAAACGATATGTGCGACGTGGGCTACCACTTGGTGGCTCCGCTCATCAACGGGGACGTGTCGGGCATCGATGCTGAGGACGAGCACCACCTTGAGGAGTTCATTGCTCAGTATCCCAACTGCGTCTTGGAACCTGACAGCGATTCAGAGGGACACATCCATCAGACGTTCACGATGTGCGATGTTACGGGCAAACACAATCTGTGTGTCACCATCAAAGTATTCGGGCGATGACTGAACTCAAAAACATGGCGGCTCTGATTGCCTTCCTCATTCAGCAGAATGAGAGCCTCATAAAAGAGTGCGAGCGTTTGCAGCAGAAATTGTATGACGCGCATGACGATGCGGATGCCCATGCGTCTCTTCTCCGCAGTAGAATTGAAACCCTCCTCGAATCATGAACATAGAATTCCCACCCCTTTACGGCTCCGACCTTTTGTCTGCGGCCCTTGTCGTCACTGCCTTGTCTGAGGTTCCTGAGCCTGTAGACATCCTGTGTTGCGGCTTCAACGAATACAGCGGCAACGTATACATCGCCCTTGATAACGGCGTGACCATCGCCTCGTGCTTCGGGCAGAGCGTGGAGTACATCGTTAATGTCATGGGTCTTGGTGAGAAGTCTTACAAGAAATACCCGATGAGCAGATGAAAGAGAGAATGTTCTTCAGCCAATTGAAATCAGGCAAGTGGCATTGGCACAAAGACCTGACGACCATCACCCTTGAGATGACGACTGCACAGATGTGGGTTGTATCCACGTTGCTTCGGCTTGTGCCTTGGTACAGGGTTTTGGTTGCGAACCAAGCCAAGATGGAGCGTATAAAGAAGAGTTTCCTAAAATAAATATTGCAAATCATTTGCGCAGTTCAAACATTAGTTGTACATTGCACTATCAATACGAACAGACACAACATGAGCACACAATGCGAAACCTGTAGCGGCAAAGGCTACATCCACACCACCCGTACACCCGGCGAGAAAGAATACGTCGAGCGGTGCGACGAATGCTACCAAGAGGGCAGATTCTCTTGGACTGACGAGCAAGCGGCAGAGTATGCCACGCCATCAAAAACATCGACAAACTCTGACCCGGCTCGTTGAACGAGCCACAAATACAATGAACAAGCACGAACACATAAGCGAAGACGGGATATACACAGGGCCTGAAGTCAAGTGGCGCGTCTCTGACGTAGCCGCTGAGATGCAGGACATGGGCATACCCGAACCCTACAACCGAGAAGACCTCGAAACCATCTTGGTAGCTACGTTCGAGGACAATGATGCCTTGGTTGAGGCAATTGCACAACACATCAGAGCCACCATCGCATTCAAATTCAAATGAAAGACCAACTCATCAACGCCAAGGTCATCTATCCTACCCTTGGTCACACCGTACTCAGTACGGGTCAGGATATTCACCGAGACGAGAACGTCGAGGTCATTGTTCATGTAGGCACCAAGGCTTCGGGCCATGCGTGGTTCGAGTTCCACGACACCAAGTGGCACGGCGAGAAGTACTATGCCGAGGGTACGCTTGAGATTGACGGCGGCAATCTCGTTGACTACGATGGTGTCGGGTCGTTGCCCACTGTGGTGATGGACATCCTGACCAACGAGTTCAGCATCGACGTGACGGAGGTGTACGACAATGACGGACAGCCCAACGATTACAAGGTGTTCAAGTACCGCGTCGACGGCAAGGCGTTCGACGATTGGGACGATGCCCGCGAGTACATCCACTCACTCAACCTTGACCGCGATGCTACCCGCGCCAAGTTCAAAGAGATGCAAGAGTCATGACACAGGAAGAGGACTGCCCTATCTGCGGCGGCGAGGGGTTTGTTTACTCGACCCATTACGCTGACCCCTATGCTACTACCCGGCCATGCGAGTGCATGGACGCTGACCCTGACGAGAAACACGACAACAGATGAAAAGAACAAAGCATCTAGACCTACACATGGCAGAGTTATGCCAACAGCGAGCCGACATCATGGCTGAAAGACTCAAGCGCAACGGATGGGAAGACCTGTGCGGAGACGTAGCCAACGTCCGTGGTCTATCTCCCTTGTTTGAACGCCACGCAAGTCACGAAGAGATTCGAGGTTATATCCGCAAAATGGACACGGCTTGCCGTGAGGAATTACCTCAAGACGTAAGGGAAGAATTCACATGACAACAGATGAAAATAGCAAATCACTTGCACAATTCAATCATTCGTTGTACATTGCGATATGATTATGAAAGTGTATGCAAGGGCTAAGAGCAAGGCTGCATTGAACAGGACGCTAAGGGAGAGAGACCTTGTACCTGTCAGAGAATACTCACTACTACGACACGGCATCGAGTTCGTGTTGGGCTCAGACGTTCCTCATGGAACGGAGGTTGCCATCTACAAAGAAATCAAGAACGGGTTCCCGTATGCCCACTCATTCGGCACATACAACTACAATACAAATCAAGTAAAATGAACGAAGTACAAACCCCCGGCTCGTTGAACGAGCCACAGACAACGGACGTCACACCACAGACTCGTGACACATTGCTCGAACAACTCACCTTCCTCATCGACGGAGCGCGTTCCAACCTGATGGACATGAAGGCAAGCCTTGCCATCGACGGCCCCTTGCTCAAGCCCGAGACCATCTACACCAAGGAGCAGGTCACCGATATGTTGCGTCAGGCATACAACCTCGGTGGTGAGACCCGCGAGGAAAGTATGGAAGTGCGGACAAAGGGATGGAGTGGCGGCGTCGAGGTAGGCGTCGAGATGGAAGAGGGTGGCTTCAGATTTAGCGGCGACGTCACTGTCGATGAGGACACCATCAAGGATGCGGTCACGTTCGAAGACCACGACATGACTGACGAGCAGGTCAACGAGATTCTCAACTCATGAAGAACTCAATCAAGACCCGTCCATTCGCCGAGGCGATGGGCCAAGCCATGGCCTTCGGTCATGCTGTCACCACGTGTGACATCTTCAATAGCCCTGTCAACTCAGGATACGTGCATGGCACGAACGAACCACATGAATCTCAGTCCACTATCGAGGACGCATTCAACCGAGACCAATACAATTGTTGGATGGAGACCATGCGTCACGCTGAGGACATGGCCTCGGCTAGAGGCCACGACCCATGCACCTATGGTGTTATGATTCTGCGCACAGGCAACCTCGTCTTCATGAAGGTTGTGCGGCACACGTACGTCGAGGGCAGGGCATTGGATAATTCAGAACTTGAGTCGTTCGAAAGCGATATTGTTGTAGACGCTGTGTACAATATCGAAAGGTTTGACTCCCCCATCTATGTCGGAACATGAAGACTTATCTGCAATGCGTACCGTCATCAAAGAAATTCGTGACGGATACAGCATTCGTTATCACGAGGACGCTATCCTCAGACAACTAAACGAAACCCTAAATACAATAGACAATGTCCTCAACAGACACAATAACAATCACGTCTGACTACGGTCAGTTTGAATTCACAGAATACAATCGCAGTGTCGATGCTGCTCACGTTCGCAAGCTGAAGAAACTCATCGATAGGCAGGGGCTTATGCAACCCATCAGCGTAACGCCTGACGGGTACATCATCGACGGTCAGCACCGCTTCCATGCGTGCCGTGAACTTGGCCTCCCGGTCAAGTACATCGTATGTGACGCCCTTCGTATGAGCGAGGTAGTGGAACTGAACAACGCATCCAAGCCATGGACTGTGGCGGACAAGGTGCATAGCTATGCGGCCCAAGGCGACGAGCACTACATCAAGTTGGTCAAGTTCCACAAGGACTGCATGGACATGGACAAGCGCATCAGTATGCGCATCGCTGCCATGATTGCTCAGGGCAGTGCTTCCAACGCCAGTACCACCAAGCGCAAGATGAACCTAGGCAGAGGGACTTGGGAGTTCCGGGAGGACTATGACGTAGCACTCAAGAGACTGTACTCTTTGGGTCAGTTCAAGCGTTGGGACTTCTACTTGCGTATGTCTTTCGTCACTGCGTTCCTACGCTGTGTGCGTACCATGGACGACTTCAATCCATCGGAGTTACTCAAGCGTGCCGAGTCCAACCCGCAGTTGTTTTTGTATGGAGCCACTGCTGAGGAGATGCTTCGTGTATGGGAGAACGTGTACAATTATCGTCGCAAAACACACAAGAGATTCTTCTGATTATGCAATATATTTACATCCTCCACCTCGAGACCGACACCCTCGGTATAGTGTGGTCTAAGGCATACCACAGTCAGCTATCAGCACGCAAGGGATTGAACAAGGCATTGATTGAAGAGCTGAGCCAAGGCAACGACTTCAAATCTGGAGACCAAGACACTGTGTTGCTAAGGCAGGGACGATTGTACATACAAGAAATTTTAATTGAAAACGAATGAAACAAGACATCTTCGAAGAGTACGTAGACAAGGTGACCAACCACTTCGGCATCAGCCGTGAGCAGTTCTTCACCAAGGACAAGACACGAGACATTGTAGACGCGCGTCAAATGCTCTACTACTTGTGCAGGCAGCGGCCCATGACCGCTCAATACATCAAGCTCTACATGGGAACTAACGGCTATGACGTAGCTGTAACGACAGTGACCCATGGCATCAAGCGTGTAGAGAAAGAGATGGTCCAAGACCCTGACTATATCACCATCATAAACAAACTGAAATGAAAATGGAATCAGTATACAACAACCTCAAGGCCATCGACGTCCGGCCCAAGGCAGAGAAGAAGGGACGTGCCGACTACCTCTCATGGGCTCACGCCTGGGACATGCTGAAGAGCAACTACCCTCAGGCACAGCGCATCATCTACGAGCAACCGGAGACTGGACTCAACTACTTCACCGATGGCAAGACAGCCTACGTTAAGGTGGGTATTGTGGTCAACGACTTGGAGCACATCGATATGCTTCCGGTCATGGACAACCGCAACAAGTCCATCACCATCGAAAAGGTTTGCAGCTTCGAGGTTAACAAGACCATCCAACGCTCCACTGCTAAGGCCATTGCGATGCACGGCCTTGGACTTTCTCTATGGACAGGTGAGGACATCCCTTCTCAACCATCCGAGGCCAAGGACGCCCCTTCTAAATCGTCCGGCTCGTCGAGCGAGCCAACGCGGATATCTCTTGACGTTGACGATGACAATTGGGGCAAGGTGCTCAAGTACGTGGTCGAGAACAAAGGCGAGGGCTTCGACAACCTGCTCAAGCAACTGCGCACCAAGTACAAGGTCAGTGCTCCCGTTCAGAAGGCTCTCAAGGATAACCTATGAGCGACATCATCGAGCAGTTACGTGACGACACCAAGTACTATGGCAAGGTCGGCAGGCAGTACATGTCCAACTCGGACATCAAGGTCTTGCTTGACAACCCTTCCATGTTCGGTGTCCCCACCCCTGACAACCCTGCCTTTGCTAAGGGCCGCCTCTTCCATCAGCTCATCCTTGAGCCGGAGAAGGCAGCCAAGGTCGAGAGCGTCAACACTGCAAGCCGCAACAGCAAGATGTACAAGGAAGCTTGTGCTGAGCGTGGTGCAGAGTTCATGCTCCTGACCAAGGAGATGGAGGACATCCATGGTTGGGCGCAGAAGATGCTCGGCAACTACGACTTCTTCGAGGCCATCCGTGCTGAAGAAAACAAGTATGAGGAACCCATCGTGGGAACCATCATGGGTCGACAGTTCAAGGCCAAGGCAGACATCCTCTGCCCTGACCGCATCATCGACCTGAAGACGACAGGTAACATCGACGACTTCAAGTGGTCGGCACGCAAGTATGGTTACGACAGCCAATGCTACATCTACCAAAGCCTATTCGGCGTACCGCTGGTGTTCTTCGCCATCGATAAGAAGACGGGTATGATGGGCATGTACGAACCGAGTGAAGACTTCGTCCTCCGTGGCAGGGACAAAGTCGAACGGGCCCTTGAGGTCCACGATAAGTTCTTCGGAGCTGATGCCACACACAGCATTGAAACCTTTTATATAACCCAAACACTATGAGTGAAGAGAAAGACAGGGTGTACCCACCCGCCATGAATTGGTCAGCCCCACGTGATGGAGCACCGGATTTTGTCAAGGGCAAAGTCGGCATCGTCGTCAAAGAGTTCGTCGAGTTCTTGCAAGCCAACGTCAAAGAATCCGGATGGATAAACTTCGAGATGAAGGAAAGCAAGGAAGGCAAGTACTACTGGGAGCTCGACCAGTGGGAGCCCAAGGAAAAGGAGGAGTCTCCGTTCTGAGAATACCCTTAACCTGACGGACGTATATGGAGGGGGGCAACAGCCCCCCTCTTTTTTTCCGGTGACGCCGTGACAGATTTTTCTTTCCCGTATAGAGAGAGAGAGAGTACTCTATCTTTCCTTTCTCCTACATATACGAGAGGAAGAATCGACATTCGCGTCACAGCCACTGATTCTCAATACAATAGCATTAAAATAACGACACAAAAACCGTCACAGACATGTCACAAATCGTCACAGTCTTCCGAAATATCAGGGAAACAGAGACTCCCTTCCACCGTTCAGTCAAGTTTGTTCTCGACAGAATCAAGGACGGTTCCTCCAAGGAACTAGTACAACGCATCCGTAAAGAGACGGACAAGGCCAGCCGAAACGAGATTAAGAAGGAGCTACCTGCGGTGTGCTTCTCCGGTCAGTTCAACAAGCGTCTCGACTCTGCCATCTTAGAGCACAGTGGATTCATCTGCCTAGACTTTGATGGTTACACAACCAAGAAGGACATGAAGGCCGAGCGCGACCGGCTATGCAAGGACAGGTACGTGTACTCTGTCTTCACATCTCCATCAGGCAATGGCCTCAAGGCATTGGTTCGCATACCTCAAGAGCCTGATACTCATATCAATTACTTCAATGCTCTAGAGAAACACTTTAACTCTGAGCACTTTGACAAGACATGCAAGAACATCAGCCGTGTATGCTACGAGAGCTATGACCCACTCATCTATGTCAACGAGGTCAGCGAGCTATGGACAAGCATCGAGGACTCGGACTATGTAGAGGTAGACACGAATAGAGACGCGCCTACGATACCAATCACCGACGACAACAAGACCGCTGACATCCTTGTCAAGTGGTGGACGAAGAAGTTTGGTATGGTAGACGGCGAGCGCAACGCCAATGTATTCAAGTTGGCCATGGCATTCAATGACTTTGGTATCAACAAAAGCCTAGCCTCCCACATCCTCCGGCAGTTTGAGCAGTCGGACTTCACTGCCACTGAGATTGAGCGCACCCTCGACTCAGCATACAGCAACACATCTAAGCACGGCACGAAGTTCTACGAGGACTCCGACCGCATCAACAACATCAAGGCACAGCTCAAGCGTGGCGTGTCAAAAAAAGAGGTCCGTTCCCAACTCAAGGGCGAGGTTGAGGGCGATGTAATAGAGGCCGTCCTCGAGCGTGTGGAGAGAGAGAACGAGGAGCAAACCTTTTGGATGAAGACAGAGAAGGGTGTCATTAAGATTGTACCCCTCGACTTCAAGACCTTCCTAGAAGACAACGGCTTCTATAAGTACGCTCCGGAAGGCAGTAAGAACTATGTGTTCGTCAAGGTCACCAACAACCTCATCGACCACACCAGTGAGAAAGAGATTAAGGATTTCATTCTCGGATACCTCATCGACTTGGAGGACAAGAGCATCTACAATTTCTTTGCCGATGCCGTGCGCTACTTCCGTGAGGAGTTCCTTACTCTACTGAGTACCATCGATGTATACTTCATGGAGGACACATCAGGTGTGGCGTACCTATACTACCGCAACTGTGCAGTGCGTGTCACTCGCGATGGGGTAGACACCATCGACTACCTCGACCTTGGTGGGTACGTGTGGCAAGACCACATCATAGACCGCACGTTCAGCTCACAGTCCCATGAAGGCTGCGACTTCCAAACCTTTATCGGGAACATCTGTGCCAACGACGAGAACCGGAGAGAGACGATGGAGTCTACCATAGGCTACATGATGCATGGGTACAAGAACCTAAGCTATTGCCCGGCGGTCATCCTCAACGACGAGGTCATCAGCGACAACCCCGAGGGCGGTACAGGCAAGGGTCTGTTCATGAACGCACTCAGTCAGATGAAGAAGCTCGTAGTCATAGACGGCAAGGCGTTTGCTTTCGAGCGTAGCTTCCCGTATCAGCTCGTAAGTGCTGACACTCAGATACTTTGCTTCGATGACGTGAAGAAGAACTTTGACTTCGAGCGTCTATTCAGCGTAGTAACAGAGGGTTTGACACTGGAGAAGAAGAACAAGGACGCCATCAAGATTCCTTTCGAGCGGTCCCCGAAGATTGGCATCACTACCAACTACGCCATCAAGGGTGCGGGCAACAGCTTCGCCCGACGCAAGTGGGAGCTTGAGCTACATCAGTACTACAACAAGTCGCGCACTCCACTGATGGAATTCAAGAAGCACTTCTTTGCCGATTGGGATGAGGAGGACTGGGCCTTGTTCGATAACTATATGTTGGCGTGCATCTCCGGATACCTAGGTACGGGACTCGTGGAGAGTAAGTTCATCAACCTCGGTATCAGGCAGCTCAGTGCTGAGACAAGCCACGACTTCATCGAGTGGTGCGGTCTCGTTGGTGGTGAGGAAAACAAAACCATCGAGCCATACGTCAAGCTGTACAAGAAGGACGTGTACCTAGACTTCATCCAAGAGTACCCTGACTACGGGCCTACCGCCAAGCAGAGTATCTCACGGACTAAGTTCTACAAGTGGCTCGTGTCATACTGCCTGCACAAGTATGGCATCGGACCAGAGGAAGGAAGGGATAGGCTAGGCCGTTGGCTCCGTATCCGCAACAAGCATGAAGGCGAAGAGCAAAGCGAAATCACATGGAGCTAAGAAACTATCAGAAGAATATCGTGGCTCGAGCCAAGCAGATTCTTGGTGTCAATAGGTTTGTTTACCTAGCCATGGAGGTTCGGACAGGCAAAACCTTAACGAGCCTATCCATCGCCGAGGAGATGGGCGTAGAGAGGGTCCTGTTCCTAACCAAGAAGAAGGCCATGTCAAGCATCAGCGAAGACAGCATGAAGCTATGCCCCTCGTACGAGCTGTTCATCATGAACTACGAGAGCATACACAAGCTGCCCAACCTGAAGTGGGACCTCATCATCTTGGATGAAGCCCATGGCCTTGGTGCTTTCCCCAAGCCGAGCAAGCGTGCTAAGCAGGTCAAGGATTTGTCGCGTGGTGCCTACGTTATCTTGATGTCTGGAACCCCAACGCCTGAGTCGTACAGTCAGATGTACCATCAGGTGTATGGCATCCCGGGCAATCCATTCCGTGGGTACAAGAACTTCTACAGGTTCTGCGATGACTATGTCGACGTGACCGAACGCATGGTCAACTCCCTGATGCTCAAGTTCTACAACAAGGGACTGCCCTCTATCCTTGAGGCGATGAGGCCATACACGATTAGCTTCAGTCAAAAGGAAGCAGGCTTTAAGAGCCAGCTAAACGAACAGATACTGCGTGTACCTATGGAGCCACGGACATACGCCATGTGCTCTGAGCTGCGTAAGCACAGGGTCATAGACGGAAAGAAAGAAGTGATACTGGCTGACACCCCGGTCAAGCTTATGAGTAAGCTGCATCAGATGTACTCGGGAACGGTGAAGTTTGAGAGCGGCGAGGCCATGGTCTTCGACCACAGCAAAGCGCAGTTCATATACGACAGGTTCTGCCGAGATAAGATTGCCATCTTCTACAAGTTCAAGGCTGAGCTACAGGCTTTAAAGGATGTGTATGGCGACGAGCTTACCACAGACCTGAAGGAGTTCTACGATGGAGACAAGACCATCGCGCTACAGATTGTCAGTGGTAGGGAGGGCATCAGCCTACGCCAAGCAAAGGCTTTGGTGTACTACAACATCGACTTCTCTGCCACTAGCTACTGGCAGTCCCGAGATAGGATGACCACCAAGGAACGTACCAAGAGCAACATCTACTGGGTCTTTGCTGAGCGTGGTATCGAGACTAAAATCTACAATGCTGTATCGAACAAGAAGGACTACACTTTAAAACACTTTAAGGAATGGAGTACAACAACGACTTCAAGTTCGACCTGAGTCGCGGGAAGATTGGAGAAGAACACCTAGCTAAAATACTAGAGGACAAGACACTAGAGGTTAAGACCGACAGTTGGATTGCTAGGACACAGAACATAGCCGTCGAGTATGAGAGCCGAGGCAAGCCCTCTGGCATCGCGACTACCGAGGCTGACTACTGGGTCTTCGTCTTTGACGGACGGTACAACAAGGAGGTCATACTAATAATGGACACGGAGAGGTTGAAAAAAATAGCAAGAGACTACCACTCCCGTGGCAGCATAAAGAAAATGGGTGACAACAACACCTCCGTTGCGGTCTTGATTCCTTTATGCGAACTCATTTCAAAGGTCTAGATATTACCTTGTAGGTAAGATGACCGAGCAGCAGATACAGAGTCAGCGCATCAAGCAATTGGAAGAGGAGGGATACTATGTCATCAAGCTAATCAAGACCAACAAGAACGGCATACCCGACCTCGTTGCTATACCACCAGATTGCGGAGTGCTATTCTCTGAAGTCAAGCGACCTGAAGGAAAGCTATCTCGCCTGCAAGAGTACCGCCTCAAAGAATTGAAAGAACATGGAGTCCACACAGAAGTATATCGAGGTTGAGCAAGCGTACGAACTGGACGAGAAGTTTGTCGACGGCATCATGGACCTTGCGTCTATCGACCGGGTGCGTGTCATCCGACAGCTCAACGCTGCTGTAGATTCATTCACGAACGACGACGAGAATACTCAGATTGCTGCGGGACGAATCGGCGGTGAGATGTACTACGAAATAGAATACTACAAGGACGAAGAGATGGTTATCCTCCTCGACTTTTCAGATATAGAACTAGATGACTACCTCGACTACATGAACGAGGGTAAAATTTTACTACAATGATTCCCCACCACCCCGAACAAATCCGTCGGCTTGCCGACATCTGCTTTATCATATTCAACGGAGACGTCTACGCCAATACCCGTAAGAGAAAGGTTGTCGACGCACGCGTGTGCTTCGCTATCCTCCTGAAGGAACAGGGCTTAGGCCCTAGCGATATCGGAAAAATCCTTGGCCGTGACCACAGCACCATCATCCACTACTTCAATAGGGGTGAGGCGCTCATGCAAACCGACAAGACGTTCCGAAAGAACATGGTTTTAGCGCGTGAAGATTACGCTGGTCACGACCCTGTGTATTACTACTCTTCTCCCGAACTTCGCAAGAAGTATATGGAGCTACGTGCAGACTTAGAGGAGGCCAAGGAAGAGCTGAAGAAGCTACGCAACAACGAGCGTTACGACCGCCGCATCCAGCCTATCATCAACGTCATCCGTGAGCGTACCAAGCGTGGCTTTGAGGAGGACGCATTGCAAAGAATCAATAGAGTATACAACGGACTATGAAGTGCCCCGAGTGCCGTAAGAATTTAAAATGGACCGGCGACCACGACTCAGATGAGGGTGGTACGCCGGGCCTTACGGTCTCTTGGGAATGTAACAACGATGAGTGTGAGATACGCTACATCGATGTTCATTGGCTCGTTTAATCCTCCGGCCTCTGGGACTTCGGCACCCCAAGCAATTCGTATGTCTCGTCTTCAATGGGTGCGCCCTCGCTAATCCTAAAGAGGGCACGTAACCAATCAAAGTTTGTACTGAAGTAAAGCTCAGCAGGAACAGTGAATATTTTTGCCCAGTCTTTTTCGCTGACGGCCTTATAGAACTCTCTTCCGGGCCTCTCCAGTGGGTTCAGGGCTACTGGGGTCTGATACTTTTTCCCGGTCAGGTTGTTGAACATCCACTCCGCAGTGGTTCCGTATACAGGATACAAGAACGCCGCTTGGAACGGGGACAGGAACACATCCATCAGAAACCTTTCCCTGTCGTCGTCGCTACCCAAGAGCAAAGAGACGTTAGAGATGGCTGTGAAGTAGACGTACCCCCCGATAGCATTGAAGTACAGTCCCCTTAGGTCTTTCGACTTGACATTTCCGTCACGGATTCCGCGTTGGATATTACGTGCATAGCGAAGCGTGTTGTTCAGGTATAGAATCTGAGAGCTGGAGAAGGCAGTGAGCAGCCTTGTAAATCCATTGCGATAGATTTGAATCGGAGCCCGCTCCGCTGGCGTACGCGACTGCTGCGTCTCGTTGTAGTTGTTGAACTTAGCGAGGGCATCTTCCTTGGACATACCGTTCTTGATGTCCCGATTGTACGTCACCATGTATCCCATCACACCAGCGATGTCACCGATAGCTGTGGTTCTAGCACCCGCGCTAGTCAGACCGCGCATGAAGATGGTAAACTTCTTGTAGTCTGCCTCTGACTTCATCCTACGCCCCGTGGTGGTACCGGAGCTGAGCCCGTAGATATCTCCCTTACCGAACAGCCCTTCCATACGAGACCGGAAGGTGGCGGACATCTCCATAGCGTCACCGATTTTCCCTTTGTACTTACCGAAGGTTACGGCTCGGGCAATCATATCGGGAACGAGAGCAGCGTACTCCAAAGAGAACATGATGGCGTCTACAATGAGGTTCGGCTTGGAGCCGTATTGATACTCAGTAAGTCCAGCGAAAGCTGAGGTGGCCTGCTTGACAACTTGCATCACCTTAAATGCCAGTGTGGCAATAGTGAACTTGCTGAGCAGCTTGTCAATCCCTTTGGCTTCTATCTCTGAGCGGAAGGCATCGGGAGATACCGCTGATGAAGCCGCGTTTCTCATGGCCCTCTCCACACCAAGGAGCTTTGTTGCAGCAGCATAGTATGGGCTACGCATAACGGCGTTCATATTCTGAACCCCCTCGGCGTAAGCCTTGAACCGCTCCATCTTATCGTAGTGCGCCTCCAACTCATTGATGAAACCAAGGTCTTTGGATAGGTCCAGCTCCCCGGGGCTGGTACGTTCACGCAACGCCTCAGCCATCTGCGCACTGAACACGGCTCCGACAGGTTGGTCGTCAGTCTTGATATCGAGACCACCCTTGGTCGAACTCTTGGTAGGGAAGTAGTTCTCTACGTACCCGAGGTTGACATCGTTTACGGTACGGTACACGCCATTGACACCCTCGTAATACTGGTTGCTGAGGTAGTCTACGGTCTTGTCAACAAACTCTACCAACCTATCGTCAAGGTGGTTCGTTATCTGCTCCATCACCTCATCGGTAAAGCCTACATCGCGTAGCCTCTTCCTCTGCACATCATTAAGTGACAGCGCGTAGATACGCATCAGCTCATCGGTGGTATAGTTCCGAGACCCTGTGGTCAGGCCACTGATAAACAGAGGTTTGGGGTTGGCGAATACCATACGCAGAATCTCGTCGTAACCCTTGGTTATACCGTCGATACTGTTAGCCCTTTCGTTCTGTGAGTCAGCCTCATCGAACTGACCGCGAAGGAAAGCCTCTTCCATAACGCCCATCGGCTTATAGATTTGGTCACGGAAGAACTGACCCAGCTCGTTGCTCAACTTACCCAAGTGGAAGAGTACGCCTTCAGCGAAAAAGGTTTTGACGCTCATCTTCTTTGTCGTGCTCGACCACTCCACCAGAGAGCGCAGCTTATTGCCCAAGCCATTGGCACGCAGTGCGTCACCTAGGCTGACGCGGTTGGCTATATCGGACTCGATTTGGTTCTGCGTCTTTGCGCTTCCGTCCTCGTTGGTAGCGAAGCTCCCCCACTCCTGAGTCACAGAGTCCTTGGCTCCCTCACGCAATGCGTTGAGGCGTTGCGCCCGCTGGTAACGAATCTCGCTGAGGGCAAGGCGAGAGAACCCTGCCGTAAGCTGGAGGTCCTCGAACACAGCTTCGGTTTCCTCAAGGGTCATGTCCTTCAGGCGCTCGAATAAATCGAAGGCGCTCTTCTGGTCATACAGGGCTTGCTCCTTTCGGGTCAGCTCCTGACCGCTGTTGTACTTGACTGTAGCCTCGGCGAGAAGAGGGTCGTTTGCATACGCAGCGGCCATCTCTTGAAGCTTGGCGTTGTCTGATTTAAGGACCAGATTCAGTACAAGGTTAGCCTGCTCGAAGAAGGCTTGGCCTGTAGCATCGAGACCACGGGTGACCACGCGACCCGAGCCGGTCTTGTATTTCTTTGACTGCTGCTCAACGTAAGCCCTCATTTTTTTGAGCGTACGGGCCTTCATCTGGTCACGCTTCGCGTCGACTTTCTCCAGAATCTTAGCCACCTTCTCATCAAAATTCTTCTCGGTAACCTCGTTGACCAGCTTGTTGAGCGTGGCGATATCCTGCTTACCATACACGGTACGGGGGAGCGACTCATTGATTAACCCGCGCAGCCTCTTTTGAATCTGCCGCGCCTCACGCTCGGCGTACTTCCGCTCCGAACGGATGCGGCTGTCGAGCTTCTTGATGTCTCGGAGCTCAGCGTTAATGTCCGCCTTGGCTTTCTTCTCCAATAGGTCCGTCAGCTTTTTGACTTGGACAATCATATTGTCTTCGGTCACGTTGCTTACCAGCCTAGCCAGCGCCTTGGCTTCGCCCTTGGTATACTTCCCTGCTGGCAGCAGGTCGTCGAGCATCTTCTGCAACTCGTTGCGTACGGCCTTTGCGTTGGTCGCACCCTTCTTCCTCTGACGGATGTTTCTTCGAAGCTCCTTAACCGTACGGTTGATGTCGCGTCCAGCACGAGACTTGAACGAATTCATGTACCCTACGATGAGGGACTCCTGAACCTCCTTTGACTGGTTCTGAAAGTCTGGGTCGGTAACCAAGAAGTTCATGGCCATACTCCTTACCTCCTCCATGGAATACACCACGTCCTCAGCCTTGCGCGGGTGGCGACGCAGGAGCTGGGTGTCGTTCAGCTTCTTGTCTTGTGGGTACGACGCCCTCAACTCCTCTATTCGTGCGGCACGCTCGGCTTTTGTCAGTGGCTTGAGCGGAACCTTCTTGCTCAGCTCTTGGTTCAGCGAGCGACGGAGGTTACCAAACAGCCTACGGCCCACCTCGAGCCCACCTTCTACGTCTCCAAACTCCTTGGGAATCAGGGAAAACATATCGGTGTACTCCTGCATAGCGGACTGGATGTCCTTGGCCTTGTATCCACGGCTAAGCAAGACGGCCTTGATGGAGGAGTCACGCAGGTACAAGTCACGCCCCTTCTTAATCAGGTCAACGATGCTACCTTCCTCGTACATGGCTTCGAGCAGCGCCTTCTGTTCAGTGCCTCTGGCCACGAAGTCACGACCGCTATATGGGCGCTCGTCGGCCTCATAGATTTCCATGATTCGAGACTCCAGCTCTTGAGCTTCGCGCATGGCCTCCTCCTCGGCTTCTACCTCAGCTACCTCACGGCCCAGCTCCTCTTGGCTACGGCGGTACTGCTTGTAGATGTCTACGGGCACACGGTTGGGCGTGGAGACGTAGATGCCACCGTTATTGGCACGGCTTAGGGTCAGGCCCGACTGCTCCAGCACCTGCTTAAAGGCACGGATGTCTTTGGTCTGAGCGTTGTTTGGGATAAACCCCTTGGTGTTGACACCATAGTACAGGGCCTGCTCATACAGCCCGTCCGATACCTCTACTGTGGACTTCTGCTCAGTACCTCTCGGGCCTGTTTGCTCAGCGGCGCGGTCTTCGGCAGCCGGTTCACCCACTCGGGCAGCGGCATCTCCCACGTCTCTTCCGGCGCCTCGCCGTAGAGAAAGAACTTCGCGTCCTCTTGATTCGGATTGAGCTTCAATGCCTTCGAGTAAGTCAGATACTTGAGCTTCAATTCCTCTGCTCGTTGCCCATCCGGGGTTGTCGCTCCTGTTCTCGGCGAGGATTCTCCTTGTTCTTTCATAAGGTGTAAGTGTTTCGTCTTCCAACAACTGCGTCAGCAGTTGAACATTAGATTTAATTTCTGCCGCAGTACGGCTCTTGTTATTAATTCCTGTACGCTGTGCCTCCCAAGTGATGGACTGCATCTCTCGTGGCTGTATGCCAGCTATCTCAGCGGCCTTGATATAAGCCTCTTTGATAAGGGAATACTCCACGCTACGCCCACCCTTAAAGACACCGAATCCGCCAGCATCGTTAGCAGACATAGGGATACCCAAAGCCACAGAGGCAGCGTGTGTATCGGCAGTAACGTATGGGTTCTCAGAGTAGGGGTCTACGATATTGTTGTAGAAGTTCCGGACCTTATTACCGCCGCCCAATTGCTCTCGGATATTCTCTATCGAGGGGTTGCGGTACATGTTCATAGCCTTGGCTATCTCTACCGGAGAGCTCCAACGTATCGGGGTGCTATCGAAACCAATGAAGTCGCCATCAGGCGTAGTCATCAGCACCTTACCGGGATACATGGCTTGGTCGATGGCACGCAAGAGGTTGGTCTGCACGGTTACGGGCACACCCTGAGCCTCCATCTCGTTGAGCGTCATGCCCTCATACTGAGCAAACTCTGCGGCAAGCTGCTTGCCCCACTTGCTTGGCCCCTTACGGCCCATGTTTAAGGCCAGTGCCTTATCAAATATTTCCCTTGAGAACGCTGTGTCCGAGTGGTTCTTCAAAACCTCGAACGCACGCTCAGCAACAGCGATGTTATTGAACCAATCGTTCTGTGGGCTAAGTGCGGCAAGGACTCCAGCCGCCTCCTCTACCGTGACTCCATAGATTTCTGAGATACGGTTAGCCACACGGTTCGCACCCACATACCATTCCTTAGAGGCCGCGACAAACTCTGGCGTCAGGCTGTCGTATACCGCAAGTATATTCTGCGTCATCACGTCCACCGCCTCAGTCAGAATCTCTTCGGTAGTTTCCTTTATGCGGTTTAATAGCGCCTCTCTCTTGGCGACGTCTTTGGGTTTTACTTCTGACCTTGCCTTTACCCTACGGTTCAGCAGTGACAGGAGTTTCTTGTTTTGGTAGGGGAGCTTGATGGGGTACGTTGTAACCACCCCAGTCACTTTGTTTTTCTTGGTGTATGTGACCACCCCGGAAGCAATTTTCCGTGCGGCGCCTACTGCGGCAGAGGACCCAGTAGTGATGGTGTTTTCTATGTCGTCTAAGCGGAAGTCCTCCTCGAGAGAAGCTTCAACTTTCTTAGTCGCAGAAACGCTTACTGTCGGGCTAGTCTGACCAGCCTTGACCTCTTCATTGCCATCCAAGTTGATGCCCGTGCCGTCCGTATCTATGGCTCGCTGCTCGGTACCTCGGGGCTGGTTGAGAGAATTAAACTTCTTTCGCGCTTCGCTGGCTGCGTCTTCTAATTTCTTCTCTTCAGCTATGCTTATCTCATACCACCCGTCGCCTTCCTTTAAGCCGAGTTTATATCGCATAGCAAGCTTCTGGCCGGAAGCACGCTCACGACTTTCCATCTCTTGATACGCCTCCCTCTGCTCTCGGGTAACGGTGCCGAAACTGTCTAGGAAGGCATCTCTTTCAGCTACCTTTTCAAAATACGCAGCCTCGGCTTCCCTGACTTTTCTCTTAGCCCTAAACCCTCGCGCTTCTCTCGCCTCATCTATTTTTCTTTTGGCCTCGTCTTGTTCCTTTCCAATCTGTTCAAAAGCATTGCGCTCATCAATAGACATCCGTGATTGCACAACGTTGTTGTTGGCTACTTTGTCTTCTATAGACAGCTCCGGTTCCACCTCGGGTTCTACCTCCGGTTCTACCTCGGGTTCTACCTCCGGTTCCACCTCGGGTTCTACCTCCGGTTCCACCTCCGGTTCTACCTCCGGCTCTACCTCCGGCTCTACCTCGGGTTCTACCTCGGTCTCGGTAGCACCAAGGTTGTCCTCAGTCTGTTGGCGGTCGGTCGTTAACGACCGACCCAGCTCGGGGAGCGTGACTTCGAAACTAAACTGGTTGTTAGCCTCAGACTTACGCGTGAGCTTCGCGTCAGGAATATCCTTGATGAGGTCGTTAAGCTTGGCCTCTGCCACATTAGCCTCCTCCTCGCTGAAGAAGCCCCGGTTGAATACGTCTTGGTTGGGCGCAGCCTTGCCGCCCAAATCAACTTTAGCTCCAGCGACGTTGACAGGCACCGTAAACACGTTTCCTGTAGGGAGGTACTTGTTGCGTAGCTGGTTGAGCCAAAGCGTAATGCCATCGGAGGAGATGTTGTCTGTCTCTACCAACACATGGTCGTCTGGCAGCGACTCGACGGCGGCCTCAAACGCGGGGCGAGTAGAGCCTTTCTCAGCAGCACTCAGGTCTGCCTTGATGGCAAACTTGTTGGTGGGCTTACCATTCTCGTAAAGCCTCTTGTAACCAAGGTAGTTTGCGTCACTGGCCTTGTCCGGTATCGCAACCACAGCCGCAATCTCTCCGGTGTCGGGGTCTGCATATATTCCGACAGTCCCGTTCTCCCCGAACTCACGCTCCGACTGCAATACCAGCTCCTTGTCAGAGAACCCGAGAGTGCTTCTCTTGGGTAACACGCTCTCTACCTCTACCTCGGGGTCAGTCTTTTTCTTGGTCTCTGCAAGACCCTTAAAGGCGGATATCTCTCGTTGGGTAATGGTCTTGCCTGTAGCCACCTTACCTGACAGCGTCTCAAGGATGGAAAGGATTTGTTGGTCCCGCTTCGTAAGGTCTTTGGGAAGCGTGATGTCTACACCAATGAGCTTAGCAAGGCGCTCAATGAATCGGGCGATGACACCCTTTGTCTTGGTGTCAGCCTTGGGATAGGCGTCCGTTACGATACCAAAGAACTCTGCGACATACTCCTCGTTGGTGAAGTTGTCTCCGTAATTCTGAGAGAAAGCGTCAAGCTTCTTAGCCAAGTCAGAGTCGGCGGGGATGACCTTCTTTAAGGTGTCCACGAAGTCAGACATAAGGGCCTGAACGTCGCCGTCAGCAATGCTGTTACGCAGCGCGGCATGGAAAGCCTCGTGAGCTACAGTAGTGGTGTCAGCAGTGACGAGGTTGATATGAACCTCCTTACCATCGAAGCCGTAAAACCCTCTACCATTTTGCTTTAGGCCCAACCTCTTCGCGGCCTCGTTAAACGACTCGGTATTGTCGTGAAGGATAATCTTTACACCGGGGAAGTTCTTACGCAACGCGCGTGCAGCAAGCACAGCCTTAGCTCCAATCGCCTTTTGAGTTTCGGTGAGCTCGGTGGCGTTACGACGCACGGTAGTGACCCCGTCCTTGGACTCCTCTGAGGTTTCCGGGGTGGCCGTCTCGCTGGCTTCGGGAACTCCCTCACGGAAAGCCTTGGCCGGCTCCAAATCCTCCTTAAAGACGTCTTCAAACTCGTTGTAGAACTCCTGTTCGGCAGGGGTAAGCGGCTCCTCGTTAAGAATCTTTTTAGTAATGGTGGTACGGATGGCTTCTTCCCTGCGTTCATCGAGGTCTCCGTCTTTAGCTTGGGCTACGTCTTCTTCCGTCGCTTCGACAGTTTCGACCCGTACTTCTTGGTCCACTCCCGGGCCAGCTTGGGCTTGTTCGCCCACATCCACCGCTCCTGATTTTTGCTTTTGAAGGGCATCTTGTTTTTCTTTAAGGTCTAAGCTCAGGAGGGGGTCGAAGAATACCCGAGACCTCTTGAGCTGCCGTGGGCTCATAGTCTCTAGGTCTTTGACGAACTGTTCCCGACTGACTTTATTGCGTCCAGAGAAGTACGCCGCAGGTCGGCGTCGCTGGGTGCGAGCCTGAATTTTTCTGAGGTTAACCTTCCCAGTTCCGACAGGCTTTCCGGTCTCTGCAACCAGTGCTATCTCCTCGGTTATTTCCCTAATCTTTTCAGAGAATACACTAGAGCCTGACTTCTCCAGCTCTTCCTTGGCTTCAAGGAGTTGCATGATGCGAGACACGGCCCCACTGTTTGAACTAGGCTTGGCATCCAAGGGTAAACCCAACAGCTCGTTGGCGGTACGTCGATGCCCGATACCAAGGCGAATGTCCTGAGCCATCTCAGGAGTAATCTTACCCATCTTCTCTGCGTTGTCTACCCACTTCTGCAACCTCTTGTTAGAGATTTCTTGACGGGCCATAAACCGAGGGTTCATAAGTTGCAAGCCAAGCTCAAGACGGGAAGTGTTTGCCATACGCCGACCCAAAGCAATTGCCCCGGTAGGAGTGGACATACCGATGGCGCCCAGTGCCTCAGCACTAATCTCCTTTATGTCCTGAACGGAGCCCGTATACTGACCCGAAGCCATGAGAGCTGCCGTCTCACCAAGAGCTTCAAAGGCGGGGTCTACGACAAACCGCTCCGCTCCGAACATAAGAAGCTGAGCGCCCTTGGGCATAAACTTGTTGCCAACGAAAAGCCTACCAGCCACTCGACCGCTCAACCATGACGCAGCAGCAATAGGGATACCGCGCTTGACGCCACGGTCGGTGCCCTCGTCCCAAACAGACTGGTCTTGGTATGCCAGCATAGCCGACTGTGGGTCCGCCCAGTTGTACCCCTTCTCAGTACCTACCTCAAGGATAGAGTTACCCCACTCCATCATGAACGCGGACACAGACATGCCGCCAAGCATACCCGACGCAAATGCCGTACCAGCAGCACCCGCTAAGGTAGCGCCAGCACCAAGACTAGCAGCGCCACCAGCCGCCGTGCCCGCGACAGTACCTATGGGGCCGCCAGCTATGGTTCCGGCCACTGCCCCCCCCGCCATGAAAGCAGGGATAATCCTCGCTCCCAAGGGGAACAACATGGACAAAGACTCGCCGGCCAAGTTTGCCACATGAAGCCCGAGGTCACGACTTGACTCAGTGAATAGCTGTGACGTAGTGGTGGCGCCCTCAACCCTAGATGAGACTCTACCAAGCCTAGTGTCCCTGTTCGACTGGAGTTTGTTCACCCGAGCAAGGGATTCCTCGTCATCGCCCAAGCCGAATTGAATCTTGAGTAGCTCAACCATCGTTTTTCCAGTACGAAGCCCCTCACTAATCTTCATACTGAACTCCTCGAAACCATCGATGTAGTCCTCAGTTACCTGCTTGTTGAACTTGCTGTCGTAATAGAGCTGCGCCTGCTCATACTTCTGTGCCGCGACCTTACGGTCAGTGATGTCTGCGTTGTACTTACCGATGATAGCAATGATATCACGTTGCTCTTGAGCCGTCTTAGGCTCGTAGTCGAACAAGCCTTCGATGGTAGTACCGAACGTAGCTAAGCTGTATGCCTCTAATCCGTCTTGCCTCCTGACGGCGGCAGAGTTCATGTCGGCGGCATCCTCAGACAGGGCCGCCTGCCTTTTGCCTAAAACCTCATCCCAGTCTTCACGTAACCGAATGCCCTCCTCGGTTTCGAACTGCTCATACAACCCGTTAGCCTTAACCTCGGCTTCGTTACGCAAGACGTTGATGTCATCGCGGACCATGTTGCCGTCGATGAAATACTTCTGATACTCCTCAGGAATATCACCCTCATACCTTTCCCCCTCGGTCAGTTCCTCTACAAAAGAATATTCGTCGTTGGCTTGAGCCAAGGCTTTGCCGGCAGCCTTCTCGGCATAGTAATTGTAACCACGCTCCGCATAGAATACCTCTCCTTCAAGGTCAATGGTGCTGGCGTCTTTCCAAGACCCCTCCGCAAAAGCTCTTGCCTCTTCGGCGGTGTCGAATTCAAATACTTCGCCACGTCTGTAAGCCTCCTCGATAGCGGCGTCGCTATCTAGTTCAGTCCACATAGACGGCTGACTGTAAAACCCATCCGGGTCGTTGGGGAAGAGGGTTGGGTACGCGATGAACTTACCGTCCACCTCCGCATCCTCCATCTTTACTGTCGAGGTACTCCCGTCGCTATTACGTCGAGCTATGGGGCGGATGTCGTTAACACGAAGAGCCTTCTCAGTAAATGTCCTCTCGTCCCCTTGCAAACGAACAGACGGGGATTTGTTTTCGGATACGAAAGTTTCGAACCTAGCCACCTCCTCAGGAGATATCTGGCCATTTATCAAAAGAACTTTGTGGGCCCTAGGCACACCCATAGCCTGACTATAAACCGTAATAATCCCGTCCGTAGCCGTACGGGTTCCGTCTGCGTTCTCAACCGAATCGCCTACAATAGCGCCATCAAAGCGAAAGCCATACTGTCCATACGACTTGCGCAAATCTTCTATGAAACCGTCCTTTACCTCGTCGCCAATGACTTCGTTCAGGGGCGGGGTACGGACTTGCTCTTGAGCTAGATTAAAAGACTCTAACTCCTGCTGAGATATCTCTTCGAGCTGGGCATTACCCTGCTCCATAAGTTCCATACGCTGAGCCGTTTGCTCACCGGTATAGTACTCAGGTAAATTTGACTGAGCCTCGTCACGAGCGGGGTCACGAGAGGCGAGCAGCTCCGAAGAACCATCGTCCAATACAGATTCCGTAACGACCGGCTCGTCTTTTTTTTTTACTTTCTGCTTGAACTCCTCAAACAGGATGTCGTCGCCAAACCTCCCTGGTTGCTCCTGCATCCAAAGAAAAAGTTTCGCAGCATACTGTTCGTCTTGAAGCTTTTCGAATAGGCTTTCAGGAGTGTACCTATCCTTAAAACTTGGGTCCTGCCCGTTAACGTAATCGAACACATCGGTGGCATAGTCCCCCGGAGACTTTTCGGTCGCTTCAATCATGCCTTAAATATACCAATCCTTTATGGAGCTGGATTGGTACTCCTTGCCCTTACGGGAATGGACTCTTCTATTTGACTTCCAAACTCTTCGTTCATGATGTCGTTAAACTTCTTGGCATTGGGGGAGTCCAACTCAGAGATAATCCTTTCCATCTGCTCTTGCGTCAGTACGCCAGACCCCTGCGCATCAGCAGCCCGCAACACAAGCTGTGTAAGCTCTTTAAGCTTCTGCTCTCCATTACCCTCCTGAAACATAGGAATGAATATTGGCATCGGTGTAATACCCGGGACGTAAAAAGAGACGGCGTTAGCAGGACTCATACCGGTATCGCGGAACACGGGTGTAAGACTACGCAAGGGGTAGTATTTTATTTCGTCCGTTCCTCGACCGGTCCTTTGAGTGATGATATCGCCAACCAGTGCGGCCCTGTTTTCAAGCCTGTCACCAAAGTTTACTTCATCCCCATCGCTGTCAATTGCAGTGTTCTGCCAAGCCTCATCGGCACCTACAGACGCCTGACCCGTAGCCCTTCCGTCCTCGTCATACGTAGTGGTCTGTACCGTGCCTTCGTCCCAACGCTCTACAGGACGGCTCTCTTGAGGGATGGTTGTGCCTCCAGTTGTTGTCACGCCCACGGGGGCGCCCTCTTCGTCGGTGACTAAGTTTTCCCAACGTTCTGCTCTTTGAACACCGTGAATTCTAGAACCTTGAGACATCCAGTTGTCTAGGTCTATAGTGCCTTGGCCAGAGTCTAAGCTGAGACGATTGAGTTCTTTGAATTGTGAATCTCCATTCTCGTCAATGTACTCAAGCTGTACGATATTCCCCTCCAACAGTTTGATGTCGTTAAGCTTACCGACACCCATGGTACCACCTAAGTCTTGGGTTACATCCTGCGCAATGATGCGGCTCTTGATGGCGTTTACCTCGTCTTGGTTTTGTGCCAAACCAAGGGCACGCCAGTTAATCATGGCGGTGTCTTCACTTTCTATACGCTCGGCGCGGTCCAACTCCCCTTGGGTAGGAGCTCGGCTAGTGCCTGCGCTACGAGCCTCTTCCTTGAGGTCTAGGTTAGCACGGAGACGACCGCGAACGGCATCGAAAGCCTTGTCTTTCTGTTCCTTACGGTTGTCGCGGAGCTTCTGTCGCAACTCCTCCGGAACCTGAGCTTGCTCCAAATACGCATCGAAGTCTGCGTCGGTAACGTCGTCCTCAACTGCACCGATAATCCGCTGAGAATTGGCCGGGCTAGGCATCATAACAATTAAGTTGGAGTTGCTTGCCGCCTCTTTGATATCCTGTTGAGAGTCTAAGTGTCTAGATTGATACGAACCCTGAACGTAATCAACAAGAGTTGAGGTAACTGCATTGTCGTTGGTGTCCAATATTCCCGCAACCACATTATCCTCCGCGTTCAAATACTCTTGGTTCTGAAGGGGACTCTCAATACTTTCTACGTTCGGGTCTTCTCTGTAACTCAGTACGTCTACGGTAGTGCCGAGCATCTCAGCCTGCTGAGCCGTAAGGGCAGATATGTTGAGCCTGTCGTATGTAGACAGCACCGCCGTGCCAAGCTGACTGACACTAGCGAACTTCTGCCCGTCCTCACCGACCAAGCCAATGCTGCCCGTGGGCGCGTCGATAACGGGAGTGAACTTGCTGAAGTTGCCGAAGTCTTCTACGCGGGCCAGCTCAGATACCTCTACGCCAGAGGCGGCAGCATACCCATTCTCATCGGCCTGCATGCGCTCAACATGCTTCTCGTAGTTGGCCGCGTACTTTTCCGCCTGACCGAGGTAGCCCTCGGTGTTGGTCTTGAAGTTGTTGGTGGCAGCTATATACTCGCGGTAGCTCATCTCTCCACTACGCCACAGCTTGTTCATCATGAGCGAGTACTCCTGTGCATCGGACGCGAACTCAGACACGCGCTGGTTGGCGTTGACGTCGGAGCCCATCGGAGCCTCAGACAAGGTGGTCGTAACCTCGCCTTGGAGCTTTACCGCATCGTCGAGCTTCTCGTTACGAAGGCGGGTCTGCTCCTTGAGCATGTCGACCATGCCCTTGCTAATCTCATTCCAGTCTACCCGAGACTGGGCTGACCTCTCGGCGTACTTAAAATAGCTCATCGTGTACCTCCTTCTTTGCGAGTAACAATTTTACTTACCGACTCGAGTTGTTTGTCAGTTAAGTCGGGCTGGTTGACACGCCTGATTCCAATGACATCAGAGGAATTGTATACCGTGATGTTGACCTCGTCACCTTGGTTGCCACCGAGAACTTTCATGTTCCCGTCCTTGTCATAGCCAGCGAAGAAACCTACGTGGCGAGTGTCGGGTCTTTTCCCATTCAGTCGGTTGATGATGACCACATCACCCATCTTAGCGTCTTTTACAGAACCCTTGACTTTCGGGAACCCATACTTTTCTGGCTGACCCTTGAGGTCTTGATGAAGATTAGACCGCTTGATACTTTCGTTGGTGAAAATGTTCTCACCAAACTTCGCTGACATGTACATGTCGGCTCTTCCTTTTTGATTTTTACCAATCAAAGACGCCGTTAGATTTGAATCGGCAAGCACCATGTTTACAAAACCAGCGCACCAAGCTTGCTCTTGCTTGATGTAAGATTTCTGACCAGCCTCGGTCTGCCCTACACCGGCCCACACCTCGGTCAAAAGCTTCTGTCCCTCCGGAGTAATCGTCGGAGTCTTAACGTACACGGAGTCACCCTTAGCCGGGTCGTACTCTTTATAGTTGGGCTCTCTCACGTTAAGCCACTGCATAGCAATCGGAAGGGGGTTGCTAGATGTCACACCTTCGGTTGCGCTCCTTACCACCTCTTCGGCAGCAGGACCCACCTCAGCAGCCTTTTCCAAAGCCTCGGTGTTGACTGACTCAATCTCTTTTGAGGTTGGGTTGGGCGTAGCAATCGGTTCTTGTCCTTCAGCAGCAAGCTTGTCCAATAGTTCTCTAGCCATCGTAGACTCTCCGGCAGACTGCACTTGAGCACGGGACCCCTCGTTAGCGGGAGCAGGTGGTGTATACGTAGCCGTCCACTTTCCGTCTTCACCTTGATTGGTCTCGATGCTTTCCATAGCGTTCACCAAGTCGGCGCCGTCTAGTCCGCTAGTTCTCTGGATATTAGCCTCCATCTTAGACCTAGCTGTGTTTCTGTTAGAAGCCACGACGCTAGTCCTAGCCTCTACAGGACGCCTCTCAGGTGCAGGTGCAGGTGCAGGTGCAGGTGCAGGTGCAGGTGCAGGTGCAGGTGCAGGAGCCACAGGCCCACCAACACCAGCCGGTGCTACAGATTCTCTAGCCTCCCCCCGAGTAGCATTAACGGGTGAAGGCGGGTTAAAACCCCCGACGCCAAGCTGACGGTTACGGAAATTTCTAACATACTCAGTTGGACGCATATCCGACCCGAGGTAATTACCGGACATTTCGGGAATCTGAAATCGCGGTACAGCTAGTGGCCCTGATGTAGCTTGTTGGGATGGCCCCATTCCAAACGCGGACATGTCATACCCACCGGGCCCCGTAATCATAGGCTGAGCCTGTGTAGTGCCGGGAATTTCAAAAGCGGTATACTGCCGTGGAGGGACCTGTCCGATACCACTTGCCGGAGCACTTGTAGTAGTTCCGGGAACGGCGCTATCAACTAGGCGTTGCTGAGCCATCATCCTATCATACTCTTCTTCGGCAGCAAGGAACGGAGCTCGCTCCCTCCTGTTCAACATCTTCTTGCTGTTTGGCTGGCCGAACTTACCAAAGTTCCCCTCCGCATAGCTGGTGCTCAACCCCTCGGCGATGCTACCCAGTGTGCCTACACCCTGAGTGAGATACGCAGCCCGGTCCTCCTCGGCATCGCGGATAGCTTGCTGAGCTCCCTCCGCCTCTTGCATGGCGATACCTGCCAACTGCTGGTCGATACGCTTGTCCTCCTGTGCTACAAGCTTGTTAATCTCATCCATGCGCTGGCCCATCTCACCGCGCACCTGCCCCTGCCGTAGGTTCTGTGCCATCTGCAACCGACCTGCCGTAGCTGCCGCACCACGGGTCTCGCCCTCTACACCAGCCTGCATGCCTGTGGCGCCTTGAGTAAGCAATGCGTCACGCATAAGCTCGTACGGCTCCTTGGAGATGGAGAGTTGCTCCATGCGGTTGATATCAATTTTTTTTCTAGCCTCATCCACAGACTTTCTGGCGGCCTCTTCTGCCGCCTGACCACGCTTACGCGCCTTGTTGGCATTGCTGAAAGACTTGGCTCCCCCGTACAGGGTTGTGCCCGCGCCAACACCGGCGGCTACGACGGCTCCAACCCCTCCCGCAGCGGTGACACCGCTGCCGATAGCTGTAGCTAGAATTACTCCTGACATAATTTCTTTTGGATTACAGACTCCGGTAACTCCCGGAAGTCCATGGTATATACCTCTTTCTCCGCCTCTTCAATGGTCTTGGCATCGGTGCGATATACGCACGCCCACCGCGTGTCCTCATGGATAACGGCAACACGCTGCGTACCAGCCTCAGTGTGTACCACCATAGGTGCCTTTACGCGCTTGACCTCGCCAGTATCCATCAGCAGAGACATCTCACCCTCCATAAAGAAAGACGGGTGGTTCTGCTTGTGGATGAAGCTAACGACGAGCTGACCCGCAGGCATAAATACCTCACGAGTATACAGTCCGTTCTCAAGCTTGTGGGTGACAGGCATCAAGTCCTGCATATCCTCGGTGTGGTGCTCTACAGTTTCTTCCAAAGGGGCAAGATGATTCCGCAAATCCTCAATGGATTCCCAGAGCAATCCTCTCTCTGTATGGATGTTATGCAGAATCTCTTCCATTGACTATAAAAGTAAGGCTTAGCCGGGATACGACTTCATCACCTCACTCTTGGCTACGAACATCTCTACAGCCGTAGTATCCTCGTTGGTTAGTTTGAATACACCGTAGTGCCCAAGCAGCCCACTGGACTCAGCCTGCTGGTTCTTAATGCCCAGCCAGAGCGGGTCGTTGATGCCGGGTGCAGTGCCGCTACCGTCATGGGTAACGCGGTTGATTCCGTTGGGGATATCGACCTCGATACTTTGGACATACCCAGCGAAAGTGATGGCCGTATATGGAGCCGGAGAGAAATAGAACGCGTCGCCCGCGCTAAGGATGCTGCCGATGTCTGTGGTAAGCGGGAAGTTTACCACGTTGCCCACCACCGTTTGGCTGAGAGCAATGCCGTTGAGTGAACGCAAGGCATAGTCGTCAGGCTCAGCAGGGTTGTTATTGACCGTGCGTACAAACGCGAAGTAGTCACCCTCCTTCTTCTCAAAGAAGTCCACGTCCATGAACCTCCCGTCCTGCTGGTCGGAGATAAGCGTAGCCGACCAAGGTCGGTTGCCCTCGATGGCCATCGTCTTGAAAATCTTGTTGACGATAGGCTCGTCGTTGAAGACGCTCGTGATGGTGCTCGAGTCTTCCGCAGGGTCGTAGCTGTCGTAGAACGTATTGCGCTCCTCGTTGGTATTGTGCCGGAAGAGGTTGCCGCCACTGAACGTATACAAGAACTGGTTCATGCCCTGAATCCACTCAGGGTCATACGAGTAGAACGAAGGCCACCCCTCAGCAGGCGGGCTATATGTCAGCGTGTAGTTAGGCATTAGGGATAGATGCTGAAGTAGTCGTTTATGTTGGTGTCGATGCCAGTGCGATTGCTTGATTCGTCGGCGTCATAAATTACAAATTCAAAAAGATGCCCAGTGAAATAGGAGCTTAAAGCTGTTCGCGCTCCTAAACGGTTCCTAATTCTAGCTATTGGATTTGTAACCGCCGCTGATACTGCTGTTTGGTCATTTACAGCCACTTCGTGGTTGCTGCCGTCGTTCTTATAATACACTGATTTATAATCGATTTGAGCCGTAATTGTACTGCTCACCGTGTTACCTCTCGACCGCACCTGAATATTTGTCCCCCTATCAAAATAAAAAGAGTTTTCAGTATGGTCAGGAGTTCCAATGGGTTGAATCGGTATACCGCCACCATCAAGCACTCCAAAAATTGTTACATCAGTCGTTGTTATTGTTGGACTATCCACATATTGTGCCCCACTAAATAAAACCGCAGGCTTCCCGTTCTCAGTAATGACCGCCGAGCCATCGTAAATAAACGGCTGTGCAGTTGCCGTAGCTTGAGACCCGTCATTTGAAGAGCCACTCTGGTCGTACCATACGCTGACCGTAAGCGGGTCCGAGCCTCCAAACGATACGATAGCCGCCTCGTCCAAGTCGACACCATCAAACCCGATGTCTGTCTCATCGAACGGGGCTACCGTTCTGCGCACGCGCATGGCGGAGCCGCTGTACGTAGAGCTCAACTTGCGGACGCTGTATGCTGCCGCAGCGCCGGGGTAATCGTCGAGGAGGTATACCTCCTCAGATTCACTGTAATCCCAGATTAGGTAGAGGTACTCATCGGTGGTGCTTGGCATCAAGAAATCCGCCTTGTACTCGGGTTGTGCGCCTACAGGAGCCTCAGTGTTAGCCGCACCCAAGAGCGTCACAATATCCGATTGCTCATACTTAACATTAGTACGCAACCACTTGAACGTGTCGGAAGGGCGCAACGTATAGTTGTCCGTGCCAATCCTATTGTACGCCATGGTAATAGTGCTACCATTGGTTGGACCAAGGTTGCTGCCCTGAGCTACTGTAAACTCCTGCCAGTCTGAGATGACAGGACCTAGCGCGGCGTATTCAAACGTAACGGCGGTACTGCTCAAAGGAGAGACGAACACACCATCTTGCCAAATGAACTCGCTATGGATAGATTGCCGTGCTTCATCAGGTCGGTTAACTGTAATCAATCTCAAATTCAAGTCCACCGCGTTAGGACACTTGACCTGAACCTGCAACACAAAGCGTTCCGTCCCCGTGTAGTTGAGGTCGATGCCGACCGTATTGTCTACGATAGAGTTCTTATTGACGTTAGGTACAGAGGGCTGAGACGCATTGCTGATAGGCCCGGTAATGACACTTGTGCCTGTAGGCGTATCGGGATACGTAGTCGTAATGGTGGCTTCATCACCATTAGCGGCCTCAATGATGTTGTAATTGATAGCCACATCGCCAGTGATATTGCCGAGGTTGACGCAGAAACTCTGTTGAGCCGGAGTAAGCAGGAACGTCTGCACGGTATTGCACTCGATGCAATCCTCCTGACCGGGTAGGAAGACATCGTTACTTGCTAACACGTACTCGTTCATATACGGGTCGTACCCCCCAAGCTTCTGCGTGTTGAAGTTGGAAATGAACTCATCGCGGAACCAGCTCCGCATACCGTTCTCACTGATGACCGTAAGCTGCTCTTTCTGCCCATCGCCATAGAGGTGGATGACAGAGCCACGCTTGGCATCGGTAAAGAACTTATGCGGTCCCCAATCAGCAAAGCTCTCGGGGTTGTTGCTGATACCAAAGTCTTCCACTCGGGCCACCTGAGTGCCCAATACTTCAGGCACAGATGTAACCACGCTCTCACCAGTAGCGTCGGTAAGGAGGTTCTTACCCGCTAACACGTAGCTAATCTTATCCTCTTGTAACGTGAGGATATCGGTACGGCGAGCGAACAGCTTCTCTACAGGGCCATAGCTGTCCTCTAATGGCTTGAAGTTCAGCAAGCCAAGGTTGAACTCGTTGAGCTTATTGATGTTGGTCTCATCGTTGATGACGCCGCTATACGTCAGGTCAGCAAAGCGTCGCACCGCAGCGAATCGCTCGTCGCTGGTCGTGGTAACGCGGTTGCCCAAGGTGATGGGCTTGCCGCTAATCGAGTCACGAATCTTATAGCTCTCGACACCATTGCCGTAGCTGATGCAGTTGAAGAACGCCGTGTCGCTGATGGCGCTCTGAGTACCTCCTTGGCTCTGTATGTTGCCCGTGTGGAGACCACCAGAGAGGATTCGGAACGACGCGCTCGACTCATACCACAGGTCGGGCAAAGCTGGCTGCGGCTCCGTTTCGAAAACGACTGCATCGGTAGAGCGCGTTATAGTCCACTCCGCTTTTACTGTAGAACGACGGTTGGGGCCATTACCAGAAGTAACAAGGCCATCTATACCTAGGCATTTTGGCGCTCCATAAACAATAAACTTAGGTGTGTCGCTACTAGTAGGTGCATACCACCGCATTCTGTTTTTGGTCTCACTGCCAACAAGCCCATAAGTAGGACCGCCAGCAGTGGTTGATGGGAACACTTCATTCTCAGGAGCATCCACATCCGGGTCTCCAGAAAAACCCAAGGCAGCCTGAATGTCATCGATGGCGGTATTGTTTGTCGTGTCGTAAAACCAATCGACAATAGGATTTATTCCCGCTCCAGAAGGATAATTCTCCTCAACAACCCACGTCTGGTCAAAGTCAAGCGTCCTCTTTTCGCAATTGCCAGAGCCGTCCCCACGTCCCTGACGGGTAAAGGTCAATGTCAACCTAATACGACTTCCTGAATTAATGGCTTCTTTGTCAAATCCTTCATACACTAAGACAGGGAAAAATCCGGTTAGGTTTCCCGTTTCTGTGTTAAGATTATCTGAAGGGTAATTTGTGGAGGCGGATTGTTCTCCGGGAGCGAGGTTCACTACTCCTGATGGAAGACCATATGTGAAGTTGGGATTCATCTTCATATACGTACCCGCAACAGCGGGAATAGGCGTTCCTACCGTATCGTCAAGCTCACCCACACCGTATGCCTTCTTCTCTAGAACCTCAGCGTAAGTACATGACGTGACCGCACCAGAGGTGTCTTTCTTTACAACGTACCTATCCCCCTTCTCAACCTTAGCGGCGTTCTCCCCCTCGAGTAGGAAGTAGACATCCCCACCAAACTCAAAATTCTGATTGGTATAGATGGTCTCGTAGTTCTCGCTGTCGGGCTTGATGACAAACTTGTATCGAGAAGCCCAAGCCGGAGCCAGCGAAATTGCCGGTATCGTAACGCGTATCTGGTTTTGGAAGATGGAGTCTCCACAATCAATCTCGACCTTGTTGTTTGGCGCGACAAGGGCGGTACTAGACCGTCCGAACTCATCCATGTACACGACACCAATCTCATAGACGCGATTGCTATGTAGGCTTTTTCTAGAGTAATACTCGGGTGATTCTACGTTACCGTCACTATTGTCCAGCGGAGTCTGAACCAAAGTTGCATTGAACGCGTGCTTGACAGGCTGCCCGCTGTCGTTGAGCATGTCATACCCCTCGAGGTAGTTGCCGTAGACAATACGATTGCCCATCAAGGTCTGTGCCTTAGCCAACCGAGGGACGTTGTCATACAGTCGCAGAATCTCACTCTCCGGAAGGATGGTGAAAATCTTCTGCTTGCTAAACTGGATGGTATATTGAGAGTCGTCCGACAAGGAAGAGTTGGCCTTATCCACCTTCTCAATGACGCGGATGATATTGTCATCCATCTCCTTGAACAAGATGTCGATACCCTTAACCAAGGAACTGCCCGTGGTAACGGTGACGTCGCACACCTGCACGGAGTTGACCATACCCTCATTGAGGTACGACTCGGTGGTGAAAGCAAAAGGCTCGCTCTCGAAGATGGGTTCACTGAACTGTGAAGTAGCCGAGTACTCGTTGTTGGCATACTCCCACCGGTATCCGAAACACAGGAACCTGTCCTCAAGATAGTCCTCTCGCGATACCACCTCCACTGCCTCAACGTCAGGAGCCTCTGGTGGAGGACGCTTGATAACGAGGATGTCCTCCCCCAACAGCGGGTCGTCACCAAAAGCCACTGGCTCAGGATAGGCCGTGCCTACATTGATTCGGCGCGGAGGGTTGAAGTCGTCGGTAAAGAACAGCAGACCGTCAACCAAGTCGGTGCCAGTAATCAGATGCTGCGGGTCGAAGTTCAATGCACTAGTACTCACTACATTGTACGTCAGCAGGTCGCTACGCATATTGTACGAAACGATGAGGTCGAGGACGCCAGAAAAAACGCCGTCCACAAACGCAGGGTCGTGAACGAACCAGTACATGGTCTCGTTGGCACCATCGCTATATGCCCCAAGGCAAGTGGCGGTGGGGCTGAGTGCAGTTCCCGTAGGTGGGTATACCAAATTGGTAAGGCGTGTATTGCCCTTGGTGTTCTCTACCGCTCCAATCTCAGAGTCCTCGGTGGAACCCATCCGAATATTACGGGCATCGATATACTCTCCGTTGGGGACAAGGCGCTCGTCGACGCTCTTGTTCATACGCCCCTTGATGAAGTTCCTTACCAGATTCGCCATTACTTAATCCACTTGTCTCGACCACGCATGTTCATCAGCAAACGACCGGGATGGATGTTGCTGACGCGAAGCTTTGCGTTGCGCAGGAGCGCGTTCTTCTTCTTCCTCGCCCGACCCACGATGTACTCTTGTACACCCAACTTAGCGTCAAGGATAGCGTACTGGATGTATGCGTACACATACTCCTCGAAGAGCTTGTTCACGCTAATCTCAGCGTTGTTGCCGCCCTCCATACCATCGCTGACATACTCAAGGATACACAACTCGTCAGCCATATGACTGCTGAAGTTGATGACGCCACCCTTCTTGTTGATGCTGAAAGTAGGATTGGCATTGGCCGTCTCCGTGTTCAGGCCATAGCGGGCACCGATGTTGTAATCGAAATACCAAGAACCATCGCAGCAATACCCGAGCTGACCGTCGAACTGATTGTTTCCGTTGAGGTAGATACTAGGCTTGGTTCCAGTAATACGGTCGAAGTCGATGGTAGAATCCTGAGGGCGTAGCGTAGCCCCCGTCTCGTCAAACAAGATTCGACAGTTGTTGTCTTGCAGATAAGCCGAACTCCAATTCGTCTGGATGTTCTCCGTTAGCGGACGCAAGACACCGTTCTGATACAGAGAGATGCGAACCCAATTGACATAGTCGGGAGGCAGAACAAAGCGCAAGCTGTCACAAACGCTGAGCTCAAGAACCTTAATCTCTTTCAAGGAATCGTAGTTCAACTCTTGGATAGCACGCTTGGCATGGAACAGAATCTTGTACCGCTCCTCGTTATTAACAAGGGAGTGGTTGCCGTTGTACATCAACAGGAAGTTGTTGACGATGTCCTGCAACGAAACGTATTGGTAGCTGCCCCAGTTTGCGTCTTCAGGTCCTTGAGAAGGATTCTCAAAATGACCGTTCTCGTAGTACTGGTAGTCTGTGATATATGCCATTACTGTTCGTTCTGGATTTCTTCAGCGTTAGCGTACTGGAATATGTCGCCCTCTCGAATGCTCATGCCAGCCATCTGCAATATCTTATATACCAACCGGGTCTCATCATCGATAGGAACCTCAAAGTCTTGGTAGTCAGTAGACGACTGATTGAATACAGGCTCTCCGTTAGCCAGTGTGATATACGTCCATTTCGGGTCCAAAGGATACCGCACATATTGGCACACCACATCGCCTTGAGCGTAAGTAGTGCCGGTAGGGTATAGCGTAATGACCTGACCGGCAGCGGGATTGTCGATGGTATAGGCAGGGTACTGAGCCGACGGAGCCGTGAGGTTTGAGTTGGCCAGCATGGTAATGCGGCTATGCGTAACCGGCTCCGCCTCAGCGTTTAAGACCAAGACCTTGTTGAGCAAGTAGTAGTCGTCACTAGTGGTAGCGATGCTCGGAGTAAAGAACCGGTTGCCAGATTCAAAGTCCAAAGGCTTAGAAACGGAGAAGACATCGATATCCTCATTGAGCCCCTTGGTCATATTCGCGTAGTCCGTGCCAGACATGCGGGCGTTCTCTGCGTTGATGGCCTTATTGAGCTCGTTAAAATAGTTCTCAAAAATCTCTAGCTGAGCCTGCTTGGCAAAGAGATTGAAGTCGGATGGGGACACGTAACCGTAGTTGTTCTTGTTTAGAATCGACAATACGGTTTGACGGACTGAATCAATCATTCTCTAAAGATAATCATCTCAATACTAGCACGTGACCAGTACGCTCAACCCACTGATTGCTATAGATATTTCTAGCCACAAAGTGATAGACATACACGTCGTCACGAACATAAGCCTTGTCGAAACCACCGTCCCATCTCTCGCTGAAGTCTTTCGAAACCCATACCAAATCTCCCCACCTAGAGTACACCCTGATGTACACGTTGTCCCAGCAGTCGTTGGGAGCCTCAATAAACCAAGTGTCGTTGACACCGTCGTTGTCTGGCGTAAAGGCGTTAGGGGCGTATATGGGGCACTCGATAACTTCTAGGCATTCCTGCCCCGTCTCACAGTCTACCTCTACGATTATGGTGTCTAAGAGCGTAACATAGACCGTGTCCCAAAACACCACGGAAATAGGTGGCAACTCGATATAGGTGGTATCGTACTCTACTAAAAGAATCGTATCGGGAGGGAGCTCCACAAACGTGGTGTCGTACTCCACCAAAAGAATCGTATCGGGCGGCAACTCAATGTATAGCGTGTCGTACTCTACTATCACAACGGTATCCGCTGGCAGCTCGATATACACCGTGTCCACGACAACCTCAGGTAGCGGCTCACCGCATGGGCCCACCACAATCCAATTGTCTAGAAACTCCTCGTCTTCATAAAAGCCACAGCAATCAGGTGTGACGCCGCCACCAAGACCACCCACCTCCGCCCAACCGCCTTCATCGGAATACATAGTCGGGCCATAGCTAATCTGCCATATCACAACCTGAATGCTGTACCCCTCACTAGCCCAGTAGTCGATGACGTTAGAAAGCTCACAACTAGCAAAGCCGGAGAACTCACCGTCCACACAATCATTCTGATATGAATTGAATACAGGGAACGAGACCGTATCCCCCGTATAGTACGGGGGGTCTATGGAGTCGTCATACAGGTTCGTCCAATTACCTCCCAGCTCAGTAGTAGTGGAAGAGAATATCCATCCGGGATGGTTGTTTGTACCCGAGATAGAGAATTCAAACGGGAAGTCCCACCCGATATTCATGGCATTACAGTCCTCGTCTACAGCTTGGAATCCGAATTGAATTTCGGACACCCCATCGGGACCGCCCGTGCCGCCGCAACCATTGGTATTGTGGAACGCCACCGTAACCAACCCATTCACGGAGTTGAAGTCAAGGAGCTCAAGGTCGCACTGGGCGTAAGAGGATAAAGGGAAGTAGAGTAGTAGGAGCCAACGCTTCATATCCTAAGGTCCAAAAAAAAAGCCACCCGAAGGTGGCTCTTTTAAATTTCGAATGAGTAACTCTATTAATAGTCAAAGTACATTCCGTAAGAGTCTTTAATCATAGCGTTGGCTGTAGGCCAAGGGCTACGAAGAACCTCTTGAATGGCACCCATAACATTCTTCTCTAGGTCCGCGCTATATGCTGCGGCACTCTCAGCATCTGGGGAATTAGATACCCCCGGGACAAGCCCCACTGATGTGCCCTCTAAATAGAAACTGGGGGCGGCGTCAAAGGAAATAGCACTATGATAGAATTCAATACCAATAATCTGATTAACTGGTAGTGTGTCAATCTCCCCTTCCACATATGCGATGACTTCACCGTCAGTCGACATTGGTAAATCCAACGTCATCGTAGCTGTTTCGGAACCTACAGTTCCGTCATAATCGAGAGACAAGATTGTAGCTAACCCCAAGTTGAAATTGGTAGACTCAGCCGCACCTATACAATTTACTCTGTCACCTACACTGTAGGTGGCCATCCAGTAACTAGCAGTGGCAGCATCCTGTGTAACAACGAGGAAGGCGGTAGCGGCAGGAGCGACAGAATAGTATGACGCCAATCCAATAGAGCCGTCAAGGGTAACCTGAGTGGTGCTATCTACGCTAACAATAGTCGCAAATTGACGAGAGTCTTCAGCGTCAAATACGATGTCGCCAACGTTGCCGGTAGTAGGGAAATTTGCACCAGAGGCGACCAAGACAAAGGTAGCCGTGTCAAATGAAGTGATTTCTCGGTTGCCGTCGATTATGTTGTCTACTACGTTAGTGAGAAATCTACGGTATGGAATTGAAATAGTTTTCATCCGACGTAATCTAAATATGTTTCAATGTTTGTGCTCTGAATACCCGGAGTGTACTCAAGGGGAATAACAATATCGTCAGGTCTAGACGTAAGGACATTGATGAGGTTTCTGTTGAGGAATCTCAAATACCCACGGTCCACATCGGGTTGGAAAGCAGTGCCATCCTCAGTGTAGAAACTAAAACCAATCGCCGACATGGCGTCAGAACCAGAATCATACGTCGTATACATCGTCCTACTCGCGTAGTACTGTGAGTCTGCATCACCATCAAGAGGCTGTTGCCCGTCAATGGTCAAGATTTTGGAGAAATTCCAGTAATTTCTATATACATCGTCGATGCTACTTGTATAAAGAAAAGGACCTACTAATTTAACGCTCATGGTAATGGTACTAGACTAAAGTCGGTGAAATAAAAGTAAGGATTGTCTAAAGCCTTTTGAACAGGACCAGATACTCCATTAAAAGCCAAAAGGGCGCGGCTAATATATCCGCAAACATCATCGGCATCTACAGCGCCACCGCCACTGGTATACGCTGCCGTCCAACTAAAAGTCTCTGGTTCTACTGTGTTCATAGCAACTATAATACGTCCACTTCCTTCGTTGCTATTTACAACCATAGAATCAACGTTAACCAGCTTCTCGTACGGAGTTCCACTAACTGGTACGATGGGGATTGCGATGTATCTGTCCATGACTCAAATGTACTACTCTGAAATTAAAACATCGAGAGCCCGGAGGTGGTCGAGTCCCTCATCACTAAGGAGATAGGACGTAGCCAAAGCCACAGGGTCTTCACCGAAAGGAATGGTAACAAGCTTCTTTTTATTTGTAGGACCGTTGAACCAAATCTCCGTCTTGTTGCGGCGGTAAGACAAAAGGTTGTCGTCAAAGAATCTCTGAATCTTAGACTGCAACTTCAAGTCTGGGTCGTTCACTACGCGCAGGAATGTCTCTGGGTCGCGACGCACATAGATGAGCATATCGCGGCGCAACTCCGATGTAGTAAGGCGAGATGGGTCGATGCCAAGAAGGATGCGAGAGACGTGCTCTAGAGCTTCGATACTCATGTTCTTGCACTCGACAAGGGCGTCTACCTCGAGGTTAATCTTCTCCACCTCAGCGCCAGCATCGCGCTCCTCATTGACCTCCTCGTACTTACTCCCGTTCATAGGGTGGTAATGAAGAAACTCCTGCAATACAGGGTTGGTCTTAGGTACATGGAGGAATCCGTCCTCGAAAACTACGGGTTCAACAATGGCGTTGCCGTCTTGCTCGTCTTCGAACGGGCTCTTTTGGTTACGTGCGTAGCGGAGAACACGGTTCTCGTTTCGCTCATCGTCCCAATACAGAAGCGGCTTTCGCTGGCTTCCACGACCGGGAATCATAAAACAAAGGGGGGCAGCGTCTCGTGTGAGACGGAAGGTTTTATCGGTATTCATTTCTATTTTATTTAAAGAGGGTGGATAGTGGGGGCGCCGATTGCGCCCCCAATACCCGGTTAGAATCAGTCGTTGAACAGGAAGAAGTTGTTCGCTCCCATGGTGCATACTGCACGCTCAGAGAGGTAGTTGACTTCCATCGCGTCGAGGTCGCTGGTAGCAGCACCTCCCGCAGAACCTGTAATCCAAGTCTTGTACCGGCGGTCCTCAGTCTCAGAGGCGCGGTAGCGGACGTGGAGGAACGGGCGCTTGGCGTTCTTACCCAACACTTGGTCGTAGACCGTAGTGCTTCCAGCAGGAACCAACAAGCCGTTGATACCGCCAGATGGGAGGTCACCACGCATAGTTGGGTCGTTCAAGTACTTCCAGTCAGACTTGTAGAAGTCGTAACCACGGCGGAAGCCAGTGAAGCCAAGGTTGAGAGCCATCTGCTCGTCGTTGTCGAAGAGACCATAGCTAGTACCGCCGGCACCGTAGCTGTTCTGAGCAGCCAACATGTCGTCGATAGCGAAGCTGAAGTCCCGGTCAACGAAGATGACGTTTTCCTCAATCGAACCCTGCTTATCCAAGCGAGAAATGATTGCGTCGAAGTCAGCCAAAGCAGCGGGGATACCACCAGACCAGAGGTTTCCACGATTCTGAACAGCGTAGAAGACACCTTCGGAACCAGCGCCTTGAGCGCCGGCAGCGGCTCCATTGCCCAACTCTGCTGCTGCACCTGAGTTTAGCTCAGCAGGAACTGCCTCAATCATAGCTGTCTCGAGGTAGTCGTCAAAGCGGAGACGTGTCTCGTGCTCGGACTTCATGTACCAGAGGTATCCGTTAGCACCGTTCTCGGTGGTCACTTCAATCCATCCAATCTGAGCCATGTCAGAACC
>ENA-ORDA01000392-ORDA01000392.1-marine-metagenome-genome-assembly--contig:-NODE-392-length-45028-cov-5.015417_pt1 | contig 45028 bp, 40 predicted proteins | sample MGYA00237778_ERZ508506 | MGnify/ENA primary metagenome ERZ508506 (study PRJEB26177, sample SAMN06267891) | marine metagenome | isolation source: Monterey Bay, California, USA | place: Pacific...
ACTTGATGAACGTGGACGAAGTTGATGAAAAAAACATCCCCGTAATCGTCAGGCATCTTGAAAGGTGCTCAGAAATATTCCGCTTACTGGCATCTCAATGGAAGGTTATGGAGACATTATCTCCTCAAGATTTCTTAGCATTCCGTGATAGGTTGGGTACATCTTCTGGATTTGAAAGTTGGCAAATGCGTACACTTGAGATGCTATTGGGTCTAGAATCAGAGCAAAGAATTGGAGGTATGGATCCTATGATTCACAATCGGAAATTACATTCTGAAGGTAAACTAAGTGATGATGTGATGCAAAACATGATTCGAATCGATAACATGCCTTCATTGAATGATGTTGTTCAGAAATGGCTGGCTAGAACTCCAGTTAACGGGGTATCTGGAGATGAGGGCATACTGCAAGATTTTGCTGAAAAGCACATAGAATCTATGTCTGAGCATGCCGAGTCGGTAATTGCTCACATGGTGAAGATAGGCCATGGGACTGAAGAAACAATTAGGCCACGAATCGAAGCAGGAATTTCTGGTGCACAAGATTTCTTGATGCCCGATGGAAAAGTCGTTGCTGCTAGAGCTGGTTTATTATTCATCGAATCCTATCGTGAATTACCACTTTTATCATGGCCTAGAAGATTGATTGACACAATCGTTGACCTAGAGCAAGCAATGCTACTATTCAGGTCACACCATGCTAGAATGGTTGAGAGAATGATTGGAAGAAGAATGGGGACTGGTGGTTCTAGCGGTGTAGACTATCTGGACATGACACTAAAATACAGAATTTTTACAGACCTGTGGGCTGTAAGAACTATGTTAGTCAAGCGAGATGCTTTACCAGGACCTGCAAATGCAGACTTTTACGGATATTCATCCGATAATTGATTGAAACTCAATCTTCGTGAGGATCGGTATCGATTGGTATAAGTTCATTTTCATACTCATACATTGCAATCTTTAGAGGGTCAAGGACGAAACGAACAGACGCTTCATCCAATCCATAAAGTGAAACTAATTCTGCCTTGAATGCTTCACGAAGTACGTCTTCTGGAGCATTCAGTGGTGCACCCATTCCAATTTGTAGAGCACGTGCGCCGATGATTCTTGCGCGTTCAAAGCGGGTATGTTGTCGTCTTGGCTTTACCATTCAGGACACCTCATGCACAGTACGTGCGAGTTTTGCGACCAGCGCCCTGTTATTGAACCCTGCGCAACAAAATAAGGCCTATTCTTCTTCTAATTGGTTGTTATTCCGCATTATTTCTATCAATTGTAGGGTTGCTGGAAGGCTAATCATTAGCAATAAAACTGTGATGATGATGATTGTAGAACCCTGTACTGAGTCGCCTTCTTCACCAAGGCCGTCAAGACCTCCGTCTGGAGTGTAATCATTAGCAGGAAGTGTTGAACCTGACACCAATGCAATATATCCTGGATTTGATATGACGATAATCAATTTCTCTCCATCTATACTGACATTATTACTCTCAGAAAGGTTAGAATGAGCTGTAGCAATATTGGTTAGATTGTCATTAGAATATACAGTCCAGACATCTATGTGTAGTTCAGAAAAGTTCCCTTCAATTTGAAGCGAGTTATTATCCAGACTAACATTTGTAACTCCTGAATAATTTGAAACCGACTCAGAGAGTAATGTACCTAATTCCCGAGATTGAGTGGGCCCTGCAAGAATATAATGTCCGTCAATGGCTAAAGTTGGATACCCCCATAGTCCATAAACATCTAAGAATCGATCTCGAGACCCTTGCAGCCAAAAGTCATCAAGTGGAGAAGGTCTGTGGCTTATAATAACAGAATCGTTGTTCGAGAAATTACTCAGTTGCTGCTCAACTTGGGGGCATTCCTCACACCAGTCCGTTCCAAAGTACTCGACTACGTTGTTCGGCCTAGACACGCATGTTTCGTTTTCATCACATTCTAAGTCAATGACTATTACATCAACAATGTAACCTTCAGAATGCATTCCTTCCAAGCCGTGTGCTCCTGCAAATGCGGGAAAAAGCAAGATTATGCTGAGCAAACAGGTTAGTGTGCTCCCCCTCATGACTCTGCGCATGAAGTCCGGTTTGTTAAAAGGGAGCCTACGACCCCCACGGTTTAATGGATGCCAAATGGTACCGTCGCCCCTCCACGCTTCCTCTGGCGATAGCCATGATGGCGATGGTAATTGTCGTTGCAGGAGGGACCATTAGAATCTATGATGCAGGAGAATCTTGTCCTGATTGGCCTCAATGTTTTGGAACTTGGGGATTTGATATTTCAGAAGAGCAGCAAGGCGAATGGTTCAATGAAACTGAAGAGTTTGATAGCCGAGGTGAAGACAAACGGTATACTACTTTCGAAATATTTACCGAGTGGATACATCGCTTCCTTGCAAGCCTAATGGCGATTCCAGTATTGGCAAATTTCTTGATAATTTGGAAACGTAAACAAATCTACGGAGACAAATTAGTTAGGGTTTCATTTTTCACTGGAATACTGTTAATGATTCAAGGTCTTGCTGGCGCAATTACTGTCAAGTACGATAATGCGGATTGGTCGGTAGCATTACACCTCGGCTTAGCATCATCATTCCTTTTCATATTGATTTGGCAATATCTCAGTATGAGGAAATCAGAAGGTGTCGAATGGGCAGTTCTGAGTGCACCACCTGGATTCAAGCAATCCGAATTCAAACGGTTGATGATACTCACGATTGCTATATTTTCACTTCTGATTCTTGGTGCGTGGGTTTCTTCATCTGCAGACGGAAACCAAGGCTGTTCCGTTGGTTTCCCGGATGGTTGGCCGAAATGCCAAGGCGATTTCTTTCCTACAATGGATGCTAGCGGAATATTAGTTCAAATGGTTCACAGATTAGGAGCCGGGGTTGTGGGTCTTGCATTGATATTAGGCGGGATGAAGTTTAGAGAGAAAAGCAAAGAGTTTGAAGCCCATTTAGGATATTACAAATGCCTAGATTTAGCAACTGGGTTTTGGTTGATGAATGTTGTAGTTGGTGGGATGTACGTTGTTTTTGCCAAAATGGGAGATTTCCCTGAAGGCCTATCTCTACTTCACCTCTTAATTGGAGTAGCTAGTTTCTTGAGCATATCTGTTGGACTAATTATGTTACAGTTGAGCGAAGAAGGTGCTGAGGATGAGTGACATAAAACCAAGCCTTCTGACCATTTACTTGCAATTAATGAAATTGCGAGTAGTAATATTATTGCAGATTACCGCAATATGTGCAATAATGGCTCATGATTTGATGACTAGGAGTGGAGCAATCCCAGGTGATAGAACTTGGTATGATACGGCAATGGCATGCATTGTAACTATTTTGGGGGGGACTCTGGCGGCGGGAGGTTCAAATGCAATCAATATGGTTTACGATCGTGACATCGATCCAGGCATGTCTAGAACTCGAACTAGGCCAATCCCAAATGGTTGGATCTCACCGAGGCATGCGCTAATATTTGGAATCTCAATAGCGACTATAGGTAGCGCAATATTCCTCCCATTTCATTGGAAAGCAGCCTTTTGGTCTGCATTTTCAGTTGTATTCTATGTTTTCATTTACACTATTTGGTTAAAGAGGAGAACTCCACAAAATATCGTCATTGGAGGTATTGCGGGTTCAACTCCACCAGTCATTGGTTGGATAGTAGCCTCTGCAGCAAGTATTCCTGAAAACCTCAACCCAATTGACCTAGGATCTCCTGTGCCATGGATGTTATTCATTCTCATTTTCCTTTGGACACCCCCTCATTTCTGGGCTTTAGCCCTATATCGTAGCGGAGAATATGCAAAAGTCGGTGTACCAATGATGCCCGATGTCAAGGGTGCGAAAAGGACACTTTTAGAATCTAAAATATACTGTTTACTGCTATTACTACTAGGGGCAGTGCCCTTATTCTGGCCAGATTCAGGGTTGCCTGATGCTTGGGCTGTTCTCGCTACTGGAATTACAATTTGGTATTCGATTTCAGTTTGGAGAATCGACCCTGAAGAGGAATTAGATTCGAATGGAAGAATGCCTCTGGCATTTGCATCCTTCATGCGTTCGCTAGGATATCTAGCATGGATGTTTATTGCATTCGTATTCATTGTAGCAGTTCCTGACAAAAATGTCTGGTATTGGGCTGCAGGTTTTGGTTTGCTCATTCCAGTCGTCAACAGATTACTAATTGGTTGGAAGAATTCAGTCAAGGATAAAACGAAAGTTCTGAATGCCGAGTAACCAATTAAGCGCGGCGAGGGGGATTCGAACCCCCGTGGGAAGACCCATCGGATTAGCAATCCGACGCAATGGCCAGGCTATGCGATCGCCGCAAGCATTCGGCCCACTTTGCTATTTGAAATAAAGCAGACGGTTAGGAAATCGTTTCTTTCAGTACCCTAATGTTTGACTGAGGAAGTTTTTGTTCATGCTTCCAACGGATTAGTTTTCAACAAAAAACCAGCCGACTTTGCTATCTATTTAATTGAAGAAGTCCTCAAAGTCATCTTCATCATTACCAATGTTCTTACCTGCACGTCTAGCTAATACACGGGACATTTTCTTTTTCTTCTTTAGAACCAGTGGCAATCCAATGAAATTAATGACAATAGTAAGAAGCATCACAACTCCAGCGATTTGGAATACTTCGATTTCCATGTATTCCTCTAGGTCTCCCAGCCATTCGATGCCATAAGGGGGCTCTGGTGGTTCAGGAGGGACTGGTATGCGATCTTGATTGTAATCCCAGTATTGCTCTTCGACATACACTCTTTCTACGTTACTAGATGGATAGTCGACAATAGTCAATTCATTACCTACGTTATCTAAAGGAGTCAGGATGTAGTAGTACGTCCTTTGTGGCATAATACCATCAAACTCTGAACCGTATTGAGTGAGAGTACCAATCTCGCCAGGTTGGTTAGTGAGGCCAGAAACTATCGGCTCGATATATCGTAAGTCTACACTATTTGGCTGGTTTTCAACTCTGTATAAGTTCCAAGAGATGTTACCTTCTGGTTCATGGTCAGGCCATGTCCAAGTTAGTGTAACTTCATAGCAACGATTCCAGTCCATGAACAACTCGTAGCATGCTGTATCGTTGTTGTATGTTTGAGATGCTCTTAGGCCAGAAACTTGTGCACTAGGGTCGATTGCATCTCCACATGTAAGTCCAGGAGTCCCGTCGGCTAAGGATACCTTAGCTTCCATGTGGTCTGCTTCTGAAGCACGATCTACTGGGATTATAGCATACGAGGCGCACATGCCGGTTTGTAATTCTCTTTCATCCACCCAAGACTCTGTAGTTCCATTAAGAGACGCAGATAGCGATCCTTGCATTAACCCGTTCCAGACGAACTCACTTGACACATCTTCAGGGTGTGGGAAGTAAGCAGATGCAGTAATCGGACTAGTGATTCGATAAATGTTCCATCCTCCGAAGTATGGATTTTCTAGGTCTCCAGTCGGGGACCAATCTAAACGCATTTTTCCATCTGGTAATAGAGTTAATTCAGGTTGGCCAGAGTCTATGTCGGGAGAGGGTAATTCGCCGACGATTAGTAAATTCATATTTTCCAAAAGATGTATTCTTATAGTATCATTATCGATTAATTCGAATGTATTTCCTGCATCTAGTTCTTCCCAGTTACCTTGTTGGAATCCTAATAGTTTATGGATAGTGAGGCTTTCTCTGGGTATGTTGTCTGGAATTAGTTTGGAGATATTGATGTCAAATTCCATCCAGTCCATTCCTGGGTCAGATTCTCCAGATGTCGAGAAGACTTCTGTCGAAATCCTGATCAATGCATCAACATCATTTCCTGTGAGATAGTTAACTCCAGGAGCAGGATAATCATATTCTGCATTGATAGATGCGTGGGTGCGTGTTACAGCTGAACCATTCATCCAATCTCCTACGCTAATATCTGAACTGTTGAATACTGTGATTTGGATTGTAGCAGATTCCATCTGACCTAGTGCGTCAGTTGCTCTTACTGAGATGAAATGGTCTCCAAGTCCTAGATTCATAGCAGGAACTTGTAATGATTGTCCAGAACCAAGAGGGATAATTCCAGCTTGCCACCAGGTGTAGGTAAGTGGGCCTGCAGCAGTTGCTGACACAGATGCAGAGAAGTTGATGTTATCTGCTGTTTTGTATGTGCCGTAGAAATCACTCTGTTGTATTGCAGGGTTAATTTCGCCTGCAATCACTTCTGAAATAACATTGAGTATATTGTCTGCTGGCTTTTGATCTAAGCCTTCATTTAGTGCTTCACTTACAAACACTTTCAGGCGCTTATCACCTAATTGATTCATGTCGAATATACATGCAAAAGATTCCCCGGGGACAATTTCAGCAGGATTGCAATCTTCCTCAGACTGAACTTCTTGATCTAAGTCCATAACTGTGAATCTCACCAGTGGTTCAACTACACTGTGGTTTCCAAGATTTGAGACTATTACAGATACGCTTTTGTTACCGTAGAAGTATTTCGCTGAATTTGGTGCATTTAGTGGGTACATCGATGTAATCTGTAGGTCGACAGTATCGTCAAATGTTACCTCAACACTTTGCAGATTATTGTATGAATTCATGTCCCCTAAGGGTGTGCCGCTTGAATTTATCAAACCAAATACCAATGTGTATTTACCTTCAGTGTCAAAGTTTAGAGGTGGCATCTGTTTTGAGAATAATGATTCTCCGGAAGAGGGGAGGTCTGCATGTGGGGCAGAAGAGTTCGCTCTTTCGGTCCCAAATGTATCAATCAATTTCCAACCAATGTCTGCTACTAATCCACAAGATGGGCATGATTTGACAATCCCTTCTACTGATAGATTGTAGTCGGTATCTGTATTTAGGATTAAATCTCCATTGTAGGTGGCAAGATTCTCGAGTTGGGAAATCGGGTCCTGGGGTTCAATCTCAATATCAACCAGGTTTCTTGCTAGATTAAAATTGTAAACCCCCACGTCGTTCGAGGAGTTTGTATCCGAGTCTAGGAATCTGTAAACTATTGTGAATTCTCCTTCGTCTCCATCAGAGCTGTATAGAGTTGGGAAAGTGTATGACAATGTGGCTCCTATTTGCAATGGTTCAATTGAGCCAATTCCGTATTCCTCTCTGTCATTATAGCATGAAGTTTCATCCTTTGCCCCTTCGCATACGAACCATTCAATCGAGCGTGTTTGAGAATTGAAGTAGAATCCGGTGTTAGTCACTTCAACCTCTAGGTAAATAGGGTCCCATGCTGAAATATAGTCGTCAGGTTTAGGGGATATAGATGCAGTGATTTCGTAATCTCCGCTAACACTAGCGGCGGCGGTTGGAACAAACATGACTCCTGCTAAAGAGGAAATCATCAGTAATGCTGCTAAGCCAATACTCTTCCTCGAAGAACCATTGCCAGATACAGCATGCGCGCTGGACATCATGTTGCCCTACCATCCGCCCCTCAAATATCAATCGGTGACTAAAGTCGAAAACCACAGTATTGTAGAGTTTGTCGGCTTAACGGGCGACACACTATTGACTCTTGAATGCCCCCGGGTAATTATGCAAGGGGTTGGACGCTCTCGCAAATCTTCCGAATCAACGGATGAGGCGGTTGTAGCGGTGGTAGAATTCCTTTCTGCTTTCACACTCTTTCTGATGATTCTGACAGCCTTCATGTCACTGGCTCAGTTAGAATTGGGCAGTAATGACCCTTACACGGATCTTGTAGACCGTTCGGCTGTTGATGGACTAGATAGGCTAACAAATGGTAAAGGATGGTTTGTACCGTATGTCGATGGTGTTAGGGACCAAACTAATGCCTCCGAGGATTGGCACCAAATTCCCGTGACTAAACTCTATGATGGTGTATTGCAGCCTGGCATCATTAAAGACGGATTGCTAGATTCAAATCGTATTGCGGCACTACCCAATGTCAGTATCGAAGCGATGACTAGCGGGCTAGGGTTGGCGGATGACTTACAAGTTAGGTTACTGATTCAGGTGAAGTCCTCATCAGACTCTTCGCGAATAGGGTCTGTATTATTCGATGGAGGTTCCGATCGTTCTACAGCAAGCACTTCTTCAGTAGCAAGTAGGACCTTCATCAGCGGTGAAGATGTAATCTCCGTAAGTTTGGAAGTACATGATGGTGGTAAGGCGCCTAAATTATTACGTGTCACAGAATTTTCCCCTAGGCCTGCAGACGGTGGGCCTGAGTGGATTGAAGTGGAAAATCAAAACGGTTTTGCTTTGTCATTAAAGGGGTGGTCTTTCGAACGTAGTGGGACTAGTGGCACATCGAACTACCTATACAAAGACGGAGTTATTCCTGGAGGCGGAATTGCATTGTTCAGCGGCGACCCTTCAAGTCAGGAAATTGGCAATGCTAGTATAGTGTATGATTTGGGAACTACTGGTTTCCTAGGAGTGGGCTCATTAGATGGCTTGGATGATAGTTCTGGGCGATTGCGAATGTTATTCGCTGAAGAAGATGAAGGCGAAGGGCTTCAGATATGTAGGATTCAATGGAGTCCATCAACTGGAATTTTTTCTAATAATACAATGCTATGGAATGGGGGACCTCCTTCAAAAGACTCATCTTGGGTTGTTTCACAAACTCCAACACCGGGCCAAGTTTGAGGGATTTTGGCGTATCGTTCATTTAGTGCGATGGTTTGGCTTGGGTGTTACCCATGCAGCCAGCGACAGTATACAGCCGCGACCGTTGTATCACAGGTATCCACGGAATGGATGAAATCCTAAGAGGCGGAATCCCCTATGGGTCTACCGTTCTAGCCGCTGGAACTTGTGGTTCAGGAAAGACAACATTGGCCATGGAATTCCTAGTTAGGGGGGCTCTTGCTGGAGAGGCATGCGCACACTTTACTGCTACAGAGCCGAGTGTTAAACTGCTTGAGAATATCCGCCAGTATGCTTTCTTCGACATGAATATGATTGACAGCGGACTGATAAACGTCTTCGACATGGACGTTCTATATTCCTGGCTAGGATTGGATAAAGCATCCTTCGACTTGGATGACGTTCACGCTCTAATCAAGGCTATAGTCGACATTGTAAACACAATCGGTGTCACCAGATTGGTCATAGACTCCGTAACTACTCTTTGTTACAAGATTAAGAGCGAACAACTGATTCGTGATTTCTTGTTCACTTTAGGAAAGAAATTAGCAACATTGGGTTGCACAACAATTCTAATCTCTGAAATTACTTCGGCTACCGAAAATGCACACTGGTCTTCTTTCGGTGTAGAAGAGGCGATCGCTGACGGGATTATCGTAATGGGCGACGTTGAGCGCATGGGTCATCTTTTGAGGTTCTTGCAAGTAGTGAAAATGAGAGGTACATCTCATAGCCGCGCTAAACATGCAATTGAGCTTACTCCTCTTGGCGTAATGCTTACTCCAATGTTGAAATGGGGAGCCGTTAATGACAAAACTAGCAGATGGGGGTCATGATTATGTTTGAACTAGATCAGAGAATTTCGGAGCAACTAACTGAAGTGAGCTTGAACTCTTCAGTTCAAGTTCGCTGTGGGAACTCTAACGCATTCATGGTAACTGCATCTACTATGATTCCGCTTATGCAAATGTTCGAAATGGGCGGAGTATACATCTGCGCAACAAGGGGTGCGGTCGAAATTATCGAGGCCTTCGAAGCAATTGGAGTTGATGTTTCGAATATCCAATTCGTGGACCTAGTGTCCTCGGGAATATTGGGGGGCACTGATGTCGACCGTCCTAATATCACATTCATCGACAGTCCAATTATGCTCGAAAGTGTATTGCTTAGAACATTGTACATCCTTCGAACATCTAACACTGAGAGGAATTTCGTCCTTATCGATTCGGTAAATGCACTTGCTATTTACAATGAAGAAAGGATGCTTGCCGAATATCTCCACACATTCATCAACACCTTCCGTCAACGAGAGGTACTTTCAGTCATTCTGAATGTTCCCGACCAAGTCCCTCCAATGGTTCTATCAAATTTAGACCTATATTGCACTGATTTAATCGATCGTGGGCAAGTAGTAATTCACTGAGGTTGTTATTATGAGTAAGCAAGTTTCCTTTGATTCTGACGATGAAGACTTCTTCGGAAGTGTGGGTAGCTTCGGTGTCCCGAAGTTCGACAATGCGATGTACGGTGGTGTTCCGAGAGGATTCCTAGTCGTAGGATTTACAGATATAGGGGCTGGTTCTGAATTGTTTGCTAAGCAATTCACTTCTCCTGCCGAAGAGCCAGATAATACAATTCTAATTTCAACTAACGAGAGCCAACTCGAAATTGCACGTGTTTTCAAAAAATATGGCTGGCCTACAGACATCTCAGTCCGAACTTTAGGTGAGGAATTCAATGCCAGAGTTTTGGAGAAGGAGTTACTTGCCAGCCGTTACAGGCTGGAGGGATTCAAACTTCCAGATATCCAAAGGCTATCTCAAACAAGGTTCGTAGATGATGACACCCAGGATTTCTTAACTGAAATGACAAATGAAATTATGTCGATGGGGCCGTACTTCCGTGCTGTTGTGGATTCTCTTGACTTCTTTATGCAAAGGGAAGACCCAAGTCGTGTAGTTGCAATGCTTAGAATGATGCAGGCTCATACTCAACTTAATCGAGGAATACTATTCATTACAGTGTCCAACGACACCATTACGCCTGCTATTAAGCAAGAAATGGCTGCAATTGCAGACATGGTATGTGATTTCAAAGTTAGAACAGTAGGTTCTGATTTCGAAACATCAATGATTGTGTCCAAATTCAGAAATGCTCCGGAGAATCTTTCGATCATGGTGTACAGAGTTACTCCTGAGGAAGGAATTACCCCAGAAACAGTCGAGCGCATCGCTTGAAATCGTTTCAGCATGCGACGTGTGTTGCGTTTGGAGAAAACTCTCTTCGCAATGTAAGCTTACTAGAATAACCGCTAGTTAATGATGTTCTCTTCCCCATCACTCAAGTACTTGATGCATAGACGGCCGGACATGGCACAAGGTACTGTCAAGTGGTTTAACCCAACAAAAGGATTCGGATTTATTGAAATAGAAGGCGAAGGTAAAGATATGTTCGTCCACATCTCCGAAGTAGAAGGAGAAATAACAGACGGTGACACCGTCGAATTTGAAATCGGCGAAGGTCCAAAAGGACCTAACGCAGTTAATGTCCGCAAGGTCGAGTGAAACTCACTCGCCCTCACATTGCTTGTGATCTCTACTGTTCTGGCTTAATTGCTTTGAATCTGCTAGACATCCCAGGGAATAGCAATCTCGCTTTTACTTCAGTGTAACCTACTTCCTTCATCAAATTCTTGTAATAGGAATGTGTTCCGTAGTGAGTATACGTTCTAGCCAACCATTTCCATGGGTGGTTTGGATCTTTAGTGACAATTCTGGCTACTACTTGGACGAAAGTTCCCATGTATATCCGGCCAAACAGGCCGTGAAGCCAATTCGCTTTCCCTGCGTCGCATATGACCAGCTGGCCTCCTGGCTTCAGAACTCTGAAAATTTCAGATAGTCCCTTCTTCTTATCTTTGAAATCTCTGAATGAGAATAGGCAGAATACTCTGTCGAAAGTATTGTCAGGCAAAGGGATGTCTTCAGCAATTGCTTCAACATACTGGGCTGGGGTTTCGCCCCTTTCTTCACGAACCAGGTCTAGTCTTTTTTTGCAGACCTTTAGCATCTCTGCACTAGGGTCTAGGCATGTTAGGTCCATTCCTTCGATCCCGACGGCGAAAGATCCGGGGCCACATCCAACTTCGAGTACTTTCATACCTTCTTTGGCATGACTTCGGACATGTTTACGCATACCTTTGTCGAAGCCTAGGGTCATAATTTTGTTGACCTTGTCGTAAACAGGGATTGTGGCTTCGAGCTGCCTCTCCAATTCAGTCCACGCATCTTCATCGATGCCAGATGGGTCGAAACCTCCGGTGCTAGAGCGGTCGGACATAGTCATTCGGCAAGGGTATCGGATTTGACCATTTGGGGGGTATTCCAATTGATTTGGTTCAGAATGTTTGAGATTTCGACCAAGAGGGTTATGAACCCATTATTGGTCGGGCGGGAATAAGGGTGATACCATGGGTATGGCAAATGTACTTCAGAGCATCAAAGATGCAGAAGATTCAGCAGATGCAAAAATCGCATCCTCAAAGGATGAGGCGTCGAAGATTGTCGCAGATGCTCGCAAAGAAGCAGCGGACATGATTCAAGGCGCACAAGACGGTGCAGTCAACTCTACAGTCAAGACTCTTGACTCCGCTCGTAGTAAAGCAGGTAAAGAAGCAGAAGGCGTTCAGGCAGAAGGAGCCAAAGTTGTTGAAGGTGTCCAATCTTCAGCAGTAGATCGCAGAGATGCGGCTGTTCAACTTGTAATCGATTCTCTAATGTCCAACTGAGGTGTTCTGATGCTTAGCGCTGTTGAGATGTCCCGCCTAACAATGGCGGGTTCACGTAAAGACCTCGACGAGGCTCTACGTATGTGTGCAGACTTAGGTAATGTGCACATTACAGCTTATTCAGGAAACACCGATGGTATAGAGATTGGAACTCCTCATCCAGATGCAGACAATGTATCTGTGATGCTATCTAAGGTAAGGTCTGCAAACTCTGTACTAAACTGTTCCAACAAAGAGGGCCCAGTGGGCTCTAAGTCTGTTAAGTCTGCAGTTTCTGGAAAATTCCCAGAAAAGATTGACGCTATTTCAGAAATAATTTCCTCAAAGAGCGACGCTGAGGCAGAAATTCTGCGCCTCCAAGAAAGAGTTGCTATTCTTACAACAATAGCTCCTCTTAACATACCTCTAGAACTGATGACTGAGATTTCCTCAGTTGATGTTTATCTTGGTGAAACTTCGAAAGCCGGTAAAGCATTCTCAGTATTCGGCGAACTGAAAAACCGTGTTGAGATGCACATTGCCGACAAAGTAGTAGCTGTTGCTTGCCAAGGTAAAGATGCTGCTGAAGTACAGATGGCAATGGGCGAACTCGGGGCAAAACCAATTCAAATTCCAAGCGGTAAAGGAAAACCTTCGACACTACTTGCTAAGGCTCTAAATGACATTGCGAAATCCGAGAAACTAATTTCAGACTCTGAAGGTAAGATGGAGACTTGGGCTCAATCAAACGGGCGAATGCTACTAGCCGTCCAAGAACACTTAGAGCGCGAGAATGAAATCCTAACAGGTCACACGCTCTGCGCTACAAGCGCACATGCATACGCTCTAGATGCATGGTTGCCTACTGCAGACGCAGACCATGTAAGAAGCGTTCTTTCCAAGGTTTCTTCACATCTTAAGATAGAAGAGTTCGTTGAAGATCACGGACATCATGACCATGATGACCACCACGAAACAGAATATCCTCCTGTAGAGTACGATACTTTGGCAGTAACTCGCCACGCATCCGCTCTCACCAATCTAGTTGGCAGGCCTAAGTATGGTTCAATCGACCCTACTAGTATGCTAGCATTCACATTCCCAATCTTCTATGGATTAATCCTTGGAGATGCAGGATATGGTCTTGTAATTATGCTACTTGCCTTATTCCTCAAGTCAAAAATGGGCCACGACCCATTGGGTGCAGTAGGCGCTAGAATCCTGATGAATATGGGTATTGCAACATTCATTGTAGGTATACTAACAGCTGAGGCATTTGGTTTCGTAATTGAAGATTGGTCGCCGTTTGCTGCATTCTATGATGCATTATACAATGCCACACACCATTCACTAACAGGCACAGTGTTTGAAGAATGGTTTGGACTATCTCACACATATTTGCCATTCCATCGCGCAGGAGGCGCTCTGCAAGATTACATCCTATTGTCAATATACTTAGGATGCGCACACCTTCTTGTTGGATTCATTATTGGATTCATCAACGTATTCAGAGCGCATGGCCCAGTCGCAGCTTTCTTCGAGAAAGGGTCTTGGCTACTGATTCTAATCGGTGGTTCAGCCCACATTCTGCGATTCATCACCGATGAATCATACGGTACCTTCGAAGGATCAGTTTGGTCTATGATGGTAATCGTAGGGGTAATCTGTCTGATTTACGGTCTTGCTGTTTACGAGGGATTCGGGTGGCTCGGTGGAATTATCATGGGCCCAATCGAAACATTCGGTCTTCTGGCAAATACACTCTCTTACCTTAGAATAATGGCAGTAGGTGTTGCTGGAGTCAAGATTGCCGAAATAGGCAATGAAATGGGATTCCATGCTATGGCAGATGCTGTTTCTTCTGGTGACATCATAACTGCAATACTTTGCTTTGTAATCTGGATTGGCGTCCAGGTTTTCGCACTCGCGCTTGGATTACTCTCACCGAGTATTCACGCCGTCCGTCTACACTTCGTTGAGTGGATGGGCAAGTTCTACGACGGCTCCGGACAGGAGTTCTCACCAATAGGTGGCCGTCCTCTGCATGTGGAGGGCCACTGATATCACAGTCCCAATTGGACAAAACAGGAGGAATAAGAATGAAAACACGAAGTATGAAAATGAGCCTAAGAGCACTGATTGTTCTCATGGGTATCACACTGCTTGCACAAGGTGTACTAGCAGCTGTTGGTGACTATGATGGATGGGGACGTTACATGGGAGCTGGTATCGCACTTGGCCTAGCAGGTCTTGGAGCAGGATACTCTCAGGGTAGCATCGGTAGCGCAGCAGTCGGTATGTTAGCAGAAGACGGATCAAAGTTCGGTCCAGCGCTAATCTTTACTGCATTGCCTGAATCTATCGTAATTCTAGGTGCACTACCACTGTTCCTATGAGCAGTTTGGCTATCTCCGAGAATCTTTTCTCGGTGGTTAAGCCGGAGGTGAATGAATGACGCTAGAACAACTCGCAAAGGATATTTCCGCTTCAGCCGAAGCGGAAGCCAAAGCCACCATTAAGGCGGCTAAGGATGAAGCGAAGACCATACTAGCTGATGCTAAAGCCCGTGCATCTTCTATTGAAGAAGATGCATCTGGTAAGGCGAACAAAGAAGCAGACCAAATCTCTAGAGAAGTGGTCGCATCTGCTCGCCAAGCTAATCAGAAAGATGTCCTAGTTGCCCGACGCTTCGAGTTAGATGCTACATTAGCATCTGCTCGTGCTAAGTTAGGCGATGCAAGTCTTGCCGGTCGTGCAAGTCTGCTCAAGAATTTGGTCAAGAAGGCCAAATCCATGGGTGATGGAAAAATGGTTTTACGCCCAACTGCAATCGACAGATCCGCTCTAGAGGATGCCGCTAAGGGATACTCTATGGGTGATGAAGTCGAAGGCCTGGGTGGCTTCGTGCTAGAAGCTGAGGACAAATCTATCTCTTTTGATATGCGCTTTGACACACTGTTAGAGTCAGCATGGATTGAGAAGAGAGCAGCAGTTAATGAGACCCTATTCGGATGAATAACCTACGGAGTCGAATAATATGCCAATCCTCGGAAACAATACTGCTTACGTAGCCGCACGTGCAAAGTCTCGTAAATCGAGTCTTATGGACCGTACTAGGCTTCGTCAACTTATCCAACAGTCCCCTGACCAACTAACCGTCGCAGTGGCGGACAGTGGTTACAGGACTGAGATTGACCTTTACGCTGGCCATTTTACTGGTAGCGACTTGGTCGAGGCTGCACTGACACACAACCTACAGGCAGAGCTTTCCAATATACTGAAATTGTGTAACGGAAATGTTCGTAATCTTGTAGAGATTTACACTGGAAGATTCCAGTATAACAATGCGAAGGTAGTTCTTCGTGCTGTAGTGAACGAAGTTGATGTCAAGAAGGTCTCTCACTCAATCTTACCAGAGGAAAGTGAAGTCAATACACCATGGCTGAAAATGATTGAAGAGTCTAACACTCTTCGTGAAGCAGTCGAGCAAATGCGCCGTCTTTCATTCGGAAAGACACTGCTTGCTATTGGTGAGGATGAAGGTATTCAGGCATACGAAGACGCCCTTGACCGCCATTATTTCAAGCACTCTTTGAATCAACTTCAGAGCGGTGCCCCAGATGTACGTATACTCCGTAACCATCTGAGCGGTGAAATCGATCACCGAAATATAATCAATATACTCGAAGGACATGCATTTGGCTTGTCTACCGAGGAAATCTCTCAAGCGCTCATCCCTGGTGGCCGCTTGATTAAGGAGAGGAATTTTTCCCAAGCCGTTGGCAGTAGGGATAATCTTCTCGATATGCTACGTCAGTCGAACCGCTTCGACTTCGATGGATTCCAACAAGTCATCTCTACTTCTGATGAAGAGAGAACGTTGGACCCAGTAATAACCTGGTTGCGCAACCGAGAAAGCGCCCAGATGCAGCGTATGAGCTACCTCCACCCAATATCCGCACTTCCCGTGATACACTATGTCTCGGCGAAGATTCAGGAAATTGAAGATCTACGTCTGATTGTCAGAGGCCGTATGGCTGGGCTATCAACCGAGGTTCTGGAGGCACACGTACTCTGAGGTGACATGAATGGATATCGCAGTTGTAGGCAGTCCCGAGTTCACGCTCGGTTTTCAATTGGCAGGCATAAGTACTCTGTATAACCCTGAAGGCGAAGAAGAAACTTCGAAAGTCTTCAGGTCTTTACTCACAACAAAGGGTGTGGGAATCGTGGTAGTCGACTCCGCGGTTCTATCTGCCCTACCTGATCGTCTACGTGAAAGACTTTCAGAAAGCGTCACTCCAACAGTTCTAGGAATTGGAACCGAGGAGGACACCACTTTACGAGACACAATTCGTAAGGCAATAGGAGTCGACTTGTGGAAATGATTTCCAAAAAATGGAGGAATAAAATATGAAGAATGAAGGATTGATTTACCGTATTTCAGGACCAGTGGTTACTGCGATTAACATGAAAGCGGCAATGTACGATGTTGTCCGTGTTGGAACGGAAGGACTAATGGGAGAAGTGATTGAACTACACGGCGACAAGGCTGTTATTCAGGTGTATGAAGATACATCCGGTATACGTCCTGGAGAAGTTGTTGTGAACACAGGTGAGACTCTTTCAGTTTCACTTGGACCAGGTTTGTTAACTCAAATCTATGACGGAATTCAGAGGCCACTTCCTACTCTTGAGAAAGAGATGGGTGTTTTCCTTACTCGTGGTGTCGATGCAGATGCATTCGATCTCGAGAAGATTTGGACCTTTGAACCACAAGTCTCTGTTGGAGACACCGTTGTTGGTGGGCAGGTTGTTGGACACGTCCAAGAAACCGATACTATCGTTCACAAGATAATGGTCGTTCCTGGAAAGGGCGGTGTTGTCAAGTCTATCGAATCTGGAGATTTCAACGTGACGCAAACCATCTGTACCTTCGAAGATGGCAGTGATATGCAGATGCTCCAAGAGTGGCCGGTTAGGACACCACGTCCATACCAGCAGAAGTACCCTCCAGTAATCCCTCTAGTTACTGGAATGCGTATCCTTGACTTCCTTTTCCCATTGGCAAAAGGTGGAGCAGCAGGAATTCCAGGACCATTCGGGTCTGGTAAGACTGTAACCCAGCAATCTCTAGCAAAGTATTCCGACGCACAACTGGTTGTTTACATCGGCTGTGGAGAGCGTGGAAACGAAATGACAGAAGTATTGGATGAGTTCCCTCACCTAATCGATCCAAACACTGGGAAGCCATTGATGGAAAGAACTGTTATGATTGCTAACACATCAAACATGCCTGTAGCTGCACGTGAAGCATCTGTGTACACAGGAATTACAATTGCAGAGTACTACCGTGACATGGGTTACGATGTTGCTCTTATGGCGGATTCCACATCTCGTTGGGCTGAAGCAATGCGTGAGATTTCCTCTCGTCTTGAAGAAATGCCTGGTGAAGAAGGATATCCTGCTTACCTATCTACTCGTATCGCTGAATTCTATGAGCGTGCAGGAAGAGTTGAGACTCTGAATGGAGAAGATGGTTCAATTACCGTTATCGGTGCAGTATCGCCACCTGGTGGAGATATTTCAGAACCAGTTTCCCAAGGTACACTTCGTATCGTTAAGGTATTCTGGGGTCTAGATGCAGGTCTGGCTCGTCAGCGTCACTTCCCTGCTATCAACTGGTTGAACTCTTATTCTCTGTATCCTCAGAGTCTAGATCAGTGGTTCAGAGATAACGTCGCTCCAGATTTCCCTGAAATCAGGATTGAATTGTCTGGACTATTACAGGTAGAATCCGAGTTGCAAGAAATTGTACAACTTGTCGGTTCAGATGCACTTCCAGTTGACCAGCAGTTGACTTTGGAAGTTGCTCGTATGATACGTGAGTACTTCCTTCAACAAAATGGATTCCACGAAGTTGATGCATACTGTGACATTCACTTGCAATACAAGATGGCAAAGGCAATTCTTGCCTTCCAAGAAGCAGCCAAGGCTGCAATGGCATCTGGTGCTCAACTTGGGGACGTAGTAAACGTTCCATCACGTTCAGACTTAATGCGTGGCCGTTTGAACAAAGGATACATCGACACAATTGATGACATGGTGAAGACTATGCTTGCTGAAATTGCCGCTACTGTAGAGGATAACTGAGGGGGATTAATTATGACTGGAAAAGAATATAGAACAATTACAGACGTCAAGGGACCTCTAGTTTTCTTGAATAAGACAGAACCTGTTGCATTCGGTGAAATCGTATCTTTGCGATTATCCAATGGGACAATTAAGAATGGACAAGTACTCGATACATCCGATGATTTAGTCATTGTACAGGTATTCGAAGGAACTGCTAAGATCGATAGAGATTCTGGTGTTACCTTCATGGGAGATGTTTTCAAACTCCCGGTATCAACTGATTTAGTCGGCCGTATTCTTGACGGTGCAGGACGTCCTCGTGACGGTGGACCTGATATTGTTGCTGAAGAGAATGCAGATATCATTGGAGCAGCGATCAACCCTTACAGCCGTCGTAGCCCACACGATTTCATTCAAACTGGAATCTCCGCTATCGACTGTTGTACTTCTTTGGTTCGTGGACAGAAGTTGCCAATTTTCTCTGCATCTGGTCTACCGCACAACGATATCGCATTACAGATTGCTCGTCAAGCAAAGTTGACCGCTTCTGATGAAGAGTTCATCGTAGTATTCTGTGCTATGGGAATTACCGCTGAAGAATACAATTTCTTCCGTGCAGATTTAGAGAGAACAGGTGCACTAGAAAATGCGGTATTGTTCGTTAACCTAGCGGATGACCCTGCGGTCGAGCGTATCATTACGCCTCGTCTTGCACTAACTGCTGCAGAGTACCTTGCATTCGAGAAGGATTACCACGTACTGGTTATCTACACAGACATGACAAACTATTGTGATGCTCTACGTCAAATCGGTGCAGCTCGTGAAGAAGTACCTGGACGCCGTGGTTACCCTGGTTACATGTACACTGACCTTGCTATGCTGTACGAGCGTGCAGGATTGGTTAAAGGAAAGAAGGGTTCAATCACTCAATTCCCAATTCTAACAATGCCTGGTGACGATATCACTCACCCAATTCCTGACCTTTCTGGATATATTACTGAAGGACAGATTGTTATCTCTCGTGAATTACACCAAGCGGGTATCTACCCGCCAATCAACGTACTTCCTTCACTATCCCGTCTAATGGGTTCGTGTATCGGAGAGAAGACTACTCGTGAAGACCACAAGTCAGTTTCTGATCAGATGTATGCAGCATACGCTCAAGGCCGTGAATTACGTGGTCTAGTGGCTATTGTTGGTGAAGATGCACTGAATGAGCGTGACAAGCAACTTCTAGAGTTCTCGGGCGTTTTCGAAGATAAGTTCCTAAGGCAGTCTCGTTACGAAGACCGTTCTATTGGAGAAACTCTCGATTTGTGTTGGACTTTGATGTCTAGTATTGACACCAAATACCTAGTACGTCTTGACCAAAAGTGGATCGACAAGTACCATCCAGACAACCGTGAGTGAGTACACTAAACCAAAAAATGGGAGTTGAAATTTATGGCACTTGACATAAAACCAACACGCAGTGAACTTATCAAGCTCAAGGGACGTATTAAACAGACGAAGAATGGTTACAAACTTCTCAAGATGAAGCGTGACGGTTTGTTTCATGAGTTCCGTAAACTACTAGCTGAGATGATTGAGGCTAAGAGAGAATTAACCAACACCTACAGGTTGGCCAAGCAGAGGATTGATCTTGCTAATGCTATTGAAGGTGGACTCAAAGTCCGCTCTGCAGCAATTGCTAACTCTGCATCTCCAGAGGTTGAAGTCGAACGCAGAAACATCATGGGAGTTGTTGTACCATCGGTATCGGGAACCAACCTTAAGCAGGCATTTGGTGAAAGAGCGATTGGTTTTACAGGTTCTTCGCCTTATATCGATGAAGCAGCAGATTCCTTTGGTAATTTGATTGAGAGTACAGTCAAAGCTGCAGAAATGGAAGCAACTCTGAAGAGACTTCTAGCAGAAATAGAAGCAACCAAGAGGCGTGTAAACGCCCTTGAATTCAAGGTAATTCCTGAATTGGAAGAAGCGAGAGTATTCATCCAATTAAGACTTGAAGAGATGGAAAGAGAAGAAACATTCCGTCTAAAGCGATTCAAGAACAAGTGATATTGTACCCGATTCATTCATTGAGGTCGGCCGTGCACCCAAGACTATTGGGAGGTATATTCTATGTCTGAAGATGAAGTAATTGCCGTCCACAAAGACTCATGGAACCATCGTGAGTTGATGAAGAGAATACTTTCTAGATTCTGCTATGTCTTGGAAGATATTGGTGGTCGTTCACCAGCCTATGTTGTGTCCGAAAAAGACGATGAGGACATGCATGAAGTTCTAGAATCGATAAATAATCATCTCAGACCCTTGGGGTATAATGCTAGATTGTACCCTGATGACCCATGGATTGTACAAATCATAGCAGATCCAGTCAGACAATGGCCATCTCCAAGATTTGTTCTGACTATGTGGATATTATCACTACTAACTACTGTCTATGCTGGTGAAAGATGGATGTCTGACGCAAGGCCGTCTGGTGGTTGGTTTGTTGAAAACGCTTCATTAGATGCTCTAATTGGTTACACATTACCTTTGTTCACTGTGTTGTTAATGGCTTCATTTCTCCAGAAATGGGTTGCTTCAAAACACGGTGTAAACCTTCCACATCTGTTCCCCATACCGGGTCCTGCAATGATCTGGTGGCCATTTGGTATCCTCGGTTTTGCATCTTTGCCTCGTAGTGATGCTAGGTTATGGCCAGACCGTGGTTCATTAGGAAATACATCGCTTTCATCACCTCTCTTGATGATAGTTTCAGGTATGTTGCTATGTTTGCTAGGATTAGAATTGACTCCTAGTGTTGTTCCTCTCTCCTCCTCTCCATTGGCTATTGAATTGCCATTGTTGGTTAATCTAATTGGAATTAGTTTGGAAGGTGAAACCCTAATGATTCTGAAAACATCTTGGGCACACCCCTTTACTAGAGTTGGTCTAACACTGAGTTTCGTTGGATGGGTATCTCTACTTCCAATACCTACGTTCCCAGGTGGAAGGATACTAATCGCTCGAATGGGTATTCCTGAAGCTCGTTCAGGTTCAACCCAAGTGATGCTCTTACTAGTCGTACTATTATTCGCATTCTTGTTTGGTGCTTTCTCGACTTGGGGTATTTGGGTTCCAATCGTTGCAATCTGTGCTTCACTACTTATCACCAAAGGCGGTGACCCTAGATTGCCTATTGTATTGGACGACTTCAAAGGTCTTCCAGAAAGAGATCACCGGAGAATCGGAATTATTCTGTTCATGGCATTCATGTTCGCGCTTCCAGCACAAATCCCATTTGCAGAGTCAGAAATTTGGGATGATGAAATCTCCTGGAGTGTCGACGAGGATATTTTGAAAATTGAAGATGGCTTCTTCACTCAAGTGATAAAAGTAAGTAACCCTTCACTAATCGTACAGAGTTGGGATATAACTTTGGTAAAGGGCGCTTATGGTGAGCATTATTTATCAGAGATTGATTGTGGTTCAGGCAGTGAATCAGTAGTTTTCACATGTGAGGGTGATGTTAATCCCCTTGATTCCATCGAACTGGAATTCACTTTCCAATGGAATGAAACATGGAATACTTCGGCAGTGGATTTCATTTGGCGTGTAGGTGATGAATTTATTCAGCATCAAGTAGTTCCAGACCAGGACATATTTCCTGTGGGACTATGGGAATTCAATGGGGATATTGATGATCCAAAATCTTGTATTGGATTGAATGTAAAGAAGTCTAAGACAATCAACCTATCAATCGGTGCTCAATACACAACTTGGGATGATGTTGACAATGAAGGTAATGCGTCTTTCACCAAGGGGGATTCTGAAATCTGTCTGAATGGATTGTCAGGTGATGATATGAGCTGGTTAAACGTTGAACCATTCTATCTTGGTAACGTCTCATTTGTAGCAGATTACAATGTTGAAGAAGTTATAGCAATTCCTTCAGAAGGTGTATTGTTGGGCTACGAGGAATTGCTGTTTAGCCAGTCGGTTTTGGCATTAAATCACGAAGGTGATTGTATTAGCCTGGGAACTCCTTCTCCTCCTAAAAATAATACTTGGAACATGTCGATATATCCAATTCACACTAACAAATACGAAGAGTCTAATGAATCGATTCGCCTCTATGCTCCTGCTGGAGGAGTTATAGTGGACTGCATAGTAGATCATTCTCCTCTTCAATACAATGTTGCCAGGGGGCCATCATTGATTATTGGTAATAATGAATTGAGAACTCAGAACTGGATTGGTTCAGTTGATTTCATCAATAATGAATTGGTTATTGAAAACCCAGGTTCTGAAAACGTCTCATTGAATATTGAATTCGATGGTAATGGTCCGCAGTGGAATGTTTCTACCGATATCATTCTCCTTGCTGGCCAATCTACAACCGTGACTGCTATAGCTCCTGAGTCGGGAATTTCATTCTCATGGCTTGAATTAAACGATGAAGAAGTTATTCTTCACTTAGTAAACCACGAGGCCTGAATATGCGAATCGCTGTATTGGGTGCCGGTTCAATCGGTAGTCTAGTGGCAGCAAAATTAGTTACTTCTGGATATGAAGTATTAATCCATGCCAGAGGAGAACATGGTGCTATGTTAGCGGTATCGGGTTTAGAGATCTCAGGGGAATGGAATGCTAGAATCTCTCCGGATGAATGGACAGTTAGTCTAGACGGTGCGGGAATTCATCCCTCATTAGAGAACTCTTGTGATCAGGCCATCATTACCAGCAAATCCAAGGATACAGATGAATTGTCTCAAATTGCAACTTTCTTGACCAAGGGGCCGGTTTTATCTCTACAGAACGGTCTCGGTAATTTGGAGATTCTCAAAGAGCACGCTTTTGAGAATACTGCAGTTGGTGTTACTACTAATGCAGTGAAAAGATTGCAACCAGGCGCCATTGAATGGGTAGGGAAAGGCAAATTGATTGTTGGAGGGGATAAGGGATATGTATTCGAAAAGACCCTAGAATGCCTAGATGCAACATACAATGCAGATGTTACATCGGTTCTTTGGAATAAATTGCTCCTTAATGTCGCAATAAACCCATTAGCAGCTATATGCGGTGTTAAAAACGGTGAATTACGTCATGAACCATTGCTTTCTCAAGCAGAATCAACGATGATGGAGGCTGCATCTGTTGCTAGATTGCTAGGCATCAATATTGCCAACGACCAAGAATTACTGCAAAGTTTACATTCAGTATTAGATTCGACATCAGAGAATATCTGTTCGATGTTGGTTGATGTTAGGTCTGGTAAAGAAACCGAAATCGATATGCTGTGTGGCCAAGTAGTATCAAGGGCCGAACAATTAGGGATTCCAACGCCTTTGAATAGTATGCTACTATCTCAAATTAAGTCACTCAGATAAGGTCCTTGTTCCAGTGCAGTCCACGATTTTCCTTACGGTTTAATGCATCTTCAGTAATGTGGGTTGCTACGAGTACCAGGTTTCTCAATTCAACTAATTCTCTCGAGGGGATACTTCTTCTCCAAATCAGATCAACCTCTTTTGATAATAATTCAAGCATGCGTTTTGCTCTCTCAAGTCTATTGAATGTACGAACGATACCCACGTCATCAGTCATCGTTTTCCTCAATGTCTCTAAATCTCTGATTAAAGGTGCATGCTCTTCGAGTTCAAGCATACCTTCTGCTCTCCAAGAAGGAACATTCTCGATATTGTTTACCGATTCTGAAATGAAGTGTTCTGCCGCCCTATTAGCAAAAACAACTGCTTCCAGTAAACTGTTTGATGCTAAACGGTTAGCCCCATGCATTCCGGTACATGCTACTTCTCCAATCCCGTAAAGACCAGGAATAGGCGAATCGTTAGCCATCAAGACCCTTCCATTAATGTCTACCGAAAGTCCTCCTACCATGTAATGAGCAGCAGGTGCTACCGGCAGGGGGTCTTTTCCGAGTGACAATGCATATTCATTCAACTTAGATTCAATAGTGGGGAAATGTGAATGTAATTCCGCTTTGTCCAAATGATCGGTAATGAGCCATACATAATCTGCTCCGGATATCTTCATTCTTTGGTCGCAAGCCCTTGCGACTACATCTCTGGTTGCTAGACTTCCGTCTGGAGAGAAGTCAAGAGTAAAAGAATAGTCTTCTGGCCGTAAGTCTCCTAATCTATAGGCGTTCAATCCTTTGTCGTCTAGTAAGACTCCGCCCTCTCCTCGCAATGCTTCAGTAATCAAAAATGGTCTGTTATTTCCTGCCATCAAAGCAGTTGGATGGAATTGGAAGAATGCCATATCTTTGCTAGTTGCGCCGGCTCTGACAGCCATTGCTAGGCCATCTCCACTCGCTACCGGTGGATTAGTTGTTCTTTCCCAAAGTTGCCCACATCCTCCTGTGGCAATCAGGACAGCATCTCCTGCAATAGACTCCATCTCTCCAGAGTCTAAGCTCAGGCACCATATGCCTTTGATCCCTTTACTTGGATCCCCGTGGACTCTTTGAATAAGGTCGACACCTAATGTATGCGGCCGCAATGTGATGTTATCACTAGTTGAAACAGCATTGTTGAGCGCTCTTTCGATCTCTGCACCAGTTGCATCTTTGGCGTGTAAGATTCTACGTGCGGAGTGTCCGCCTTCTTTGACCAGATGGAAATCATCTCCATCCTTTTGGAAATCTACTCCTATCGACAGTAAATCTCGGATTCTGTCGCCGGCTTCTTCTACAACACATCGAACAATCTCCTCATCACAAAGTCCATCGCCACAGGAAAGTGTGTCTTCGATGTGTGCCTGCATGCCCTCGCCGTCGGTTTTGTCAAGAATTCCCGCAATTCCGCCCTGAGCCCAATTAGTCGACGAATCTTCAGGTCTCTGTTTGGTGATAATAATCACCTCATGGCCTGCTTGCTCAACTCTTAGTGCTGCGAATAGACCTGCTATCCCGCTGCCAATAATGATAACTCTAGACATCGCAGCCCGTTTGGCGGTGTGGCCATCCACATTCAAATGTGACTCATGAATAATAGCGACACCAATAAGGGGTCGTTCATACACCGCTGTAATATGGGTCTGGTGAAGAAGTTGGCAGCAATCATCGGCCTTGCACTGATTGCGGTATCTGTTGCCAACGTTGAATTCGGGGCTTTAATGGGCCTTGAGCCACCACAAAAACTGATTCTGGCTAGAGTGGCAGACCCTGGTTGCAATACAGATGATATTCAAAAAGACCTAGATGCTGGTGATGCGAATGATTGTGTTACTACTCCTGGTGTATGGGAGGCTCCAGATTTGCTGTTATTGCTCGAGGGTTCAATCATGTTCCTCACTACATTCCTTAGGTGGCCTCGTAAGGGCCGTTGGGCATTGAGGATCAGGAAAATAGCAGTTGTAACAGGTGTTATTCTTTGTGGGATTGCTCTTGCAGATAGATTCGATCAACTTCCAGGGACTTCATCTGAAGATCTTGCGGCATTGCTACCGTTCCCTGCTCCTCCGATTGCTGTTCAAATTGGAATCTTTGCTGCTGGGATATTTCTCATAAGGGGTCCAAAATATCGTATCGATGGAAAAGTGTCTAAGGGTTCTAAAACGCCAAGGAAAGAGTACACTATTCAACAGCTCGACATGGCTTACCAGCAAGGTGGTAATCTTGGGAACTTAGCCAAAGGAAAGCGTTCGAAAGGAGCCTCTCAATACCAGACCATTGGGGACCTTTGGAATTACCAAGGACTTTCAAAATATGAGGATGCATTTGAAAGCGGAATGCGTGATACTTTCAGCGATAGCGTCGGTAGAACCTGTCACTTGTGTAACGGTGAAGGGTGCAATGGTTGTTCCAACACTGGAATGTCCTCCTAAATGCTATACTTCGGCTAAATTAGCGGTGTGTTCTAAACTACTCCTCGCGAGCGCGAGCCGGGTAACCTTCAAGACCCCCCTCGTACCCTTGCCCGGTTAAGGTCAAGTTTTCTTTATCTTGATCAAGAGGGAAAGGGATGTATCTAAAGTCATTAGAAGTCGAGAACTTCAAGTCGTTTAAGGGCGAAGCAGTAATTCCATTCGACCGAGGTTTTACTGCTATCACTGGGCCTAATGGTTCAGGTAAATCCAATTGTGGAGATGCTGTACAATTTGTTTTAGGTGCACGTTCTGCTAAGGTCCTGAGGGCTCAAAATTCTAAAGATCTAATCTTCAATGGCGGCAAGTCTAACCGGCCTGCTAGGAATGCGAAAGTAACCCTTGTTTTCGCCAACCCTACCCTTACAAGCGGCCGTCGTAGATTGCAAATCGATTCTGATGAAGTTAGGATGACTAGAGAAGTGCGACTTACAAAGTCTAACAATACCGTTTCAACATATTTGTTGAACGGGGAAGAAAGTAACCAGAAGTCCTTCCACCGCCTGTTAGGGCAAGCAAACGCTAGACCAGATGGTTACAACATCGTTCTACAGGGCGACGTCACTAGGCTTTCCAGCATGACTGCTGTTGAACGTAGAAAGGTTCTGGATTCAGTTGCTGGAGTAACATCTTATGATGATGAGATCCGTAAAGCAGATCGCCAAAAAGGCCAAGTTGAGGATTACATCGAACGGATATCACTCGTTGAAGATGAACAAAAAGCACGCCTGAAAACATTGGAGAAAGAAAAGGTGGTAGCTGAAAAGGCAAAAGATACTCGCGAGGAGTTCGATAATGCCAATGTCATTCTTCAACAGTCAAGACATATGACTGCTAAAGAAGAGATAAGGCATCATTCCGATGAAAGAACCCGCTATCTTGCGGACGCAGATAAATTACAACTTGAAGTTAAAGCGGCAGAATCTATTCTTCTCGGATTAGATGATCGCATCGGAGAGTTGGAGAAGCAGATTTCTGAAGCAATGGGGGGGGACAAAGGTGGCCTTAACGACCAAATAGGGAAACTACAAGTTTCACTGGCTTTGAAAAACGACCATCTCGATGAAGCAGAGATTGCAGATATAGATGACAGCGAGTCACTAATCGATTTAGAAGAGCAAATCTCTGAAGCCAAGGATAATTTAGGGGCGCACTTGGAAAATTTATCTGCTGCAAATGAAGCACTGGCTGCCAGTAAAAAGGCATTTGAAGAAACAGAAGCAATAGAGGCAGAAATCAGAGTGACACTAGAAAGTTCAGGTGAAGCAACAGCATCACTATCTCGGGCTTTATCCAAAGCCAACGAGTACCTTGAATCATGTAGAGATGCGGTTCAAACGGCTAGGTTAGAAGCAGACAAGGTTTCTAACCAGTCGGAAATGGTTGCCGAGCAGTTATCTACGGCAGAAGAAGAGGTCGATGACGCAAAACTAGCATTCGATGAAGTACAGTTACAATTCGAAGAATTAGGGACTGCCAATCCTGAAAATGACCGTACAGCCCTCGGGAATGAATTACGCAGCGCTCAGTCTGCAGAGAAGAGGCTAATCGATGAATCGGGTGCTGTTGATAAGAGATTACAAGACGCCGAAAGAAGACTATCCTCTGCAAGAACAGAATTGGATAGGCGTTCAGGAAGTAACGGCATGGCGCCTGGTGCAGCGGCTGTAATGGCTGCAAGAGACCGTGGCGAATTGAAAGGAATTATCGGAACCATAAGCGAACTATGCGCCCCGAAAGATTCAGCACATTCAGATGCATTGGCAACTGCTGTAGGCGGAGGAATGAACTCAGTCGTAGTAGAGAGTGATCAGGTCGCTGCCGAAGCAATGGCTCTTCTAAAGAGCAGGAAATTAGGCAGGGCGACATTCCTGCCGCTCAACAAAATGCAAGCCAATCGTACTTCTGGCAAAGCAGCAATGGTTGCAGGGAAAGAAGGTGTTATTGGGTTAGCTCATGAATTGCTAGATTATGACCCTAGAATCGCCACTGCTGTAGCATATGCTCTTCGAAACACCCTAGTTGTCAACAATATCGGAACAGCCCGTCGATTGATGGGCGGTGTAAGGTTGGTCACCCTTGGTGGCGAAATCACAGAACCGGGGGGTGCTATGATTGGAGGTAGCAAGCAGAAGATGAAAGCAGGCTTCGGTGGTAAGATACACGGCGCTAGCGAAGTCGAAAAATTAGGAGGAGAAGTAGATCGCCTCTCGATAATGGCTCAAACAGTCGCTGCAGCATTACGTGAAGCAAGAACACGCCAACACGAAATCCGTACAAAAATTAACTCATTAACAGAAGATGACCATTCTGTAAAGGCTGGCACAATCAAAGCAGAAATGGAACTAGCGAAGAAAGTACTAGTCAAGGCAAGAGGTATTGCAAATCAATTAGAAACCCGCTTGGGTAATCTAGATTCGGACCACACTGGTAAATTGGCTATGGTTGAATCTGCTTCAATGAAGTTATTAGAAGCTGAAGCCGATAGAGATTCAGCAAGTGAAGACCTTAGCAACTCTAGCCCAGACGGAATTAGAAAGCGTCTACTTGAAGCACAATCACTACGAATAGAGGCAGAGGGAGCATCAAATAAGGCGCAATTAACTATTGACAGCGGTAAGGAAATGAGCGAACTTCTAACTCAAACATTAGACAGCCTTACTTCTAGGGCTGATGAAATACAAGCCGGTATGGCTGGACGTGAAAAATCAGTAAAAGAATGGAAGTCTTCTGTTAAAGAAGAAACAATTCTTCTAAATCAAAAGGAAGAGGAAAGGGCATCTTTACTTGACGAACATCAAGAACTAGAAAATGAAAGGAAAGGATTGGTCGAAGAGCGTGCAGAAGTCAAAGCAAACGCAAATCAGAAGGCTAATTCTGCCATAAATAGTAGGTCGATGGCTGAAGACATATCTCGTAGTTTAGCTATTAGGGAACAGAACTTAGCAGATTTACTTGTTGAGATGGCTGCAGAATCAGTTCCTGTAGCGGAAGATGATGTAGAATTGCCAAATGTAGGAGATGCTCAAAAGCGTGTCAATGATTTGCGAAGGAAACTTGACCGATATGGCGATTTCAACATGCTTGCTATTGAACAATATGATTCCTGTAAGAAGAGGCTGGATGAGATGAAAGACGATTTCAAAGTTCTTCAAGAAAGAAGGAAGAGACTTATTGACATCACAGATAAGCTTGAGAATCAAAGGAAAACACGACTATTGGCCACTTTGAAGGAAGTAAATGAGAACTTCAAGGTAGTATACAATCGACTTTCCAATGGTGGAAGAGGTGAGTTGTTCTTGGAGAACCCGGATGAACCTTTCAAAGGTGGTTTGGATATGTGGGCTCAACCACGAGGCAAATCTAACAAATCCCGATTACAGGGATTATCTGGTGGTGAAAAGTCGATGGCTTCATTGTCGTTGATTTTCGCAATTCAAGATCACGACCCAAGCCCATTCTACTACTTTGATGAAGTTGACCAGAACCTGGATGTACCTAATTCAAAGTTGATTGCTACAGAATGCCGCAATAGAAGTGAAGCCGCACAATTCATCATGGTTACCTTGCGCAAGGTTTCTCTCGAACTAGCCGACCATCATATCGGAATAACACATGGTGGAGATGGATGCTCTAGAAGAATTGTTGACTTCGACCGTGACCGTGCTATAGAACTTGGTGCTCAGGCTGAGAAAGAAGCAACAGATGCTGCTGATAAGAACCATTCTAGAATAGAAGAAGCTAGGGTTATTGCTCATGAAATGCCAGAAGTACCAGACGCACTTCCTGCCCCCAAGAGTCTTGGTGGATTGCTGAATCACATAGAAGAAGATGAATCGGAAAATGGTTTCGAAGCACTTACTGAAAGAGCAGAAGAACTAACTGAGGAAATCGAAGAGAGGCAGAAGATAGTCTCAGAGTTATTGGCCGATGAAACCGAAGGACAAGAAGTTGAAGATCAAGAGGTTGAAAAGGAGGTCTGAGCATGCAACAAGCCGTATTAGACGACTGGTTCCTACGCCAGGATATTCTTGACCAGTTAATGGGTCAAGAAGAAGATCTAAGCGAAGCCGAGAGATATGCTGACCGTATTTTGAGAATTGCACAAGAAGAAAGTGCGGAGCATCAAGTACTCTCTGACCCCTTCGACCGCTCGGTAGCATTGGTGCTTTCGCTGGTCAAAGAAGAGGGAATGGATCCATGGAATATCGACCTCTCTGCCTTCCTAAAACTATTCACTCAACGAGTCAGAAAAGAAGCATCAGATCTCGATTTACCTGCCTGCGGTCGTCTTATCCGTATGTCGTGGGAAGTATTGACGCAACAGGCATCTACTCTCTTTGATAGAGTAATTGCGTTGGATTTCGAAGATGAAGATGATTTCACAGATTTTGGCTGGGAAGCCGAATATGATGATGAGGAGTTTATCTTCACTTCATCCATCCTCGAAGGAAGTGCTGATCAGGTATTGCCTTCGTTTTTTGGTGAAAGGATTAGGAGAGAAGAAGGCCGGCCTTCAACTCTCGGTGAATTGTTATCTGCATTGAAAGATGCATGTGATGAGGCTGAAATTCTCAAAGTGAAGGAAGAATACCGCCGAGAACACGCTGTTGAATTGAAGAATATGCTCGATAATGTGGGCTCTAGGATGCATAACGAGGACATGGAGGGTGATATCCATAGGTGTTGGACTGCAATGCGTAAAGTCTGCCATACAAGAGGTGAAATCAAAGTTCCTGTTTCAGAGGTTACACTCGAATTGGAAAACATTCTAATGGAGACTTTTGGAGAAATACCGGATGGCTATGATATTGAATCTAAAATAACGTCATTTGTCGCAGGATTATTCCTTACTCACAGAGGTTATGCATGGATAAGCCAAGAAGGCCCAGATGACCCAATTATGCTGGAAGATCGGTGGCCAAATGCAAATACTTTCGAGGAAGTCACTACTTTGGCTGACAAATTGATGGCAGATGATTCAGATTCTATTAAACAGGATGAAACCGAGTCGATGAGGCACGCTGCTCGTTTGGCAGAGAGAGCTAGGGTTGCCGCTGAAGAAGAAGAAAGGGCTAAGTTGGAAGCAGAATCAAATTCTGAAAATCCAGCAGACTGGTTAGTGGAGTAAGGAGTTAATCACATGTCTGAAGTACCATTAGAAACTTTACTCGAAGCAACACTTTTCAGTGCAGGCCGTTCAATGAATATGAATGAACTTTCAGAACAACTGGGTTACGACGATGAAGAGATTACTGAAGCGATGACAAATCTACAGGCTACCGTCAAGAGAAGGCGCGGTGGAGGTTTACAAGTTGTAGAAATCGGCGGTAAATGGGCGATGGAAGTTAAACCAATAATTGCTAACCATCTGCCAAAAGAAACCAAGTCTGAATTAGCACCTAAGTTGCTTAAGGCGGCTGCTCTTATTGCTTATCATCAACCAATGCCTCAATCACGTTTGGTGGAATTACTTGGACAGCGAGCTTACGACCACATTAGGGAACTCGCCCAGGCTGGTTTAATCGGTCGAAGGCGTGATGGAAACACCAGGAGGTTGACTACTACTCGTCGGTTTTCGGAGATGTTCGGTTGCCCTCATACTGATAGGAAGAAGGTAAAAGCATGGTTTAGAGAGATGGTTGTTTCATCTGGAATGCTAGATGGAATGGAGAGTAAACTTGCTTTGAGAGACGAAACGGATTCCGATGGTGGGACTCAGACAATTCTCGAATTAGGTGAAGACGAGTAATCATTACCTGATCGATTCAAGAGTTTCCTTGACCAATTGTTGCGTAACAGGTCCTTGTTGAGAGTTTACAATATTCGCAACCTTTTCGATTTCATCGCCAATAGCCCCTGCACTAACTGCCATGTTTCTGGCGTGTAGTTTCATGTGACCTGCCTGAATGCCACTGGTTGCAAGCGCTCGCATTGCTCCAAGGTTTTGTGCTAATCCTGCTGCAGCGATGACTCCTGCAAGTTCTTGTGCTGAATTTAGACCTAATATGGCTAGATTGGCCCTAGCGACAGGGTGGACCTTGGAGGCTCCACCTACAATTCCTACCGCCATTGGTGTTTCCAGTTTCCCAACTAAGTTACCTTCATCGTCCCTGTGCCATCTGGTCATCGATGTGTATTCACCAGTGTTTACTGCAGCCCAGGCATGGCATCCTGCTTCAATCGCTCTCCAGTCTTGGCCACAAGCAAGCGCAACAGCACTGATTGCGTTCATAACGCCTTTGTTGTGCGTTGCTGCCCTGTAAGGGTCAGCCATTGCAAAATGATGTGCCTCTAAGATTCCAGCAATGACCTTCCTGCCATTTTCAGCAGTACCATCATCTGAGATCTCCTCTGGCGTGAATGTTGCTTCAACTCTAGCCAGGCGTTGAGATGCGAGGTTGGAAAGGATTCTGAGGTGCACTCTGCCACCTGTGATTTCTTCGACCTTTCCGCTTATCAGTTCAGCCATTGTATTTACTGCGTTCGCCCCCATGGCATCCCGTGTGTCCACTAGCAAATGGATGACCAGCATTTTTCCAGAAATGGAATCTATGCTGCGGACTTGTATGTCCTTGCAGCCACCTCCTAGCTTGATCATAGTTGAGGGTAGTGAATTGCACATCCCCATCAATTCATATTTGGCTGTAAGAATGGCTTCTCCTGCCTGTTCTACGTCTTCTAATTCAAGAACTTGAATCTGAGATATCATAATAGGTCCATCGCTTGATGTCCTAAATCCTCCCTTAACGAGACACCTCTTCGCCATATTGCTGGCTGCAGCTACGACACTAGATTCTTCGAGGCAGAAGGGAATGAGGTAAGGGGCGCCATCTATTACGAAATTAGTGGCCACTCCTACGGGTAATGACATGGTGCCTATTACGTTCTCAATCATGCGGTCAGCTGCCATTTCGTCCAATTCGCCATGGCTAGCCAATGCAGCGATCGCATCAGGGCTCAGTTTTGCTAATTCGGCAACCATTTGCCTCCTTTGCTCCACAGATAGTTTGTAGAAACCCGAAAGTCGGCTTTTGTCAACTGGCATTGGACTGTTCCTCCAGTTGTAGCGGGTGGTGTCTACTTGATGAAGAAACCGACGATTAACGCTTTAACTAACGCGTTAACTATGCGTTAACTAACTGTTAATTAAGCAAAAATCCTCCAAGTGGTCTTAGATTCAACGCGTCCTAACGGGCTTCTCCAACTACTGGTTTCACTGAAACATCATATACTCGTTAATTCGCACTGCGAGTTATGGGTGAAGATGTACCTTATCTTGGAATACCAGCGCTAAGGGTCAACCCTTTCCATGCTAGGCCATTAGAAACAGGGCAGTCCAAATTATTAGTTGGCCGGGATGATATCACTGCACGATGGGCTAGATTTTTGAAAATCAGGAATGCAAGGATGATTTTACTGGTTGGAGAGAGCGGCACAGGCAGGTCATCACTAATGCGGTGCCTATCCGAGGAAACTGAAAAGAGCGTACATCTAGACATGTTTCCTTCAGATAACCCTGTTTCCACTATCCTTCACGAAATATATGTTACATTAGTTGGATTCGATGTTCCGTCCAGTACTCAAGAATTGGTCTCTAGGCTAGTATCTACTACTGAGGCTTCCCAGGGCCCTTTGCCACTAATCTCTCTTGATTTTTCTAATGCTGATGGTAAGCGTTTAGCTGATGTTCTTGCAACTTTAGTAAATCCTCTGCATCGCCTTAATGCATTGGTAATAGTGTCACTAACTACGGATCAGAGAGCGCAAATACCGGCCTCATTGGTGAATAGTTTTGATCATTCAGCAGTCATTAAACCACTTGATGAAGAAGAAGTTAAACAACTGTGTGAATCTAGAATCGCTACTGCATCTAACATAAGTTGGGATTTACCCGAAGAGGCACTGGGCTATATTTTGGAGAAGACAAAAGGAAACCCATCAAAAGTAATGCGCCTTTTGAGAGACCTGGTGGATGAAGAAAGATCGAATCCAAGGGATGTGAAATACGAAGAGCCGTCTATCGATTACGAGGAGTCTGAAATCAATATTTCATACCCTGAAGAAGACATTATTGTTCAAGAACAAAATAATATCCAGGCTACTTTCGACTTAGACCTCGACAAATTAGCCGAGGCGCCCTTGCCTGAGAAGAAAACCCCTCTACCTCCCCCATTGCCTTCAATGGGAGCATTTGGTAGGCTAGCGGCAAGAAACAGGGTGAATAAGCAAGCATCACCTCCCTTTGATAAGAAGAATGCGCCAAGAGTCGATCAAGATTCTCTTGATGTTGATGCCAACAGCCTCTGGGTTGCCAACCAACCAGAAGCAGTTCTCTTAGAAGATGCGCCAATAGTCGAAGATTTACCTGAGTCGGGCGAAGTCTTTCACGTTGAGGAAGAGTATGATCAACCAATTATTCCGCATGAATCAAATGGGAACGTCGAAATCTTGTTCACTCAATTACTGGATGCTCTGGATGTACCTAAAGGTGTAGGTGTTGCAGATTTACTGGCAGCTATTCGTAGACCAGTAATCGGTCAGAAAGAAAGTAACCCTCTGGATATGCAAACACTTCGAAGCCTTTCACGAGGCGAGTCAGTGTTAGTAGAAGTTGCTTCAGAAAGAGAATTTTCACCATCAGATGCTAGATTACAAGATAAATTAAATGTTAGAAGGCCTAGAATGTCGCAGATGTGTAATCGGCTCTATAGAGGGGGAATACTTTCTGTTCAACAAAGAGGTAGAACTCGTATGTTCAAATTAACAAACGATGCTAGAGCCCAATTAGTGGCATGGGGAATGATGGAGGCGAGCGTATGAGTTGGACAGTATCTCGTTCATGGCAAGCGCCTAATTTGATATCTACAGCATGTAGTGTCGGCAGTGAACTCTTGGTATCAACTGGTTTAGACGTGATACTGTTAGATGAAGATACGAATCCAAGGTGGAAGAAAGAATTACCTTTCAGGGTTCATGCTGCGGCACATGCATCTGGTAAAATTGGTATTTTGTTTGGTCATGGATTCCATTTATTGCGTGCCAGCGATGGCTCCCAGGTTGGTGAAGGACGTTCCACTACTAGTGGGTTCAGTGATCTACTGGCAAGGCCGGGAGGCGGCTGGGTTCTTTCTTGTCGCCAAGGCCAGCTCCATGTCTTCAATCAAGAAGGAAGGGGATTGAAACGCCTTGCCGTAGGCGGCGTTCGCCGATTAGTAGGTTGGTTCGATAGAGAGCACCTAATGTGGCAAGATGATGATGGTAAGTTGAGATGCGCCCGTCTTGCAAATGAAGATTCACAGCGATTGCTAGAAGACAGAGTTTGGTCTTGGGTTAGTCGAATGTCCCAAGGAAGGATATTGATGCAGTCTGCAGATGGTATGCTATGGGAGGGAACACCTCATCCATACGGCTGGGATAACTTAGAGACTATTGAAACTCGTTCATTAGAACCATTATCTGCACATAGGGCTGGAGATGGCTGGTGGGTATTGTCGATAGATGGCAGTTTAAATGCAATGGCAGATGGTGAGTCCATCGAGTTAGCAAATGCTAACTTAGGGGACTTCTTAGTAGGATTAGCAGCAGATACCATGGCTACAATCAAACGTGATGGCTTGACTAGAATATGGCAATCACCAGAATTATCTCAATTACGTAGAGTGGAATTACAGAAGATGGTTGCAGAGGCTAAAGTCGCTAGTGATTGGGATGAAAGACGTAAGATCTTCAAACGGGCATGCAGTGCTGAAGAGGAAGGCAGGATTTCTCTTGCAATAGAATTGTATGAGTCACTTGGAAGGTCGTCAGACGTTAATCGTTTACTTTCAGGACAAAGAGGCGATTGAATGAGTGTTGACAACATTGTGTCCAAAGAGAAATTAACTCATTATATCGGGTTGACTCGAAAAGCCAGACAAAAAGCAACTCCGATTCCTAAGGAGGGCTCCCATGAGTCTGAACAACTTCAGATAATGCTTCGAATGGCGGATGACTATGCCAGCGATGCTCAGCACTTCATGGACAAAGGAGACTACGTGCGAGCATTTGGAGCTATTAACTACGCTCATGCTTGGATAGATGCTGGAGTTAAGTTGAGACTATTGGATGGACATGGAGATGATGTCCTGTTCACATTACCATAGTTATTCAATCACAGAATCAGTAAGTTCTGTTAATCTCGTAAGTTGATCTTGAAGAATTGATAAGCGTTCAATAGCCTGTTCTCTGAATGGTTTCAGGGCTTCATTCAATGAAACTGTAAGTTGGTAGGTATGTGACGGCCTTCCTCTTCCTCCAGAAGGAGTAGTGATGATTTCAATTAGTTTTAATGCATTTAGTTGATTTATTGCAATACTGACATCAGGCTGTCTCAGATTACAACGCTTTTGCAATTCTGATGACTTTGATGGCCCGTGTACATGTAGGCAGATTAGAGCCTTGGCTGTATTAATTTCAGCGCCCAATGATACCAAAAGTTGAACCATTTCTTTTGAATCAACACTTGTGTCATCCATTTCAACCCTAGAAGAGGGTTCCTGATTTGACGCCATAGTGTGTAATGCGATAATCTCTGTATATGAATTAATCACCGACATTAGTCAACCTACTTGTCTTAGATGAGAGTTACCACTGACCTCTATCCATGCAATATTTGACTGCGACAAACGTCTTTTCAATTCTGTATCAACGGTTAGAATTGGCCATTTGTTTTGTATTGCAATAGCTAGAAGTTGGTCGTCGGTATGGTTGCCTGAATCTGCAGGTGGAGTGATAGTTTCAGCCTTTGAACTTAGCATCGATACCAATAACTTACGTTCGTTTAACGCATTGAGTTCAGTAATGACATTCGGTACAATTGCTAATTGTTTTGTTCCAGCACAATCTAGTAATGCTTGGTCAATGTTAATTCCTGCTTCAATGACTGCGACCCAGCCGCAGGCATCAACCAGAACTCGGTGCATGAATATCACTCGATAGTACCGTGGCCAATTAATCTCCAGCGTGAACCTACACGCCTTGAAAGAGAGATTCTTTGTCCACTGTCGGCACAGATTGGTAACTTCAGAGTAAGTGTTGCCTTACCTTTGCCAGAATTAGATACTACACCGACACTAGTCGCTGTTGCAACATTTACCATCAGCATTTCATTAGAACGCAGTGGCATTATCTGGGAAGCATCTTGGCCTTCTCCGGCAACCATGTGTTTCATCAGGTTGACAGATATGTCGACCTTTTCTCGAATTTCTGGAAGATCTCCTACCTTTGCAACGACTTGTCCAGATAGATTATCGGCAGTTGTAACTGCTGGGTCTAGAGGTGTAGCCATTCCACAAAGTCCGCCTGCATGCATATTTTCTAGGCTTAATCCTCCGCCTTGCATACTGGATACCTTAGAGTGAATTGGCTCATAGTGGAACTTATTTCCCTTCTGAACCTTTCTTCCCGGTCCGATTACGATTTCATCATCGATGTTGAATTCACCTTCAACAATACTTCCTCCAATGACTCCTCCTCGCAACTTACTAGGACGTGTTCCAGGTCTGTTAATGTCGAAAGAACGGGCAACGTGCATAATCGCACGCTTGTCTTCAGAGCGATCGGGGGTAGGAATTGTGGCTTCAATAGCCTGAATTAGTATGTCTAGGTTAACATCGTGATGAGCGGAAACTGGGATGATAGGTGCACTTTCTGCTATAGTTCCGCTTAGGAACTCCTTAATTTCGTTGTGAGATTCAACAGCTCTCTCTCTACTAACTAAGTCGATTTTGTTTTGAACAATTACAATATTGTTGATGCCTGCAATTTCTAACGCCATTAGATGTTCACGTGTTTGTGGCTGCGGGCACTTCTCATTTGCAGCAACCATCAACATAGCACCATCCATTATACTTGCACCAGTTATCATGATTGCCATCAGTGTCTCGTGACCTGGTGCGTCAACAAATGAAATAACTCTCTGTAACTCAGTGACATCATCATTGCCTCCTCCAGGCCTACGGCCTGTTGCGTAGAATTCTCCGTCTCCAGTCTTGTAGAATGCAGTATCTGCATATCCTAACTTGATCGAAATACCACGCTTTCTTTCTTCAGAGTGCGTATCTGTCCAAATTCCAGACAGTGCTTGTGTGAGTGTTGTTTTACCGTGGTCTACGTGACCAACTAGTCCAATGTTGACTTCAGGTTGTGCAGGAAGCTTGCGTACCATGCTTCCGTCACCCCAGTTCCTCAGAGATCAGCCTCGCGGCTTCACTCACTGCTCTCCTCTGAACTTGCTCCGAGGATGTCTGCGAGGCTCTTGTTAGCAGCCTCTACGACCTTGAGGTTAATCTGGCGTGTATCTTGAGTCACTGTGTTTCCACGGAAATATCGGCGCTTGCGCATTCCATCTGGCTTGTATCGGAAGCGCCTCTTTTCGCCTTTCTTTGCCTTGTGAACGAGATTGTGTCCCTTGAAACCAGTTGAAGCGGTTACAAGGATTGATTGGCGGTTACCACCGCTAAGGTCTGAGCGCATTGGAGTTCCTGTCTTGTCGGAGCCTCCTGTGATTTCAAGTTTGTAACCAGCAAGAGTCTGTTCTCCTTCTCCTACAAAGATTCCATCTACTACATCTCCTATTTTCTTACCTAGGAATTGTGAGAGATTGTTACCACTCACGGTCATGTTGTATGAGGAACCGTTGTTAGCGGAATCTGTGTCATTGACTACTGCGACGAATGTAGTGTCTGCCATTATATCAACTCTTGAGCAGCCTGCCGACATGGGACGGGTATTTAGGCCCTTTGTGCGAAGATAATTGTTGTTTTATCAGCGCAGTCGTGAGGGAATCAGTGTCTCTAAGCGTCTAGCCACATCACTGGGAAGCATATGTGGCATCGAAATATGTTGTGTTCTCCCTCTGCCAACATCAGATTTAGCAGTCTTGGAAACAATGATGTCTTCTTGCGCCAGACGCTTGAGATGCTTCCAAAATGTAGTGTGACCTTTCGGGTCTTGGTCGTATTCTTCACAAACTACGTGATATAATTTCTCAGCTTCTCCACTTGTAACATTTTCTTTTTTCTTCAACCTTCTACATAATCCTAAAAGAACCAACATTGCATGAGGGGGAATATCTTCAATATTCATTGAATCAACATTGTTAGGGAGAGTTATTACTGTTTTCTGAACATCTTTCGATTCGATCAACGAACGTCCGGATGATTCGGCACGCTTCGCAGCCCCTTCGAGTAGTTCTATTGCCTGACGTGCATCTCCTGAAGGTGCCGCAGCTTGGGATATTAGATTCAGTATTTCCTCAGTACATGTGCCGGCAACTAGCCCAATATCTCTTCTTTGGGTTGCGATTTTTAGTAATCCATTTTCATCATAAGGTGGGACTCTGATGTGGTTTGATCTACCCAACCTTGAGATAACTGCGTTTTCTAACATATCTAGCACTTGTTCTTGACTAATCAAAATTGCAGAAAGAGTGCCTGTTCTATTTCCGTCTTCATCAATCCGCATTAATTTGTAAATGATGTCGTCGCCAGAATGGCGTAGAAGATGGTCCACTTCATCTAGTACTACTATTATGTGTGAATTATCACCTTGTAGCATTCTTCGAAGACTGGTTAGCAATTCTCCGACTCCAAGTCCTCTATCTGGGTGCCCGGGGTCTAAGTCTTGTACTATTTTTTGCATAACTCTAGATGCAGTAGAAGCGTTCCTGCAGTTTACATGAACATATTTGATGTTTCTTTTATCAGCCACATGTCTTATCAAGTCATCACAAAAACGCTTTACTAAAGCGGTTTTACCAGATCCTACTGGTCCAGTTACGACCGCTCTTCCTGTTCCTTCTGGATGGCCAATTGTGGTGAACAAAGATGCTAATTGGCCCTGTAATTCTTCCCTTCCAACAAGTATTTCTGGCACATAATCAAAACCGAATACCTCCGGTTTATTGAGAATGAAGCCCGCTCCGATACGGTCCAAATAGGAACTCATGACCTCAGAGGGTTATCGTCTATGGTTATTGAACTTTCAACCTAGAATAGTCGTTCAAGGTATCTCATCGAACTGATATCCAGTTTCCCACTTCTTTTCTCCAAGTGCTACTTCAAGTTCGAAAGGAGTGACCAAAGGCTTTGCATATTTGACAGAATCATCTATCGCAATTCTTGGGCACGCAGTGTTTACAAAAGCATCAACTGGATAGAAATCAATCAGTTCAGGTCCCACATGTTCAAGGGCTAGTAAGTAACCCTTCTTTCCGTGCTTTGCTAAAGTTCTCTTCAACTTAAGTGCAAGGCTACGACGCATTTGACCTGGTTTCTCACCAATCAGAATTGCAAAGTTTTGAGAATTTTGAATTGCCATAATTAATCCAAATCGCTGTCTTAGGATTCTCTCTATTCGTTCTGTGCCCATCTCGCTTGCATCACCAGTGTAAGGATCCAGCATAGCAAGTGGTTTACCAGTGTGAAGTGCTAACCCAATTGGGTGGAAATCGCCACTTCCAAGGAAGAGGTAGTGTCCGATTTCATCATCATCACCCGAATAGTTGCATCCTAGAACTTGACCAGGGAAGGTGAGTCTAGCGCCACCTACTGGAACTTCAACTTCATATCCTGCTGCTTCGAATCTTTCTTTGTAATCAAAGACAAGGTGTAGGTGTTGAATCGAAGCTACAAGCCCTAATTTTGCACCCTTGAGAGGTGCAACTCGCCCAACTGCATCCAAGAACTTCTCTTGTGCTTCTTCTTCAGTCAAATGTGATGTGTCTTTTTGGCCAAGCCTAGATTGTGCTACTGCTCTATGTTGTGCTAGAATCGGAAGGACTGGGTCGATTGCAGGATCGCCGTCATAGGTGACATCAATAAATTGAGTTGGCATTCCAGAATCTATATTCATTTGAGAATGTCCCATGTGTGCAACAAGTTCCACTCCCATCATTTTCATTTTGTCATGGACCAAGTCACATGCGCCATAGCATGGATCTGCTGCAAGAATGACCTTGGCAGAGGTTTCATCTTCAATCTCATCCATCATTTCCAATGCTTGCATTTTCAATCCTTCAGGGATTTGTAATGCGATTAATCGGTGATCGTGACCTTTGATGCGGTCGATCAACTCTTCGAGTTGGAAGTCGTGACGATCTAGGTCCATATTAATCACTGGCAGGCCACTTATTCAAGAGTGTGCCGGACGAATAAAATTACGATTCCGCCAAGAAATCGACATACTCATCCGGTTCGAGTAGATTTTCCATATCTACATCGTGTGGATTCAGAATGATAATCCAGCCTAAATCATATGGCGAATCATTGACCAAATCTGGATTGATTTCAACTTCTCCATTGACTTCTGCAATTTCTCCAGCGAACGGACTTGGGAAAGTCAATTTTTCCTCTGCTGTCCAAATTGAGAACAAATTCATCTCTTCGTCGATTTCAGTTTCCGCATGCGGAAGGATAACTCGGAGTACTTCTCCGATCTCCGCAGCTAGGAAATCCGAGATCCCAATTACTAAGCGGTCATCCTTTTCTTGGTACCAAAGATGGTCCCTCGAATACTTTCGACTGTGTGCAATACCAAATTCCATGACTTCTTCATCCATGGCTATCCCTGTGTCCGCCGTTTGGACGGTAATATATGAACGCACTGCTAGAAATGAATTGCAGAGGGGCATGGCTCAAATGCTTTGACTCGTTGGCCCGCAACATGCACTTCGAAGAAACTGATGAGCAGCAAATGATTCGCGAACTAGTACGAGACTTTGCCGAGACAGTACTTCCTCCGACGATTGAACACAGGGATGCAAACCAAATTCCACCCGCTGAAGAATGGGCGCAGTTTATTGAATATGGTCTCCAAGGAATTACAATACCTGAAGAGTATGGTGGTAATCCGGTAGATGACGTATCTGAGTCAATTATCATTGAGGAGTTGGCTAGGGTCGACCCTTCTTTCGCAGTAATGTACTGTGTACATGTTGGACTTTGTTCGAAGACTATCGCTCTGCACGGTAATGATGAGCAGAAGTCAAACTACCTACCTCGACTCGCGGCCGGAGAAGTTGGCGCATATTCTCTTTCTGAAGCAGGAGCAGGAACAGATGCAGCAGCAATGGTGTGCAAAGCCAAACTATCGGAAGATGGTAAGCACTATCTCCTAAACGGTGAGAAAATGTGGGTGACTAACGGCGCTCAAGCCCAGATATACGTTCTATTCGCTAAAGATGTAGATCACCCAGATTACGGCGTTAAGAGGCACGGTGGTTCTACTGCATTCATTGTAGAACAATCCTTTGAAGGTTTTACTGTAGGTAAGAAAGAGGATAAGTTAGGAATTAGATCTTCAGATACATGCACACTAGTTCTTGAAAATTGTAAGGTCCCTGTAGAGAATGTACTGAAAGGCTCAGGCAAGGGATTCGCTATCGCAATGAACGCTTTGGACAATTCAAGAATTGGAATAGCGGCTCAAGGTCTGGGTATTGCACAGGGTGCATATGAGGCTGCTTTGAAGTATGCTCATGAGAGAGAAGCATTCGGAAAACCAATCGCTCATCATCAGATGATTACCTCATACCTAGCAGATATGGCAACCCGCATAGATGCGGCTAGGCTCCTGGTCTATAGAGCATCTTGGGCCAAGCAAGAGCACTATGAGAATGGCGGTCCACGTCATACAAAGGAAGCAAGTATGGCAAAGTTATTCGCTGGCGATACTGCAATGTGGGTATCAGAAAGAGCAATTCAAGTTCTCGGTGGATATGGATATACCAAAGAGTTCCCAGTAGAGCGTTTCTTCAGGGATGCCAAGATTACTCAGATCTACGAAGGAACCCAAGAAGTTCAGCGTATTGTGATAGCTCGTGCAATCAAACCTTGAATTATAATCAAGCAGTAGTTGTTTGAGAAACATTCTCTACAGTAAGTCAAAACCGGTGGGACCCTTTCCAAAGGCGCTGACACTAATTATTCAGCCAGCCAAGTTTCTACTAAATCAGGCAGTATTTCTCCTGCCATTCCTAAGTGAACTTCATCGAAATCATAACTATTGATTGGCATTTCAAAATTAACTAGAATGGTTTGTGCACGGGCTGAACGTGCGGCAGCGGCCAAACCAGCCGCTGGATATACGTGACCAGAACTCCCTATGACGATGAAAATATCACACGAATCAACCGCATCGTAGATTTCTTCCATTTGCATTGGCATCTCTCCAAACCAAACGATGTCAGGTCTCACCCTTGAAGCCTCAGCGCAGCAATTGCAAAACAGGAAATCATCTACTAGGTCCTCATCAGCAATCCTCTCTTCGATTTGTTCAGATTTCTCACATCTCAGAGTTTCGAGCCTACCGTGCATGTGGATAACGGAACGACTACCTCCCCTCTCATGTAAATCATCGACATTTTGAGTAACTAGAGTGAATTCATCAAGTTCAGCTTCAAGTTTTGCTAACGCTTCATGCGCAGGATTAGGCTCTACTTCATTCATCTGCCTTCGACGGGCTTGATAAAATCTCCAAACCACTTCAGGATCTGCTTGCCACGCCTCCGGAGTTGCCACATCCTCAATGCGGTAATTTTCCCACAAGCCATCATTATCTCGGAAGGTTTTGATGCCAGATTCAGCACTGATACCAGCTCCAGTTAGTACGACCACTTTTTTGCCACGCATGACAAAGCGTTAGTGGGGGGGGTTTGAAAATATATGCAGTTTGTTGAATAGATTAGAGTATTCATGTTCATCATATTCCAATTCTTCCAGATAAGCGATGTCACAGTTATTGAATACAACATCTAATGTTCTAATGGGTACCGACTAAAATGACCCACTCAAAGCCCATTACAACATTACTTCCATCCGCATGGGTATTCGGATATCCCCTTGCGAATACTAAGGGTGGGTGGTAAACTCATGATAGAGAATATAGATTTCAATATTTAAATTTTTGACGGGACATGATTTATCATCTTGTCGAATGTGATTAGATATACAGGACGTGATGATGATGGGGCTTTTGGACAAAATAGCGGCTGGATCACTGGGACCCTCGCTTTCCAGACGCCCAAGAAAAGGACGAAAGGTCGATGAGGGAAGAGGTCAGCAACTCCTGGATAGAATTGAGGAAAAGGGTGTTCCTGACGGTGTCATCCTCGTTATGGAGAATGAAATCACAAGAGGTGGGAGACAAATAGGATATTCGCTTATGTTCTTGATTTTTGGATGTGTTTTTTGTGCTATACCTCTCACCACCATCGTCATCTCCATACTTGGAGGAGCCATTATTCTTGTTCCATGTTTGATGATCATTTGCCTTCCTTTCCTTTGGTTTGGTTCAAGGTTTGTGATAGGCGGTTTCAGTAGCCTGTTCAAACCCGATCCGGTCGAAGGTGTTCATACAATGCATTGGTTTGATAAAAAACATCGTTTTATGGCTGTCATCGAACATACCTCGAATCCAAAAACTGGACAGGAGTTTTACCCAGAGTTGCTGTTGGGGATTTATTTGAAATCAACCGATGAAATCGCGGTATTGTACGATCCTCCAAGTGACGGAGCAGTGTTTTATGGTAACCGAAGAGTGTGTTTATGGGACCCCAACAGTCAGGA